>PPYF01544184.1_pt1 | contig 124745 bp, 107 predicted proteins | sample 1559871 | NCBI WGS metagenome assembly PPYF01 (sample SAMN08240021, study PRJNA423297) | Human gut metagenome, whole genome shotgun sequencing project.
ACAGAATCCAGATATAAGAACAAACTTACAACTGAATCCTGTTTTCATTTACACAAAATTCTGGACAGTGTCCTTAAAAGATTAACGAATCGTTTTGCTAATAACGACTTATTCCTTTTAAGACAGCTTCTAGTGCTTTCTAATTACTTCCTTGCACACATGTCTGCCATCAACCAATCACTGTCTGGTCTAGTAATCAATCGTGCATTATTATATGCCATTTCCATTGTGAATATGGTCCTTCCTTCGTAATTGTTTACTTCTTTTTCTTTATCGTATTTATGGTTACATACAAGAGCTACGTCTATTGTTCCCTTATGCTCAAGTGCTAATGGAAGCAAAAGTTGCATTTTATGATCCTTGACATAATATACTGGAATAGCTGTTTTGTAGTTCCATGCTACACGACTTAGAGCTATATCTAGAGCATTACTGAAGCGTGTTGTAAGAAATTGTTTCCAATCATCATCTTCAAAAATCGCATCAGCTAGTTTTTTATAATAGGCTTCTCGTTGGGGTTTGGGCAATGCTGCTGGGTCTTCAATAAATTGGAAACCATCTGTTGCTCCTTTCTTTATAAATCCAACAGGAAGTCGTTCTATATTTTCTTTTATAAAATGATTCCAGTCTAAAGTTGGTCTTTGGGCAGTAATATCATAGAATAATTCACGGGGATCATCAAAATATTGAGCTCGTTTAGGTTTATATGGGAAATCTGTTATAATTTTTTGATAGTAACTATTTGCGGTCCCAAATCCTAAGAACACCCATGGTTGAATGACTGCCGGATTCTTACCATTATTTTTCTGAAAAAAGGCATAAATCGGGTCATAAATGTTATCTACCAATCCTGTATTCCAAACAGCATTGTCTTCATTAGTAAGAATTTTTAAAATTGGCTTTCTGACTTCTTTTTTAGATCTTTCTATCTCCTCTTCATCTTCGTATTGGAGTCGTTCAAAAGTGTAAGAAAGATAATTCTTTAGAATGGGTTTTGCCAACTTGTCTTTTTCATCATAATACCAACGTTCGTCTAATGCCAAATTGACAGCCAAGTCATTAATAGCAGCATCCCACCCTAAGATATCGGGTTTATCTTTGGGTTTGGGGAAATAGGCGAAATTACTAATAGATTCTCCTATGTAAGATCCTTGTTTTAGACTGAGAGTCTGGGATGACACCCTTGTGGCTACCGTAGAAGTTGGTGATTTAATCCCTAATTTCTTTAAATCACGTGCTTTTACCGGAGCTTCATGTTTTGATGGATCTCCAATACGGAATTCGATACGCTTACGAAACAAACATTCCACAGCTTGTCGGATACCAATGAATCCCATTTTTAAATATTCATCTTTTGCTACTTTGGAGCCAATCGCAGCAAAAGGAATCCATCCATCATCATCAGAAACAACACTTGCGAAAGCTGCTTCTATCTTCTCTTTCAGTGCGTTTGTAATTTTCAAATAGTTAGGGGCGATACGAAAAGCCTTAAATACCTCACCCGTACCCTGGGGTTGATAACAAGGCTCATACTTTGCTTTTGGATAATAACTCTCCAATAATTTTTCTACGTCCAGAGGAACATTGTTGCGTTTCTCAACAAGTTTGTTAAAACAAGTTCTGAACTCATCATACCTTAAATAGTTTCCCGGTAATGTCGGGGTCAGCGCATAAGCGCCCTCAAGCAGAGCTCTAATTTCTAATTCTTCCATAAAAAATTAATTTTTATTTTGTTATGGCTATCATTATTGATAGCTTTTTCACTATGCAAACAAATAAATAGCGTGCCGTTATATTAATTGGGATATTTAATTAGCAATTGTTAACATTGCATTCAAGAAAACTGAAATCAGTCGCCCATTTCCTCGCCGTCCATAGAAGTTAGTACAGACGTGAAAGGGAAAAGGTTTTCGGGCTGAATACGCTCTGAAAGAGGAAGATTCAGCCCGAAAACCTTTTCCCTTTCACGTCTGTACAATGGACGCCGACGGCAGCGGAAACAAGCGACTGACGGAAAAGTCAAAAAAAAGATAAAACAGCATATAGATTGGTTCAAATAGGGCCTAATTCTATATATGCTGTTATTTTATCATTTGGAAAGGCTGTTTTTTAGAAACACACATAAAATGGGCAGGCGGTCAACTGCACTCCCTCCAGAAAAATCAAAATCCCTACGTGTCCTTTGTGGAGCGTTTTGCGTGTCAGCTTCTTTTGTATCTGTACGCTTCCTTGTACCCTTTCATCAGTGTCTTTTCTATGTCGGAAGCCCGGTAGAGAATCTTGCCGCCTACCTGCGTGTAAGGCAGAATGCCGTTGTTGCGGTAGTCCTGCAAGGTTCTCCGGCTCACTTTCAGCAGGTATGCCACTTCCTTGCCCGTCAGCAGTTCATCGCCATAGGCGGACGGTTGCCGTTTTTCCAATAACTTTTCGAGCAGGGCCAGCAGCCTGTCGAAATTCGAGTGGAACGTTTTTACCCACTCATGGTCCTTTTCTCTGATTTCATTACTCATACGCGTTTGATATAGGGTTATACATTATTCTTGAAACTCGTTCAAATGGTCTTGCCTTTCCAGCGGGCTTCCTTACGCTTTTCCTCTACATTCCCGACCACTCGCTCTACATCGTCAGGACGGTAGTAAGTCCGGTTCCCGATTTTTGTAAAGGCAAGTGTCCCGTTATCCCTCAGGGTCTGCAAGGTTCTCGGACTGATACGCAACCTGCGGCAGACCTCGTGGTTGTCCATCCATTCACTTGTTTCCTTTCCGCCGTGTTCACGGCACAGACTTTCCACTCGCTGCACGAAGCGATCCAGTTTGGCGGCAATCTCCTCGAAAGTCCTTTTTTCAAAGCTGATGATTTCCATTGTCTTCATTATTTTCAGTTAAACATATATTCATATCTCCGGAACAGAACAGGTCTTTTACAGCCGATATGCCATCATGTCTCATAGTCCTATTCTCGGCAGGAAATGTGACCGTTTTATCTTGTTTCCACTGCAAATAAAAGCAGTAGAAATCACACTGCAATGGATTTTCAGACCGGTGACGATGCGTTGCCCGAAATGACATCATGTTACATATCAACTGTATACAATGAGCCTTCTTTATAAACAGAATCTTCTTGAACAATCCGGTATGTAGAAATCACTCCGGCAAATCACGGCAGTCAGCACCGACCGCCCAATCGGTATAGTGCACGAGATTACATAATTGTCACGGTATCTCCATTTGCTTGATTCTGTTCACTATACACACTTCCTTTGCTCACAACAATGAGTCAAGGTGCGCACCGAGACCAGTGAGTAAACCGATTAAAATCAAAAATGTATGGCAACAAAAAAGAAATTGACCAAAGAAGAATGGGAGGCCATGACAGGTACGGACATGTCACTCATACTCCCGTCAGATGGCAACATTGAAACTGTCCTGGAATCATCCTTGAATGATACCGGGAAAGAGAAGTCAGAAGGAACGGTAGAACAGACCGACTTCATATCCGAGAACCTGCAACCGTCAACAGGAAAAGAGGAAGCCGTTCCAACGTCTCAACGTCGTATAAGCACTAGGCAGAGGAAACTTTCTCTGGACGAATACAGGAAAACCTTTCTTCAAGTTCCGAGAATCGAAGACCGCAAGCCTGTATTTGTTAGCGGCGAGGTACGTGACAGGCTGGACGAGTTTGTCCGCAGGTTGGGAGGACGTAAAATGAGCGTTTCAGGACTGCTTGAGAACATCGCCCGGCAACATCTTGAAATCTATTCGGAGGACTTCGAGCAGTGGCGAAAGCTGTAACATTTTCCTGAATGACAGACTTGCTTACTGACTTCAGTCATTACAGTATTCAGACTGTCAGCAGCCGACCTGAGGGGGTAACGGACAAAACTTCAGTTTTGGGAGTTAGCGAGGTTATCTTTCGGGCATCCCGAAAAACCTCGCTCCACTCCCGAAGAGTGGAGGCAATCCGCTCCCGGTGGTCGCAGATTGTGAGAAAAAGAATAATCAGAAATCAAACGAAGAAAATATGAATGACAGAAAGAAAAACAGACTGAGGGGACGCCCCAAAATAAGCGGAGTGTGCAAACTCAGCAAAGCCGTTACAGTGAAATTCTCCAAGATAGACTACGAGCGGCTATGCCGACGCAGCAGACAGGCTAACCTCACGCTGGCGGAATTTCTCCGCGTATCAGCCTTTGAGACGACGATAACGGCCAGACACTCTGCCGAGGAGACGGCCGTCATACGCAGTCTTACGGGTATGGCGAACAACCTGAACCAGCTGACCCGGCTGTCCCATCAGACCGGATTCCACCGTACCCAAAGGACGGTAACAGAACTTCTGCAGAAACTCAAGGAGATTATTATCCGGTATAGGCACGGAGAAAGGAGGCCGTCATGATTGGAAAGATCAAGAAAGGGAAATCCTTCGGCGGCTGTATCCGCTACGTGATGGGCAAGGACAACGCGGAAATCATTGACTCAGATGGTGTATTGCTGGGAAATATCCGGGAAATAACGGACAGTTTCGACTACCAGCGGGAGCTTAATCCGAAGATAAAACAGCCTGTCGGGCACATCGCATTGAGTTTCAAGCCGGAAGACAAGGCATTGCTGACAGATGAATTTATGGCTAAAATAGCCCGGGAATATATGGAACTGATGGAAATAAAGAACACTCAGTTCATCCTGGTAAGGCATCATAACACAGACAATCCGCACTGCCACCTGGTCTATAACCGCATCGGATATGACGGCAAGGTAATCTCTTCCCAAAGCGATTACAAGCGTAATGAAATCGCCACAAAATTGCTTAAGGACAAGTACGGGCTGACATATGCGGAGGGCAAGGGCAAGACTAATGTGGAGAAACTCCATGCTTCGGAGCGTGTGAAATACGAAATCTTCAATGCCGTCAAGGCAGCTTTGAAGCATTCCAAAACATGGAAAGAGTTCAACGATTACCTGCTTCGCCGGGGTATCAGGCTGGAATTTGTAAAACGTACCAGGGAGATAAAAAAGCTGGAGGACATACAAGGAATCCGGTTCACCAAGGACGGACAAACCTTCAAGGCTTCGCAAATCAGCCGGGAGTTCAGCTTTGCCAGGCTGAATGCCCAATTGAGTTGGAAGCCTTCGGAATCCCAACAGGCATCCGAACGCAAAGTGCAGCAAAGAATACCGGACGGAGGCCATCTTCTGGAAAGTACGGGACCTGGACTGTTCAGTCCAAAAAGCGACACCGCTCCCGAAGAGCCGTTACCTCAGGAAGAACTCTTGCGCAGACGCAGGAAAAAGAAAAGGAGGAAAGGATTCGGGCTGTAGCCTGTCCTTTCTTCATTCAAATTATTTATGAACATTAAAATTGTAGGAATATGAAATTGGAAGAATATATCGAGAGCATCTTTGGATGCCTGGAAAGAATCGAAAACAAAATCAACGGGCTGTCCGTTCCCTTACCGGAAGGTAACAGCCCGACAGTTAACAATGAAAAGGATGACTCCGTGCTGAATGAAGTCCTGAAAAGTCATGAGACATTTCGCAACTTGTTGGCTCGCTTGTACGAGGGACTTGCTGCCATTAAGAACGATATGGTTTCCATGGACAGGAAAAACTCGTCACAGGAAAGACTTGGACAGGTCTTGTCTGAAATGCGTAATGAACAGCGTCAGCACCAGGAGAAAGTGGAAGCCTTGTTTTGTGAGACCAATGACACAATCAGAAAGAATGCCGTCAAGACAAGCAACATCAACCATCATTTCAGCCTGAGTATAGAATCCCCTTACACTCTTTGGAGTTTTTTCGTGATGTTTGCAACAATCGTGGTCTTGTCCGTGGCTCTCTATTTTTCGGTGAGAACTGACAATGTACAGGCCGATAATGATCTGAAGTACCGTTATGTCAAGATGAAAGGAGATGCTACCCCCGAGCAACTTGTGAAACTAGAGAATCTCTTTGGACCGAATCGGGATAACGGACTGATCAAGCAGATGCGTGAGGACGTGGAGGCCTACGAGGAAGCGGTACGGAGACAGGCCACCCTGACCGAACAGGTACGGCTGAAAGAACAGGCTGCAAGAGAACTGGACAGCAAGGCGAAGTCCATCAAGGACAAGTCAATTAAAAAGTAAGCTTACGGCCAGTGTTAAGATAAAAATTAGACTTTATACAGCCATATAGCTCTTTCATTTATACTAATACTTCCCTGAAAGATGGGGCTTATATTTAAATAAAAGAGCCATAATACTGCCGTAGATAAAAAGTGTATATGTAATCAATCTTCTATACAAAATTCGTAATCAGATAAAAATATATCAGATTTTATATACTTTCGCTTTTTGAAGAGTAGATTTAAAGGACTTTTAAAGAGGCGTATCATTACTCAATACAAAGCTTGATACGCCTTTTCTTTTAGAATGTTCAATTTTAATATTTTGCACACTATCACGTTCCATATAATGTTGGTTAATATCTGCTCTGTTATATATGTGATCATTAAAAGTATAATTTTATATGCAATCGCAATGCACAGAGCGATATTTATTGAGACATTTCTCAATTTTAGTCTTAATGCTCATTCTGTATCTATCTGGAGCTAGGACTTCAACATCAGGTCCAAAAGCTAGAATTAATTGGTCGAGTTCTCGTGTTGGTATTACTTTAATAGTAACTATGCACTTGTATTCATCAATAATTTTCTGTGAGGTGTGCAGTGGCTTTGAAACAATGTATTTAAATCGTTCTGAACTAAATTGCAAAATAATTGTTTCGGCTTCCTGTACTTCATAAGGCACCGATACCCCTACAATATCATCAAAGTAAGAGTTGAAATCCACAAGATCATTTTTACAGAATGGAACATCACTTCTAGTTATCCCTTCAATTCGGTCAAGGGCTCGGTTGACAATATAATCTTTCCCATTAATACGTCCGAATATGAACCATCTGTTATTATATTGTTTCATATAATATGGATGAAGCACATTCGTTGAACTAATGCCTGCGTGTGTTGTGTAGCTTACTTCGAGGGGCTGGTGATTGATTGTTGCGTCTATGAGAGTTGAAAGGTATTCAAGCCCTTTTAAACATGAGTTACACTGAAATGAAATAAGATTTTCTCTATCCGATTTTACTCCAAAACGAAGTTCTAGATTGGAGATAACATCTTCAAGCCAAGCATTACCAGTAACTCCACGATATTTACTAAGCATTTCAATTATCGAGCGTAAAGAGTTAACCTCGGTAACCGATAGACCATTCTGGAAGATTGAATAGTTTGGCTCAGAATATCTGTAGTAGCATTTCTTTCCTCCAAATGGTTTGGCATCAAGATAGATGTTATCGGGTAGCATCTTTCTTATGGCATTTAAGTCACCTCGTAACTGACGCAATTTGATGGTGGAGTCTGAACCTTCCAATTCATAAAGATGATTGTTGACTATTTCAAGGAGATCTTCGATAGTATATTTCTTATTCCAATCACTGAAGCATCTGTCCAGCACTTGATAACGATACTGAGCGTTTCTATTTTCTGACATTGTTAGAGTTGCTTATATGAGATGGTGTAAAGTATTCCGTTTCCTATCTGCTGTTTGTTGAACAGTTCGAGATCTATATTCCAATCTTCTCTGAAATCGCGGTCGGTGCATTCAGCGTTATTTCTTCCAAATGGTGCCCATCCTTTTGCTATACCTGCGTCTGGACGTATACAGATCTCTGCATTATCCGCTTTAACCGTCAGACACCGTTCATGCTCAACATAACCTGTATCTTGAATTTCCGGTTCTATCCCGGTCAGTTCAAATATAGCATCCTTCAGGAAATGATTTCTCTTCTTACCGTTGGTAAAATCTTTTATAGCATTTACTGCCACATCTGGGTCATTAATTGAGACGATATTTGTGACAATAACTTTAATTGATACCAGAACTAAATCTGCTTCATTCTTCAGACTGGAAATCATTTTTGCCAAAAGCATACAGCCTAAGGGCGTTTTTAGGTATCTATCAGAATATTCAATAGAAACAGCCTTGCCTCGTAGGTTAGATATTATTCTATTCCAATTACCAGTTTCCGGAGCTTTCAGAGAATCAAAAAAACGACCCAACGAGCTGTGTTCTCTTATTCTATATTCGAACATAAAGGAAGAATCGTCCGATGAAAAGGCGCTCAACAGTTGCATTCTATTTATGTCGGCATAGGACAATGAATTTGGCTGTGTGGTTATGAATACATCTCCACTTCCCCAATTCTTAGAATAGGATGTATCAATATTTTTTCCAAAGTATGTTTTGACGATTCCGTCATTCATAATCACGACCATCAACGGAAATAATCCTGTCGGCAGTGTGTTTTCAAGACATTTAAAGTTGGTTTTAAATACCTCCGCAATTAAAGTTGCACTGTCTGCTGACGAGAGCGATTTTACATCTGGTACGCTTGGCAGTATAAAGGCAACGTCAACTCCTTCTAGAGATAGTTCTGTGAGAATTTTTTTAAATGGGAATGTTTCCGCATCCCATTGAGAAATGTTGTCGTTGACAAATATTCTGATACCAGAGATGTCCTTGTTCCGTGTGAGCTGATAAAACTCGGTCGTGATGTCTGATGTCACAACATGAGAATCAGGCATTAAATAAATAATTTCCTTTGGGGCAACACGGGCCTTGACTTCCTGTCTTAACCATTCTAGAGCCTTAGGCCGGTTAAGATAGTTCGTATACCATTGCGATCTGCGATCTATAAGGCACTTCGTGCAAGACCGTTCACAGTCGCATCTTTCAAGAGTCTCCAAAGCCATTTTTAGGACTTCATCTTTATATTCTCGGAAGAGCAATGAATAACCTGCACCACCGAGAGCAGTATCATATATGAAAATAGAATGATTTATGCCATCATAGCCGAATTCAATTTCTCCATCGTTGACACCGAGCAGCTCCGTGAGTTTACGGCTAAGAATCACGCCGAGAGAATAGAGTGTCTCAGTGTCTTCTACCAGATTGTTGTCCTTGTCATAAAACTTGATCTCAACAAAGTCAGTCTGGTATCTTCCGACCAACAACACATGACGTCTTACTGTAGCACCGTCATTTTCGCCACCGGGACAAGAGGTCGAAGCTAGAAGATGTTTATGGTGCGACAGCATCCGCTCTGTGGTGTCTGGTGATTTTTCTGATTTCATTCTACCGCAATAAGGACAGAAAGCATATCCATACCCATTCGTTCCTTTATTATAAAAGAGAATCTCAGACCTTGGCGTTGAACAGCGGATAGACATTTTTGCAGAATTTGTCTTCAGAAGCCAGGCATCCATTTCAAGCAAAATAGGCTGAATGAAATTCATACTGCCGAGAGAGTCCATTTTTCGAGTCGGGGTCGAATCCCATGCTACGGAGAACGCAGCAGGTTCAACGACCTCTGTAAAACGCTGATCTGTCGATAGTGAGATGTCCTTTATGCCATGCATAGTTCCATGCCGACCGCACTTGGGACAATCCGTCTTAGCACTTCCATAGATAATAGTTGTATAACCACAATGAGTGCAATTCTGTATGATATACCTTGAAGTGCTGTCATCGTATTTTGTCTTCAGACGAATACCATTGGTCTCATAGACCCATTCGTTTTTCACTACTGGATTACCGGGAGCATAAGAGGAGATGGCCTGACTTATATGCAATGTCGGTGAGTTACCGTCAACCTTTTCCTTACCGCCTAGCAGACACTCAACTAGTCCTAAGGGTAAACCTGCACTTGGCAGAAAAGAATTTTCAGCAAGATATGACAACATCGAGGTCTTAAAAAAATTTTCCTCTTGTTTCTCTATAGCTTTAATAGCATTGGTCGTTCCTGATTCATTCTTCAGAGATTCAATCGCCTTTGCAAGAGCTCCTTTATGAGCATCAAAGACATTGTAAACAGCAACTATGTCTTTTTTGACTACTTGTGCGACATCCGCCAATGTTATCTGAGCGAGACTTGTTCCCTTGATTAATTTTAAATATGGTTCTTGAAGACGTTCAACCTTTCCGCTGATTACACTATCAATATAATTTAGAAACTTATCAAAGAAAGACATCCCTTCTGCCGTGACAAAAAAATCCCTAAGAGTTGCCGTAACCCTGATTCCCCCTTGATCTGCTACAAAGGATGCGAATACCATCGCATTAACATGACGTTGAATCAACTGACGGCTTTCCAATTTTAACAATGGAGTTTCTGTTACATGTGTAATCGGATAATCTGGATTGTTCCATGTATGAGTTCCAATAGGATTGGGAGCACAAACAGTTAAAGCCAAGGCTTTAGTTTCACTTCTTCGTCCTGCACGTCCCGTACGCTGAAGGTAATTTGACGATTTTGGCGGCACATTATTCATGACGACTTCTGTAATACCACCAATATCGACCCCCATCTCCATTGTTGTTGAGCAAGAAAGAATATTGATTTTCCCCTCATTAAACTCTCTTTCGTATCGGTCAAGATCTTCTGACGATTGCTGAGCTGAATGTTCAGCCGATATAAAAATCGGTTTTGAAGCAAATACTCTGGAGTTCATAACCCCGAACACACCAGCAGCCTTTTGTTCAGAGAAGTTCTTCTCAATCCATTCCATGACATTCTTTTCTGTCTGATCCGCAGACTTGAATGGGAAAAGCGGATTTACAAACTCCGTCTTGATTTTGAATCTATCGAAATTTTCACGACCGATGTAACCGTTCATTCTTGGGCTATAGCCACAGAACGGCGCATCTATAATAACATTGTCAACAGGACAGAGATAACCTTTTTCGATAAGTTGCAGCTTAACTTTATCCCCCATGAGATCGAGCATATATCCTTGATTTTCTACATCTGTTGCTTCAAGAACATTTTGTTTCAGGAAATCCCATGCGGCATCAAGTATTGAGTTGATGTCAGCAATCTTTATTTGATTGATTTGAGAAATATCATCATAATCTAGAACTGCACACAGAAGAAGAACGAGTCTATTCTGATTCTCATTAATACCTTTTGAACTTACATTGACTTTAAACCATTTCGATACAGGGCTCCCATTCTTCCTCAGTTCTGAATTTGAAGGATATATAGGAGAACAGTACTTATTTTGTGTAAGGTAATCTTTATAAGCTCCAGAAAGCATATAATGACGACCTCCACGAATGACATAATCCATACAGATCTTGAGAAAATTCTGCCAGTCGGTGTCTGTACATCTTTTCTGAAGGAGTGCTGGGCATTTCGCATTTTTAAGTGCTGGATAGACAAGACGTACGAATCCCATCGTTTCCAATGAGTTCGCCCGTTTAGGAATCCATCCGAATTGGTCGACAAGAAGTGCTTTCAGATAGTCCGTTGCATTCTTGAAATTTTTTCTGCCACGTGCTTTATCAACATGTTCATACAACTTCTTGAAATTTGAGTCATTTTCAAGAGACTGGCTTATTTGCCCCCATGACACCTCCTCTGGATTGGGAATTACTGGTATGCCATTCTTTTTTTCTTCAAGTCGTTTAAATTTTTCAAAAAGTAAGGTCGGAAGATGTTCCCGAATACTCAGATATGCATTGTATTCTGCTTCCTCATCAGGAGTCAGACCACCAGGTTTCACATCATTCAAACGCATATCGGCAAGTTTATGAAAAATGGAAGCTCGAATCCATGAACGTTCTACATCCTGATTAAGTCCCATTGCAGAACGTGCAGACCCTTGACGGCTATCGGTAAATGTTATATACTTTCGGCCTTCATATACAACGTCTGCGTCATTACTGTCAATGGGTTCGGCATTATCAAGAAGCAATGTTGCTAAAGTACGTCCAATTTGAGTAGCACTTATTCTGAGATAATCAAGGTTTTTAAACTCGCTGAGATTATTGCCACAATGAGGACAAAGAACATGATTATCTCCTGAGTGTCGAAGAGATTGATATATTACAGGAATACTTTCTTCACTTTTTAAAGAAGTAAAACACTTGTTGCTTCTATTGTCTTCAGGGACAAGTTCTATTTTACCATTCTGATGATTGAAGATGTGATATGTTCTATTCGCATTTTTCCTTAAACATGCTTTCTTCGGAATGGCGAAAAAGAAGCGAGAAAAGCCATCCGCCTCATTTTGCTCAACATCTTCTATATTTCCCATATCTTCCAAATCAATGAGATCTTCCTTTTGCTCATAGAAAAGACTCTTGTCAAGATCAATTACATTGGTGTGCATCCTAAATCCCTTAGTTGTGTTTGTTTCACCCACTATAATGGGAGAGCCGCAAGACGAACATGTAGCAAGTTCCAGCATCTTTGATTTACAAACTGGACAATTCATATTTTGATATGTTGTCAGACTTCCTATCGATAATCTATATCCCTTATGACGTTGACAATCAGGATTGGTGCAAACATACACTCCACTTATCGATCTAACAAATAAATGAGCACGTGTTGGCAATAAAGCTCCAAGGCCGCCTCCTTTGTTTAGACCTTTCACTTTTTCCCCGAGAGCATCTATTATTTCCAATGAGGCATCCACATTTTTCCCGATTCCTTTATCAAGCATACGACCGATTTCCTTTGCTTTCAATACCGGCGAAGAGTTAAGCTTTTTTCTCAACTTCTCAATGTCAGAATAACTCAATTCGATACTAAACTTTTTGTTTATTTTGGACAATTGATCTTCTGCAATTCCCTTGTTTAGTTCTGGAATAATGCGCTTACCACTAATTATTTTTATATCTTCAAATGGTTTTCCAGTGAGTTGAGACACAAAAGTTTTTAGCTTTATCGTCGTTTTGGGGTCACTTTCATCACCGATAGTCGCTGATGTTACAGCAAAATTTACTTGATCAATAGTTACGCCAAAAGCATCTAGTACACGACGGATTTGCAATGATAATTCAGCGGCTGAAGAGCCAGTATAAGTATGTGCTTCATCTAAAAGAATCCATTTGAGCTTACCTTTGGATTTTTCCAAGATTTCACGGTCTTCTGCTCGTACCAACATATAGTTGAGCATAGTTGGATTAGTAAAGAGAATCTGAGGCGGAGTTTTCCTTATTTGAGGCCTTGTTACGAGCTGTGGATAATGAGATGTAGTATATCTGTCAGACCGATTTTCTTTGTCGGTTTCTCCATTATATATCGCATAGGTAACCTTTTCGGGAAGAGCTTTGCACCAAGCATGAATACGTTTCTGTTGGCTTTTCATCAGTGCATTCAAAGGATAAAGGAATATGGCCTGAACACAATTTTTTTCATTGGTTTTAGCCAAATCTTGCAAAACTGGTATCATAAAACATTCTGTTTTACCTGATCCTGTTCCGGTAGTCACAACAATGGTTTGTGGTCGAGAAGAAAGCATAGTTCTCCAGCTTTCTGTTTGATGCTTATAAGGATGCCTGTCTAATGGAAATCTCAAATCCTTGTCAATTCCTTCGCTACTCAGTGCATTAACAAATGAAGGAGTTAACAATCTGAGTTTAGAAGAATGTTCCTCAAAACTGTCGGCACTCTCCTCCCAAGGGAATATTGATTGGAATACAGGTTCTGCAAAAAGAGGCTCATCCTTAGTCAAAATCCTCTTGATATATTCTTGTTCTTGGGCTTGACCCTTGAACCAAAGAGAGGCAAGAGAATCTATTAATAATTCCTTGGCCTTATTGTAGAATGAAAAATAATTCATATTCATTTGTTTACAATTTGTTTTACAGTTCCGATAAATATCTTACTGTAGGTTTCTTTAAAGTATTTTCGGTAAAAATTAGTGATACGAGCATAGTCTCGACTTTCTAATAAAAAAAGATTTGTGTGATTTTTTACTTGTGCGAAATTTTCCGCAGCACACATTGCGGACTCAATCATTACACGATAAGACTTGTGCATCTCTTGGTCTACATAATATTTATTTTGAAGTACAAATCGGGTTATAGGTAGGTCTATATTGTTATCTGTATATCCATGTATTTTTGATTTAAATTGATTAATGTCAGCTCTTGAGAAAATCCGGGCATCTCCGATATTCCCTCCCGCAACATATTGGGTAAGTTCAGACGCAACTTCTGCAGATAGTGTAGCGTTGAAAAGTGCATTTATCAATTCTGTAATCTCACCTAATTTTGTATTCATTATATTAATAAGTGTTGGGGGAAGCAAACGTATGAAACTCTCAATACATTCTCCCCATACAGTGTGCGGAATCCAATGTACTGCAATGTTTAATTCATCTTCAAAACGGTCAATTTCTTGAATGAGAACATCGGAAGCGCCATTAAGCCAACAGGCTAATATTAGGTTTACCAATAATTTAGGGTCACGACCTATAGATTTGAAAGCATTATATGTAGTAAACGGAAGATTAAACTCTGAAATAATACGGAATGCTTTTACAGTTTTTGCCCAATACTCGCCGACAAAAACATCATCCTTGCTAAGCCTTTCACTCCAAAGTATTATGTTAGCAGCAGACATCTCTCCACGTACTTCCGAACTGTAATCTTCATGTTCAAAATTGTAATACTTAGGAACAAGCCTGCGCGAACTTTCGGGACCAGAGAAAAGGATTGCTTCCGAATTCAAAAGCTCATGAGGAATTGTAAACAAGTTCATTTGTCGGTTATACGGCTCAAGCTTTATTTGTACTAATTCAGCTGGTTTTATATTTTCTGAAACCGGCAGTGCATATACATCACCGTCATATATGAAATCGGAAGTGTCTTCACTGGTATAATCTGTGATTCGAATTTTATCTGAACTCAACTCACTATCAAGAACAAATTTTCTTATATAGATGCGTTTGTCACATATTTTTAGTTCTATGGAACTACTACGGTCAAAAGTATTTGCACCATATAATTGAAACATTCTTGCAAACAAATCACGATAATCGGATAATGGAACTATACCTTCAATTACTGGACTCTTAAGATGCTTGATTGTATCGTCATCCTCTATTTTATCAGATTTGTAAGTCACATCTATCATACCAGACTGTCCATGACTGATTATATTAAAATATCTCAGGTTATCATAAGATATGATTTTTCCTGATGGCACAATTTTCCCTTCCAAATCAGATATTACTATACCCTCAAACGGTACTACAACAGATACTTTCAAAGGAGGATTATTCTCGGCAATTATTTTTAAATTACACGTAGGAGAATATTTAGAAGCACAGGCATCTCTGGAAATCCTCCAGGTATTTTTATCCGTCATTTCAACAGATAAGTTTTCGCACTCATCAACTTTTGCAGAGATAACATGGCGAGAATCTAGGTGTAGTTCTGTGGAAAACATCGTTTCGTTGCGAGAGGCAAATGTCATATCGTCTATGAAATAAAATGTTTCCATCACGTATTTATTGTCAGGAAATTCAACCTTGATATCAACAAGCCCAAATGGCAAAAGGCATGAATTGGACAAGTTCCGCCACTCAGCTTTACTATTATGAATACGATATTTAGGCTTGATATTCCCGACTCTGGTGCCAGTTTGGTCAAAAACGCTTATTACTGGAATGCGAGTCAATAACTTAAAATTAGATTGCTCTACCCATTGTATATATGTACCTCTGAATTCAGCACTATAAGGCGTGAATTCATTGGTTATGGTTATATCCTCATTCGACATGCAATTGTGTAAATCTACTTTATCAGTAAACTTAATCGCCGAATAAAGTTCTCCATTTAGTAATAGTTTATGACTACCATCACACTTCCAATTAGTGGAGAAAACTGCTATATTATTTTCAGCATTCACTGTCGATTTCAAAGAATATACATTATCATCAAGCATTTGGAAAACCTGAGGGCATTCAAAATTCGGAGGATAACTACCACATAAAGTTGGAAACAATCTGTCATCGTTGTCACACCTGATCTTAACTTCAACTACAGGTTCTCCACTCCACTTTATATCATTTGCTACGCCAACAGTTATACGAGAATATATCGCACCGATAACCTCTCCTTCGTCATCTTTAACTAGGGATTTTCTTACATACTTTCCAACAAGTATACCAGAGACAAACACATCGAAGGTGTAGCACGATTGATAGTTTAGACCTTCAATAGATTTTGATGAAATCTCTTTTACTATATTTAAATTGACAAAAAGATTTGCAGTTTCACTTGAGGTCAAACGTAGTTTCCAACTTAGAGAAAGTGGTTTAGTTCTATGTTCACTCTTAACTCGCCGGTATTCTCTTTTTAATGATTTAGTCAGTTCCGACAAAGAGGAATCCGTATCATCATATGGTAGCCAGCGGTCTTCTTCGGATATGATTGCATGAGCGATCTGTAATGAAACATCGTAAATATTGTCATTTTTGAATGCTTTCCCAAGATAAGCTATACAATTAAAATTCTTGATTAAATCTATATTATTATCATCCCAATCAATATTTATTGAAGACAATTCTTCAACCAATCCAATGAGAAAACGTGAAAACCCGCTAAGATTAGTTCCGTTCTTTATGTAATTTACAGGAAGACCTCCTTGATTTAATAAAGTTCTAAAATATTCATTCCCCTTGAGAGAGTGAATAAATGCAAATCCATGACTTTTAAGCCCATGACGTGCAGCTTTATATAGTTGCTCCCAACAATAATGAGGCAGTCCTAATCCGACTGCAACATCTTCTCTGGAAGGAATTCCTCCATTATAGTCTCTTCTCCACCATTCAGCGTAACACAAGGCCGCCTCAATTCCAAAATCTTCTAATCGATACGCATTTTGGGCAAGAGTCTCCTTTAAGTTTGTATATTCTTCCTCGGTTAATTTAAGTTTCCAAAGGGGCATATCTGGGGTTATGGACGGTCTGTTACGAGCATCCAAAATCCTCATCAAAACAACATGCTGTTCACTATTGCATATATTAACCATGTTCTAAAAATCAATTGGTTTATAATCTTTTGTAAAGATAGCGCAATTCTGTGCAATCACAATGCACAGTAAACAAAAAATTCAAGATAGATACATTTCTTTCAATATATTGATGAATGACTTAATTACTAGACTCACTTAAATTTGTTGGTATTGCAATAGATTTGGAGCGATAATCGAAAATAAGAAGTCAAAGCAATAAACGATTTTACCAAAATTCTGCAATGAAGATATAGAGAAAGTAGACACTGGACATTATCCATATTTTGCAGTCCATCTAGCTTTTCTCCATAAGCAGGGGATGATATAAAAACTAATATGCACAGTATTGTTCTTCGTTTGAAAAGCTTGTTTACTATTCCTTTTTCCCTAATAATTGTTTTGGCAATTATCGAAATACTCCGTATTTTTGCATTTAATAGAGCGTTCTTTGGGTTAATGCAAAACAAGAAAAAATATAGAAATCTGCTGGTTTCTATATCGTTACCTATCAATCTGAAAGCTTTTGTAATTCCCTTGTTCCCAATGAGTAATAAGATTTGATATGACTAGCGCAATGAAACGTGATTTCCTTGTGTATTCCGGCTCTCAGTACCCATCTTTTTATGGCTTCATTCGTACAGGTAGGAGAGTATATATCCGTGAATATGTAGTCGTTAGGGTTTCCACGTTCCCCCATGAGTTCTGCCGCCTGTTGCGTTATGTCAAGGTATTCCTGACCTCCTGTTTTCTTTTGCCGGAAGATTATCCGGGTAAAGTCGCCTTGCTGGTGTACCTCTCCCCATGTAAGTTTGAGTATATCGCTTCGTCTTAACCCTGTCAGGCATGAGAACAGGAACGCACGTTTGATTTTCGGGTATTCGCATTCGGTCTGCGAGAGTTTCTTTACCTCGTCAAGTGTCAGATACATTCTTGTACCTTCTTCTGCTTTGAAGCCCTCTATGCCCCTTATTGGGTTGTGTGCAATGATTCTGTCATCAAAAGCCTGATTGAGACAGGCTCTCAGCTTGTTGAAATAACTTAGCTTGGAGTTCCGGGATAACGGTCTGTCCTTGACACGTTCCCTGCTGTCATTTTCCCATGCACAGGCTTTGTTTTCAAGATAGTTCTTGAATCCCTCTACCCATTTCGGTGTGATTTGGGCGAATGTTATCCTGTGGTTACGTTCGTATTTCTCCAAGTGTTTCAAGCAGGAACTCCAGTTTCCCCAATTACCTTTAGAGCCTAAACGCTTTTCGCACATTGCTTTATAGTAGTCAAAGAAAAGCGTTTCTTCCGCATAGGCTGATTTGAAGCCGTATTCGTTGTTCTGTATCTCAACTGTGCGTTTAGCCCTTATGGCTTCCGCAAGCTGCATTGTCTGCCTGTTTTTCTCCTTGTCGGCACGTGTATGTTCCGGTACAAGGTACAGCTTCAGGTACTCGTATTTACGTTCGCCTTTTATGAAGACATCAAGGTACAGGCTTGTGTTGCCTGATGGCATTTTGCGTTTTCGCAGGTTTACCCGCTCTTTCTTGTTCTTATCCATAATTCGCTCGTTTTTGGTGCTTTTGGTGCTTGCTTTTTTATAAGCAACGGTTTAGCACCAAAGATACGGCAAATTACCAACATAGCCATAGCAAATAAGAATTGTTTTATTTGATTTTGTAAAATACTGTAATACAGTACTATTTTGTTGCTATTATTACTCGTTTTTGTTACTTGTTTGTTATGCTGAAAGCACCAATTTTGCCGTCTTACTTCGATGCAAAGTATAACTATGCTTGAAAATGAGAAATTTATGATTTTATGGTACAAATGTGGTATAAGTGTGCCGTTTTTAACAATAAGCAACCACAAGAAAATCACTACAAAAACAAAGATAAAGATTCTTTTTGATATGCGTGTTTATTTCTCCCATAAGGTTGGCAAGGTGGTGTAAGTATTGCCGAATATTCGTAGCATCTTCAATGAAGAAAGGGGATACCTGTTGAGGCTCCCCCTTATCCATACGCTTGTGTCTTATATTTATTCAAGGGATTTTCTTATTTCTTGTATCTATTCCTTGGGGTAACCTTAGTGTTGTTTACCCTTGCCGGAACCTTTGCATATTTCTGCCGTATTTATTCCATACCCGCCGGCGATATTACCGGCGGGACATCCAAACGTGATACGCTGGGCCCGAAGCCCCAACATGCGGGTCTATGTTATTTATGTAGCAATATTATCTTGTCCCACCAGTTTATCACCAGCAATAAACAGTATTATCATACCGATTATATTACCTAAGAAATATTCGCTTTCCGATCCTGCCAGAAGAACCCCGGCCACGAACAGGAATATAAAGGATAATGCTTTCATGATGCTATTATTTTAGTCTCATCTTTAAATCCGACATATTGGTTGTCATATCTAATGCCCGTAAGTCCGAACGGGGTTTTTTGTTCACCCCAGCATCGCATATTCAATTCATTAACTAATTCCACAATATGTAAAAGTGAATCTATTGTAAGTCTGTTTCTCTCAAGATCGAACTCCTCTGTTTTGAGTATATCCTGAATTAATCCCAGCAGACAGGATGGTAAACAGAATATACCTGCATCATCTAAAATATTTTTGCCAAACTCTGCTAATACCCCTACTTGATCTGCTGTAAGACCTTCGAACTTTGTTGCTAAATCTTTAAATTCCATGATTGAATATTATTTTGTTTGTGGTAGAGGGGGTCGGTTTGACCGATACCCCTACCGGGTTAATTATCCGATCTTGATTAAATTGAATTTCTTAAACGATCTGAACTCCTGTCTTTCTGTATCGAAATAGGTAAACATGTTATCGTTAGGTTTGCGCCCGGTCCCTTTGACAATCGTGTTTATAACCTCATCTCTCAAAGTTCCGAAAGCCTGACGAATTTCACCGTTTACTTTCTGATAGAAGAACTGTACTGTCTTTTGCTTCATTTGCGCTTTCAATTTCAGAAGTAACCAGGCTCTTTTTAGGCTCTCTGAGAAACTTTCTCCCGTTACCCGGTAAATTCTCCAAGCGTCTGACATTACTTGTCTCATTTGGCTTTTAAATAGTGTTGTCATGATCGTATAGTGTTTATGTGTTAGTAATCCTTGTTTATGCTATGTACATCCAGTAGTCACGAATGTAGATTTCTGCCTCGGCTTTATAATCCACATTATAAACTTTGCAGGCTTCTTCTTCCGTCATGGCGGCTAACGCTGTCAACTCGTTGTTCATGTAATCCTCGTTTGTCATAGCTGTATATCTGTTTGTTTTATTTTGATAATGCAAAGGTATAGCATTTTCTATACTATACAAAACAATTAGATAGAAAATACTACCGTATTAAGATTAATTAATATAGCAAATACTATACATTTTGAGTAGTGGAGTTATTTTTGTACTATAATTAAATTTTATAAGATCATGAGAATTAAGGAACTATTGAAAGAAAAAAGGCTGACACAACAAGAATTAGCCGATAAAATGAATGTAAGTCTTTCAGCTGTTAAACAAATGGTATCTGCTGGATCATTGACTACTGCCACATTGGAAAAGATCGCCACGGCATTAGATGTACCCATGTGGCAGTTATTCGCCTCCCCCGAAGAAGTGCGCCCAAAAAGCGACGCTTTAACTCTCACATGTCCCCATTGCGGTAAGGATATCAATATTAAAGTAGAATAATGTCCCGTCTCACTTCTGTAAATACCAAACTGTCCCACTTTTGGGACAGATAACTATTGTATTATCAGATTGTTATATCGTTTTGTCCCACTTTTAGAAATGTGGGACAGTGGGACAAAGTGGGACAGTAAAGTATCATGCTATCGTACCTACCATACCATTTTTGTCACCCTGGATAAATATTGTTTAGTGGAAAATAAATACTATGTAGTTTTTGATAAGATCGTCAAAAATACCGCTAATCGACCTTCTGGTTGGTTAAATTTGATCCAATGTTTTGATAAACGCCCTCAATCCCTTTTCGGCTTCGGGTGAGAGTTCGGTCAGGTCGATAAAGTTAAAATCCTCCCTGCGGAAGGGTGTGCCGGCGAATGACAGTTTATCCAACAGCTCGTTTTTGGCTTTGCCGGGCGAAAGATAGAACGTATCCCTGTATCGAAGGTACTCTTCCTTGCCTACGGGCATTGAAAGATGGAAATCGCCGGAGACGAACGATATCCTGTATTTGTCCCCGATCGTTTCCACCCGGATATCTGCCTCGTACCTGGATACGAGTTTAAAAGTCGGTTTCATCTACTATCTGCGACTTAGAAGTCACGACCTCAATTTCAACATCTTCGGATAAAGAGATCTCTTGTTGCCCTAAAAAGACCCGTTTGTCCCCTTGATACTCATACAGTTTGATATACCGTCTTTTGGGCTCCTGCCCTCGAATGATTTGTAATAAAAACTTTCTTTTATCCATTTTTAGCCTCCTTCATTTTTAAAATCTTCTCTGTTATTTTATCAATGGCTTCATCTGGTGCATTTTCTATCAACCTTTCCAACGCATCATATTCGGCATTGATCTGTTCTTGGATACTTACTGATTGTTGCTTCGGTAACACATAACAAATCAATCCTGATATCGCTTTAACCCGTTCTGCAGGTTCTAATGCTAATAAATCTTTTTCAAATCGTTTCCGGTTTCCATCGATAACCTGCTGTATCCATTCTTTGACAGTACCGGTTACTTTATTTGGTACTCCTTTAGGTCTTCCTTTAGGGTTCCCTGTTTGTCCTTTTTTCTGTCCCATAATATGTAAATCAATGTTATTTTCATATTAACCGGGTAGGCTATCTGTATGGCAAACCTACCCGGTTTTGATATTTAAACTTTATCCGGCAATCCTTTAGCCCATTCCTTGGCCAAATCTTCGTCTGATACTTCAAAATCCTCTTTCCGATAGTTGATCCCCAAATGTTGGCAAATAAACTTATTTTTTGCCTCGTTCATCAGCCTGTTCCGTGTTGTCAGATCACCAATGTTATCAAGTTCGACCTTGTCCATGTTTCCAAAAAAATTGAGTCCTATTATCGGATTTTCCAATAATTCACGCTTAAAGTCGTCGAATGATTTTCTTTCTTCTGTAGTCATAATTAATTTGTTTTTTTAGATATATTCGAAATTTTCGTCTTCTACATAAAACCCTCCTTCTTCTGTCAATCGACACAGGCAACGGCGTTCATCGTTGATATAGCTAAAGCCTTTCCCGAAATATGGGTTGTCAGATACGAAGTCGTTCAGTTCATCAATTGCCTTTTTCAGGTTTTGCACCAGTTCGTGCGCCTTTATCCTTTCTGGTGTCGGGCGAATAGTAAACTCTTCTTCTTTCCGGCTTAACCATGCGGAAGATATAGTGACGATTCCTTCTTTCACTTCATAGGCGTCAATATCCAGTGGATGCAAAGCACCGGAACGAAGGACAGTATACAATTTGCCCGCATTGTTATTTATCACACATTGCAGATGTTTCACAGCCTCTTCATAATCTTTATTTCGAAAGAACAATACTTTTATCCGTGAAGCATCTTTCCGTGCCATATCTACCGCCTGTTTATGAAGCGAATTACAATCACCTCGTAAATCTTTCAACTCGTCGGAAGAAAAGTTAAACCCCTCGTTCAGCATATCATTCACGATCTGCTGAATCTTTTCAATTTGCAATTTGTGCCGGTTAATCTCTATAACCAAACCATCTTTTTTAATAGTCTCCATGTTAAAATTAAATTGTTAATAAAATATTTGTTTTTGCTCGTTCACTTCCAGCAAAGCAAATTCTATGCGTGGGTGATACTTATCTATTTTCTTCTCTGCTTCTATCTGAAAGCAAAGTTTGTCATCTTCTATAGCTCCTACCATTTGCAGGCAGTCGAGCAAGGTTTTTAAACTGTTATCTAAGTCGAACCTTACCGAACTATGGTACACCCGGACAAACAACCGAAAACGGCTTGAAATGCGCCTACTCTTGTATGTCTTGCACTGTTGCATGAAACTATGTTCGTATGCCCGTATCTTTTCGTCCTTGATAATGCGCTTTGTACCGGACTTTCCCGGCACTGCCTGATAATGGTTTGCTTTAGCGATAATCTGCCCGTGAATTACTTCTACTTCCATCACGCAATAAGTTTTAAGTCAAACGTATCAATGAGCAGTTGAAGCGCCGGATTAGCTTCTATTATGGCTTGCAAGGTCTTTTCCGCTTCTGAAAGCTCATGCCTTATCTCTTTGGTTTCTACTGACAGATAGCGTATAAGCCAGTCTGCAATGTCTATCTTATTGGCTCTGTCTTCATCGGTGGCGTTCTTCTCCAGTAGGTCGGAAACTACCACTTTACAACCGATCGCCTCAACCTCTTTAGCCTTATTGCTCCAGTACTCGAATCCGTCCACGTCCGGGAACATGATAACCGTTCTTCCCTGCAATACCTTCAACTTGTCAATTGATAGTTGAGACTTCCCGCCAGTAGCTAACCAGACATATTCGGGATATACGCCAGAAGCTATCAAAGCGCTTTTTTCAGCTTCTACCAGTGCAACCGGCTTTTCCGGGTACATCTTCAAAAGGTGCTCTCCGAATAGGCATTGAATCAGGTTAAAATTTTCCGGTATCGCTTTCTGTTTTTTTAATACTGAATGTACCCAATTAATACCGCCTGAGTCCTTAACCCTGTGGCCCGTGTTCGGATCGTACCTCATAATCTTACCGGTTCTTACCCAGCCTTTGACATCGATCTGCCAATAAATAACACATCCGTCCTTCGTGGCTCCCAAAGCGTAATCATTCATCAATCTTTCAATCGTGGGTGATTCCAGCGTATAACGGTCAAACAATCCACACAGAAAGCGGATAAACGTACTGCCATAACTTACCGACCTTTCGACATAGCGGAACGGGATAAAACCCGCTTCCGGTTTAGGCTTCCGTTCCGGTGTCTGCCTGGCCGGAACGGAAAGCCTTTCTTTTTCTGCCGGGTGATCGGCAAAGAACTGTTTCGGTGTGTAATGGTAGCCGCAACTACTTTCGTGATTACACCTGCCAACCGTCCTATCTATCGGCTCTCCGGTATTGCCGTTCATGTAGTAGGCGAACGAATGAGGATCGCTACACCTCGGGCACTTATGCCGGGATGCTTTGCCGGTGTATTTCTCTAAATATGGTTGATTGAAATTATTCATAACTTTTTTACTTTAGTGTCCCACTGTCCCACACTGTCCCAAGTGGGACAAAGTGTCTTAAACTCTTTATTTATAGGCTTTGCAGGTGTCCCACAGTGGGACAGTTAAACTCCCTTTTTTAATATTCTACCTACTTTGCTCTTGCTTATTCCTAATTCAGTAGCGATTTCCCTAACGGATTTTCCTTGTGTGGAAAGCTCCTTTATGCTTGCATCCAATTGGGAAATATCTCTATCCGTTTGCTCCTTTAGATGTTCTTTCTCTGCTGCATATCCGATATTTACAAACTGCAAGAATGTTCCAATCTTCTCTATGGCAGACACTATCACATTATCGGCATCGTAGGTATAGTTACCGTACCTTACCTTTAATTGCTTGATATATCGAACGCTGTTATCTTTGGCACTCTTACCAATGGCAAAGACGCTATCAAAGAAATTATAGAGCTTCTTACTGCCTGCAAGGTCGTTTTGTGTAATCGGATTAGATAAGCACCGTTTAGGGGTGTGAGCCAGTATAAGCATTGATAAACCGTATTTCCTTTTTAGAGTCATCAACCGAAACATGAGTGTTCCTGCTGCATCTCCCTTTTCAGAAGCTATACACAAATAAGTAAGGTTATCAATGATAAGAACTTTTGCACCTGATTTAATAGCTGCCTGCTCTATGTTTCCTATTACCGCTTCCTCGAAGTTGGCAGAATCCAAAGAATCTCTATTGATTTCCACCCTATAAAGGTTGTCCGGGAATTGGTTCAAGTTGTTAGCCTCATCACTATACCGTAACTGAAATTGCTTATCTGATAACTCGAAGTCAAAGTAAAGCACTCTTTGTTTATCCGCTATGCTTGTGGCTATCTGTACGGCATAAATAGACTTTCCCAAATTGGAATCAGAGAACAAACAGCATACTTCACCCTCGTACCATAGTGTAAGCCAAAGCGCATCGGGGTTCGGTCTTAGTGCTGCCTCTTTTATGGTTCTGTTGGCAGTCTTTACCGTGAACATTCCTATCTGTTCCGGTATCTCTGCTGCCAGTTGGTCGGCTTTCTGTAACTCTACGCCTATTGCCTGAATGTAGTTAAAGCCTCCCATTATTCACCCTCCTCGAATAGTTTTAACTGCTGGTTATTTACCTGGTTGAACAACTCCTTATCTGCGGTGTAATATCCGGCTGTAAACATCGTATGTTCGTCCTCTGCCTTATAAAGAAACTGAATAAGCCCCTTATCTTCCATATCAGCCACATAACGGCAAATGTTAGCCCGTAGTATTCCGGTTTCTAAGGACACATCTAACATCGTCTTAGGGTGCTCCTTAAAAGATTGATAAACAATTTGGTATTGTGTCTGAAACTCATTACCTTTGTCGTGCTTGTTGAGGGAATGGGTGGTCGTTGAGGCTGCCTTTTTTCTTTTATCCATAACTTAACCTCCGATTCTTTTGGTTGCACAATAGTTGTTAGCCTCATCTTTCAATTCGCTTTCGCTTTTTCGTTTACCACAGGATAACCATTTGTCAATGTCGGATTGCAGGAAACGTAATTTCTTACCTCCCTTATTAAATGGGATTTCTCGTTTGCTTACCCATCCATAGATAGTAGCTTTTGCCGGGTGGTCAGGCAGGTAGGCTTTGAGTTCATCAATGTTAAGCCATCTATCTACGGGGGGAGTTGGTGTCTCGTTCTTCTCTAATAAGGCTTTCTCTAAAGCCTCCACCTTTCCGATGAGGTATGCCATCGCTTTAGGCATTGTTTCAAAAGTAATTGCTTCTGTCATATCTTTTGCTACTGGCTTCGTTAGGTTTTCAATTCCTGCCATGAAAGAAAAAGAAAACCGCTACCTCGAATGAGATAACGGTGCAAAAGAATAACTAAAAGTCGCTTACCACCGGGGGTACACCTGGGTGTAAATATTAGTAATCCTTATTAATATCTATGTTTATTGCCGAATTTACATCTTTGAATAATTGGTTTATTTCGTCTATGTCTTTTTGATGGAATGACTTATTAAATGAGATGCCTTTATTCGCATCATTATACAACCCTTTATAACTTTTCCCCATTATAAATGCTGCTATGCGAACGATTTTTGTTAAATCTGTATTACTTTTATCAATTCCTGCAACTTTTAGAATCTCTATAATAGCCACAAGTTGCACTTTGCTTGATTTTGCTACGATTGGTGAGTTTGCTGTTTCCGTAGCTTCTTTACTCTCTTTTGTAGCACTTATAGCCGAAGCTCTTAGTTTTTTTAATAATTCAACAATACTTTCACAAACATAATTCGTTGCATGTGCAAGATGGTATAGTTTAGTTAAGATATAATCTTTTTCTTTTTCAGTAATGAAGCCACATCTTAATAATTCAGCAAATAATTGATGAAGCCTATTTTTATCATCAAATAGCATAGCATCCATATCAAAATCGGTTTCCTTTATACAGTACAAGTGATTACGCCACCGCTCACGGTAGATATTGCAGAAGCTGTCTATGCTAAGAACATCGGTACAATTCATCCAAAATTCATTCTCAATGTCTTTTACACGTGGTTCATTGTTTATAATAACATTAGCTATAGATTCTAAATACTTTTCACCTTTATAGTGCTTTCCTAAGAACTTTATCCAGCCTTCAACACTATTATCATTTTGGGAATTGAATGTAATGTAGGGTTGTATCTCCCAATAGACCTTACAAACCCATTTGGAAAAGTCTGTGAAGTTGCAGTGCTCTTCTAATAAAGAACAGGCTTTTTCTTCATCGCAATTATAAGCAATAGAATAAACTGTTATCTTATTTTGTCTCTTTTCATCTTCTGATATGTTTTTATTACTTGTGATTTTAACTAATTCATCATACAGCTTTTTCGGTTTTTCGTTAGGGCTATTTTTTAATTTAAAAGCTCTACCTAAATTATATTCTGCACTATTTAATACCCTTACAGCTTCATCGATGATTTGAATTAACCTATCTGTCTTATCAAAATTAATATTCATTGCCATTAGTATTAAAGGATTTTTATTTTATCTGCCGCCTCTCTCTTTGCTTCCTCCAGTGTTTTTGCATACACAAGGGTAGTTCCTATATTCTTATGTCCTAACATCTTCTGAATAGTGGTAATCTGCGTACCACTGGCAAGTTGTAGAGTCGCAAATGTGTGGCGGAAGCAATGAAAGGTTATATCCCTTGTGATTCCTGCTGCCCCAATCCATTGCGCCAACGCTTTGTTTGCATAAGCGGAATATATCAGCCCATCAAACACAAGCTCATCCGGATTGCGTCTTTCTCCACAAAGTTGTATGGCTTGTTCTGATATTGGCAACTCATCATATTTGCTTGTCTTTTGGATAGTGTATTTCAAAGTATATTTACCGTCAGTCTCTGTAATCTCACCCCATTTCATTTTGCGTATGTCTGAATGTCTTAGACCGGTTAGAGCTGAAAACAGAGCCGCCCGTTTCAATACAGGATTAGTGCATGGGGTTTCTACCAGCTTTTTAAGTTCATCAAGTGTTAGGAACTCCCGGTGCGATTCCTTTTCCTTAATGCCTTTGAGGTCTGAATTTATATCTTTTGGTAGATAGCCGTACTTATAAGCCGACTTCAAAGCTATTTTGAACTTCAAAAAATAAGCTGCTGCCGTATTATTTGATAATACTACTTTGTTGCTTCTATGTGTTTTTACTGATAGTAAATAATCTCGGAAACGTTCACACCAAAGCAAATCAATATCACAAAACCGTTTGATGGTGGCATTGTCTGATTTCTTTGTGTAATCCTGCAAATGCTTTAACGCACTCATCCAGTTGTTATAATTGGATTCTCTCTTGTCCTTTGTCAAATCCCGGAAGTAAGTTATAAAATCCCCTTTGCTACGTTCTTTGGCTTTGAGTAGTTCCGCCTCTGCTTCCGTATAGATTTCCGCTTTGCTTAGTTCGTTCTGCCTGTTGGCCCGGATAATTTCGGCAAGACGTATAGTTTCCTCGTCCGTTTCACTATACTTATGTGAACCGTCCTTGTTGGTTTGTAGCTCCCCGTTCCTTTTTTTCAAGGGAACTACATACATACCTAAATATTCCCGGCGCATTGTTTCGCCAGTCTTGGGGTTTGGAATGCCGGGATAATAATCAAGGTAAAGCGTTTCCTTTCCGGTGTTGAGCATCCGAAAACGTAATGTTACCTTTGTTGTCTTTGATTTCCTCATGATTCCTTATTTTTTAGTTTATCAATATGTTGTTTGCTATAATAGAGTTTGCCGTTAATCCGTTTCTTTGGAATGGCATAGCGGGAAACGAATACCCTTACACTGTGTTCCGTCATATTATAGCTTTCCATGACTTCAACAGTTGTTATCCAGTCTGCAAGGTTGGATAGGGTCGTATCAAAGCCTTTCTTCTTGAAATACGTATCTATCTTGTTTTTGGCTATTAAGGTACGTGTTCCGGCTTTCTTTGTTGGTATGCCCTCTGCATTGATAATTTTTCTTATCCGATGCCGGAGTAAACCATATTTCTCCGTTATTTCGTCTATAGTGTACCACTCATCAATAAGCTTGCGCTCCCCAGTAACCAATACCTCATAAGGTTCGATAACGTCAAACAAAGTTTCTATATCCTTTTTGCGTATCAATGTCGTGCGTTGGGATAGCCGCTTTGCCGGAATGATGCCTTGTACCACATTCCGGTAGATGGTCCATCGGCTTACTCCCATGATAGCGGCTGCATCAGAGATAGAAATGTATTCACGTTCCGACAAATCGGATTTTGTCCGTTCTCGTTTTGTTTGGGATGCCATAGAAGCAGTAAGGGATATGACCTCTTTACGCTTAATCTTCCGGTATGCTTTCCTGTTGCAATCATGGGAGCAATAACGAGCTATTTGCGTGTATGCTTCAAACTCGCATCCGCAAAACTCACATATCTTCTTTATCGGTTCTTTCGCTCTCATATTTCTATCATTTCGTCACCATTTATGTTGCACTATGTTGCTGTACGTTGCAATAGGTTGCAAACGGAGATTTTCTGTCTTTTTACTTATGTTGCAAATGGAGATAAAATACGTTCAAATGTGGTACAAATAATCCCTATTTTGCTTTGTGGTACATAAGTGGTACAAATATACGATAAATAAACGGATAATAAAACAAAGTAACAATAAATTAGATAAAAAGAAAAACCGCTATAATATAGTGTATTATAGCGGTTTTATGATAGATGATATTTCTTTACTTATGATAAGTTATTTGCCGATGCAAAACCTCTCAAATATATTCCCTAATACCTGGTCTGTAGTGACTTCTCCGACGATATCTGAGAGGTGGAAGATACATTCTCTTAAGTCTTGGGAGATGAAATCTCCGGAAAGATTGGCGGATAAACCTTCCTGGACACGGTGGATGGATTCGAGGGCGTGGGTTAGGGCTTCGTAATGACGGATATTAGTGACGATGACGTCGTTTGAGGACAAAGAGGGAATATGAGCAGCTTGGATCAGAAGATCCTGCAACTTGTCGATATGCTCTCTTTTCTTAGCCGAGATGAAGATCGATTGCACGTTTTCGGGAAGGTCGGTCGGTTTAAACTGGCGATCGGTGAGCAGGTCGGCTTTGTTGAAAACGAGGATCAGCTGTTTACCTTCCGAGCGAGGTAGTATCTTTTCGGATAATTGGGCGATCTGCAAAGAAGCATCGGCTGCATCTATCATCCAAAGGACAATGTCTGCTTGGTCAAGCTTCTGGAAAGTCCGTTCGATACCGATACTTTCGATCGCATCGTGCGTTTCGCGGATGCCGGCGGTGTCGATGAAACGGAAAGTGATCCCTCCGATGTTGATCGTGTCTTCGATGACGTCACGGGTTGTACCGTGGATGTCGCTGACAATCGCTTTGTCTTCATTCAGCAGGACGTTCAGTAGAGTCGATTTTCCGGCATTTGTCTCACCTATGATCGCTACAGGAATGCCATTCTTGATCGCGTTTCCTACACTGAAAGAGTTGGCCAGACGCGATATGACTGTTTCGATATGGGCCGCCAATGTGCTGAGTTCGCTACGGTCGGCGAACTCCAACTCCTCGTGGTCGCTGAAATCCAGTTCCAGTTCCATCAAAGAAGTGATATGCAAAAGTTGTTCGCGCAAGTTCTTTAATTCATGGCTGAAACCACCGCGCATCTGGTTTAATGCCAAGCGGTGTTGACCGGCTGAGGTCGAGGCGATCAAGTCAGCGACCGCCTCGGCTTGGCTCAGGTCCATCTTGCCGTTCATGAAAGCACGTTGCGTATATTCGCCGGGGAGGGCGGAGCGGCAACCTCTTTCAATCAAAAGTTGCATGATTTGTTGCTGGATGTAGACGGAACCGTGGCAGGTAATTTCTACTGTGTCTTCGCCGGTAAAAGAATGAGGTGCGCGGAAAAGGGCGATCAGCACCTCGTCTATGAGCTCTTCACCACGCCTGATACTACCGTAACGCAGTGTATAGGCTTTCTGTGACAGCAGGCCTTTTCCTGCTGTACGCGGTACGAATATCGTGTTGCAGATTGCGATTGCTTCCGGTCCGGAGATGCGGATGACGGCAATCCCCCCGGCTCCGGGGGCAGTTGATACGGCGCAGATAGTATCTTCCATTAGTCTATACAGTTATTAATTCATATTTCTGTGTTCCAAGACCAATCTTTTCAGCATGTTCCAGTCCTGCTTGCCAGTTCGTGTCGGGGTGCATGAGGTGGAATTTGTCGCAACCTTCCAGATGTTCGTGATGCGGAGCGTCTGAAAGGCGGTTACCAGTCTCCTGGATCGGGGCCTTGATCACCATATCGGCACAAGCCTTGTCTAATGCGACCGGATCAAAAGAAGCGGCGATGCCCAGATCTGGCACAATCGCTGCATCATTGTGGTTCCAACAATCACATTCAGGTGAGACATTCATGATAAAGCTGATGTGGAAATTCGGCTTGCCGGACAAGACAGCTTTGGTATATTCGGCGATCTTGTAGTTTAAACGTTCAGACGTGTCGCCTTCACCCATGACGGCTCCGTCGTATTGGCAAAGAGCTACGCACTGGCCACAACCGACACATTTTCCGTAGTCGATTTCTGCTTTATGGGAAGCGTTCAAATGAATGGCATCGTGGCGGCAATGCTTGACGCATATATTGCAACCCTTGCAACTTTCGATGTCGATTCTGGGTTGTGATGCCGAGTGAAGTTCAAGTTTTCCACCTACGCTGGCGCATCCCATGCCGAGGTTCTTCAAAGCGCCGCCGAATCCGGTCTGCTCGTGTCCTTTGAAGTGGTTCATAGAAATAATGATATCTGCATCGGCAATAGCGGAACCGATTTTGGGAGCTTTACAATATTCACCGTCGATTTCGATTTCACGGTATTCGGTCCCTTTCAGGCCGTCGGCGATAATCACGTCGCATTTGGCGGAAATGGGGTTGAAACCGTTTTCCATTGCACTTTCCAAATGGTCTACTGCATTGGCGCGACGGCCTGAGTACAAGGTGTTGCAATCTGTCAGGAAAGGCTTCGCCCCTAAGTTGCGAAGCAACGTGGCCATCCGGGCTGCATAGTTTGGCCGGATAAAGGCCAGGTTACCAGGTTCGCCGAAGTGGATCTTGATCGCTACAAACTGATTCTGGAAATCAATGTTTGCTATGCCCGCACGTTTTACGAGACGTTCCATCTTGTCCAACAAGTTACTGGACGGGGTCGTACGGAGATTGGTAAAGTAAACTTTAGACGTTTCCATTTGTTTATTGGTTTTTATAGGGACAAAGGTACGAAAAAAACTATTCTTCCTGTAAGTTGTTGGTTTTGTAGATTGGCTTTTATATATTATTTTTGTGTCAAATCAGTTATACTATGGACATGTTTTGGTTAAACCATGAGCAGTTACTTAAAGGCGTAAATCTGGGTTTCCAGCGTTACTTATCCCGACAGGTCAAGTGGGACAGGAGGCTGATCGGTATCTTTGGAGCGAAAGGGGTGGGAAAAACAACGCTTTTGTTGCAGCGTATCAAATTGGCTTATGGCGATTCTCATGAAGCCCTGTATTTGCCTCTCGATAATATATGGTTTCAGGAACGGTGCATGTTGTCCGAAACGGTCAGGCAATTTTATGAAGAGGGGGGCAGGCATCTTTTTCTAGATAATGTCCATCGATATGGTAGCTGGGTACAGGCGATAGAGTGTTTACACGACGATTATCCTGATATGCAGATAGTGTTTGCTGCACCTTTGCTGGTTGAAGGAGAGAAGACGGAGATGCCTTTTGACGGGAAAGGCGATTGGTATACGTTGCATACCATGTCGTTCCGTGAATATTTGTCTTATGAAGGTGCGTTGGATCTCAAACCGGTCCCATTGGACGAACTTTTGCTTAACCATGCGGAAGTGACGCAACAGGTGATGGATGAAGTAAACATAGTCCCCATTTTCCGGAATTATCTGGAACATGGTTGCTATCCTTTTTATTGGGAAGATCCGGATGCCTTCAACTTCCGTTTGCAGGATTTGGTGCGAGATTCGATCGATGTGGACCTTCCCGCCATTCGACAGATGAATAATGCCATGTTCCGGAAGATGAAACAATTGCTGATTCAACTTGCCCAAGAAGCTCCGGAATTTCCCCGCATGCAGGCTTTGACATCCAAATATGAGGCGGATAATACACATATACACCGGTTATTGGGTTATATAAAAGAGATAGGGGTGCTCCGCATTCTACAAGTCAGAAAAGAAGACGGCACACTGGCCCGTTCGTATCGCTCTTTCCTGGCGAACACGAATCTGATGGCAAGTCTTTTCCGGGAGATGGAGCGGGTTTACGTGGGTGAGACGTTTTTCGTCGATCAGATGTCTAATTGCGGGACTGTGGAGCTTTTGCATAATGGAGATTATCGTGTGAATGAAAAGTACACGTTCATGATCGGTGATCCGTTGATGGATTATGAGCGTATCAAGAATGTGGAAAATGCGTTTGCCGCTATACACGGACAGCCTAAAAGTGTAGGAAACAAAATACCTGTCTGGGCACTCGGTCTTTGTTATTGATTGATTTTGTCATCAACTAAATATGTAAGCTATGTTGGAAAATATGAAAAACAGACGGACGATCCGTAAATATACGACTCAGGACATTCCGGATGCTTTGTTGAATGAATTGCTGGAGGTTGCTGCCCGTGCATCCAATACGGGGAATATGCAACTGTATAGTGTGGTCATTACCCGCGATAAGGCAAATAAGGAAAAGTTGGCTCCTGCCCATTTCAATCAGCCGATGATTACGGCGGCTCCGGTCGTGCTCACCTTCTGTGCCGATGCTAACCGTTTTGTAAAATGGGCGGAGCTGCGCGATGCAGTGGCCGGTTTCGATAATTTCCAGACTTTTATCGCTTCGACTATCGATGCGATGCTGTTTGCCCAAAGTTTCTGTACGGCAGCAGAGGAAAAAGGATTGGGAATCTGCTATTTGGGAACGACGGCTTATAACGCAGATAAGATTATCGATGCCTTGTCGCTTCCACGCTTGGTTGTCCCTATCGTGACAGTCACGGTCGGCTATCCCGACGGAATGCCTGAACAGGTGGAACGCTTGCCACTCGGAGCGGTGGTTCACCAGGAGGTTTATACGGATTATACGCCTGCTTCTATCGATGCCTTATATCACGATAAGGAAGAGTTGGAAGTAAATAAACAATTTGTACGGGAGAATGATAAGGAAACATTGGCCCAGGTATTTACGGATGTACGTTATACGAAGGCCAACAATGAATATTTCTCCGACGTATTACTGAAAGTCTTGAAAGGGCAAGGCTTTTTGTAACCCTATGCGTTGTGGTTGCTAACTCTATGCTTTAACCTGCGTAACCCATAGGGTTAGCAACTGTAATGCATAGCTTTCTTTTAGATCCGGTCCAATACCGTTTCGATCAGGCCGGTCATGGAACCTTTGTATTCGGTATTCATGTCTTGGGCCACCCGACCGGCAATAATGCAGCACACGGTCATGGCACGATGTCCCATCAAGGCGGACAGTCCGGCGAGAGACGAACTTTCCATTTCGAAGTTGGTAATCCGGCTATCGTTGAACTCGAAAGCTTCTATTTTACGGTTCAGTTCCGGATCGGCGAGCGGCAAGCGGAGCTTGCGGCCTTGCGGACCGTAGAAGCCGTTGGCTGCAATCGTTACTCCCCGGATAATATCGTCTTGTGTGATCTGCTTGACCAGGGATGGATCGGCGGAAACGACATAGGGCTGGATGCCGCTTAGCTTCCATTTCAATTGTCTCATCAGTTCTGATTCGAAAGCCTTGTCGCGCACTTTCTCGGAGTCGGCATAAAAATACAGAACTCCGTCGAACCCGATTGATTTTCCTGCTGCCACATAGGTCCCGACAGGAACAAACGGTTGCAATCCTCCTGAAGTGCCGACACGTACCATTGTCAGTTGCCGAAATATCGGTTTGATGGTACGAGAAGCAAAGTCGATGTTTGCCAAAGCGTCCAGTTCATTCAGGACGATGTCGATATTGTCGGTTCCGATGCCGTGTGAAAGTGTTGTGATGCGCTTCCCTTTGTAAGTGCCGGTGATGGTATGGAATTCACGGCTCGACACTTCACATTCTTTCGTATCGAAGTAGGAGGCGACGGTGTTTACGCGATCGGGGTCGCCGACCATGATGATCTTGTCGGCGAGCTGTTCCGGTTTCAGATGCAGGTGAAAGCAACTGCCATCGGGATTAATGATAAGTTCGGAAGGTGCGATCATTTGATTTTAGGTTTATGATTTCAGGTTTATGATTTCAGGTTTATGATTTCAGGTTTATGATTTCAGATTTATGATTTATGTGTTGATGATAAATCATAAATCTGAAATCATAAATCCTTGTTAGTCTTTTAATGGTTTCGAAGGTGCATTTGACGGTTTGGCGATTGCCTCACGCATGCTGGTATCTGCTTCGATATTCTTCATCTTATAATAGTCCATGATACCCAAATTGCCATTACGGAAAGCTTCAGCCATGGCCTTGGGAACTTCGGCTTCGGCTTCGATAACCTTCGCACGGGCTTCCTGTGCTTTGGCTTTCATCTCCTGTTCGACGGCAACGGCCATGGCACGGCGTTCTTCAGCTTTTGCCTGGGCGATATTCTTGTCGGCTTGAGCCTGGTCCATTTGCAGATAAGCTCCGATGTTCTTGCCTATGTCGATATCAGCGATGTCGATGGACAAGATTTCAAATGCAGTCCCTGCATCCAGACCTTTACGGAGAACCAGCTTGGAGATGGAATCCGGATTTTCCAGCACGCTTTTATGATTTTCAGACGAACCGATAGAAGATACGATACCTTCGCCGACACGGGCCAGAATCGTTTCTTCGCCGGCACCTCCGACTAATTGCTTGATGTTGGCACGAACCGTCACACGTGCTTTGGCGATCAGCTGGATACCGTCTTTGGCAACGGCTGTAACGGGAGGTGTGTCGATGACTTTCGGGTTGACCGACATTTGCACGGCTTCAAATACATCACGTCCTGCCAGGTCGATAGCGGTTGCCATCTGGAAAGGGAGGTCAATATTCGCTTTCGATGCGGAAACGAGGGCATGGACAACCTTTTCGACATGTCCGCCTGCCAGGTAGTGTGCTTCCAATTCGTCACGGGTCAGCGTTTTCAGACCTGCTTTGTGGGCTTCGATCATGGCGCGGGTGATGACATAAGGCGGCACGTTACGGATACGCATCAGGAAGAGCTGTATCAGCGAGATGTTGACACCTGAAACTTTTGCCGAGATCCACAGAAGGAACGGCACATAATAAAAGAAAATTACCAGCAGCAATATCGCTGCTCCCAAAAGGGCGAGAGGTACAAAGGTCATTTCCATGTGAGTAGAATTATGATTTATGAATTATGATTTATTTTTCAATTTTTAATTTTCACGATTACATTGTAGCCATCGACGCGTATTACCTCGACCGGCGTGTTTTCATCAATCAGCTCGTCCATCGATTTGGCTTCTACGGTGATCCCGTTAATGCGGGCCTTCCCGATTGGGGCGAGGCGTGAAAGTGTCAACCCTTCGTCGCCCGGCACGATTCCCAAGTCGCGGCTGGATACCAGCTTGGAATCGATGTCGGTTTTCAAAGCCACCCGGTTGAAGGATTTGGAACGCAACAACCAGATGAAAGAGGCCGCGAACACAAGCGATGATACCGCCAATGTTACATTGCCGATCGGCGTACTGACCGAATAGGCATAGAACAGGCCGCCGGCAGCAAAAAGGAATCCTCCGACACCGGCAACTGTGATACCCGGTAACATAAATATTTCCAGCAGGATAAGCACAATGGCTACAACCATTAGGAAGGCGATAATAAGCATTTCGAATATCATAGAGCCTTGTTTTATCGTTTGTTTTTCAGATAATTGATTTCGGCATTACGAGCTTTCTTCTCCAACTCGCCGGGCTGTTCCAACAAGGCGTTCAGTTGCTCTTCTGCTTGCAGGATGGTTGGCTTCAGTTGCTCTTTGCGGGCCTTGTTGCCTTCGGCGTAAGAGACGCGCAGGCCGTCGAGTTTTTCATTCAGCTCTTTGATCTGTTTGTTCAAGGCAACCACCTTTTCGTAGTAGCCCTTAGCTTCGGGGCTATTGATGTCATCCAGTTTGTAATAGACAATATTATTACCGATGATAAATTCAAAATCCTTTTCGATCTTTTTCTCTCCATAAGGTATTTCTGTGTGCGACAGACGAATCAGGTCGGCATAGTCGGAACTTTCTTTCCAGGAATCTCGGATAGCAGTGATCGCTGCACGGGCGCGTTTCACTTCTATGTCTTCGCTCTCCACCCGTTTATGCTCTGGATTCGGGATGAAGAGATAGACACAGGCTTTTCCTTCCGGCTGGAAACGATCGGATACAAACCATCCCAATCCTTTCACTTCATCGAAGACCATCATATAATCATTGTAGGGCGAATTGAACGGCATGCCCAACTGCTCTGGAGCCAGATAAGTGTCGGAATTGATGTTGTAGCGGGTGACGAAGAGGTCATAACCGCCAATCGAACCGTTCCCTTTGGAAGAATAATAGATCGTGGCGCCATCGGAAAGGACGAACGGGTAGTTGTCATCGTCATTGCTGTTGATGTTCATCGGTAATTGTTTCTCGTCCCCCCATTCGTCCATAAGCATGGACTGGGTAAAAAGGCAATAACGGTCGCCGTCTGTCGAATGAGCATAGTAAATCTTGTCGCCTTTCTGGTTCTTGTAGACGGTCGAGCTCACTGGCTCGTTTGTCTGGAAAAAATCTTTGTAGGAATCGAGTGTGCCGCTTTCTTCGCTTAGGATATAGGCGGAAAGGAAATCGTCTTTGTCCACGACCAAGCTATCTATGATCTGAACATCTTCCACCTTTTCCATCATGCGTTGTGCATTGTTTGCCAAGTCGAGCCTGGTTTCGAACGATTGCGGATCCTGCTTTTTCTTTGCCAGCAGGTTGATATATTCTTCCAGCATTTCTCCGGCTTCGTCGAAACGATAGGTCTTGTAGTAGACTTCGGACATATAACGGTATGCCTCTTGTACTTTGCGTTTGACAGCTACTTTCAAATGCTTTTCCGCACCGGTCAGATCACCGGTCTCGTAGCAGCAGACACCATACCAATGATTATAGGAGGAATTGTTTGGCGCTTGTTTGACCAGCTTTTCAAAGGCAGGTTTGGCTTCCGCGTACTTACCTTCATTGTATAATTTTTTTGCTTCAGCCAGACTTTGTGCGTGCAGCCCGCCGCAGAGTAACGTGATTCCTATTGTGTAAAACAGTTTATTAGATAACCAATTCATTGATTTATGATTTATGATTTTGATTTTAGATTTATAATCCATAAATCTAAAATCATTACTTTTGTGTCCGATTACAAAAATAGGAATTAAAATCAAGAATCAAAACCCTTATTTTTTAATTCTTAATTTTTAATTCTTAATTTTTAAAGTATGGCAAAGTTGACAGAAGAGGAACTCCTGTTTCGTAAAGTAGAAGAGAAAGTCAAGAAGGCGATATTCGAATATGGTCTGATTGTGGATGGTGACCGTATATTGATCGGATTGTCGGGGGGAAAAGATTCGTTGGCGTTGGTGGACTTGCTCGGACGCCGTTCCAAGATATTCCGGCCTCGGTTCGAGGTGATCGTGACGCATATCGTGATGTCAAATATCCCTTATCGTTCGGATATTGACTACCTGAAAAGCCGGGCAGATGAGCACGGCCTTTCCTTTTTCGTGCATGAGACGAGCTTCGACGCTTCGACCGATACCCGCAAGTCTCCTTGTTTCCTTTGTTCTTGGACGCGGCGGAAAGCCTTGTTCGATATTGCAAAGAGGCATGGTTGCAACAAGATCGCCCTCGGGCATCATCAGGACGATATTCTCGAAACCCTTCTGATGAACATGATCCACCAGGGAGCGATCGGAACGATGCCACCGCGCCTAAAGATGGATAAGTTCGATATGGAGATTATCCGCCCCATGTGTCTGGTGGAGGAGAAAGATTTGACCCGGATTGCTGTGTGGAGAGGATATCGGAAACAGATCAAGAATTGCCCGTACGAATCCGGCTCCAGCCGTTCGGATATGAAGGAGGTACTGTCGCGTCTAGAGGCGATCAACCCTGAGGCGCGCTATAGCCTTTGGAGCAGTATGTCGAATATTCAGGCGGACTATCTTCCTAAAATCATAAATCATAAATCATAAATCATCTCATGCAAGGATTTTATACTATTCTGTTATTGGTCGCATCCAATATCTTTATGACGTGTGCTTGGTACGGACATTTGAAGATGAAGCAGCAGTTCAGTTGGTTCGAGCATCTGCCGTTGATCGGTGTTGTCTTGTTCAGCTGGTTTTTAGCGTTTTTTGAATATTGTTTTCAGGTCCCGGCAAACCGGATGGGTTTCCGTGATAATGGCGGGCCTTTTAACCTGATCCAATTGAAGGTGATCCAGGAGGTGATTACGCTGGTTGTCTTTGTCGGTTTTAGTTCGATTGCCTTCAAAGGCGAATCGTTTAAGTGGAATCATGCGCTGGCTTTCCTGTTTCTGGTGGCGGCAGTTTATCTGGTGTTTAAGAAATAAGATTTTAGTATCACTTCAAATCAGGACGAGACAGTGATAGAGAAGTTTGGGATTAGTGATAGGGGAAAAACGTCCTGTGTCACAAGCGGGTGTTGAGGGTGGCGTCTAAATAGCACAGTATCGCCTCCTTTTCATCCGGATGGAACCATCGGATGTCGGTATCCCGTTTGAACCAGGTCATTTGTTTGCGAGCGTAAACACGAGAGTTGCGTTTTATCTTTTCAATGGCGAAATCTAATGTCCATTCGCCATCCAGGTATTTGAACAGTTCTTTGTAGCCGACAGTGTTGAGGGAGTTCAATTTGCGGAAAGGATAAACGCGGCGTGCTTCTTCCAGCATGCCGTCGGCCATCATTTGGTCTACGCGGCGGTTGATGCGGTCGTAAAGTTCTTCACGGTCGCGGGTAAGTCCTATCTGGATGATCCGGAACGGCCGTTCTTTTCGGGTGTTGGTACGGAAGGAGGAATAGGGTTTGCCGGTCATGCGGCAGATTTCAACGGCATGGATTACGCGTTTGTAGTTGTTTCGATCTACTTCATTATAATGTATAGGGTCTGTTTCCTTTAACTCGGCAAGGATAGGTGAGAGACCCTCTTCTTCAAATTGCTTGTAGATGGCGGTTCGGATTTCGGGGGTGACGGTGGGGATATCGTCGATCCCTTTTGTGACGGCATCGATATACATCATGCTACCACCTGTCATAACGACAGTCGGATATGTCTGGTGGAGTTCCCTGAGCAGAGACATCACATCTTCCTCGAAACTGCTTGCGCTGTAATAATCGGTGAGTGACAATGTGCCGACCATATAATGGCGTACACGTGCCATCTGTTCAACCGTAGGAGCGGCTGTGCCTATCGGAAGGTCTTTGTAAAGCTGACGGGAGTCGGAAGAAATGATCGGAGAACCGAAATGCTCTGCTACACGCAGACTCAGTTCTGTCTTGCCGACTCCTGTCGGCCCCAATAATATGACAAGAGAGTTCATTAATCAAAAGCGCTCGTCGTCGTATGGGTTATCCATCGGTCCGTCGCCGAGCCCGTCGAAACCTTCTTTATCGAGTTCGTCGATATCGTATTCGGAATCGCCGTAGAAATCTTCACCTATTTCGGTGTTACCTGTTTTGGCGTCCATTTCGTCGAACGACATGATCTGAACAGGTGCTTCGCCGATAGATTTGCTGCATACGGCTTTGTCCAGATCTTTGCCTGGGATGATTTCACGGAGTTCCATGAAGAAAGCGCGTTCAGTCATATAATCGAAGACAAAAAGCAACTTCTGGTGTTCGTCTTCCAGAAGCTCTTCCAGACGTGTATCTTCCATTATATAATTGTCTACTTCGGAAGAAGTATCCATTTCAACCAATGTGATTTCCGTATTCTTGCTCCAGTCATCATCACAGATGAAGAAAGAACACATCTGGTCTTTTGTATACCCTACAGAATCCATAATGGCATTGTACAAATCCAGAAATGTTGCTTCTGAGTCGATCTTGATCTCACGTTTGAAGTCGTCAACTTCATCTGATAGAATTAAAAATCTAAATACCATAGTCGTTATTAGTTTTTTGTTGGTTCAAAAGTAGTAAAAAAAACAATGTGGCAATAAAATAATGTGCCAATATACCCCATAAAATTCATTCTTTCATTGGTACATTGGCACATTTTCAAATTGGCATATTATTTATTCATCAATCGAACCTCTGACGATACCGCGCTGGGATGATTTGATGAAGTTCAGAATCAGATCCCGTTCTTCACTAGGTTCGTATTCGGTTTCGATGGCTTTCAGGGCTTCCGTATTGTTGAGGCCGCGTGTATAAAGCGTACGGTAGATATCTTGGATCAAGAATACTTGGCTGTTGGTAAATCCGCGACGGCGTAATCCTACGATATTGATACCACAGTACACGATCGGATCACGTCCGATCAGGGTATAAGGAGGAATATCTTTGCCGATCCGGGAACCGCCTTGTATCATGACGTGCTTGGAGATACGGGAGAACTGGTGAACCAGGCTACCACCGCTAACGATGGCGAAGTCGTCGATCTCTACTTCTCCGGCTATCTGTGAAGCATTGCCGATAATGATATTATCTTTCAGCAAGCAATCATGGGCAATATGGGAATAGGCCATAATCAGGCAATTGTTGCCGACAACGGTTTTGCCTTTGGAGGCTGTTCCGCGATTGACGGTCACGCATTCGCGGAGAATGGTGTTGTTTCCGATTTCGGCAGTTGTAATTTCTCCTTTAAATTTCAGGTCTTGAGGGATACCAGCAATAACGGCTCCGGGAAATACCTGGCAATTATTGCCGATCCGTGCGCCGTCTAAAATAGTCGCGTGCGAATAGATACGACAGTTGTCACCGATCACGACATCTTTTTCGATTACGGCGAAAGGGTCGACTGTTGTATTCTGACCGATTTTAGCTTCGGGATGAACGACTGCTAAAGGGGATATGTTCATAATGATTTATGATTTATTATTTATGATTTCGGATGTATGGTTTATCGTATCATGTCGTTACCATAAGTCATACATCTGAAATCATAAATCATTGATTTATTTATTTTTTACGATTTGTGCCATAAATTCGGCTTCGCTGACCAGCTTATCGCCTACGAATACATATCCTTTCATGGTTGAAATACCACGGCGGATGGGAGCCAGCAATTCCAAACGGAGGATCAGCGTATCGCCCGGAACGACTTTCTGGCGGAACTTAACGCCGTCGATCTTCATGAAATAAGTGGAATAGCGCTCCGGTTCGTCTACCGAATTCAGAACGAGCAATCCACCGGTCTGGGCCATCGCTTCAATTTGCAGTACACCCGGCATAACCGGTTCCTGGGGAAAATGACCTGTAAAGAAAGGTTCGTTGCTCGTGATGTTTTTCACACCTACGATATAGTTACCGCCGATTTCGATGATCTTGTCAACCAACAGGAACGGGTAACGATGCGGGAGCAGTTCGCGGATACGGTTGATATCCATTACCGGAGTGCTGTTCGGATCATAGACGGGAGCCTGAACTTCGTTCTGTTTGATGTCCTTGCGGATCATGCGTGCCAACTGGTTGTTGATTTTATGTCCCGGACGGGTAGCGATTACGCGGCCCCGGATCGGTTTGCCGATCAGTGCCAGGTCACCGATCACATCGATCAGCTTGTGGCGTGCCGGCTCGTTGTCGAATACCAACGGTTTATTGTTGATGTAGCCCAGGTCTTGTACGTCCTTATGCGGGATAGACAGCTTGTCGGCAAGATTGTCGAGCACCTCCTGCGATACTTTCTGGTCATAGATGACGATCGCATTGTCGAGGTCACCGCCTTTGATCAGGTTATTCTGCAACAGCATCTCTACTTCGCGAACAAACACGAATGTGCGGGAAGCAGCCAATTCTGTCGGGAATTCACTCAGGTCGTTCAGCGTGGCGAACTGGTTGGAAAGCACAGACGAATTGAAGGAAATCAAAACATTGACGCTAAACTTGTCGTCCGGCAGGATAATGAGGGAAGAACCAGTTTCTTCATCCTTGACTTCGATCTTATGCTTTACGATATAGTAATCTTTCGGTGCGTTTTGTTCCACGACACCGGCTTTCTGAATCTCTTCACTGAAAAAACGGGAACTGCCGTCGAGAATCGGGAATTCGGGTGCATTCACCTCTATCAGGCAGTTATCTATTTCGTAGGCATATAAAGCTGCCATCGCATGTTCAATGGTGCTTACTTGGATTCCGTTTTTGGAAAGTACGGTCCCTCTCTGGGTTCCGGCTACGTTTTCAGCAACGGCATCGATTACAGGTTCTCCTTCCAGGTCAACACGTTTGATTTTATATCCATGATTTTCGGGTGCAGGATGGAAAGTAATCTGGATATCCAAACCTGTATGCAACCCTTTTCCTTGCATAGAGAAACTCGTGGCAAGCGTCTTCTGTTTCTGCATACGATCTATATGATTTATGATTTATAATTTATGATTTGTTCATTGGCAATTGTGCACATTGTCAATAGCCGATTTTAGTCGTTCTATCTCACGTTGCATCTGTCCCATCTGGCGATACATATCCGGCAGGCGGTTGAAGATTGCGCTGGAACGCATAAACGCCTTTGCGTTGATAGCCGGAGCCCCTAACAGGGTAGCCGGTTCTTTTACATCGCTGATCACACCGCATTGTGCACCGAATACCACATGGTCCGCCACATGGATATGGCCGGATAGTCCGGCCTGGCCTCCAAACATGCAATGGCTGCCGATCTTTACGGAACCCGCAATGCCTACCTGGGCTGCCATGACCGTGTTTTCGCCGACTTCCACGTTGTGGGCAATCTGTACCAGATTGTCCAGTTTGACACCCCGGCGGATGATGGTCGAGTCCATCACGGCACGGTCTATCGTGGTATTGGCTCCGATTTCGACATCGTCTTCCAATACGACATTACCCAACTGGGGGATCTTCTTGTAGTTATCGCCTTCGGGAGCGAAGCCGAAACCATCCGACCCGATCACGCTTCCGGCGTGCAGAATGCAGTTGTTGCCGATTACGCAGCCGTTGTAGATGGTTGCATGTGGATAGATTGTACAGTTATCGCCAATGGTCACATGGTCGCCGATATAAGCGTGTGGATAAATGCGGCTGTTCTTGCCGATCTTCACGTCTTCGCCAATGTAGGCGAAGTTGCCGACATAACATCCTTCGCCGACCGTTGCCGAACCGGCGATGAACGCCGTAGCGTCTATACCCGCTTTTTTGACATTGGCCTGTTCCACCATATTCAACAGTATGGCGAGCGAAGCATAAGCATTGGCAACCTTGACCAATGTGGCTTTTACCGGTTCGGCGGGAGTGAAATCATTGTTTACTAAAACAATGCTTGCTTCAGTTTGGTAGATAAAATGTTCATATTTGGGGTTTGCCAGAAAGGTCAATGTCCCCGGTTTACCTTCTTCTATCTTTGAGAAGTTGTTGACTTTCACTTCAGGATCGCCTTCGACGGTTCCACCTAAAACGCTCGCTATTTGTTGGGCTGAAAACTCCATTACTTAATCTTATTATATGTATTTCAAATGCAACTGCCCGGACTTGCTTCAAGGCAGTTTGCAAAAATGGTGAAAATTATTGGGATAGCCTATGCTTTGCAGGGAATAATTCCTTTATCATGCAGATATCCTGCCATTTCGCGTTGTACGGCTTGGGCTGCTTCACGTGCTGCGTTGGCAAAATTCTCCGTTTTGTCTGTATATATGATAGCACGGGAAGAGTTTACCAGCAATCCGCACTGGTCGTTCATGCCGTACTGAGCCACTTCGGCGAGGCTTCCGCCCTGTGCGCCTACGCCCGGAACCAGCAGGAAGTGGTTGGGAGCGTGTTTGCGGATATCCAGGAACATTTTTCCCTGGGTAGCGCCTACCACATACATCATCTGTTCGTCCGTAGCCCAATCCTGCGACTTTTTCAATACCTTTTCGAACAGCCGTTCGCCGTTGGCATCTTCCGTCAACTGGAAATCGTGCGAGCCTTTGTTGGAGGTCAGTGCCAGCAGGATCACCCAGGCTTCCTGATAGATCAGGAACGGTTTCACGCTGTCTTCACCCATATACGGAGCGACCGTTACGGCATCCACCTTGATATGGTCAAAGAAAGAACGTGCATACATTTCGGAAGTGTTTCCGATGTCACCGCGCTTTGCATCTGCAATGATAAACTGGTCGGGATAGTTTTCACGCAAGTAAGCGACAGTCTTTTCGAACGACAGCATCCCTTTTACGCCTAAACTTTCATAGAAGGCCAGGTTCGGTTTATAAGCCACGCAGTAATCGGCTGTCGCGTCGATAATCGCTTTGTTGAATGCGAAGATCGGATCTTCTTCTGACAATAGATGCTGCGGGATCTTCTTTATATCTGTATCGAGCCCCACGCAAAGGAAGGACTGCTTCTTCTTGATGTTTTCGAATAATTGCTGCTTGTTCATGTTGTTACGTGTAAAAAATTAGTCTAAAAATGATGTTATAGTTCAGACTCTTTCAGTCGTTCAGCGTTCTCGGCCACGATCAGTTGATCGAGGCATCCTTGTATATCCCCATCCATAAAGGCTGAAAGATTATAAATCGTGTAGTTGATACGATGGTCGGTGATGCGTCCCTGCGGATAATTGTAGGTACGGATCTTCGCCGAGCGGTCGCCGGTGGAAACCATCGTCTTACGTTTGTTAGCAATGTCATCCAGATATTTCTGGTGTTCCTTGTCATATATAAACGAACGCAGGCGCGTGAGGGCGCGTTCCTTGTTCTTCGGCTGGTCGCGCGTTTCGGTACATTCGATCAGGATTTCTTCGCTTACGCCTGTATTCGGGTTCTTCCAGACATAGCGCAGGCGGACGCCTGACTCGACCTTGTTTACGTTCTGCCCTCCGGCTCCACCCGAACGGAACGTGTCCCATTTGATTTCGCCTTCGTTGATTTCCACGTCAAATTCGTCTGCTTCGGGGAGGACGGCAACGGTTGCTGCCGATGTATGCACGCGTCCTTGTGTTTCGGTAGCCGGCACGCGTTGTACGCGATGTACCCCCGATTCGTATTTAAGGGTCCCGTACACCTTTTCTCCGCTCACGGTAAAGATGATTTCCTTGAAACCGCCGGCCGCTCCCTCGCTACAACTGGACAAGGCCACTTTCCAGCCCTTCATCTCGCAATACTTCACGTACATGCGATACAGGTCTCCGGCAAAGAGTGCGGCTTCGTCGCCACCCGTTCCGCCACGTATTTCGACAATGGCATTCTTGTCGTCCTGCGGGTCGGCGGGCACGAGGAGGAGCTTGATTTCCTCTTCCAGTTCCGGAATGCGCGCTTCGCAGGCAGTCGCTTCTTCGCGGGCTATTTCTCTCATCTCCGGATCGGTTTCGGCCATCATCAGGCGGGCCTCTTCCAAGCCGTTGAGACATTGCATATATTCCTTGCGGGCTTTTATGATTTCGTTCAGCTCCTTATATTCTTTCGTGAGCTTGACGTATCTTTTCTGGTCAGCGATGACGTTCGGGTCCGTGATGAGTGTCGATACCTCTTCGAAGCGCGATACCAATCCGTCCAGTTTCTCTAATAGCGTGTTATTCTCAGCCATATATGAACTCACCGAACTCGCTTTTAATAATCAGTTCCTTCTTGTCGCTTTCTTCTACACGGCCGACAACTTGTGCGTCGATATTGAATGATTTGCTGATGGCAATCACTTCTTCCGCATGCTCAGGAGAAAGGTAGACTTCCAGGCGATGTCCCATATTGAACACTTTGTACATCTCGTCCCAGGCCGTACCGCTCTGTTCCTTGATCGTCTTGAACAGTGGGGGAACGGGGAACATATTGTCCTTGACCACACGGCAATTGTTTCCGATGAAATGCATTACCTTGGTCTGTGCGCCGCCTGAGCAGTGTACCATACCATGGATATTCGGGCGCAAGGCATCCAATAGCTTTTTGACTACCGGCGCATAGGTCCGCGTGGGAGAAAGCACCAGCTTGCCTGCGTTCAGCGGCGATCCCTCTACAGGGTCGGTCAGCTTCAAGCCACCGCTGTAAACCAGTTCGTCGGGGACAGCTTTGTCGAAGCTTTCCGGGTATTTTTCTGCCAGGTATTTGGCAAAAACGTCGTGGCGCGCACTGGTCAGCCCGTTGCTTCCCATGCCTCCGTTATATTCTTTCTCGTAAGTGGCCTGTCCGAAAGAAGCCAGCCCGACGATCACGTCGCCCGGACGGATGTTCGCATTGTCGATCACGTCGGCACGTTTCATGCGGCAGGTAACTGTGCTGTCGACGATGATGGTACGGACCAGGTCGCCTACATCGGCCGTTTCGCCGCCTGTAGCATAGCATCCGACTCCCATTTCGCGAAGTTCGGCCAGCAGTTCGTCAGTCCCGTTGATGATGGCGGAGATCACTTCACCCGGAATCAGCAGCTTGTTGCGTCCGATGGTGGAGGAAACCAATATGTTGTCTACGGCGCCCACGCACAGCAGGTCGTCGATATTCATTATCAAAGCATCTTGCGCGATACCTTTCCATACGGACAAGTCTCCGGTTTCTTTCCAGTACATATAAGCCAAAGATGACTTGGTTCCGGCTCCGTCGGCATGCATGATGTTGCAATATTCAGGATCGCCTCCCAGAATGTCGGGAATGATCTTACAGAATGCTTGGGGAAAGATTCCCTTGTCGATGTTCTTTATTGCGTTGTGAACATCTTCTTTCGAAGCGGATACACCGCGTAGATTATAACGTTGGTCACTCATTGTTTTTGTGAATTTGTCTGCAAAGATACTATTTTTTGTCTTACTTATCTAAGTTTTAGCACATCTCCTTCTTCGGGAATATAATCTTTGTGCTTTTTATTCATCTTATATAAGCTCTTGATCTGTATTCCGTATTTCTGTGCGATGCTGTGCATGGATTCGCCTACCTGTACGACATGGTCATAATTCGGCTTGTCTGCTTTCTTCTTTTTCTTTTCCAGATAAACGATGTCATTTTTCTGTAACGGAAAATCTTCCGGCACCTCGTTGTATTTCTTCAGGTCTTTTACCCGGAAGCCGAGACTGGCGGCTATGTCGTCGAAGCTGTCTTTGCCGTTGGAATAGACATACAGCAGGCCGTTTGTACGGTAGACCGTATAGCGGGAGATGTGTGCCGGTTGCTTGTCTGACTTTTTACGGCCTTTTGCCGTGTCATACCGGTACAGGTCATAATCTTCGATCAGCTTGATCAGCCGGTTGGCGTAGGCTCGGTCTGTTGCGTATCCGCATTTTTGCAAACCTCTTGCCCAACCTTTATAGTCGGTTATTTTCAGTTTGAACAGAGAGGCATAACGGGGACGGTCGACCAGAAAACGGGCGTGGTCTTCGTAAGACTGTTCCGGATTCTTATATTTGCGGAAACATTCTCCGCGCAGGTCATCGTCGTGATAGACACGCCCACCCCTCCAGTCGGAATGACATTTGATGCCGAAGTGGTTGTTCGATTTGCGTGCCAGCTCGCTTCGCCCGGCTCCCGACTCCAATAACCCTTGTGCAAGCGTGATACTTGCAGGGATACGGTACTTTTTTTGATGCTGGATCGCTAAACTGCTGTATTGTTTGATATACTTTTCGTATGCCGGCACTTTCCGTTGGCTGGCTCCGAGTGCCGTTCCGGTAACGGACAGCACCAACAACAGGGAAAGGATTCGTAATGTTAATCGCATGACTGATTCGTTGTATGTAATTATATTTAACGGCAAAGATAATTAATTTGTTTTACATCATTGTCATAGTCTTGTGGCGGGGGTGGGGTGGGAGGCCGCATTATAATTGGGCAGATATGGATCATAAATGATGATTGGTCACCATGCTATTTATAAATAAGGATTATGCGGATTTCCGATTCGGCTTCACCTGTCTTTGAAACCTTTTGATTGTTATGGGGTACAAGGGTGAAGGTAAACATCCGGACTGCCTTCACCTCAGGATTTTGCCTTCACCATTATCTCGTCCTGATTTAGGTTGACCATGTCGCTCTGATTCGTTTCCACTACTATATATTTAAATGAAAGATAGGAATTTACAGCTATTACTACCACTCTTTAACCTTTCGCCCTTGGTCGAAAAGGCTTTTGACATTGGTCGAAAGTGTTTTTGACCAAGGGCGAAAGCCTTTTCGACTAAAGGCAAAAGGTTAATGAATGGGCTGTTTGACAATAGAAACATGGCTATTGTTTATCACTAATGTATTTGGGCTTTCTCTATATTTTCTTTATTTTTGCTTGTATCATTTAGAGTGTTATTTCATGAAAGAAATCAAGTTGGAGACAAAAATCCGGATCTATCCTCTTACCGAGCTTCCGGAAGAAGAGTCGCGGTTGATGGAGGCGGCCGTAAAAGCGACGGGACAATCGTATGCCCCTTATTCGAAGTTTCATGTCGGAGCGGCAGCTTTGCTGGAGGACGGCACGATCGTAACCGGCAGTAATCAGGAGAATGCCGCTTACCCTTCCGGTCTGTGTGCGGAGCGAGTGGCATTGTTTCATGCCGGCCATCAATATCCGGATATGCCTGTTGTCGCTCTTGCCATTGCAGCCGCCACGAATGGCCGGCAGGTCGAGAGCATTTCCCCTTGCGGTGCATGCCGCCAGGTTTTGTTGGAGGCGGAACAACGCTATGGCAAGCCGATGAAGGTCTTGTTGTGCGGTACGAAAGAGGTCGTGGTGGCGGAGAGTGCCGAATCACTGTTGCCGCTTTGTTTTGGGGCGAAAGATCTGAAATAAAAAAGAAGAGCGCTATCGTAAACAACGGGCGCTCTTCCTTTTTTATATTCGGTTATTGTTTGTCCGGGGTCAGATTCCTAACGAAGCCTTTATCGCTTCGATCTTTTCTGCTCCTGCTTTTTCGGCAGCCGGCAGTTCGTCGAGGCTCTTTACTTTGGAATGGACTTCGCAATAGAACTTGATCTTCGGCTCCGTGCCGGAAGGACGGATAGATACTTTCGTTCCGTCTTCTGTGAAATATTGGAGGACGTTGGAGGTTGTCGGCATATCCAATGTCAGTGTTTCGTTTTCAACATAGTCTTTACCTTTCAGGGAAGCGTAGTCGTAGAATAACGTAACTTTGGAACCGGCGATTTCCTGCAACGGGTTTTCACGGAAGTGTTTCATCATCGCTTCAATCTCTTCAGCGCCGCTCTTGCCTTTCTTTACAACGGAGATTCCTTTTTCTTTAGAGAAACCATACTGAACGTAGATGTTCTGTAATAACTGGTACATCGTGATACCCTGGTCTTTCGCCCAGGCTGCGATTTCAGCCAGGATGGCACAAGCAGAAACGGCATCTTTGTCGCGAACGAAATCTTCGCATAGGAAGCCGTAGCTTTCTTCACCGCCACCGATATAGTTCTTCTTTCCTTCGTTCTTCTTCATGACATCGGCGATCCATTTGAAGCCGGTGTAAACGTCATACACTTCGACACCGTTCTTCTCGGCGATCGTACGGATCAGTTCGGTCGTAACGATTGTCTTGACAATATATTCCTTGCCGTTGATCTTACCGAGTTCTTTCCAGCGGGTGATGAGATAGTAGACGAACATCAAAGCGGTCTGGTTACCGTTCAGCAATACCCATTCGCCTTCGTTGTTCTTAACGGCTGCACCTACTCGGTCTGCATCCGGGTCGGAAGCCAATACCAGCTCGGCGTCTGTTTCCTTGGCCTTTTCAACTGCCAGAGCCAAAGCCGCCGGTTCTTCCGGATTAGGAGAAACAACGGTAGGGAAGTCGCCGCTTACTACGTCCTGTTCGGGTACGTGGATGATATTCGTGAAACCGAATGCTTTCAATGTCGGCGGGATAACCGTCACGCCTGTTCCGTGGATCGGCGTGTAGACGATCTTCATGTCATGGTGACGTGCGATGGATTCCGGTGACAAAGAAATTTTTGTCAGGTCGTTGATATATTGTTCATCGATTTCCTTGCCGATGATTTCGATCAGTTCCTTATTGCCTTTGAACTTGATTTCGCTGGCATTACGGATTTTATTGACTTCGGCAATCGTATTCTTGTCATGCGGAGCGATCATCTGGGCACCATCGTCCCAATACGCCTTGTACCCGTTATATTCTTTCGGGTTGTGCGAAGCTGTCAGGATAATACCGCTCTGGCATCCCAACTTGCGGATGGTATATGACATTTCAGGGGTCGGGCGAAGGTCTTCGAACAGATACACCTTGATGCCGTTTGCTGAGAAAATGTCGGCAGAGATTTCAGCAAATTTGCGGCTGTTGTTACGGCAGTCATGGCCGATGACAACTTTGATCTGGTCCAGATCGGCAAATTCCTTTTTCAGATAGTTGGATAAGCCTTGTGTGGCTGCTCCTACCGTGTAGATGTTCATACGGTTTGAACCTACTCCCATGATGCCTCTCAAACCTCCTGTGCCGAATTCCAGATCTTTGTAGAAAGATTCGATCAGTTCCGTCGGATCTTCGTTGTCTAACAGAGCCTGCACCTGTGCACGTGTTTCAGCGTCATAACTTTTAGTAAGCCAGCTTTGCGCCTTGCTTCTTACCATTTCTAACAGTTCCTTGTTTTCCATGACCTATATGTCTTGCTTTTAATTTAAAGAAATCCTGATTTTGAAATTAACAAAGGTACAAATAAATTGATAATTTCCAAGATTCAGGCTTTTTATTTACCAGACAAAAGAATACTTGTATTCCGACCGGTTTCCGGCTGCATCCGTAACGGTTAGTTTGAGGGTGTGTTTCCCTTTTTCGAGCCGTTCTTTATCGAACTTGTAGGTAATGACCGATTTGCTGTTCATTTCGAACAGGACGTACTGCCCGTCTATTTCTCCCCGGTAGGTTTGTACGCCGCTCAGGTTATCGGACAGGCGGAAAACGAATGCCTGCTTGCTGATCCATGTGTTGGCGCCCAACGGGGTGATCGTCGGCGCTTTGAGATCTTGCCCGACCGTATAATTGCCAAGTTCTTTGATCGTGCCGTCGATCCAGCCGTTCCGGTAAGTGCCGCCGATCCAGGATCGACGTCCTTTCTGAGTGCGGATGATACCATATTGCTGCTTGTTTTCCAGCGTGTCGATCCGTAAACGCAAAGATAGTTGGGCCGAGCTGTGAAGCGGAACGGGGTGGTTATGCAGGATATGCGTGTCTGCCAATGCCGTACTGTCTTCCTTTACCGAGTAACGGAAATAGAGATCGTCGTACAGGTTTCCTTTCGGGATCGTCATCCGGATACCTTTTGCTCCGAAGCGGTTGTCGGCCATCCAATGAAACAGCTCTGTACCTTCGGTCTCGATCTCTGGAATCTCCTGTTCTTTCCCTTCTATCCAAACGGAGAGGCGAGTTGTGTTGCCGAATGCATCGGCGAGCGTATACGTGAGATGATACGTTTTCTCTTCTTCTATATGGATGATTCCCCGGTTGATGCTTTCGTTAAAACGGAGGCGGTTACCTGGTTCTACGAAGCTGCGCATATAAAAGGAGCGACGCTCTTTCCATTCCTCATAATCGACATAGCTGTTCAAGTAACGGGTCTCGTCGAAAGCAAAGCGGTTCAGGTTGCTATGGTAGATGATCTGGCTGTCTTGGCGGAGGGTAATATCCTTCACTCCGTAGATATTTGTCGTATTATCCATATAATCGTAGGCTTTGACCGCAAGCCCGATTTCTCCCCAAGCTTCGATCTTACCGGTGATGGTTTGTTTGCCGTTTTTGGCCGTGACCGGTTTTAGCTCCAGTTTACGGCTGCTGCCGTTGACCACTCCTTTGCCTGGTTGCGGGCAGACCAGGATTCCCTGTATTTTCGGTGCGCGGGTGTCGGTTATCTTCTCTTTGAAATATTCGATAGGATCGAGTACCTCTTCACTTTCCGTGTCGCGTACTTCGAAGTGGAGATGCGGGCCTCCCGAACTTCCGGTGTTTCCGCTATAGGCGACAATTTCTCCTTTTTTGACCGGGAGTTGGTCCGGGTCGAGGAACAAGTTCACGTTGAAGCTTTCCTGTTCGTATTGCTGTGTCTTGATATATCGGGCGATGGAAGGGGCGAATCGTTGCAAATGACCGTAGACGGTTGTCGTTCCGTCCGGATGTGTCAGGTATAAACCGTTTCCGTATCCCCACGGACTGACGGATATACGTGATACGTATCCGTCCTGTACGGCGTGGATGGGCTTCCCTTCAACTCCTTGTGTCTTAAAATCTATTCCGGAATGGAAATGATTGTTGCGCAGCTCCCCGAAGTTTCCGCTCAACAAGATCGGGAAATCGAATGGCTGGCGGAGTTGTTGGGCGCTTATTGTCTGTATGAAAAAAAACAGTATGGCGATATATAGTTTGTACATATTCTATCTGTATTTAGAAAAGCAAAAGTAATCATTTATTTCAATAGTAGAAAGTCGACGATCAAAGGGAGATGGTCGCTGTAGCCACCTTCGTATTTGAAGCCATAGTAGGTGCGGAAAGGGCGTTCGCCACGCCAGGTTTTATCTTTTATGAGCAGGAATGACGGTGAAAAGATGCGGGCGCTTCCTGGGATGAGCTGTATCTGGGAGGTGGTGTCGGTGAGAGAGGACGACAGGATGATTTGATCTAACTGGCTCCATTCCCCTTGATACTTATGACTTCCAGGAGGAACTGACCGGTTCTTGGCAAACAGGTTGTATAGAAGGAGAGATGGATAAGCATTCGTCCGAGGTTTCATAGGCATGGAACCTGAACCGGACAGGCATGGATTTGGAATCGGATGGGCATCCAGTATTTCCCGGATGCTCGTGTCGTCCGGCGTATCATTAAAATCTCCCATAATCAGGATGTGTGGGGCAGGACGGAGGTTGTGGATCGAGTCGCATAATGTACGCAGGGTACGTGCGGCATCCAAACGGTCCGGTTCGCTTTCTTTTTCTCCTCCGTAACGGGAGGGAAAATGGCAGACAAAGACATCGATCCGGTCTCCGGTCATTACATCTCCCCATACATGCAGGATATTACGGGTGTGTTTATGCTGCTTGCGGGTAAAACGGACTGGATGTTCGGTGTGTCCCTGATAGCGAAACTTGTCCCGCTGGTAAAGAAATGCTACATTAATCCCTCGCGTGTCTTGTCCGTGTGTCATGCAATAACGGTAATGCTGCCGACGGAGCGGAGTGTAGTTCAGAAGCCGGACAAGGACGGAATCGTTTTCGACTTCACAAAGTCCGATCAAAGCCGGAGTGCTCCATTCTCCTGCTGCTGTGATGACTTTTGCCAGTTGTTGTAGTTTATGGTAAAACCGTCCGGACGTCCAGTGGCGGTTGCCGGAGGGGAGGAAATCATTGTCCGCCGTAAGCGGATCGTCTTTCGTGTCGAACAGGTTTTCGACGTTGTAGCTCATCACGCGGAAGTCTGTTTGCCCTTGTGAAGGCAAAGAAAACAATGTCAGGATAAAAAACGTCATAGTTAAGGTTCTGGCCATATCGTTTTATTTTGTTTCATCTTCTTTCGGTACGAATTCGTAGGCTCCGATATCGGGACCGTCGTTTGTCAGGCGGTTTATGCCGTAGCGGTCCACCGGATATTGCTGCGTGACGAAGATATCGGCTTTCCCAACTCCTAAGGTCGTCAGCGAATCCGGACGGAAATCAAAACGGTATTTGTTTTTTTCGCCACCTTTTAACCTGTAGGACGGACTGGTATTGGTGAACAATACCTCTTTGAAGTGGTCATTGTTGCTGCCATTCGTTTTGATTACGCAATGGTTGAACAGGTATTCGAATGATGCCGCACCGTCGACGGATAGATTGAGTTCCCCTTTATATGCTTCTTTGCCAGTATCGAAACTGCCGTCGATGATGCAGTTGTCGAATGTCGCTTTGAGCGGATAAGCCTCTTCATTCGCATTGTTTGCCATCGTGAGGCAAGGCGTGGTCCGTTTTTCCAATGTCATGAAATTGGCAAGCGTACAATGGACGAAACAGTAGTTTCCGCCAATCAGAACCACGACACCTCCTCCGGCATTGGTCAATTCCGTGTTGGTCACTTCAATCTTGCAATTGCGTGCAGAGAATAGGTGCTCTCCCATATTCGTGATTTGGGAATTGCTTAGTTTCAGTTTGGATTCGTCCGGTGACGACTTTTCGAATGTCAGTCCTGTTTTTCCGTTTCGCACGATGACATTGTCCATAATGTTATGGTAGCTTTCCGGACGGAAGAAAATCCCTCCCCATTGTGATGGTGTCCGGTCGTAGGGCAGGATGTCGTTCAGTATGAAATCCAGACGGTCTCCGCGGAAGACAATCGGATTTTCGCGTGTCCCTTTGGCCAGCAATGTCCCGTATGTGATGACTTTCGCTGTGTCGTGCATATAGAACGTTGCGCCCGGATCGATGTTGAGCGTGATGTTGGGAGAAATAACCAGACTGTCATATATAAGGTAGGGCCGTTCGGCTGTAAAATGCGTGTCTTGTGTCAGGATAAGCCCGTTTTTATACAGGTTTACATTTTGCCCGTATGCTTCGAGGCGGACAGACTGTTTGACTCCGTTTGTGGTGAAGATGATGGAATCGTCCACCAGCAGCGGCTGGTTGGATGCGTTCGGATTGACGGTCACTTCCACAAAAACATACAAGCTGTCGTCCGCCTGTATCCTTACATCCTGGAAATGGTCGCCTTTGCGCCCGTCCACATTGATGCGGAAACCGGTTTCTTCGCCGCTTGCCAGCATGATCTCGCTGATCAGCAAAGGTTGGTCATTGCGGTTATAGATCATGAACTCTTTGGTTGCGGAGCCTATTGTGGTGAATACCGTATCGAAAGAAAGTGTGTCGACCGAGAAACTCAGCCGATGGTTGGGGTTATTCGAATAGTTCTCGTCCAGCCCGTCACACGACAACAGGTTGAGCACTATAAAGAATAATATGAGTAACGGAGCGGCTAATTTTTTCATTTCATTAATTATTAATAGTCCAGGTAAACTGTTATTTACCATATAATGTCAATAAGAAAACAAATTTATTATAAATAAGTTTTCGGGCATTAACATAAAAAAAGAGGAAAAACATCTGTTGAATGTTAATCCTCTTTTATAACGAGAAATGTATCGTTTTATTTTGCAGGGATGTTCTTTAATAGTTCGAGTAAGTGAGACCACCACAATCCAACGGTATCAATCTGTATGCGTTCGTTGGGGGAATGGACATCCCGAAGCGTCGGTCCGAATGAGATCATATCCAGATTCGGATATTTTTCTAGAAACAAGCCGCATTCCAGTCCTGCATGGATCGCCATTATTTTTGCATCTTTGTTAAACAAACGTTTATAGGTCTCTTGTGCCACTTTCAGGATCTTTGAATCCGGGTTAGGCGCCCAACCCGGATAGCCGTCGCCGTGAGTTACCTGTGCACCGGCTAACTTGAAAACAGATGCGACCTGGTTGGCAATCATGTTTTTGCAAGACTCGATGGAGCTGCGCTGGCTTGTGCCGACAATGATTGTGCTGTCATCTCCCATCTTGACTGAAGCCAGGTTGGTGGAGGTTTCCACCAGCCCTTCGATGTCGTGGCTCATGCCGATCACGCCATGCGGGCAGGCATGTAAAGCCAAAATCAGTTTTTCGGCATCATAGTCGCTGATGTATTTGTCCGGACGGTCGGTCGATGCCATTGTTATCTGTACGTTCGGGTCTACATGTTTCAGTTCGTTTTCGATATCTGCTGTGAAATGGTTCAGCAGAATACGGGCTGCTTCCTTTTCTTCCGGATACAGGCCGATGGTCGCTTGCGCTTCGCGGGCGATAGCGTTGCGGAGGTTACCGCCGTGGATGAAGCAAAGGTTGAAATCGGCTTGATTTTTCAACAGGTACAGGTAGCGCACCAGGATCTTGTTGGCATTGCCCAACCCTTTATGTATTTCGCCACCGGAATGTCCGCCGTTCAAGCCTTTCACTTCGATTTTGAAGTATTGCATGTTCGGATTGGTGTCACGTGGTTCGTAATGGAACACCGCTTGCGTATCTTTGCCGCCTGCGCATCCCATAAAGATTTCACCTTCGTCTTCGCTATCGAGGTTCAGCAGGATATCGCCTGTCATGAATCCTTTTTCGAGTGCTTTGGCTCCGGTCAGCCCGGTTTCTTCATCTACGGTGAAAAGGCATTCGATCGGTCCGTGCTCGATATCATCGGACGCGAGGATCGCCAGTTCGGCGGCTACACCGATGCCATTGTCGGCACCCAGAGTCGTACCGTTGGCGCGAAGCCAGTTCCCGTCGACGATTGTTTCGATCGGATCATGGTCGAAATCATGTGCGGTTCCATTATTCTTTTCGCAGACCATGTCCATGTGGGATTGCAAAACGACTGTCGGCAGGTTTTCTTTGCCGGGAGTAGCCGGTTTAGACATCAGGATGTTGCCTACGGCATCTTTTTTGATCGCTATTTTATACTGTTTGGCGAATGATTCAAGAAACTCGATCATTTTTCCCTCCTTCTTTGAAGGACGGGGCACTTGTGTTACCTGGTGGAAGAACTTCCAGACGATTTCAGGCTTTAAATCAGTAATCTTCATAATGTTACAATGTATTATAGATGTTACTCTATAGTTAATAATACCACTGCAAACAGGGGGTTGTATGAAAAAAAGTACAATTAAATATCAAAAACATACTTTCCAATCACTTAAACTCTTATATTTGCGTCCACAAATATAGAGAAAATGCTTACAACGTTATTGATTACTGTCATAATTCTTGTTATTTGTGTTGTGTTGCTCAGTGTAAAAGTGATTTTCAAAAAGGGAGGGAAGTTTCCGAATACACACATTGAAGGTAATGCGGCACTAAGGGAGAAAGGTATATGCTGTGCTAAAACCCAGCATAAGAGAGATAGTTTGCGGAAGAATCTATATGATAAAATAAAAGAAATAGAAGAATAAAATAAAATAAAGATTTAATTTACACTTTATGAAGAACATTAACTACGTTATTAATGGTGTGCTCGCGGTAGCTGTCATAATCCTGTTTGTTATGCAGTTTTCCAGTAAAAAAGAATCCACAGTAGCTCCGGCTTTCACAACGGAGGGAGATTCTACCAATCTGCTCCCTGTAGCATATGTAAATGTAGACTCTCTTTTATCGAATTACAACTATTCGAAAGATTTGAATGAACGTATTCTCAAGATGCAGGAAGACTATCGTTTAGATATGACTCAGCGGTCAAATGCCTTACGGACAGAATTAAATGATTTTCAACGTAAATATGAAGCCAATGCTTTCCTTACTACGGAAAGAGCGCAGCAGGAAGGAAACCGTTTGCAGAAAAAGCAGGAGGAACTTCAGAACTATGCGGCTAAGAAAGAACAAGAGTTGGCTGCCAAGCAGATGGAGCTGAACGGACAGCTTCGCGATACGATCGTCGCCCAGTTGACGACTTTCAACCAGACAAAAGGCTATCAGATCATTTTCAGCAATACAATGGGTGACAATATTTTGTTATCTAATCCGGCATACGACATCACTGCCGAATTTCTCGAAGTGCTGAATAAGAACTACTCTTCCGGTAAATAAGGAATAAAACATATAGATATATACGAAAGGGCTGTCCCGCAGGGGCAGCCCTTCTTGATTGTGGCCCTAAGGATTCCTTGGGGGGGATAATGCTATGCATTAGACCTTGTAACCCTATGCTTTAGCTATTGCAAAGCTATGCTTTACGGCAAGCGAAGCATGCTTGTTCTTGTTTACCTTTGTTTGGACTTCCGGAGTTTCTTCTTGATCCAGAAATAGTAACCGGTTATGGCAAAGACAGCCCCTAAGAGCGAAACCAGACAGCTTAATATCCGGGTTGTCAATCCTCCCCATGTTCCGGCATGAACGGAATAGATCCATCCTCTTATTTTGGCGGATTTAGGGAGGTCCTTGTATAATTGAATTTCAGTGATCTTACCGGTAGCCGAGTCAAAGGAATAACGGTCGCTTCCTCTTGTATTTCCATAGGCAGCGGTAGAAACGGTTGCCGATCCGTCTTGGATGGAGATCGATTTATATTCCGGATAACGGCTTTGTAAATCGGCCAAGACTTCGGCCCATTGTGTGTAATCGGTTTTGGGATGTTTCTTCGAACCTCTTTCACCTGCTGTTTTTGGGGGGACGGCAGATGTCGGAGCGTGCGTCTGTTTAGATGTTGTGCTGATGCCGAACGCGGTATAGAACGCGTCACGATACCAACCGAACGACCAGGTTAGACCAGTCAATGCCAGGATAAGCAAAAGTAAAGCTGCATAGAAACCTCCGGAGACATGTAGATCGTACAGGAAGCGGAACCAGCCGGCTTTTGTTTTGATTTTGAGCCGGTTTTTCAGTGCTTTCCTGTTTCTCGGATACCAGATGACAAGACCACTTATGATAATAATGGCCAGTACCAGGGTTGAATATCCGACAATAGTTTTACCCCAAGCGAAACTTCCATCCCGTTTATATTCGTCCAACAGCCAACGGTGAAGGCGCATTATCTTCATGAAGAACCCTTTTCCATCGTCTATGCCGGTAATTTCTCCGGTGTAGGGATTGATAAAGCAAGCAGCCTTTTTTCCGGGTAAAATCAGTTGGTAGGTCCGTTTGGGGTCGGAGGAAACCCGTATCCCGTTTATTTTGATGGAGTCGGGAAGTTGCTGGTCGGCGGCGCCCATGAGCACCGCCGGCGAAAGTGGTTCGCTTTTTATCTCTTTGACAAAATAGCGGGAAGGATAGCAAAACTCCAGTATTTCCGTTTCGAATACCAGGATTGCTCCTGTCAGGCAGACGATCGCGATGATGATACCAAAAGGTATCGATAACCATAAATGTATTTTCGCAAAGAACTTTTTCATTTTCCGAATAATTGTTTTATCCCGTCGTATATTCCCGGAATTGCGACCGTTCCGTGATTTTCTTCGGGAAATGATTTACTAAAAAATTGCAGTTTTTGAGCTTGCGGTAATATCTCCGATAGGAGATAGTTGACCTTGTTGAGGTGAATATCCACCCGGTCAGTCCGTTTTTGGGAAGCAACACCGATATACAGGCTCTTCCCTGTAAAATCCTTACCTTGGATAAGCGAGGCGGCTTCTTCTGCCAGCTTTCCCTGGTCCCACCACAGGCTGGGGTCGAGGGCTAAATAGATATCGAATAATTCCGTATGGCGCAAAAACGTGTTTACGGTAAAAAGCCCGGAATAGGAGTGCCCGATTAACATGTTTAGTCCGTTTGTCCGGTATGTACTGTCGATTACGGAACGAAGTTCTTCCGTTAAGAAACGGCTGAATGTTTCACTTCCACCACCTTGTGGAATAGCGCCCGGAGAGGTTTTCCCGCTTCGTCCGGCAGCAGAGGCCGTAGGAGTAAAGTCGCGTGTCCGGTCCGTGCTTATTACCCCGGCGATGATGCAGGACGGAAGATATTTTCCTTTGACCGTAGAGAGCGTTTGGCTGATACCGACCAATGAATGGAAAAAAGAACCTCCGTCGAGTAGATAGATGACGGGATAATTCTGTGTCGTATCCCGATCGTAGTTTTGAGGCAGATATATCCAATAGTCCCGTTCCTCCTGTAAAAAGGCAGAGTAGAGTGAGTATCGTTTCCCGATACAAATATCCTCCTGGCTCCGCATGGTCAGCGGGAGCAGGAGGAATATCAGAAAGAATTGAATTCTAATCATTGTTGGTTGTTAGTTCTGTGAAGTTGCAGCCGCCAACTTGCCGATACCGGTTATTTGGGTTGCTTCGACTGTTACACCTTTTGTAGCATTGGCGTTAACCGGGTCGATCTTGTAGATTGCTGGGTTCCCGTCGGTTGTCGTTACAGCGATGTAAGCCTTGCCGTTTTCAACATGTATCGTGTTTCCGAAACCGGAAATTATATCGGTTGAAGGAAGTCCGCTCACGTAAGTCAATTTTTCGGCTCCGGCTTTGAATACGGCCAACTGATTGGCTGTATAGCCTGTTTCACTGAAAGGACGGTCATACATCAGCAACAAGAAATAATCTTCTGTTATATGCCAGCTGCGAAGGAAGGAGTTGCCGTTGCTCTGTGCCTCCAGGTTGCAGTAGTAATCATCGAAATCTTCGCTTCCGTTCGGGATGCGCACCACACCGGCCGGCAAGTTGGTCTGTTGGCGCGGGTCGGTCATCGTTTTGGCATATGATGGTGAGAATACATAGATGTCGCCATTATCGGCGGCCCAAATCATTTGGTAATATTGCGATTTGAAACGGCCGCAAGCGTAACTGATTTTATCAGTCTTGATGATTTTCTTATTTGTAAATGTTTCATCGTCGAAGATGGCGACCCAACAGGAATTCGGATACTGTGTCCACAATAGCTCGTCTTTTTCGTAAGCGCTACTGTTCGAACCACCGGATTCGGTTTTCACCAAGTCTTCGTTACCCGGCAGAATCCATTTCCCGTTTCCGTCTTTTGTCCCATACTGGCTTAATCCCATCGGTACGGCTACGCTATAGATCTTGCTGTTATGTTCCAAGATACCTGCCAGCGTTACATATTCGCCATTGCCCAGGAAGTTTTCGGACAGGTAGGCTTTGTTCTTTGTGTCGTTGTCCGTTTTTGTCTCGGCTGCGACATCTAAAAGAGAGACCAGGAATGACTGGGGGACGTAGCCGTTCTCATCCGCCCATTCCGTCGGACCGTCACCCGAAGAAAGAGTCATGATATACTTGTCATAAATGCCGTAAGTCGTAAATCGTTTGACCTTATAGCTTTGTGAGCGGGTTTCAAGTTCTCCGTCCGCATTCAGGATATACGAGCGTGTGTCCCCGGCATTTCCCTGATTGTAAGTCAGGCCGTACAAATACTGGTCTTTATAGAAAACCCATTGTGTGGCTCCGTCATTCACGAGGCCGTTGTTCAATGTCGTGATGGTCCCTTCGTCCACACTCTCGGCTGTAAGCAGTACGTTGGTCGTATTTCCGGATGCCGTTGTAGAAGCAGGGATTACGAATGTGTTTTTTGTTTCACCTTTTCCTCCTTCGTCCGGTGCCGGGATCTCGTTGTCACTACAGGAAGTAAACAGTCCACCCGTCAGCATAACTGCGGCAATACCGGTTAATAAATGATTCTTTTTCATCTTGCAATAAATGTATTTATATTTAGTAACTGTGATAATTGAATTAATTTCCGAAATAAACTCTTACTTTACCGTAGAAAGCGCGTCCGGCTTTCTGCAAACTAAAATTATCGTACAAGTTTTCGTTTGTAAAGTTGCGGCACTCTAACGACACGTTGTACCGTCCGTTCTGAAGGCTGTAGGAAAGAGTTAGATTATGGGAGAACTGATTCGGTACGACATAGTCATTGTTTTTCGATCCGATAGCAGACGAATAGTAAGTAAAGCTATGCAGGTATTGATTGTCGTAAGTAACAGTCAGCACATTGCCTTTTTTCCAAAGGTTACGCCAATAGAACGATATGTCGGAATCCGCAAACCGGTAGGGAAGGTTAGGCATCCGTTCCCCATAGGCTAGGTTTTCGGCACTGCTGGTAATGGAGGTCTTCATTTTGTCGCGTACGTCCATTTGGGTAAAGTTACCGCCTACGCTCACCCAGTTTGCGAAGTTGTAGCGGATGGACAGATTAAATCCCTTTGTCTCGACTTTGCCGTAGTTGATATAGGTTGCCGCTTGCTTGCCGCCACTCAAATCTGTGATGTTACGTTGTATGTAATCTTTCGTATTGCGGTAGACCACTCCACCTTCCACATACAAGGTATGTTTCCCGAATGTCTTGTTGTAGCTCAGGTTGAGGTTGATATTGTCGCTATTTTCCGGTCGGATGCTCAGTTCGCCCATTTCCAGGTCTTCGTCACCGAACATCTCTTCGATGGTCGGCAGGCGATAAGCTTTTTCGTAAGACAGCTTGGCTTGCAGGTCTGTCAAGATGAAGTAGGTTCCGGCCGCCCCGTATCCGAATGAGTTGACAGAACGTGTTTTGCGTACGTATTCGTCCTGCGTGCTTGATGTTGCCATCGGGCCTGCTACAAATTGGTTGTAGTATTTTCCGAAAGCGGAAAAGTTCCAGTGTTCGGACGGCATCAACCGGTAGGAAAGGCCTGAAATGTTTTTACGGGTTTCTTTGGCAATGGCACTTTTCATCTCTTCGGCTGCAAGCAGGGAGGTATTGGAGCGATGGAAAGTGTTCAACACATGATTGAAGGTAAATGTATGCATTTTACCGACCCGGTAATTGAGTGTCAATGTGCCGTTCCAGTTATTGTTGTCTGCCCGTGAATGCTGTCTTGACTGTTCTCCGGCGGAGTTCATCAGGTGCTTTTCTCCACGCCAGTTGTATTCATAAGAAGAAGTGTCTACGTTGGTTGTCAGGTTTTTATTGTAGTTGGCAGTCAGCACGATGTCCAGCCCTTTTATGAACAGATCGCGTTTGCCATATTCCAATGAGGGCATCAGAGAGTGTCCTTTGCGGTGTTTTTGCCCGTAAACGATTTCCTGGCGCACACCGGTCTGTATGTCCTGATACATATTCGAATAGGTGAAACCCAGCAACAGGCGGTCCGCCCATTTCTTGTCTACGATCCCCAGTTTGCCGATGACGGCTTCATTGTGGTAGGTATCGTTGAAACGTTTCACCCGTTCCTTCTTGCTTCTGTCGATGCTTCCGGTCTCGAAGTTTTCCACCGGAGCGTTCACGTAGTAATCATTGTCCGAATAGTTTTGGAAAGCATTGATTTCGTAGGTGAATCCGTTTTTGAACGTCTGTCCGAAATTCACGTAAGACTTGTGCGTATTGAAAGAGCCATAGGAATAGGAGGCATCTAAAAACCATCTGTCCCGCTTCTTTTTAGTGATGATGTTGATCACGCCTCCGATTGCATCCGTACCGAAGCCTACTGGGACCACGCCTTTGTAGATTTCGATGCGTTCGGCAAAGTTAACCGGGATGTTGTTCAGTCCGAACGAACTTCCCACACCTTCCTGCGGCACGCCGTCGATAAATATTTTCACGTGCTTGCCACTGAAACCGTCCAGCGTAAGTTGCATGTCCGAACCGACACCCCCGGATTCACGAACCTTCATTCCCGGAGCTTTCGCCAGTGCCTCGCTCAGGCTTTTGTTGGAATTTTGCAGTTCTTTCGTATCGAGTGCTACGGCATTGAATGCCGAACGTTTCAAACGGCTTATTCCGTTTGAGACAACGACCACTTCGTCCAGCTCCGTCGATTGCGGAGTAATGGTGATATTCTGTCTGGTCCTTTCTCCACCGGTAAGTTTCACCGGTTTCTCAACAGTCTTGTAACCGATGGCAGATACGACTAACGTGTAGTCTCCAGCCGGAGCTTTCAGATGGTAAATACCTTGTTCGTTGGTTGTTCCGCCGTATGTGGTACCTTTCAGGTAGACCGTTGCGAAATCAACGGTTTCTTTTTCCGTGGATATGATTTTACCTGAGATCATCGCCCTGTCCTGAGCGGAGGCGGATATTACAGCCAAGAGGAATATGAATAAACCGGAAATTTTTAGAATAGTCGCTTTCAATTTATAAAGAGTTTTGTATCGTTAATAAAACGCTGCAAAGTTCCTTATAAATAGAAAGCGCATCAATCGCGGATTTTAGGTAATTTTATTGTCCCTGTAATTGTAATTTAGACAATACGTCTAACTATATGTAGGTATTTTTCGTTTTTAGTTTTCTTTTTTAGGGGTGACAAATGCCGTGTATAACTGAAGCAGGGCTGAAATAGTCAGGCAAATCATCCATTCTTTCCGTCCGCTGAACATCAGGGCGGAGGCGAATATACACAGCAACCCGGCAAATATGTTGTAGCGGTGCAATCTGCGCCTGCGAAAATTCATATCTTGGGTAGGCATTGTCAGGTAACTGACCGCTATACCGGCAGCCCCGACGGCGAACAGGTAAGGAGCTGCAACCGGCAATGCCAGATATAATCCCGCACCGGCGAGCAACAGCAGGGCGGAGATATTGAAAACGATCGTTCTTGCTTTTTCGTTCATTTATTTGTTCTTAATAATATATACATCCTCGTTCGGCTTTTTCATGAAATATTCTTCACGGGCGAAGCGTTCGAGTCCTTCCTTATCCGTATGCAGATCGTTCAGCTTTTTGCTGTTGATTTCGATCTCCTTCTGGTAATGCTTGATTTCCTTTTCCAGGCTACGAATCTTTTCATCGTATGTATAACGCTTGTACAGACTGCTATCGCCCATTACGAATGTCAGGGCGAAGAACACGATGGTTACCAGCCAGTAGGCATTGATCCTGGATAGATACTTGTTGTAAAAGTCTTTTATGCGTGACATAGGAACTTCGTTTTTGCAAAGGTAAATGAATTATTTTGTTTATCTTTGTCTTGTTAATAAAAAAGCAGAGAATGGATAATTATATTGTATCGGCAAGGAAATACCGTCCTTCTACTTTTCGTAGTGTGGTAGGACAGAAGTCCTTGACAACTACACTTAAGAATGCAATACAGAGTAACAAGCTGGCTCATGCCTACCTCTTTTGCGGTCCCCGTGGAGTGGGCAAGACTTCTTGTGCCCGTATCTTTGCCAAGACGATCAATTGTCTGAATCCGACTGCCGACGGGGAAGCCTGTAACGAATGCGAATCCTGCAAGGCCTTCAACGAGCAGCGTTCTTATAATATCCATGAACTCGATGCCGCTTCCAATAATTCGGTCGATGACATCCGTGCCCTGATCGACCAGGTGCGCATTCCGCCTCCTATCGGAAAATACAAGGTCTTTATTATCGATGAGGTGCATATGTTGAGTTCGGCGGCTTTCAATGCATTTCTGAAAACATTGGAGGAACCGCCCCATCATGCTTTGTTCATTCTGGCTACGACGGAGAAGCATAAGGTGTTGCCGACCATCCTGTCCCGTTGCCAGATATACGACTTTTCGCGTATCTCGATTGCCGATATGGTGGAGCATCTGGAATACGTATCTTCCTGCGAAGGAGTGACGGCTGAACCGGAAGCCCTGAATGTGATTGCCCAGAAAGCGGATGGCGGTATGCGCGACGCGTTGTCCATCTTCGACCAGGTAGTCAGTTTTACAAATGGGAATATTACCTATCAGGCTGTTATCGATAACCTGAACGTCCTGGATTACGAATATTATTTCCGGTTGACGGATGCAATGCTTTCCGGAAATGTCCGGTCTGCCATCCTGATCTTGAACGATATATTGAGCAAAGGATTTGACGGGCAGAATATCATAACCGGCCTGGCATCGCATTTCCGTGATTTGCTGGTCTGCAAGGATGAGGCTACTTTGATCCTGTTCGAGGTCGGCGCTTCTATCCGTGAACGTTATAAGGAGATGGCGAAGCGCTGTTCCGACGGGCTGTTGTTCAAGGCGATCGAGCTGGCAAATACCTGTGACCTGAATTACCGGGCCAGCCGGAATAAGCGCCTGTTGTTGGAACTTACGCTTATCCAGCTTTGTCAGTTAAGCAGTGCCGGACAACCGGCCGATGATAAAAAAAAAGGGCTGATTGAGCCGATAGCATCCAACGGGCCGGGCCAGGCCCCTGCTCAATCAGGACAGGTTGTAACGGCTCAGCAGACATATACCGTACAATCTGCCCCTCCTTTGCAACGTCCGGTACAATCTCCGCAGGAAATGACCGGAGCGACTCCCCGCCAGCAGGTCGTTTCCACTCATGTGCCGCCTTCTCCGACTCTTATTCCGCAGGCCCCTCCGGCATCGGCGCCCAAGAGAGTGGCGCGTCCGCCCCAGTTCGGTACATCCATTAAAGAGATTGGCGTAGAGCATCCGAAAGCGCAGGCTACGACGCAGGCTGCTACCGTGGTACAGGAAATGCAGAGTCCTTTCAGCCAGGAAGCATTGGTGCATTACTGGGATGCGTATGCTTCCGCTATCGACAAGAAGGTCTATCTGAAAAATACGATGATCAATTGCAAGCCGGTCTTGCAGGATAATTATTATTTTGAAGTCTGTGTGCATAACCCCGGCCAACAGGATGAGTTGACGAATAATTGTATCGATATATTGAGTTATCTGCGGATGCAGTTGAAGAATACCCGTATTCAGATGCGTGTCCGTATAGATGAAACGAACCAGAAGCATTTGGCCTATACGTCGGCAGAGAAGTATGAACACCTACTGAACATAAATCCGGTTTTGGCAAAGTTGAAGGATGAGTTTAATCTGACACTCGACTAAATAGTTGAAAGGTGAAAGTTGAAAGGTGAAAGTTGAAAGGTGAAAGTTGAAAGTTAAAAGTTAAAAGTTTGATTTATATTTCTTTTTAACTTTCACCTTTCACCTTTCACCTGAATTTACATTTCCCTGATCCAAATATTACGGAAGCTGATCGGTTCGCTGGGGTCGCCATGAGACTGCAAACGGATCGGGCCTGCTCCGTGTTTTACGACTTTCGGGAAACCGATATATTCCGTAGTGCCCAGGATAGTCGTGTTATTCTGCAATACGATGCCGTTCTGGATGACCGTGACGCGCGGCGGAACACGATAAGTGCCGTCTTCCTTGAAGATAGGAGCGGAATAGATAATATCGTAAACATTCCATTCTCCCGGTTTGCGCATGGCATTTGCCAAAGGAGGCGTTTGTTTGTAGACGCTGCCGGTCTGTCCGTTCACGTATGTCTCGTTGTTATAGCAATCCAGCACCTGGATTTCATACATGTCTTGCAGGAAGATGCCGCTGTTGCCGCGTCCTTGGCTTGTGCCGGTGATGTTTTCCGGTACGCACCATTCGATATGCAACTGGAAGTTCTCGAATTTCTGTTTTGTCAGGATGTCGCCTTTCTTCTTGTCTACAGTGAAAACGCCGTCTTTTACGATCCATTCGGCGGGGCCGCCCTTAGCGTTTTGCCAAGCGGAAAGGTCTTTTCCGTCAAACAGGACGATGGCATCGGAAGGGGCGCTGTTTGTCTTGATGTCACCCGGAGTGACTACTTTCGGTTGCGGAGTCCAGTATTCAGACATTCCCGGTTTCATTTTTTCCTGTTCGGGGTACTGTTTTTGCGCGCTTGCACTGACACAAGCTGTACAAGCCAATGCTGCCAAAGCAGTCTTCATTGTAATGCTTTTGTTCATGGTCTAAATTGTTTTATATATAGGTTTAGAATTTATTGCTTGCAAAGGTAATGGATTAATTAAGACTATAAAATCGAAAACAGGAAATTAAGAAATAAAAAATAGATGTAAGTGTATTCGGTTCCCGGCGTTGTCGAGGATAAAATACGCTTACATCTAATTGGCTGGTTAATGGAAAAGCTGTGCGTGCTTTTTTATTTCGCATGATGGTTGAAAAGCCGTTGTTCTGCCAGCTTCTCATATTTAGTGCCCGGCCGGCCGTAATTGCAATACGGGTAAATGCTGATTCCGCCACGCGGAGTGAAGATACCGGTCACTTCGATGTATTTGGGATTCATCAGGCGGATAAGGTCTTTCATGATGATATTGACACAATCCTCATGGAAAGCCCCGTGGTTGCGGAAACTGAACAGATATAATTTCAAGCTCTTGCTTTCCACCATTTTTACATCGGGAATATAATCGATGTAGATGGTTGCAAAGTCCGGCTGGCCGGTGATCGGACAGAGGCTTGTAAATTCCGGACAGTTGAAGCGTACCCAGTAATCATTGTCCGGATGCTTGTTTGTAAACGCTTCCAGTACTTCCGGGGCATAATCCTGTTTGTATACGGTTGAACCGCCTAACAGATGTAGTTCGTTTTCATCTTTTCTTGTATCCATGATGTCTTTTTGTTATTCTTGTAAACGATGGTTTATCGGCGTCTTTTTAAATATTTCTCCAAACCTTCGCGGCGTAGTTTGCAGGCGGGGCAATGGCCGCAGCCTTCTGCCATGATGCCGTTGTAGCAGGTGAGGGTCTGGGTCCGTACAAGGTCGAAGACTCCTAATTCGTCCGCAAGTTCCCACACTTCGCTTTTGTCCCGGTCCATCAGGGGTGTGTGGATCACGAACCGTTCGTCCATCGCCAGGTTCAGGGTGACGTTGAGGGAGCGGACGAATGTATCGCGGCAATCGGGATAACCGCTGAAATCGGCTTCCGACACTCCGGTTACCAAGTTGAAGATTCCTTTGCTGCGTGCCAGGATCGCTGCGAAGGTCAGGAATACCATGTTACGTCCCGGAACGAAGGTGTTCGGGTAGCTGTCTGCCGGTTTTTCCTGATCCATTGAAATGCCGGTGTTTGTCAGCGAACAGTTCGGGTCGAGCTGGCTGATCAACGACACGTCCAACAGTTGGAAGGGGACGTCGGCATCGGCTGCAATTTTTCGTGCAACCTCTATTTCCAGGGAATGTTTTTGCCCGTATGTAAAACATACGGCTTCTACGCGAGAAAAGTGCTTCTTGGCCCAGAACAGGCAGGTCGTGGAGTCTTGTCCACCGGAGAAGCATACCAAAGCGGCTTCTTTTTTATGTTTCATATCTTTCTTGTTTTTAGTACGTGGTTTAGCAAGCACACGGAAAAGGAGACATTCCTTTTCGGGTGCAAAGATACCTTTTTTGTTGACAATTGACAATTGATTGTTGACAATTGGGAAGAATATATATTGCACAATATGTGTGATTTTGTGCGGCACATTTTCATTAAAAGTGTGCAATGTTTGAAAAAAGTATTTATCTTTGCCGCCGTTTTGTAATTAAGAAAAGTAAAACATGAAGAAAAAAGTAGTAGTAGGTGCGGCATTGATGATGATGCCTTTGGTTTCTTTCGCTGGTGGATATTTGACGAATACGAATCAGCATGCAGCCTTTTTAAGGTCACTTTCGCGAGGTGCTGCAATTGATATAGATGGTGCTTTGTCTAATCCGGCGGGTCTTTCTTTCTTGCCGACAGACGGTTTCCGTGTCGGTGTGAGTATCCAAAGTGCTTTCCAGACTAGGGATATAGATGCCTCTTTTGGTACATATAATGGTTTCGACCCGGTAAATAAAGTGCCGACAGTAAGCGATGTTCCCTATAAAAAATATTACAAAGGAAAGGCGGCCGCTCCTGTGATTCCGAGTGTTTTTGCGGCTTACAAAAAAGGTGATTGGACCATCTCCGGTTTCTTTGCCATTACGGGTGGGGGCGGTAAGGCATCGTTTGACGATGGCCTGCCGATGTTCGAATCGGCAGCTATGGCTGGTATATTCCAGGAAAGTCTGGGGAAGTATATAAAGACGGGCGGTAAAAGTCCCATCGTTACGCCGGATATGTATACTATTAACAGTGCGATGGACGGAAAACAGTATATTTATTCTCTGCAACTTGGCTTGTCATATAAGATCACGGATTGGCTTTCTGCCTTTGTCGGAGGTCGGATGAACTATTTTTCAGGAAACTATGACGGGTATCTGGATGCGAAGCTGAAAAAGGATTTTGGTGGAACAGACTTGATGAATTTGGCTTTGGATTGCGACCAGACAGGTTGGGGACTGACACCGGTTTTGGGCGTCGATGTCAAATACGGTAAATTCAATTTCGGGGCTAAATATGAGTTTAAGACGAACTTGAACATCGAAAACAATACCAAGAAGTTGGATTATCCTGATAGTGCGGAAGACTTGATCGGCCCTTACAAGCACGGTGTGAATACGCCGAACGATATTCCTTCCATGCTTTCGGTGGCAGCCTCTTATCAGTTTTTACCCATGTTGAAGGCTTCTGTAGAGTATCATTTCTTCGATGACAAGAAAGCGGGCATGGCCGGTGGAAAACAGAAAGAATTGGAAAGAGGTACGAATGAGTATCTATTTGGTATTGAATGGGACGTGATCAAGAGATTGACCATTAGTGGTGGCGCTCAAATTACGGATTATGGTTTGTCTGATAATTTCCAAAGCGATGTTAGTTTCTCCTGTGACTCTTATTCGTTGGGCTTTGGTGCTAAGGTGATGCTGAGCGAAAAGATGGCATTGAATGTGGGGTATATGTGGACAAATTATCATGATTATACAAAGAAATCGGAGAATTATTGCGGTACAAATCTCCCCGGTACGAATGTCTATAGCCGTACCAATAAAGTGTTTGGCTTAAGTTTGGATTACGCTTTCTAAACCTAAAAAAATCTATATCAGCTTGAAAAGGGAAGTTGCCTGTCGTGCGACTTCCCTTTTTTGATTTTCTGTCTTTCAAGCGGACAATATGGGGCTCTATTGGTCGGTGTCCGTAACCCTATTGGTTAGTGCTCGTAACTCATAGGGTTAGCCACTGTAAAGCATAGCTTTAGTATCTGCATAAAAAAAGAGGATGTGTCATGCACACCCTCTTTCTTAATTATTGTTTTGCTTGTCTTGATTACAACTGGATCCAGCGGACGAAAGCGAAGTCCATGCGATGAGGCAATTCTTTGTTCACAGGGTAAACGCGGAAGCCCATCTTGTGAAGGCCTGCTTCGCTTGAAGCTGTTTTCAGTTCGAAGAACAGTTTGGAACCTTCTTCTTTTATCAGCTTGAATTGTTCTGTCGCCAGTAATTCCAACTGATGGTTATCCGGATTTTCTTTCGTGACAACCATTTCTACTCCCAACATACCTTTCAGTTCATGGCGGTCGATAACCAGATTGAAGTTATATTCTTTACCGACAACCGGACCGTCGATAGCCAAGTCCTGGCTGCATGTAAACGATTCTACCTGGAAGCTATCCCAATGTTCTGCCACTTCTTCTTTCCAGGCAGCGATTGCTTTGGCTTCGGCAAAGCCGTTTTCGTGCAAGTGAGCGGAACGGGTTGCCAACTTGTTGTAGAAGCGGTCGATATAGTCGTCCAACATACGTTTCATCGTATAGTCGGGAGCGATTTCGGACATCGAATTCTTGATGTACTGGATCCATTCGGGAGAGTAACCCTTGCTGTTTCTTGCATAATAAGTCGGGATAATCTCTGTTTCCAGTATGTGGTAGATAGTAGCGGCATCCAGCTGATCCTGATACTGCTGGTTTTTGTAAGTACGCTTGTCGGTCAATGCCCAACCTGCACCCTGTTTATAACCTTCATACCACCATCCGTCCAATACGGAGAAGTTCAGGACACCGTTCATCTCTGCTTTTTCGCCGGATGTACCGGATGCCTCCAGAGGACGGGTCGGAGTGTTCAACCAAACATCGACACCTGCGATCAGGTGACGAGCCAGACGCATATCGTAGTTTTCCAGGAAGATGATCTTTCCTAAGAATTCCGGACGGCGGGAAATCTCGACAATATGTTTGATCAAGCCCTGTCCGCCACCATCGGCCGGGTGGGCTTTACCGGTGAATACGAACTGGATCGGATATTGTTCGTTGTTTACGATCTTGGCCAGACGGTCCAGGTCTGTGAACAGCAGGTGGGCACGTTTGTAAGTTGCGAAACGGCGGCCGAAACCGATCAGCAAGGCGTTCGGGTTGATTTTGTCCAGGATGGAGACAACCTTTGCAGGATCTCCTTGGTTTTTCAGCCAGTTTGTCTTGTATTGATTCTTGATATATGTAATCAGTTTGTTCTTCAATGTCTTGCGGATAGACCAAATTTCTTCGTCGGCAACATTCTGGATCGCTTCCCAGTATTTCTTGTTGGACTGGTCTTTGAAGAACTTCTTGTCGAAATGTTCTGCAAAGAAACGTTTCCATTCGGTAGAAGCCCAAGTCGGCATATGTACGCCGTTGGTCACATATCCTACGTGCAGCTCATCGGGGAAGTAGCCTTTCCATACCGGAGCGAACATGCGCTGGGATACTTTTCCATGCAACCAGCTTACGCCGTTTGCTTCCTGGCAAGTGTTCAAAGCGAATACACTCATGGAGAACTTCTCGTTGGAGCCTGGATTTTCACGTCCCATGTCGATAAATTCCTGCCAGCTGATACCTAACTTGCCGGGGAATTCACCCATATAACGGCCGAACAGGCCTTCATCGAAGTAGTCGTGACCAGCCGGAACCGGTGTGTGGACGGTGTATAGGGCGGAAGCGCGTACGACTTCCAATGCTTGGTTGAATGACAGACCGTCGTTCTGGATGAAGTCTACCAGACGCTGCGCGTTGATCAGTGCGGCGTGTCCTTCGTTGCAGTGATAAATCTGTTTCTTGATTCCTAATTTGTTCAGCATCAGGATACCACCGATACCCAGCAGATATTCCTGTTTCATACGGTTTTCCCAATCGCCGCCATACAGCTGGTGAGTGATGGAGCGATCCCATTCGCTGTTCTGGGGAATATCTGTATCCATCAAATATAGAGGAACGCGTCCGACGCTTACTTTCCAGATGTGCGCATAAACGGTGCGGCCGGGGTAAGGAACCTCCAATACCATCGGTTCGCCGTTAGCCTGCATCACCTGAGTAAGGGGCAGTGCGTTGAAGTTTTGCGGTTCGTAATTGGCAATCTGTTGTCCGTCCATAGACAGAGACTGGGTAAAGTAACCGTAGCGATACAAGAAACCTACTGCTGTCAGGTCGATGTTGCTGTCGCTGGCTTCTTTCAAATAGTCACCAGCCAGTACACCCAGGCCGCCGGAATAGATTTTCAACACGTTGGTCAAACCATATTCCATGCTGAAATAGGCAACAGATGGTTTTGTCTGATCCGGCTTAACATTTACATAATCCTTGAATATTGAGTAAACAGCTTTGATTTCGGCCATCAGGACATCATCTGCCAGAATTTCCTCAATACGTTTGTAGGATAAACTTTGAAGTAAAAGTACTGGGTTACCTTCAGTTGATGCCCAAAGTTCAGAATCGATCTTACCGAATAATTTGGCTCCTTCATGGTTCCATACCCACCATAGGTTTGTAGCCATTTCGTATAACGGCTGTAATTGTTCGGGAAGCATAGAATGAGAATAAACATCTTTCCAAATCGGGCTGTTTGCGTTATTCGCTTTGATTTTCATTATTGTGAAGTTTAAAATGTTTCAATTTATATTTTAATATTGTATCATCTCTTTTTTGCCTAAAACGTTGCAAAGATAGAGATTATCTGTTTAATTATGAGCGTATTTTAATTATTTCTTTTGCTTGCATGCTCCAAAGCGATTCTGAAAGCCTCTTCATAGTAGACAATGAATTTGCTCCATTCTGCTTTTGCAGCCAGGCAGAAACTGCGTTTCCGGATCTCTGCCGTTTCCTTTTTGTCCTTTCCTGCAAGTGCCAGGATCGAAGACGTGATGGCATCTGCTACTTCGAAATAATTAAAATCGTCACGGTTCACGACGGCTACGCCTTCACTTATGTTGTTGCCTGTCACATGCTTCTTAGCCCATAGACCGAAACCTGCAAGATCGGTGGTAATGGTCGGAATCCCGAATGCGATACTTTCCAGCGGAGTGTATCCCCAGGGTTCGTAGTAGGAGGGATAGACGGTCGCATCCATACCGATCAGCAGATCGTAGTAGGGTTTGTTGAGGATACCGTCGCGTCCGTCCAGGTAGCAAGGAACAAAAATGATCTTCAGCTTGTCGGTCGCTGAATTGGTGAAGCCGGCATGGGAGATATAGTTCAGCACCTTGTCCTGTTCCATCTGATTCAGCCAATGCGTGACGAATGGCATTTGCATGGGGGAGGTGGTGCGTATGTTCTTGTCAATGACTTCTTTCAGGTCTGCACGTGCATCGCGTACCCAAGCCGGAACCATGATGAAGGCGACGACTTCGCGCTGGAGTCTGCCGGAAGTGCGTACCCGGTTCATTGCTTCGATAAAGACGTCGATACCTTTATTGCGGTATTCGTAGCGACCGCTGGTTGAAACCAGGAAAGCATCCGGTGAGATGGAGCATCCGAGCAGTTTCTCTGCGACGTTGAGCAGGTCGCGGCGGGCTGCCATACGCTTCTTGTCGTATTCTTTGTCGGACGGGACGAAGTTGGGCTCGAAGCCGTTCGGCGTGACGATGTCCGGTGCTTTGTCCAGCAATTGTTTACACTCGCGGGCAGTGATGTCGCTCACGGTAGTAAAGCAGTCCACATGCAAGGCTGTCTGTTTTTCCAACGAATGTTTCGCTTCCATATTCAGCTCCCCGGCCATCTGGTCGCCGTTGTAGCCATCCATATAAGCATACAGGGCTTTGTTGTTTCCGGCGATGGAACGGCCGATAGATGTGGCGTGTGTCGTGAAGAGCGTTGCGACGGCGGGGAGTTGTTTTTTGATGTAGAGCGCACCCATTCCCAGCATCCATTCATTGAACAGAGCGGCAACCTTTTTGTTTTCCAGCTTGTAAAAATGGTAAAAACTTTCGATGACCTTACCTACCGCGTAAGCGAAGATACAAGACTCGTCGTAGTCACCGTACGCATGGATCGAATCCACTCGGAAACTTTCCCACATCGAGAAGAAAAAGGAATCTTTTTCTTTGAAGAAAGGTTTGAAATCCACTAAGATTACGGGAGGTGTCCCCGGGACATTCCATCGGCCTACTTTCACTTTCAGATTTTCTGTGGTCTTCGTATAAGTTTTCCAGTCAGCAAACAGAACATCATCTTCAATAAAGTCGGGAGCGTTTGTATCGGTCCACACATCGGGTCCTATAAAGATCAGCTTATCTTTAAACGATCGTTGCAACGTATGCGCTTTTGTTGAAAGGACGGTATAGATACCGCCAACTTTATTACATACTTCCCAACTGCTCTCGAAAAGATATTCTGGCGTTGTTGTTGTATTATCCATAAACGATTTTGTTTATAATCAGATATTTTAGGGTGACAAAGATACGAATTTTTGTCTTTTTTTCAACTATAGGGTTTGTTTAATGAATGAATTATGTAGATTTGTAGATATTTTAATGTAAACAACTATGGCTAAAAGAAGAATTTTAAAGAGAGACATCAGCTATGTGGCTGGCGATTTGTTTTCGGAAGCTTTGTTTTGTAAGCTGTATCTTCCGGGTGTCAATTCGGAGAAAGCCGACGTGGTTATGGCGAGAGTACTTGATATGCAAGATGAATTTATTCGCCGTGCCAACCGTCCGGACGGAAAAGAAAACAAGAAACGGGTGAAAGAATATTATTGTAAATTGCGGGCGGACCTGCAAACGGAAATAAATGCAATAGCAACTGAAATCGGAGAGTTGAGCAAATAGAAAGTAAAGAATGAAGAAAGCTATAAGTAAGGCACTTCTTCGCTTGGCCGGCTGGAAACTTGGGCCGGTAGTGGAGGATGTGCCTAAATGTGTGATATGTGTGGCTCCGCATACCAGCAATTGGGATTTTATCGTAGGAAAACTGTTTTATACCTCGATTGGCCGTAACGCCAGTTTCCTGATTAAAAAGGAATGGTTCTTTTTTCCGTTCAACCTGTTGTTTGACTGGTTAGGCGGAGTGCCTGTTGACCGCAGTAAGCGGACTTCGGTGACGGATCAGATGGTTGGCCAGTTCAATCGGCGGAAAGAATTCCAGCTGGCCGTAACTCCTGAAGGTACACGCAAACGGGTGAATGACTGGAAGAAGGGATTTTACTATATCGCACAGAAAGCCAACGTGCCTATCCTGATGGCTTATTTCGATTACAAAAAGAAAGAGGCCGGTTTTAAAGGGGTATTCTATCCTACGGGTGATGCGGATAAAGATATCCGTGATATCCGTGAGCATTACAGAGGAGTGACAGCTTGTCACCCGGAAAACTTTGTTCAAATTTAATATCATGGCAGACAATTTGCGTATCAGTATGGTCCAGTCTCATATTATTTGGGAGGACAGAGATGAAAATCTGGGTTATTATGGAGAACTGCTCCGGCGGGTCAGCGGTAAGACGGACATAGCCGTTTTGCCGGAAACGTTTACAACGGGTTTTTCTATGGATGTGGAAAAGCTGGCCGACACGATGGATGGGCCTACTATTCCTACTATAAAGGGGTGGGCGAAGAAATATAAGCTTGCTGTGGCAGGTAGTTTCATTGCAAAAGAAGGCGGGAAATATTTCAACCGTGCTTTTTTCGTCACGCCCGAAAGTGAAACTTATTTGTATGACAAGCGACATTTGTTCCGGATGGCGGGCGAAGACCAGCATTTCACAGCCGGGGATAAACGGACGATCGTACGGTATAAGGACTGGAATATCTGTTTGCAAGTTTGTTATGATCTTCGTTTCCCGGTTTGGAGCCGGAACGTGGACAACGAATACGATCTGTTGATCTATGTCGCCAACTGGCCCGAGGCGCGTAAAAAAGTATGGAAGACGTTGCTCCAGGCACGTGCAATGGAAAATATGGCGTATGTCTGCGGGGTGAACCGGGTAGGGATCGACGGTAAGGGCTTTGTTTACCGGGGCGATTCCATGATCTTCTCTCCGAAAGGGAAAAAGCTGGCGGATGCCGGCAAGCGTGAGGAGGTCACTCGCACATGTACGCTTACCCGTGCAGACCTGGAAGATCTAAGGGGGAAGTTTCCTGCATGGAAGGACGCGGATACGTTTGAGATCAAGTGATATTTCCCTGATAGGATTTCGGATTTGAACACAAAAAAGCGATTGTCGGAAATAACCGGCAATCGCTTTTTTGTGTTATGTGAAAATATATGTTTATTTCACTTCCTCAAAGTCAACATCCGTTACACCACCATCCTGCTTGTTGTTGCCGGCGTTGCCACCAGCCTGCTGACCGAAGTCAGGACCCGGTTGTGCGCCACCTTGGGCGTTCTGGGCATTGTACATTTCCTGGCTTGCTGCCTGGAATACGCTGTTCAGTTCTGCCATAGCTGCATCGATACCAGCGATATCCTGAGCCTTGTGGGCTTCTTTCAGCTTGTTCAGGGCTGTTTCGATAGGAGCCTTCTTGTCAGCCGGAAGTTTGTCGCCTAGATCCTTCAACTGTTTTTCGGTCTGGAAGATCATACTGTCGGCCTGGTTCAGTTTGTCGATGCGTTCTTTTTCCTTCTTGTCTGCTTCGGCATTAGCCTGAGCTTCTTCTTTCATACGTTTTACTTCGTCGTCGCTCAAGCCGCTGGAAGCCTCGATACGGATACTCTGTACTTTGCCGGTTCCTTTGTCTTTAGCCGATACGTTCAGGATACCGTTTGCATCGATATCGAAAGTAACTTCGATCTGAGGAACGCCACGCTGTGCGGCTGGAATTCCGTCGAGGTGGAAACGGCCGATCGATTTGTTGTCTTTAGCTAGTGAACGTTCGCCCTGCAATACGTGGATTTCTACAGAAGGCTGGTTGTCAACGGCAGTCGTGAATGTTTCAGACTTCTTGGTAGGAATAGTCGTATTGGCTTCGATCAGCTTGGTCATTACACCACCCATTGTTTCGATACCCAGTGACAACGGAGTAACATCGAGCAACAGAACGTCTTTTACTTCACCTGTCAATACCCCCCCCTGGATAGCAGCACCTACAGCTACCACTTCGTCCGGGTTAACACCTTTTGACGGAGCCTTACCGAAGAACTTCTCAACGATGGCCTGTACAGCCGGAATACGTGTCGAACCACCTACGAGGATGACTTCGTCGATGTCGGAAGTGCTCAAACCTGCATCTTTCAAAGACTGACGGCATGGTTCGATACAAGCCTGGATCAGACTGTCTGCAAGCTGTTCGAATTTTGCACGTGTCAGTGTCTTGACCAAGTGCTTTGGAACACCGTTTACCGGCATGATATACGGCAGGTTGATCTCCGTGCTTGTCGTGCTTGACAATTCGATCTTAGCTTTTTCGGCCGCTTCTTTCAAACGTTGCAAAGCCATCGGATCCTTACGCAGGTCGACGCCTTCTTCGCGCAGGAACTCTTCAGCCAACCAGTCGATGATCACATGGTCGAAGTCGTCACCACCCAAGTGAGTGTCACCGTTTGTGGATTTTACTTCAAACACACCGTCTCCTAATTCCAAGATAGAAATATCGAATGTACCGCCACCCAAGTCGAATACGGCGATCTTCATGTCTTTGTTCGTTTTGTCCAAACCGTAAGCCAAAGATGCGGCAGTCGGTTCGTTTACGATACGGCGAACGTTCAAGCCTGCAATTTCACCCGCTTCCTTAGTCGCTTGACGTTGTGCGTCGCTAAAGTATGCCGGAACGGTGATAACGGCTTCCGTTACTTCCTGTCCTAAATAGTCTTCAGCTGTTTTCTTCATCTTCTGAAGTACCATTGCAGAAATTTCCTGAGGAGTATAAAGGCGTCCTTCGATATCGACACGTGGTGTGTTGTTGTCACCGCGGACTACTTTATAAGGTACTCGACCAATTTCTTTCTGAACCTGATCATAGGTTTCACCCATGAAACGTTTGATAGAGAATATTGTTTTTTCCGGGTTTGTGATAGCCTGACGTTTTGCAGGATCACCAACCTTACGTTCACCACCTTCAACGAATGCAACGATTGAAGGAGTCGTTCTTTTACCTTCGCTGTTTGCAATTACAACCGGTTCGTTACCTTCCAGTACGGCAACACAAGAGTTGGTTGTTCCTAAGTCGATTCCGATAATTTTTCCCATAATTTTCTATTATTTTAATTGTTATTATTTTCCTGTACTTGCTTTTCTCTTTCGAGCTGCATTAACTGTTCTACAAATCGTATGCCAAAGTAACAAGGATCGGTTTGTAAAAGTTCAGGTGGCAGGAAGTGTGACAATACGTCAGTTTAGACATTTGCCGTCATGTGAAAGATATGACGGGTTATGCATGAAATGTTATAGGCCTTTATTATTCTATAGTTCTTAAGGAACTGTGGTATTTGTAGATAAAAAATTAACACTCACTCAAGTTTTTGTTGTTTGTGGCCGCAAACATACACACTTTATTTAGAAAATGCAAACTTAATTTTTTATTTAAACACAAAAAAAACGATTTATCACACCACAGTTCCTTAAGAACTGAAGTAAGAATTAAATGTAATATCATGATGTCTTTGTTTTTATTCTCAAATATTTCCTTTTGGTTTTCTGCAGACAGTTAATGTCTTAGTGGAATTTTTTGTTGTGATTTTTTATGTCTAATATATTACCTAAAATCAAAATGCAAAAGTGTAAATTGAATTTTTTGCTACGATTCGGTTTGATTTCAATTCTGTTAGGGCTGTTTGTTACCCAGTCTTTTGCTCAGAATGTGACGATTACCGGTGTCGTAAAAGACCAGTCGGGTGAACCTCTGATTGGCGTGAACGTGATGGAAAAGGGGACGACCAATGGTTCCATCACGGATGTGGATGGTAAGTACAGTGTTTCTGTAAAAGGGGGCGAAACCATCCTAGTGTTCTCTTACATCGGTTATATCTCCCAAGAGATTCCGGTTGGGAATCAGAAAACGCTCAACGTGACGATGAAAGAAGACACGGAAGAGCTGGAAGAAGTGGTTGTGATCGGTTACGGCACGGCCAAGAAGAAGGACTTGACAGGGGCGATCTCGCGTGTGAAAGCGGAGAAGATGGAGGTTGAAGCGCCTCGTTCAGTTCAAGATTTGTTACGTGCTAGTGCTGCCGGTTTATCAATTTCAATGTCGACTGATGCTGCTGGCACAGCTGATCTGCAAGTTCGTGGTAAGAACTCTTTGAAAGCAGGTTCTTCACCTTTGCTGGTTCTTGACGGTGTGATCTATGATGGTTCGTTGCAGGACATCAACCCGATGGATATTGAAAGTATCGATGTTTTGAAAGATGCCAGTTCGGTTGCTGTTTATGGTGCCAAGGCTGCTAATGGTGTAGTAGCCATTACAACTAAAAAAGGTAAAACGGGTAAGCCGGTTATTTCATTTAATGCTAATGTTGGTATGGTAAGCAATGCTCGTTTACCTAAAACAGTAGATGGTGCCGGTTTTATCAAATTCAGACAGGAATATGGTGAAAGTTTGATGACTGAAGCCGAAATGGTTGCACAGCCGGGAAAGTTTGCTGATCCGAGAAATTTAGCAGCAGCAGGCATAGATCCGTTGGCTTGGTATAATTATGACCAACAGACACCTGTTTCTGCATTGCCTGATGAAAAAACTATGATTAATAAATGGTTGACCCGTTTGAATTTTAAAACGATTGAAATCGAAAACTATTTGAATGGAGTGGAGACTGATTGGGATGATATTGTTTATCAGACTGGTCTACAACAGGATTATACGGTCAGTCTTTCCAATCGTAAAGAAGATTTCAGTTATTATTGGTCAATGGGATATGCTGATAGAGAAGGTGTAAAAGTGGGAGATCGTTATCGTAATTTGCGTACCCGTTTGAACTTGGAATCCAAAGTGACTTCTTTCTTGACAGTGGGTTTGAACGCTCAGTTCGCGACTCGCTTAGGTGGTTATTTGGCTGCTGATGTGGAGCAGCGCGAACATAACTCACCATTTACCACAAATGATATTGATATTCTTGACAGTCCTTATCGTATGTATCCGTCTGGAGATAATAATACAAAGAATCCGTTCTTCGATAACTTGTATCGTGACAGACGTGACATTCACCATGATTTGAATGCCAATCTGTATGCAATCGTAAAACTTCCGTTTGGATTCGAATATCAGATGAACTTTACGCCTCGTTATCACTGGTATGAATATATGAATCATGAGTCAGCAGAACATCCGGAATGGGCTGGAGATGGAGGTCGTTCAGAGCGTAAAAATGAAAAAACATTTAATTGGCAGGTTGATAATATTCTTCGTTGGAAGAAAGAATTCGGTGAAGATCATCGAGTTGAAGCCACTTTTTTGCAGAATGCCGAAAAAGGTCAATGGTGGAAAACCGTAGCCCAGAATAAACTTTATTCTCCGAGTGACATATTAGGCTTTCATAATATTGGTGCCGGTACTGCTCCTTCCGTTTCTAGCGAAGATACATATAAAACCGGAGATGCTTTGATGGGACGTCTGTTTTACTCATTCAAGGACAAGTATATGCTGACTGCTTCTGTGCGTCGTGACGGTTATTCTGCATTCGGGAGTATGAATCCGCATGCTGTATTTCCGGCTGTTGCTTTGGGTTGGGTATTCACGTCCGAAAAATTCATGGAAAAAACTTCTGATTGGTTGAATTATGGTAAACTGCGTTTTTCTTGGGGACAGAACGGTAACCGTGATATTGGCCAATATGAAGCATTGGCACAATTGAATTCCGGTGCTTATACTTATGTTGATCCAAACGGAAATGTATATCTGACATCTCAGGTATATATCAATCGTATGCCGAACAGTTCGTTAAAATGGGAGCGTACGGCTTCTTACAATATAGGTTTGGACTTCTCTTTGTTTGGTGATAAATTGAGTGGTAGTATGGAAACTTATATGGCTGAATCAAACGATTTGCTGGTTAACCGTTCACTACCTTCCATCTTGGGATATGCAAGTGTAATGGCCAATTTAGGAGCTTTGACCAATCGAGGTTTTGAGCTTTCGTTAAACGCCAATTTGATCAATCGTGACAATTTTTCATGGAATTCGACCGGAACGTTCTCTTTTAATCGTCGTAAGATCAAGCATCTTTACGGTGATGTCGAGGAAGTGAAGGATGAAGCGGGTAACGTAATCGGATATAAAGAAGCCGATGATTATGAAAACCAGTGGTTTATAGGCCATGATACAGAGCAGATTTGGGATTACGAACGTGATGGTGTTTGGCAGTTAGGAGAAGAGGAGGAAGCTTCCAAGTACGGAAACAAACCTGGAGACTTTAAATATGTCGACCAAAATGGAGACGGAGTTTTGGATACGAAAGATAAAACTTTTCAAGGTTATAAAACTCCCCGCTATGTGTGGTCTTGGCGTAATGAATTTGTATTCTTCAAGAATTTGAGCCTTTCATTTATGATGTATTCGCATATAGGGCAATATGGTACGTTCAACCGGGCTGCTAATACAGGGGGGATGTATGACCGTTACACGATTGTCGATATTCCACGTTGGACCAAAGACAACCCGACGGATGACTATGCACGTATTGGTTCTACCAATAAAGGAAACAATTATGTGAAGAAAACATTTGTCCGTATGGAGAATATTACGCTTTCATATAGTGTGCCTAATAATCTGCTGAAAAAGTTTTCTGTGCAAAATATGCGTTTTTCTTTGGCCGTCCGCAATCCGTTTGTGATTACCGGTTGGGATTTTGGTGATCCGGAAGGTGGTGATACAACTTTGCGCACTGTGAATTTTGGTGTGAACTTTACTTTGTAATTAAATTGATAAACGTAGAAGAATATGAATAAGAAAAAGTGTATGATTTTGGCGCTGGCAGTCCTTCCAATGTTAAATTCATGTAGTGATTGGTTGGATCCGAAGCCCCTTTCTTTCTATTCACCTGAAAATACATATGTGGATGCTGCTGGACTTTATGCAGCTTTGACAGCCTGTGAACGTAATATGCGCCATGAGTTTTTTGGTGATGGTGCTCCGATTTTGACGGAAATGTATTTGACCGATATCGCAGTCCATGGAAAAACAGATGAAAGTGGTTCTTTGGTTGATTTGGATAACGAAATGTTACCTTCCCGTACGAAAAACGACATGAAAGGTAAAAACAAATGGTATTGGGAAGAGGGATTCAAAGGAATCAAATATGCTAATATAGCCATTAGTCGTTTGGATGGTGCCGAGTATAAAGATGAAGCAGAGAGGAATGCTGTGTTGGGAGCCGCCTATTTTCAGAGAGCTTATCGCTACTATAAGTTGACGCATCAATTTGGCGATGTCCCTTATTTGGACAAAGAAATCACCGAGCCGAAGTTGGACTTCTATAGCTACGATCGGTGGAGCATCTTGGAGCAATGTAAGAAAGATTTGGAGTTCGCCTATCAATGGGTTCCAGAGGTTCAACCTCGCGGACGAGCTAATAAGGATGCTTGTGGCGTTTTGCTAATGAAGATATGCATGGCTGTTGGTGATTTTGATAGAGCCATAGCGGTTGGGAAAGAAGTAGTCGGGCGTCATCCGTTGATGACAGGGCGTTTCACGGGCAACCAGACGAAGCCGAACACCAATTTAATGCATGACTTGCACAGTGTGGAGGCAAAAATTGATATGAGTAACACCGAGGGTATCATGTATGTGGTCGCTCATCCTACAACAACACCGCTGGATAAGGATAACCGTATCTATACAATGCGTAATGCATTGCCATATTGGGCGAAGGGGGGAGCGATTAAGACACCGGACGGAAAGACGGGTACAGCTATTGCACCAGATGAAGCTGATAAAAATACAGAAATTGATAATGATACGAAATATGGACGTGGTATCGGTACGTGCCGTCCGACGAACTATTATCAGTATGAAATCTGGGGGGAAAAAGAGAAAAACGATTTGCGCGGTCCTTTCAACCACGATAGCTGGAGACGGATGGAAGATTTGCGTTACAACGACCCTGGATTGAAAAAAACAAACAATCCCTATTACGGTCAAAATTTGATTCGTCCTGTCGATTTGTCTGTTGCCGATTCGATCCGTTGCTGGTATATGTGGCCGCATTACAAAGTGTTTGTTCCGGATCCTACGAAGACGCAGGATCTTCAGGGAGGTGAAACACCGTGGTATGTCTATCGTTCTGCCGAAGTCTATCTGATGATGGCGGAATGTTATTATTGGAAAGGTGATGCGACTAACGAAGCTGCTATGTTAAACGTGGTTCGTGCACGTGCGGGCGCTGAACCGCTGAGTGGAAATATCGGTATTGCCGAAGTGTTGGCCGAACGTGCCCGTGAATTGTATTACGAAGAGAACCGTCATGTTGAACTTGTTCGTATTTCCTACTTGTATGCTAAAACCGGAAAACCCTGTGAAGCATTGGGTGGACGTGTCTATAAGTTGGATAATTTCTCAGGACCGGGTGGTGTCGGAACGAACTGCAAAGATGCCGGCGTAAACTTCTATTTCGACTGGGTGATGGTTCATAACAACTTCTTCAACAAAGGAGTTAAAATTCCGAACGGCGAATATCGCATGAGTGTGCATCACGTCTTGTGGCCGGTTCCCGAAACAGCTATTACCAGCAATACTGGTGGCGTGATCAATCAGAATATAGGTTATCCGGGGGCAGAAGATAATCTGGAACCGCTGAAAGTCGAGCCTGTTGATCCGGCTATTTAAGAATAACGGAAAACGCGCACAATAACAACACCGCGTAAACGAGACGCATTCCCGCGGAGGCCTCAGGGCCTCCCACGGGGTGCGTCTTTCTTGTATTCTTTCGCTGCGTCGAACGAAGGACAGGCCTTTTGGGGGTTCAAGTCGCGGTGTCCTACGGTGAGGGCTGCTGGGAAGTGGCGGCCCAGCTCTTGCAACAACTGCGTGAGGGCAGCCTTCTGGGCAGGCGTGCGAGTGTCTCGCGGGAGGCCTTTGCCGTCCAGTCCCCCTTCGTAGCAGATGCCGATGCTGTGGCGGTTGTGACCGAAGCAGTGCGCCCCCTCCAGGGAGAGCGGCCGGCCGGGATGTACCCGGCCGTCGCGTGTGATGTAGTAATGGTAGCCGATGTCGCGGAAGTGCCGGCCGTCGATATGGTCCCGGCGGCAATCCTCGAACGAGTAAGGCTGCCCGCAGCGCGTGGCGCTGCAATGGATGATGAATAGTGTGATGCGTCTCATGTGCGGCTCTCCCTGTCCTTTATATGCAGGCCGTAACGCCGAAGGCACTACCGATGGCCGTAGCCACGACGATGATTACTTTGAGGATGATCCCCCAGACGGATTTCTTTTCATTCTTTTCTTCCATGAAATTGTGGATTATGAGATTTATGAATTATGATTTATGAGAAGTTTTTGATACATGACTTTGTTTGTGTCTCTCTTGGCTTCTCTTGTCGATTGCTTAAAGTTCTCCCGGCCGTTCCTCCTCGCCGCCACCGCCGGTATTGCCACCTTCGATGTCGTAAGGTGAAAGCTCCTTGAGCTGCGCTTCGAGTTTCAGCTGGTTGATGGCGAGGGTTCCGGTGGCGCGGCATTTGAGGCGCAGCCCGACCACGTTGGTAGTGACCGACCAGTCTTTCGACGTGTCGGCAGGTTTCCCGCGGATCCCCACGCCGAAGATCGCGAGGTCGTCCAGTTTCACGTTCTTGCCGTCGAGCAGCAACTCCTTGATGCAGGAGGTCATGTCCTTGAGGACCCCGTGGATTGCGCCTTGCGAATACGGCGTGTTGTGCTTGGCCATGTGTTCGGCCAAAGCGCGCGTGTCGAGCGTCTCGTCTGCCACCGCCCTTGCCAGCCACTTGCCGCTGAGCGGGGTGGACTTGGTCTGGTTCTGATACTTCTTGTAACGAATCATGTCTGTTTGATTTTAAAGTTGATAATTAGGATGAAAAACCGATACCGTTCCGGTGAAGCTGCCCTGCCTTTCTTCCCTTTCCGGTACAACAAAGATAACACCCTCATCTTGTGCCGTTGCGCGTAAGGGGGAGTTGTGGGGAGTTCTGCCGGAAAGATGCGTGTTATAGGGGGAAAACGGGGTGTGGAAGGTGCGCATTGTAGGGTAAAATGAGAGGTGAAAAGTTGCGTGTTATATTTTTTAAGACTAATTTATTCCGGCTTATATGGTGTTCTATTATAGAAAAACTATATTTTTTATCACCTGAAACAGCTTGAAACTCATTGTTTTTTTCGTATATTCGTAGAAATAAATCAAATAAGGAAGACATGGAAAAACAGACTGATTTCCGCATCCGCAGCTACGGTCGTACGGAGCTGGCACAACTCTACAACCCCTGCCTGACCCCCAAGGCCGCCTACCGGAAGCTGGTCGGGTGGATCGACCATTATCCCGGCCTCGCCGTCCGTCTTGCCGAGCTTGGCAAGCTGCCCGGTTCGCGTTCCTACACCCCTGCCCAGGTGCGGGAGATCGTCGGGGCGCTCGGCGAACCGTAACTCATAGCTTTAGGGGGGCTAAGGCTATGGGTTAGGGGGGCTAAAGCATAGCTTTTCTGTTACTTTCGGCTTGATCCGAAAGTAACCAAAGGATCAAGGCCGAACCTGCTTCGCTACTCCGTTCTCTTCGTTCGCTGTCGCGTCTGAAACTCGCTTCGCTCAGACAGCAGACGCTCCGGGCGCTCACTGCGGTCTCTGCGCTTGACGCTCACCAGCTTAGGCCGGAAGTAGAGCCTGACGGCTCTTTGGGGATGGCCGATGCCGCCTGCTTCAGCAGACGGCAAAAGAGAGGCGGAGGAGGCTTGGGGGGATGCAGATACTGGTAGCTATGCTTATATAAGAGGCGGTGTCGGCCATCCCGAGAGAAAGCGGAGCTTTCTTGGAAAGGCCTAAGCGGATGGGCGTCAAGCGAAGGGCAAAGACGGAGCGTCCGGAGCCTGCGCTGTCTGAGCGCAAGCGAGTTTCGCAGGCGACAGCGTAGTCTTTGCCCGGAGTAGCCCAGCCGGTTAAGCCTTGAACTTTTGGTTACTTTTCTTTCAAGAGAAAAGTAACAGATAAAACTTTATTGCATGAAATAAATAAAAAGAGGGTGTCGAAAAAATGCCATCATTGATTATCAGTCTTTTATGGTGATAGGTGATAGGTTGAACCCCGTTTCTGTAAAAGTTTAGGAAAAATGAATTAAAAAACGCCGCCTTTAAGGTGACGTTTTTTAATTCAAACTCGGAAAAGTTTTACAAAAAGGGCATTTAACCTATCACCTATCACCCGAGGAAGGAGGAAAATCTGTGTCGTCCGCTTCAGGGAGGATGCTTTTCATCTCGTCTGTCGTGCGTTCGACAACCAGCCAGATATTGCCATGTCTTGTCCGTGTGCAGGTATACCCCAGTTCTTTCAGTGCTATGCCGACCTGCACCGCGTTCAGCCGGATACTACCGCCGAAGCGGGTGACGATCTGGCTGGCGGTGACGTAAGTCCCCTTTTCGTAATCGACGGGGTGGCGGTAGTACATCAGGATCAGTTCGCGTGCGGGGTTGGGCGTTTCGAAACGGCGGTTCGCGAGGTTCAGCTCCTCGATCTCGTGGTCCCTGTACCAGTAGCGGAAATCGTTGTCGAGCAGGTGTTTCGCCTGTGCGTACAGCCCTTCGTAGTCGATATGGGCGGTCCAGGGGTTGTCGATCGCCGTGACCTCGAACGGCAGCCAGCGACGGTTGCCGGTGTCGTCGGTGAGGAACTGGAGGTTGTTGCCCGTCGCGCAGAACGAGGCTACGTGGGGCAGGTGTACCTTGTTGCGCCCGTAGGCGGGGCGCTCGTTGACGTAGAGCGTGGTGGTCATGGCCTTGAGCTGGTTCAGTTCACTGCGCTGCATGGAGTCGATCTCCTCGAAATTGACGAGCAAGTTCTCCGTCATGGTGAAGAGGTCGTCCTTCGTGAGCCGTTGCGAGTTGGTCTTGGAGGCATAGTAGCGTCTGAGGACGGGTGGCAGGAGGTTCTGGAAGAACGACGTCTTGAAGCATCCCTGCCGCCCGATCAGGACGAGGATGACGTGGTTCACCACCTTCGGATCGAGCGCGGCGGTGACCATCCCGACGAACCAGCGGCGGAAACAGAGGTCGAAACGATCGGTGTCGCCGTCGGCGGGGTGCACCATTGCAGCCAGGTTGCCGATATGGTCCGTCACGCCATCCCACGGTCCCGCCTTTTCGAGAAACTCCTCCAACGGGTGGTAGCGGGGCGCGAAGTCGGAGAGCAGGAGCGTGCGCAGGTGGAAGAGGTCGGCCTCCAACCCGTCGCGGCGCATGGAGCACCAAAGGGAGTTCTCGACCGTGTCGGTCATGGGAGCCCAGCCGTCGGGTGCGGGGATGCCTTCGGTGACGGGGCGGTGTTCGAGCTGGTGTGTCAGTTGGTTTATCCGCAGTTGCATGGAGCCGCCGATGAAGCGCTCCATCTCTTCGACGGTGGCCTTGCGCTGCCGCCCGTTCCCGTTGTGAGGGGAGACATCGGAGAGCTTCATTGTGGCGTGCTCGGCAGTCAGGGCGTAGCAGCTCTTGGCTGTGGAGCGGACGGAGGCCGTGTCATAGTCGGCGAACAGTTCGACGGCCCACGCCTCGGCTTCGGCCTCCGGCACGCCGAAACGGTTCATCAGGTAGAGGCATCGGCTGATGTAGTCGTTGTGGCTGCCGGCTGCGTAGTGTACGCCCTCTTCTTCCACAAGCCGGCGTACGGTGTTCTCGGCGCGTGCGGCCGATGTCTTCCGCCCTCTGTGTTTCTTTCCTGCGGCGATGTCCTGTTTTTGTCCGGCCTTGGCGCCGGGCAGGGAGGCGAACTTCATCCGTTCGGCGTCGGGACGGTAGAGCGCGTCGGGATCGTGGCAGATCACGGACATGCGCGTGGCGTTCTTGCACTGCCGGTCGATGGCGATGCCGGTGAGCCGGGCGTAGTAGGCGTTTACCGTCTGCCAGGCTGCGGGGAAGTTCTCTTCCGTCACTTCGCCTTCCATCCATGCGATGACACGTATGCCGCGTCCGGACAAGGTCTTGTAGGCAAGGAACGAGTGCGGGTCGGCCCTTACCCGTTCGAGGGTCTCGTCGAAGATCTCTTCGGGGATGCCGTCGATGTCCACCATGATGGAGCCCGGATAGCCTTTGATGTGCTTCGAGGAGCGTCCTCCCTCCAGGTGGACGGAAGGGACGAAGGCGGGTTGGTTCTGCTTGATCTGGCTTTGCTGCCGTTTCGACGTTTCGGCGTCTTGCCCTTCGCCGGCTGCAAGCGCGCGGAACAGGGTGGTGGCGGCGGCATGGCGCTCGCCGGTCAGTTCTTGCATGATTTCTTCCCATGTGCAGGGAGAGGGGGTGGTTGCGCGGAGCGAGAGGAAGCGCGAGGGGCGGAATGTGTTTTCCATGTAAAATGTTTTATTAAATTTGTTCAATGTTCAGATGTGCCGTTCGGGGGACGAAGCGTCCGAAGCATCCTCTGAAACTTTTGACAAGTTTACGCATTTATCCATTCATGTTGTCCCCGCCATGCCGGGCTCATTATGAATGAATATTAATATTTATATTAATAATTAAATATTTATAACATGAAAACGATATTTATATTCCCCCTGTTGGGGCTTTTCGTCGAAAAGCAGATGAGACGTTTCCGGATAACCGTACGTCTTTACAAAAGCGAACTTTCTGCCGGCAGCCGCAGCTACGGTGCGATTAAAAAAGGGGCGACCTCCGTCTGAGCTATTACGCCCGCCTCGTCGCTCTCCTTTACGATCTCGCCGGCGAAGAAGAGTTCCGCCGCCTGGCACATGAGGCGGTGGAGCTGTACATACGGGAGAGGGAAAAGGGGGAAAAGCTTGATGATAAGATATAGGGCGAACATTCGGGCAGCCAGGAGAAATTTCGGTGGAGGAGCTTGGCAGTCATGTGGACGAAAGTAATCCGGTAGCTGTGATTGTCGAATAAAATCTTCTTGTTTTATAGCGAAGTCATAGAGATGATTTTGTTTTTATATTATCTTTGTGGTCGCAAACAGTCTAATGTAAATGCTTATCAATAATTTAATTATAATAGTATGAAAAACTATCTTGTATTTTCTATGGCGGCCTTGTTGGTCGGAGCTTCTTGCAACACAAAGCAGGAGAAGGCGGCCGAAGGCTTTACCGGCGCACCGGGAGAAGTGAAGTTGATCACGCTCGATCCCGGACATTTCCATGCCGCATTAGTGCAGAAAGTGTCTTATCCGCAAGTTTCTAAAGATGTTTATGTGTACGCACCCACCGGTTTCGACGTGGACGAGCACTTGAAACGTATACAGGGATTCAACACACGTGCGGAGAATCCGACGGCTTGGAATGAAATCGTTTATACGGGAGATGATTACCTGGAAAAAATGTTGACCGAGAAGAAGGGAAACGTGATGATCCAGGCAGGAAACAACGGCAAGAAGACCGAATATATCAAGAAGACGCTTGAGGCCGGCATCAATGTGCTTTCCGACAAACCGATGGCGATCAACAGCCAGAGCTTTAAATTGCTGGAGGAATGTTTCGCTATCGCCAAACAGAAAAACATCATGCTGTATGACATCATGACCGAACGGAATGAGATCACTACGATGTTGCAGCGCGAACTTTCTACTATCCCGGCTGTTTATGGCGAGCAGTTGAAGGGTTCTCCCGAAGAACCGGCTATCGTGAAAGAGAGTGTGCACCATCTGTTTAAGCTGGTCGACAACAAGCCGTTGACGCGTCCGGTATGGTATCTGGATGTAAACCAGCAGGGCGAAGGTATTGTGGATGTGACGACTCACCTGGTCGACCTGGTGCAGTGGGAAGCCTTCCCGGATCAGATCATCGACTATAAGAAAGATATCGAACTGATAGATGCCAACCGCTGGACTACCTCTATCAGCCCGGAAGAGTTTAAACAGGTGACAGGGACGGATGCTTATCCCGATTTCTTGAAGAAAGATGTCGAAAACGATACATTGAAAGTCTATTGCAACGGTGATATCGTTTATAAGATCAAAGGTGTGACAGCCAAGGTTTCGGTGATCTGGAATTATACCTTCCCCAAAGGTGGCGGTGATACCCACTTCTCCGTCATGAAGGGTAGCAAGGCCGACCTGGTCATCCGCCAGGGCAAGGAACAGAACTATCAGCCTGAACTGTTTGTCGAAGCAGTGAAAGGTGTGGATCTGGCCGCTTACGAAAAGGACCTGACCGCTTCTATGGAAAAGGTTTCAGCCGAATATCCTGGTGTGGCATTGAATAAGGTGGGCGATGGCGTATGGCAAGTCGAAATCCCCGCAAAATACCGTGTAGGCCATGAAGCTCATTTCGGTCAAGTGACGGAACATTTCCTTGACTATCTGAAGGAAGGCAAACTGCCGGATTGGGAAGTACCTAATATGCTGGCTAAGTATTACACGACGACCTCGGCGCTGGATATGGCGAAAGCGAAGAAATGATATCGGTTTTGAGCCGGAAAAAGAAGGCGGTATGTCAAAGACTGTCTTGTTCCTGTGCTTGATGCGGGGGATAAGTACATTTTGACATACCGCCTTTTTATGGCAGAGAGTTTGTTTCTGTTCCGCCTCTTAAAAGCTGAACTTGATTAACACTCCTTTGTGGTCCGTCGGCCAAATGTCTGCCGGAGTTGAGAAAGTATCTTGGCTGTCCTCTTCGACACGTTGGCTGCGGATAATGGAAGACTTGGGACCGACGATGACGGCGTCTTCCACTTCCCAACCGGTTGCCGGTATATAATAGATAAAATCGATGCGGTCGCGTTCATCCGCTTCCGGTGCCCAGGTCAACCGTTCGACTGGCATCGCCGGATTGTCCGAAGGGAAGGTAAAGCCGGGATGGGTGATCGGATTCGGATATTTGACGCGATAGGCATCGCGGAAGCCGGCTTCGTATAATAATTTGGAGCAGGCCCAATCGACTACCGCCCCGTTGTGATCCCAAAGCCCTTTCGTCTCTTCCGTCCAATCCAAGTGGGAAGGTTCGTTGAAGTCACCGCCCAAGATTACGAAATCGGCATCTGACTTTGTGGCGTCTTCTATCACGAGCCGAATGGATTCGTCACGCAAAGATTCGTTATTGGCTTTTTCGATTTCAGCCTTGTCCGTTACCGGAGTTTCCAATTTCTTCCATGTCACACCGCTGTATCCACGTGGCAGGTAACAGGCGTAATGCGTATAATCCAAATGCCCTGTATAGGCTACTACCTGTTTGCCGTTCACATCCAAACGGGTCCTTAATACCCGGTCTTTATGCGGAATGTTTTCCGTTTGTTCCAGTATGGGGTATTTGGACAGCAGTGCGACATCCAGCGAACTGCCTTGTCCATAATAGATTTTCCCCCTTTCGCGCAAAGCGTCCAGCATGCGGGGAACGAACAACGCGCCTTCCTTGTTGCTGGCTTCGCTGAACATCACGATATCCGGATCTATCCGGGCCACTTCATCCGCAACGGCCTCGAAGCCGTTTTTGACGACTGTTCCTTCCATCCAGATGTTCAAGTGCAATACACTCAACTCTTGTTTCTCTTTCGTGCAGCTGCCGCAGACCAGCATGAGCAGCCATAGCCAAATATAAAAACGTCTCATTGATATTTTCTTTCATTAAAAAAAGTCCCCGAACTTTTATGAGATCCGGGGACTTTTATGTTATTTGATTTCTTTCTCTTCCATCATGTCCAGTTCGTTCTTGTCGGAGTCGATGAATTTATACTCCAAGAAGCCCAGACTTTGATTCGGAATCACTTTAATACCCATCGAGTATTTCAGTTTCCATTTCCAACTGAGCGGGAATTTTCCGCTCTTGATAAATGCTGCAACATAAGGATGTACGTGCAGGGCGAATTTCTTCACGTTGTGTTTGTTGACCAAGCAGTCGATCTTTCCTTCCAGGCTGTCGGTAAACAGGATAGAGGGTTTGATGGTGCCTGTGCCGAAACAGGTCGGACAGGCTTCGGATGTATCGACATCCATTGCCGGACGGACACGCTGGCGGGTGATCTGCATCAGGCCGAATTTGCTCAGTGGCAGAATATTATGTTTTGCCCGGTCATTAGCCATCGCTTTCGTCATATGTTCGAACAGTTTCTGCCGGTTGGCAGCTTCGGCCATATCGATAAAGTCGACTACGATAATACCACCCATATCGCGCAAGCGTAATTGACGGGCAATTTCGTCTGCTGCTGCCGTGTTCACGTCGATAGCCGTTTTTTCCTGGGCATCGCTGCCTTTGGAGCGGTTCCCGCTGTTTACGTCGATAACGTGCATGGCTTCCGTGTGTTCGATAATCAAATAGGCTCCACTTTTGTACGTGACGGTGCGTCCGAATAGGGACTTGATCTGTTTGGTGATTGCAAAGTTGTCGAAGATGGGGAGTTCGCCGGTATACCGTTGCACGATCTCTTCCCGTCCGGGAGCAATCAGGCTGACATAATCGCGGATGTTGTGATAGATGTCCGCATCGTTCACATAAATGTTCTGAAAAGAGGGGTTGAAAATGTCGCGCAACAAAGCCACTGCTCTTGCCGTCTCTTCATAGATGAGTGCAGGAGCTTTTACTTTGGTGATCTTAGGAATGTTCTCTTCCCAACGTTTCAGTAATGTCTTCAATTCATGATCGAGTTCGGCAACGCGCTTCCCTTCCGAAGAGGTGCGTACGATTACGCTGAAGTTCTTCGGCTTGATACTTTGGATGAGTTGGCGTAGACGGGCACGCTCTTCGCTCGATTTGATTTTTGTGGAAACCGATACTTTATCGGCAAACGGTATCAGCACGATGTATCTTCCGGCAAAAGAAAGCTCGGAAGTCAGCCTGGGACCTTTTGTTGAAATCGGCTCTTTGGCGATCTGCACCAGCACTTCCTGTCCGACTTTGAGCACGTTGCTGATGCTTCCGTCTTTTTCGATTTCGGGAAGCAACTGCATTTTAGAGATAGTGGGGATTTTTTTATCTCCTTTTTGTTCTCCTAATGCTTGTTTGAGGAATTTCTGCTGGGTGTTGAAATTAGGACCTAAGTCCAGATAGTGAAGAAATGCATCCTTTTTATAACCTACATCAATGAAAGCAGCGTTCAAACCCGGCATCAGTTTCTTAACCTTGCCCAGATATATATCGCCGACGGCAAAAGAGACGTTACGGGCTTCCTTTTGGAGCTCGACAAGGTTCTTATCCTCCAGTACGGCTATAGATACCTCTTTGGGTTGTACATCAACTACTAATTCACTAATCACTATAAAAAGAGGTGTTTAAAATGTGAGACCTTATTAAATACGCAAAGAACAAACTTAAAAGGTCTCTTATTAAGTTTGTTCTTCAGAGTTACTCAAATAGACTTATTTCTTCTTATGTCTATTCTTCTTTAGTCTCTTTTTGCGCTTGTGCGTAGACATCTTATGTCTTTTTCTTTTCTTTCCGCTAGGCATTGTTTTAAAATTTTAAATTAAACTATAATAACTAAATTACTTTACTTCGTTCAAGAAAGTCTTAGCCGGCTTGAATGACGGAATGTTATGTTCCGGGATGATGATCGTAGTATTTTTTGAAATATTACGAGCAGTCTTCTGGGCTCTCTTTTTAATCACGAAACTTCCAAAACCTCTCAGGTATACGTTTTCGCCCTGAGACAATGAACTTTTTACGATATCCATAAAAGATTCTACGCTGTTCAACACTGTCTGTTTGTCAATGCCAGTGCTTTTTGAAATTTCGCTAACAATATCTGCTTTAGTCATGTCTATAAATTAATTAAATAATTGATTTGGACCTATTAATTTTTTGGAATGCAAATATATAGCTTTTTATTTAAGTGGAAAAAGAATTGTCAGCCAAATTTTAAGAAAAAAGTTTCCTTACAATTCGTTAGAACTGTGTATGTTTGCAGTAATCAATTAGTTGCAAGTTTTGAAGAGGCAAAAAAGAACCGTATGTCGCAGATAGAAAACGAATTAGAAACCAGCCGTTTGTTGCGTGACTGGTATCGGATACATAGAAGGGAGCTGCCTTGGAGGGAGTCTTCCGACCCTTATATCATCTGGATATCCGAGATAATCCTTCAACAAACACGGGTGGCGCAAGGGATGGACTATTTTCTCCGTTTTACCGAACGGTTCCCGGATGTGGCTTCGCTGGCTTCGGCGGAGGAAGACGAGGTGTTGAAATATTGGCAGGGGCTTGGTTATTATAGTCGCGCCCGTAACCTGCATGCCGCGGCAAAAGATATTATGGAACGTTTCGGTGGGATATTTCCTGAACGCTATGAGGATGTGATCTCTTTGAAAGGGATAGGAGAATATACGGCGGCGGCCATCGTTTCCTTTGTATGGAACCAGCCGTATCCAGTCGTGGACGGGAATGTCTTCCGAGTGCTTTCGCGCCTGTTTGCGGTAGATACTCCGATCGATACGCCCAAAGGGAAAAAAGCCTTTACGGAACTGGCCGGCTTGGTGATGGACCCGCGGTATGCCGGGCAACACAACCAGGCTATAATGGAATTGGGCGCCTTGCAATGCGTGCCGCAAAATCCGGATTGCGAAGCTTGTCCGTTGAAAGGGCACTGCGCTGCTTATGGGGCGGGCGATGTGCAGACCTATCCGGTGAAACAGAAAAAGACCAGGACGCGTGACCGGTATTTTCATTATTTATACATTATATATAAAGGAAAAACCTGGCTGTCCCGCCGGAAAGGGAAAGACATTTGGGAAGGACTCTACGAGTTTCCGCTTATCGAAACGGACAAGGCGATGGATTTTGCAGAGTTGCAGACGACGGATGCTTTTCGTCGGCTGTTTGCAGGAGCGGGCCGGCTGGATGTTTCGGCTGATTTGCAGGGGGTGAAACATGTCCTGTCCCATCAGATATTGTATACGGCTTTCTACCGGATAGAGATAGAGCGGGAGGGCGATGCCCTGAAGTCTTACCTTCCTGTGGCGACGGACGATGTGGAGAAATATGCGGTTCCCCGCCTGATACATATTTATTTGGAGAAATTAGAAGGAAACTTGTCAGAATGACTGAATTTGTGTTTCTTTGTAGACTAATAAAAGAATAGAGCTATGTCATTGAATAAAGTTATATTGATCGGTAACGTCGGACGCGATCCAGAAGTACGTTACTTCGATAGTGGCGCTGCTGTTGCCAACTTCCCGCTTGCAACTTCCGAGAGAGGTTATACGTTGGCCAATGGTACGGTTGTCCCGGAACGTACGGAATGGCACAATGTGGTCGTTCGCCGTGATTTGGTTTCCTTCGTTGAAAAATGGGTGAAGAAAGGTTCCGGACTCTATGTGGAAGGCAAGATCCGTACGCGTAGTTACGACGACCAGTCCGGTGTGAAGCGGTATGTGACGGAAATCCATGCCGACCGTGTCGAATTTTACAGCACAGGTTCCGGTACGGGAAATCGCGACAATGCTTCCGGTACAGGAATGACGGCGGCACAGCCTCAGACCGCCCAGCCGTCCACCGGATACCAGCAGGCGACGGGCTACCAGCAACCCGCATCCGGACAACCGGACACATCTTTAGATTCCAACAGTGCGGACGACCTTCCGTTCTGATATTGTTTAACTAATACTGTTCCCCTTGGACTCAGACTATTATTTATCGGGCTTATTCGACCAGGTTACTATACAGGCGCTCACAGCAGGCCCTGTAATAGCGTTAAGCCTTGCAATTCTTCTGCTGTTGGTTTCCGGCTTCGTGTCGGCTTCCGAAGTGGCATTTTTCTCGTTAACCCCGGGTGATATCAATGACATCCGGGAAGAGAATGCACCTTCAGACCCATTAATCCAGCGTTTGCTGGACCGTTCCGAGTACCTGCTCGCCGCTATCCTGATAGCCAACAACTTTGTGAATGTGGCTGTCGTCATGCTTTGTACCTACGGTATCAACGCGATCGTCAATTTCTCATCCGCCCCGATGTTGGGCTTTATTCTGGAGACGATCGTCCTGACCTTTCTCCTTTTGTTGTTCGGCGAGATCATGCCGAAGATTTACGCACAGAAAAACTCGCTGCGGTTCGTGCGCAGTTCGGCCCCTGTACTGAATGTCGTGGAGCGTGTCTGCCGGCCGCTTTCGAACATATTGGTCACGTCGACCAGCGTCATCAACAAGGCGTTAGTCAAGAAGAAGTACGATCTTTCGGTCGACGAGCTTTCCAAAGCATTGGAACTCACTTCCACCGAAATGCCGGAAGAGAAAGAGATGCTTTCGGAGATCATCAAGTTCTACAACAAGACTGCCGACGAGATCATGACGCCCCGCCTGGATATGGAGGATATCGACATCAAGACGAGTTTCCGCACCGTGGTCGATTTCATCATCCGATCCGGTTATTCCCGTATTCCGGTTTATGCCGATTCGGAGGATAACATCAAGGGAATCCTGTATATCAAAGACCTTTTGCCGTATGTGGAGAAGCCTGACACGTTCCGTTGGCAGAGCTTGATCCGTCCGGCCTATTTCGTGCCTGAGACGAAGAAGATCGACGATCTCCTGGAGGAATTCCGTACCAGCAAGATCCATATGGCGATCGTGGTGGACGAGTTTGGCGGAACTTCCGGTATTGTGACGATGGAGGATATCCTGGAAGAGATTGTCGGAGAGATTTCCGATGAATACGACGAAGATGAAAAGCAGTTCATCCGCCTGGCGGACGGCAGTCTTATTTTTGAAGCCAAGATATTGCTGACCGACTTTTTCCGTGTGATCGATGCCGATCCTACCGAATTCGGCAAACTGACGGAGGAGGTCGAAACTCTTGCCGGCCTTCTGTTGGAGATCAAAGGCGACTTCCCTCGCCGCCGCGAGATCATCGAATATGACGACTATCGTTTCCAGGTTCTGGAGATCGATAACCGCCGTATCCTGAAAGTCAAGTTCAACCGCATTTCGGACCAAGGAAAGGAGCGGCAAGAGGAGTAATGCGTATGTCGACCGGTATAGTGTGTGGGGGGCTGTTGGCCTTGTGTGTTTCCTGTACGGAATATACACCGAAGCCGCGCGGCTATTTCCGTATCGAACCGCCTGCCCCTTCCTACCAGGCACTTCCGGTAAGGGATTTACCTTATACTTTCCGGCTTTCCAGATGGGCAGAGGTGGAGTTGCCTCCGGTCGGGAATCCGGCAGGGTGGATCAATCTCTCTTATCCGCAGTTGAACGTGAAGCTCTATTGCAGCTATTTCCCTATCACTCCGGCTACGCTGGGCAGGGCGGAGAAGGAGTGTCGCGCGTTGGTTGTCCGGCAATCGAAATATCCGGAACGGATCAAGATGCAGGCGTACAGCAATCCGGAGGCTTCGGTTTATGGTTCGCTTTTCATGCTGGATGGCGAATCCGCTTCGCCATTGCAATTTATGTTGACCGACAGTGTCTCGCACTTTTTCCGGGGAGCTTTGTATTATGATTGTATCCCGAATGCAGATTCGCTGGCTCCCGTCACCCGATATCTGAAACAGGATATCGTAGAACTGATCCAATCTTTTGAGTGGAAGAAATAATGCCTCTCCTGATGAAACATACCGGTCCGTTGTGGGGAATCTGGAAGATCGAGGAGTCTTCCGAAGTGCTTCTGTCCCTTTTGCGGAACAGGGAAGAATATCTGCCGCAGCTGGAGCTGATCCGTACGGAGCAGCGTCGCCGGGAATGGCTTGCCTGCCGTGTGCTTTTGCAGGAGCTTACGGGCGGCCCGGTCTGCGTAGCCTATCGTCCGAACGGTGCGCCTTACCTGTCCGGCTCGTCTTTGCATATCAGCATTTCCCATACGAAAGGTTATGCCGCCGTTCTGTTGCAGAACCGTCCTGCCGCCGGTATCGACATCGAATACCATTCCGGGAGGGTGTCGAGGATACGCAGTCGCTTTATGAATCCGGAAGAAGAGGCGGGTATCGACAAAGAGCACGAGACGGAGCACTTGTTGCTTCATTGGTGTGCAAAAGAGACGCTTTTCAAGATGATCGGGCAGGAAGAAGTCGACTTCCTTCACCATCTGCATGTCCGTCCGTTTCCCTATGCGGAAGAAGGGAGTTTCACCGTCTATGAAACCCGTACGGAAGAAGGGGCGGTTTATCGGTTGGACTACCTTGTCACCCCCGATTTCGTATTAACCCGGAGTTGAATTGTTTTTTTCAGTATCGGTATATATATCCTAACCCATAGGGTTATGCCTTCTAAAGCTATGGGTTAGGAGTCGTAAAGCTATGCTTTATTTCTGCCAGATTTCCCAAGCCGCGAATGCTTGTAGCAGGAGCATTTCAAGGCCGTTCTTGACGACGGCTCCTTTTTCTTTCCCTTTCTTCATGAAGAGGGTTTCATCCGGGTTGTACAGAAGGTCGTACAACAGATGGTCCGGGGTGAGCAGGTCGTAAGGAATGTCGGGACATGCGTTGATATTCGGGTACATGCCTAACGGGGTCGTATTGACGATGACGGTGTACTGCTGCATTGTCTTCGGAGTGATTTCTTCATAGGTGATGCAGTGCTCTTTCGGTTTACGGGAAACCAGCGTGGCGCCGACACCCAATTGTCTTAATCCTTGGAAGACTGCTTTTGACGCACCACCCGTTCCCAGGATCAAGGCTTTGCGATGTGTCTCGTTCAGGAGCGGTTCGATGGAGCGCTTGAAGCCGATGATGTCGGAGTTGTAGCCTTTCAGTTTTTTGCCGAATATGCCTTTCGTAAATTTGATGACGTTGACGGCTCCGATCAGGCGGGCGTCTTCGTCCAGGTCATCCAAGTAGGGAATGACTTGTTCCTTGTAGGGGATGGTGACATTCAGACCGTTCAATTCCGGGTTATCTTTTAATACAGTCTTCAGATCTTTGATGTTCGGGATCTCGAAGTTCAGATAAGTTGCATCAATGTTCTCGGATTCGAACTTCTGGTTGAAGTAGTTCTTTGAAAAAGAGTGTCCGAGGGGATATCCTATTAAACCATATTTTTGCATGACCTGTAAATTTAAGATGATTTATACTGTTGTGGTGGTTTGCGAACCGCCCTTGCTGCCCGTGTATAGCGAACAAATGCCGAAGGTGAAAGTGCGCGAACGGGCTTCGCTGAAACCTACCCGGCTGAGCAGGTCGGTCATGACCTTCCCTTGTGGAACGACTTTGATGGAGGCCGGCAGGTAACTGTAGGCTGTATGCTCTTTTGATAGCAGGCGCCCGACGGTAGGGATCACGACTTTCGAATAGATGTTGTAGAGTTGCTTCATCGGGAAATGTACCGGTGAGGACAGTTCCAGGATCATCAGATGGCCCCCCGGCTTCAGAACCCGGTACATCTCGGTGATACCTTGTTCTATGTTTTCGAAATTCCGTACTCCGAATGCGGCGGTGACGGCGTCGAACGAGTTGTCCGGATAGGTCAGTGCCGTGCAGTCCTGGTATTCGAACGTGATGTGGTCCGACAATCCCGCTTCAGCGACTTTCTGCCGTCCGACTTCCATCATGCCCTCCGAGATGTCGGCCCCGATGATGCGGTCGGCTTTCAGGCGGCGGTGCATGGAGATGGCCAGATCCCCCGTGCCTGTGGCGATATCGAGAATTGAGGCGGGAGAAAAAGGACGCAGGAAAGCGATTCCTTTCCTGCGCCATATTTTGTCGATACCCAGCGAGAGCGTATGGTTCAGCTGATCGTATGTACCGGCGATGGAGTCAAACATGCGCCTGACTTGTGTCGTTTTGTGCTCCTCGTTGTTGTAGGGTAGAATCTGTTCTGAACCGTACTTCGCCATATCCGTTTATCTTATTTGTTGAGATATTCGGTTACGTTCTTTTCGATACGGGAAAGGAGATTGTCCGTATCGCCTTTTTCGAACTTCTCGCCTGTGATGTGTTCATACAGTTCGATATAACGTTCGCTGATACCGTCTACGATAGCCGGAGTCATTTCGGGAACTTTCTGGCCAGCCTTGCCTTGGAAATCGTTTTCCATCAGCCATTCGCGGACAAACTCTTTGGAGAGTTGCTTCTGCGGTTCGCCTTTGGCAAAACGTTCTTCGTAGCCTTCGCTGTAGAAATAGCGGGAAGAGTCCGGTGTATGGATTTCGTCCATCAGGTAGATCTTGCCGCCATGCTTGCCGAATTCGTACTTTGTGTCGACAAGGATCAAGCCGCGTTCGGCAGCAATTTCCGTACCGCGTTTGAAGAGGGCGAGCGTGTATTTTTCCAACAGTTCGTATTCTTCGGGAGTGGCCAGACCTTTAGCCAGGATTTCTTCCTTGGAGATGTCGGCATCGTGCTCGCCGATCTCGGCTTTTGTCGTCGGGGTAACGATCGGTTCGGGGAAACGTTCGTTTTCACGCATGCCTTCCGGCAGTTTTACACCGCAGATTTCACGCACGCCGCTCTTATAAGCACGCCATGCACTTCCGCAGAGGTAGCCGCGTACGATCATTTCAACAGGAAATCCCTGGCACATCACGCCTACGGTCACCATCGGATCGGGAGTAGCCAGTTTCCAGTTCGGGCAGATGTCGGTAGTCGCATCCAGGAATTTGGCTGCGATCTGGTTCAGCATCTGTCCTTTGTAAGGGATACCTTCCGGCAGGACTACGTCGAATGCCGAGATACGGTCTGTTGCAACCATCACCAATACATCGTCGTTGATGTTGTACACATCGCGTACTTTACCATGATAGACACTCTTCTGTCCTGGGAAATTGAAGTCTGTTTTTGTTAATGCCTTCTTCATATCTTTGTTTTTATGGGGCGCTTATCGGGCGTCCTGACTGTTATTAATATTGTTCTTTATCTCTTCTTGTTGTTCTTTGGAAACGGTTCTCGAACCGCCTTTGCCATGCTTGCTGTCGAATTTGTCGTAGGCTTCGACGATACGTTGGACGAGTTTATGGCGGACAATGTCCTTTTTCTCGAATTCGACTTTGCCGATTCCCTTTACGCCTTTCAGGATTTGCATGGCCTGTACGAGACCGGAGGTCGCTGTCGGCGGCAGGTCGATCTGTGTCACGTCTCCGGTAATGATCATTTTTGCATTCATTCCGAGGCGGGTGAGGAACATCTTGATCTGGTGGGTCGTCGTGTTCTGCGCTTCGTCGAGGATGATGACCGCATCGTTCAACGTCCGCCCGCGCATGAAAGCGAGTGGGGCGATCTGGATCACGTTGTTCTCCATGTATTCCTTCAGTTTGGCTCCGGGTACCATGTCTTGCAGGGCGTCATACAAGGGTTGGAGGTACGGGTCGAGTTTGTCCTTCATCTCGCCGGGGAGGAATCCTAATTTCTCACCGGCCTCTACTGCCGGACGGCTTAGGATGATCTTGCGGATTTCTTTGTTTTTAAGTGCTTTAACGGCGAGGGCTATGGCGACGAATGTCTTGCCTGTTCCGGCAGGGCCCGTGGCAAAGACGAGGTCGTTTTCTTCGAATGCTTTGACTAGGCGTTGCTGGTTTTCCGTGCGGGCGACGATCGGTTTGCCGTTCATCCCGTGAATGATCAGGTTCTCTTGTTTGGTGATCACCGGGGCTTTGCCTTTGATGATGTCCAGTATGACATCTTCGCTCAGCGAGTTGAATTCCTCACAATATTTTTCTACCTCGCGAATTTTCTTGAGAAAGAGCTCCGATTCGTCTTCGTCTCCTATCACTTTCATCACATTTCCCCTTGCCACAATGCGTAGCTTGGGGAACAATGTCTTGATCAACTGCATGTTGACATTGTTTACTCCGTAGAATATAACCGGGTCTACGCTCTCAAGAATATAAATTCGTTCAATCATTCAATTTGTTTTAGTTTTGCCTTTGTCGCGAGTTTTCTACCACTCTCGTTCAGGCAGACAAAATTAGTAATATTCTTTATGTAAAGATAAATTGTGAGGTATTTTGTTGTCTCTTCACGAAGATTATTTGAACATTTCTTGCAGGTGCCATCCTTCCTAGCGGCAATCCCACACGGCATGGATTTCGATTAGTTCGTCGGTAACCGTGTAAATCAGCTTGTAATGTTTTTCGACGACAGGGGAACGAAACTCGCAATCATATTCTTTCAATAAAGGTTCGATAGGTCCGGCTTGTGGAAAAACACGTAAAGGTTCGGCAGAATCCAATAGTTTGTTGTATAAACGGATAGCTGCGGTCTGGCTCTTTTTACTGTAGAATCTGTAAATGTTGTCAAGTAAGGCAATGGCGTTATCTGACTAGGCAATATCTATTCGCATAATGGATGCCGTTTACGTAATTCTTCTGTAGTCATATATCGTCCATGTTTAAAATCTTCTCTCGATTTGTTCAACACTTCCTTTAATTCTTCCAGCGTCATCTGTGCCGGATAGCGCGTTTCCTTTTTCTCTGTAGCAATGTTGATCAGGTTCTTGATCTGTGTCAACAGCTTGACATCATCGATCGTTTTCAGTTGCTCGATAAGTGACAGTCTTAATTCCAATGCGTCCATACAATTATCTATTAGTTTATATTCGGATTCACAAAAATAGTCATTAATATTTTGAAATCAGTGAATCTTAGTTACTTTTGTTTTCCCTAAAAAAGAAATGATGAAGAAGATTGTATTTAGTATTTGGTTGATAGTGGCGACTTTTTCGGTGGCAGCGATATGTTCGTCTTGTGGAAAGAAGGAAGAGCGCGGCGAGTTGAAGCGCATTTGGTATAACGGAAGCTATAACCGCGATTTCAAAGACCTGAACGATGTACATCTGGCCGAAGCAAAACGTATCGGCATTCAACCTGCATCGAACCGTGAAGAAGCGGAGAAAGTAAAAAAGGAGATGGAGGAGATCGAAACTAACGAATATTATGAAGTGGAAAAGCTGACGCATTCCATCCCCTATCTGATCCCCTCTGCCGCACAGTTGCTGGAAGATATCGGACATAATTTCCAGGATTCCTTACGCAATCTGAATGCTTCGGTCTACAAAATCAAAGTGACCAGTGTCACCCGTACGGTCGATGATGTCAAGAACCTGAAAAAGAGAAATACCAATTCCTCCCAAAATTCGGCCCACCGCTACGGAACGACTTTTGATGTCTCCTGGGCCCGTTATACCAAAGTAGACGAGAGCGATACTCTGAATATCGACAAAGACCGGTTGAAAATGGTATTGGCAATGGTTTTGCGCGATTTGAAACGGGAAGAGCGTTGCTATGTCAAACACGAACGCAAGCAAGGTTGTTTTCATATAACCGTCCGGGAAAAGAAATAGAAAGAGACAACAAACGGCTTACTGATCGAATGGACAAAAAACTACTGAAATACTGGAAAAACTGCCTGCTGGATGCCGAACGAAGGAGCAGGTCGCTAAAGAAAGAAGCGCGGGTTACATTGCGGATAGGTGACAAGGTTCCGGAATTTATACTTCGTAAAGACATTCCCTTGCTTTTCCCGAAAGGGAAGCAAAAGACGGATGACGAGAAACGTAAAATACAGATTGCTCCTTGTGTCTTTCTTCCTGAGTACGAAAACGGGTGGGCTTCCGGACAGAATACTCCGGAGTACCCCTTCCTGATTTCCGCGACATTGTTGCCGGACGGCACTTTCCAGGTCTGCGACAACAAGTCTGAACGTATTCCGGTTTTTGTCCGTAAGTTTTTGTCTCCGAATGCGCGCAATGACAGAACGATTGCATCCCTTTCGAATGTGGACCGGCTCTTGAGCGAGTTCGATACCGAAGAGACGGACTGGAAGATATATTGGAGTGCCTGCGAAAAACTGTTCCAAGATGCGACCGGCTTGACTTTCCGGGAAATGAATTATGCCGACAAGCCTGAAATCATTGTCGTGAAAGCTTCCGGACGAGGAATGGCACAAAAGATCATCAATCTGTATGACAAGCTATTGGAAAGTAAATCTTCCCATCCGTTACTGGAACTTCTGATCCGTAAAAAGCTGGAAACATTGCTGCCTGTGCCGGATAGACAGCAAGTTTATTGCAATAAAGACCATTGGGCACAGATGAGCGGCGAGTTTCCGCTGTCCGTCTCCCAGCGTGAGACGCTTGCCATGTATACGGACCCGGACAGTTCCGATATCTTTGCCGTTAACGGACCTCCGGGAACAGGCAAGACGACCTTTTTACAGACGGTGATTGCTAACCGGATCGTCCATGCCGTACTGGAGCATCCTGATGATCCGGATATCATCGTAGCCAGTTCCGCCAATAACCAGGCGATTACCAATATCCTGAAAGATTTCAAGATCGAACAGCCTTCTGGCGATAAGCCTGCAAACCTGTTGACTCTCCGCTGGCTGCCCGGTTTGGATACGTTGGGATTGTATCTGTCAGGCAAAGACGAACAAAAGGATCAGTACAAAATGATGCTCAATACGAAAGGTGAAGGCTTTCCGAATGATTATGACGATCCTGCCCGGTTGGAAGAATATCGCGGGTTCTATCTGGAACATTTCAATCGTTTCTTTCAGACATCTTGCCGGGATGAAGTTGCATGCCAGCGTTTCCTTCGCAGGCAAATGAGGAAGATGCGGGATGAGATTGGAACCTGCTTGAATGTTGCCAGTCTCAAACAATATGGAAAAGAGATGGCGGATAAAGGTTTTCTGAGTAAACTGCTCCGTAAATTTCAAAAACTTCCAAGCTATGATGATGTGATATGCGGCTGGGAGCAGACGGAAGATTTTAAGGCACGCTATGACAAGTTGGTTGCCAATCCGGAATATAATGCCCTTCCTTATACGGAAGATATGGCGGTGCGGCTGGATATCAGTTACCGCTATCTTTTGTTCTGGTATGCCATCCATGACCGGGAAGCCGAGTTCATCCGCCGCTTGGCCGGATGCGATAAAGAGGGGGAGACACGTGGCCGAGAGGATTACACCGAACGGTTGAAGCGTTTGGCCTGTGTGATGCCCGTTTTTATTTCGACTTTCCATTCTTTGCCGAAATACATGGTTTGTGCGGACAATGGGGAGTGGGATGCGCCGCTCTATGATGCGATCGATTTGCTGATTGTGGATGAATCGGGGCAGGTATCTCCCGAACTGGCAATTCCGTCTTTCAGCCTTGCCAAGCAAGCTATTTTAGTGGGAGACGTGGAACAGATCGAACCGATATGGTCCATCTCGGACGAATATTCCAGTATTAATCTGAAACGTTTTGGCTTAGTATCCTCCGAGTCCGATGATCGGTATGCGTTTCTGCATGAAAACGGTTTTCTGTCCTCGTCCGGAAGCATCATGAAGATGGCGCGGAAGAGTTGCAGTTTCGAAGTCGCCGGCGAAAGAGGCGCTTTCTTGACCGAACACAGGCGTTGTCTCGATCCGATCATTGCTTATTGCAACGACTATGTGTATCATGGTCGTTTGCTGCCGAAAAAAGGAAACAAGGTGAAGTATAAAGACTTGCCGCCTAAAGGGTATGTCCATGTAAACGGAGTCAGTGAAAAAGGGGCGACGGGCAGTGTCTTGAACAGAGCGGAAGCGGCAGCAATCGTCTCTTGGCTGGAAACGGAAAAAGATAAGTTGGAAAGCGCTTACAAGGAGCCGATCCGTAAAATAGTGGCCGTAGTCACCCCATTTAAAGCGCAGGAAGAGATCATCCGTAGTCTTGCGGAACAGTCGCCGGAGGCAGAAGCGTTTGCCGGTATGACGATCGGTACTGTTCATTCTTTGCAGGGAGCGCAGTGTCCGGTCGTGATCTTTTCATCGGTCAATTCTCCCGGTGATGCTTCTTTTTTTATGGAGCAAGGTGGAAAGTACAATATGCTCAACGTGGCTGTTTCGCGTGCGCAGTATCATTTTCTGGTGTTCGGGAATATGAATATATTCCATCCCGAACGAAATACGCCCGTCGGTAACCTGGCAAAATGGTTGTTTGACGATCCTGCGAACGAAGTGTCCGGCAATTTCATCTATCGGCAAAAGGAACCGCTTTGCCGCTACCAGCCGGCCGAACGTTTATCGACATTGAAGGAACACACCGGTTTGTTGCGGCAAGCCTTTAAAGATGCGACAAAAAGGTTGCTGATCGTATCTCCTTTTATATCGATCCAGGCGATTGAACATGATAATCTTATTCCTCTGATGCGGGAAGCGGTAGAGCGGGGTGTGGAAGTCGTGGTGTATTCGGATTTCCGCTTAGATTGTGACAAACAAACCGGTGTGTTGCGGAAGGAGGCCGTTGCCGGACGGAAGGCTTTAACCGAAAACGGTGTTAAGTTGATTCTGTTGAAAGGCATTCATAATAAATCGCTTGCGATTGATGATTCGGTATTGGTGGAAGGTTCCTTTAACTGGCTTTCTGCACGTAGAAATGGGAGTTATTCCCGTCATGAATGTTCCGTGAAACTGATTTCTCCAGAAGCAGCGAAGCATATTTCAAACTTAAGGAAGGAGTTAGGTGCAATAGAACCGGAATCCGTTCTTTTCGAACCTATTCCTGTCTCTGTAACGAAACAGGAACAGGTCGGGAATAAGATTTGTCCGAGTTTCTTTGATGCCGATCCGGTAAACAACTGTACGGATGAAGATCTGGCCGGTTTCAAAAAGCGTATCCGGCAATTGGGAATCAAGAAAACGGACGTATCCGAGTCGATAATGAGAGTTCGTAAACAATATCCCCGTCATTATGAAACATGGTCGGATGAGGAATGCCGGATATTACAGGATTTCATGCAAAAGACGAATGATCTGAATCTGTTTTGTTCCTGCTTCCAACGGACTCCAGGCTCGATCCGTATAAAAGTAGAAGGCATGAATCAGAATTAGCGCTTGGCTTTCCTGATTCATACCTTCTGTATTTTAATATTTGATAGAGACATTATAAGATGCCTTCGATCACTTTGCGAAGTTCCGGTTTACCCATCGTGCCGAGCATCATTTCTTTATTCCCGTCCATGCGGCAGAGGAGCAAAGTCGGGATCGTCCGGATCTTGAAAGCAGCTTCCAGTTCTTCTTCGTTGTCTACATTGACTTTATAGATGTAGAGTTTTCCGTCGTATTCTTTTGCAAACTCATCGAGTATCGGCTCCAGACGTTTGCAATAGCCGCACCAGGGAGCATGAAAGTCTACGATACAAGGTTTGTCGCCTACGTATTTCCAATCTTTGGGGCTTTCTTCGAAGTTTCCTACTCGCTGTATAAATTCCGTTTTTGTTAATTCAATCGGTGTCATGTTGTTTCCTTTTATTATTAATAAAACAAAGATAGTGATAATATGGTTGCATTGTAAATGGCAATATTGCTTATATAGTTATCAATATTCCCCTTCTGCCGGCATTAAATGAAAAATATCTGTATTTTTGCTTTTTATAAAACAACAAATTCATGTCAGGAGAGATATATGTTCAGGATTTTGCAGCCTTGGAAACACTGTTCAAGCGTTTCTACAAACCTTTGCGGGCGTATGCTTTCCGTTTTGTGAATGATAAGGATTTGTCGGAAGATATTGTTCAGGATGTTTTTTATGAACTTTGGAAGCGGCGTGAAAGTATCCGTTTTGAGGATGAATCTGTAAAGTCTTATCTTTTCAAAGCCGTATATACGCATGCTCTGAATGCGTTGGATAAGAAACAACAGGATGTATACCCTTTGAAACCTGAGAGAGAGACGGATATATTGGATCAGTACGTTTCCTCTTATATGCAAAATTCCGAGCAGAGCTTGTTATTGAAAGAACTGGAAGAAGAAATCATGTCTTATATAAACACGCTTCCCCCTCAATGCCATAAAATATTTATGTTAAGCCGGAGCTATGGATTGAAGAACCGTGAGATTGCGGAACAACTGAATATTAGTATCAAAGCGGTTGAAAAGCAGATTAGCAAGGCTCTTTCCGGGTTGAAAGAATATCTTATCCAAAGGGACTTATTCCCTTTATTAGTGTTGGCTGTCACTTGTCTTTCTCTTTAGACAGCCAGAGGGTGGAACGAAAGTTTCATGCCGGAGAATAAAAAGAAACGTTAATTCTTTGTAGGATGAAGGTAGGGTAAAACTACCTTTTTTTGTATTACTAATAAATGAATCTGTAATGAAAGAAGAAACACACGATATCAACGAAATCATAATCCGTTATCTGGATGGCTCGGCTGAACTGGAAGAGAAGAGGCTATTGCTTCGATGGCTGAAACAATCGGATGATAATCGGGATGATTTTATTGCAACTCGTGACCTGTGGCTGTCTTGTAATGTCGCTGCCGGAAACGAGCTGGAGATCGATATCGCTTTGGGGAAACTGAAAAACCGTATCTTGCTGGAGCAGGGACGGATGGAGAGGAACTTGCCTGCGAAGAGAAATACATTATCGGTGGTTTTGCGTTGGACGCGGATTGCTGCCGTCTTGTTGCTTTTGCTGGGAATCGGTTATGGTATCGGCAGTTGGAAGGAGCATTCCGCTCCTGATGTCATCGTGCAAAACCAACTGATTACGGCAAAAGGAAGCAAAGGCCGGTTCACGTTGCCTGACGGATCGGTGGTTTGGCTGAATTCGGAAACTAAACTGACTTATCCGAATCAATTTGCCGATGACAGACGGTTGGTCTCTTTGGAGGGAGAAGCATATTTCGAGGTGGCGAAAGATGCGAAAAAGCCTTTTGTCGTACAGGCGGGAGAGATAGATGTAGAGGTCTTGGGGACCTGCTTCGATCTCGATAGCTATTCTTCCGGTGAATTTGTAAAGACCGCTTTGCTGAACGGTAGTGTGAAGATATCGGGAAAAGCCTTGAAAGATCCGGTTTACTTGAAACCGGATGAACTGTTTAGATACCGTAAGTCGGATCAGACCGCCTCTGTCGAAGAAGCCAAAGCCGGTTTATATACCGATTGGATCAAAGACCGCCTGGTATTTGACAACGACTGTCTGGCTGATATCTTAATCAGTATGGAGGGACGCTATAATATGGACATTGAATGCCCGAAGCAGTTTGCCGCTGCCACTCGTCTTTCTTTCACAATCCGGCAGGAGAGCATCGAAGAGGTGATGGAGGCGATGAGTCTGATTGCTCCGATTAGGTATGAGATAAAGAAAAATAAAGTATATATAACTCCTCGAAAATAAATGTTTAACTTTAAAAACAGATTGCTTATGGGAATAGACAAATGATGTTATTGTGAAAAAAGAGGATAGGTGTATGTGGGTTGCATTCGTCTGTCGAAAAAAATAATTAATCTATCGTCCGGTATTTGGTTTCGGCGATAAAGTTTAACTGAAAATCTATATAGAATATGATTTATTTTAACCGAAAGGGTCTTTTGTATTCTTTTATTCAAAAAGAAACCAGGGTGATGAATTTAGCCCTGTTTATGTTAACTTTCATGTTAAGTGGGCTTTATGCTACAGAGTCTTATTCTCAGACTGTCCGGATTAGCCTCAATATGAAAAACTCAACAGTCAAAGAGGTATTAAAGAAAATTGAAAATTGCAGTGAGTTTACGTTCTTTTATAATGACGAAATAATAGACGTGGACAAACGTGTCACATTGAATGCTGAGGATCTCAGTATATCAGATATACTGACTACAATTCTCCCGAATTGTAGTGAAATCGTATTGAAAGATGACACCCAAGCTCTTGAAGAAGTTGTTGTTGTCGGTTATGCTGCTCAGAAGAAGGTGAATTTGACCGGATCTGTAGCCAGTCTAAATTTTACGGATGAGAAGCTGAGCCGTCCGGTTACCACGATCGCCGCATCGTTGTCAGGTATGGCGGCCGGTGTCAATGTGATGAATACTAGTAGCCAGCCGAATGCCGAAGGTTCTTCCATCTTGATCCGTGGTGTGGGTACGATGAACGATGCTGGCCCACTGATCCTTGTGGACGGAATGGAGATGAGCCTCAATGAAGTGAATCCAAATGATGTGGCTTCGATCTCCATCTTGAAAGATGCCGCTTCTTGTGCCATTTACGGTAACAGAGGGGCTAATGGGGTAATCTTGGTTACGACGAAACGTGGTTCGGATGGAAAAATCAATGTGACCTATTCGGGCAAGTTTTCTTACCAGACTCCGGCCAAGCTGATTCGTCAGGTAACGGATTATGCGGATTATATGGAGTTTGTCAACGAAGGTTATCTCAACACGAACCAGGCGGCCAAGTTCTCCCAGTCGACGATCAATGAGTGGCGTGAAGCAGCTAATAACCCGAACGCGACGAATGTCGCTGGCATACCGAATTATGTGACGCATCCGAATACGGATTGGTATGATGTCGTTTATGACCCGAAATGGATGCAGGAACATACTATCAGCTTGACTGGTGCGGAAAAGCGTACTAACTATGCGATTTCGGGTACTTACCTGAATAATCCAGGTTTGGTTATCGAGTCGGGGGTAAAGAAATATTATTTGCGTAGTGACATCGAGTCGAGAGTAACCGATTTCCTGACTGTAGGAATGCGTGCTTGGGGGTATAACGCCGATCAGGATCGCAATAATCTGGGCGATATGTGGGGATTGAACATGCAGAAGGTGACCCCAGGTGTTTATCCTTATTATGACGGCAAATATGGTGGAATCGAAACTAACGAAGAAGACGGGCAGGCAGGAAACCCATTGCTGAATATGAGTAACTCGTATGGTTACTACAAGCAGAACAAATATTTCGTGAACCCGTATATAGAAGTGAAGTTCTTGAAAGACTTCAAGTTTACAGCCAACTTTTATTATGATCAGTTTACAAACCATCACAGATGGCAACCTTCTGATTATAAAGAACAGTACAGTTTCAACCGTACAATGACTTTGAGTACGCCTCCGACTTCTACGGATATGGCTACTTATAAGGTGTATGATTGGGAAAGACGTGAAAAGTACTGGAAAACCAATATGCTGGTGAGTTGGGCGCATACTTATGGAAAGCACGATGTGGGTGCATTGATCGGTTATGAAGAATCGCGTAACTGGGGAGACGAAGTGGATATTTGTAAGGAAGGTATGTCAAGTGTCAATTTGACAGACTTTGATGCCATGACGGATCCTTATTATATTAAGGGTTCTTCATACGAATATTCTTCTCGTTCTTGGTTCGGTCGCATCAATTATGCATTTGACAATCGTTACTTGTTCGAAATGAACATGCGTTATGATGGTTCTTCTCGTTTTTCTCCCGATTCTCGTTGGGGTCTGTTTCCTTCTTTCTCTGCCGGTTGGCGTATATCTGAAGAGGAATTCATGAAAGATATAGATTGGTTGAGTAATTTGAAGCTGCGTGCATCTTGGGGGAAGTTGGGTAATAATTCCATTGGTAATTACGAGTGGCAGGCACTTTACGGTTCAGGTTACAACTATGCGTTCAATAGCAATAAATCCAATGGTTTAGCCATGACTACTTTCTCCAACTACGCTTTGGAATGGGAGGAAACGGCTATTACCAATATAGGTCTTGATTTCGGTGTTTTGAACAACCGTTTGAACGGAACGATCGAAGTATATGACAAAAAAACGGATGGAATCTTATATCGCCCGACGCTTCCGGAATCTCTGAACCAATTTACTTCTCCGCTCCAGAATCTGGCAGGTGTTAACAACAAAGGGCTTGAAATTACTTTGGGTTGGAATGACCGTGTCGGAGACATCTCTTACTCAGTTTCAGGAAACTTTACTTATAATAAGAATAAAGTGACGAAATATAAAGGGGAGTTGGTCCGCGAATGGCGTACGGATGCCAACGGCAAAAAAGTGTGGTATCAGAATGTTGGTACGGTAGCAAACGGTTCGTCCAACTTGATCGTGGAAGGCCACGAGATGAATGAATATTATATGATGAATCCATACAAAGGTAACGGTTCTTATTTCAATAGTGATGGGACAGTGAATATTAATGGGGGACCGAAAGACGGAATGATCCGTACTGAGGCTGATATGAAATGGTTGCAGGCGATGTTTGATGCTGGTTATAAGTTTTACCCAAACCAAGCGATCGGCAAAGATAAGATTTGGTATGGGGATATGATTTATGCTGACTATAACGGAGATGGTATTTATGGTAATGATGACGATCGCGATTTTCAAGGTGTTTCTTGGAGACCGAAATACTACTTCGGCTTGCAGGCAAGCATGACATGGAAGGGCTTTGACCTATCGATGAACTGGGCGGGAGCAGCCGGATTCAAGATCGATTATTACAAACAAACGCAAAACAGCGTCAGTGTTACGCACGGATATGGTCTCGGATATGACATTGCTTATGATCACTATTTCTTCGATCCTGAAAATCCGAATGATCCGCGTACGAACATTTATTCCGAAACGCCACGTCTCGTTGGTTATCAGAACAGCGGTCAGGCAAGTGCTACCAGTTCTTGGCATCTGAAGAATGGTAACTACATAAAGCTGAAAAACCTGACGATAGGCTATACCTTTCCGAAAGAATGGATGAAAGTAGCCTTCATTCAGAATGCACGAGTTTATCTGTCTGGCGAAAATTTACTGACAATCACTAAGTTCGAAGGTAGCGATCCGGAACGTATGGCCGGTGACGGTTATATGCCGATCCGCCAGTATACGGTTGGTGTTAATGTGACATTCTAATTAAATTGTGAAAAAAAGTATGGACAAGAATAATTTGGGAATTATAAAAGACATGGCAAAACTTTTTTCAGCAACAATTTTGTCAGGTTTGTTCTTTACAGGTTGTGTAGATATGGATTTGACTCCGAAAAACCAGCCGAGTGAAGGAGAGGTATGGGCAGATGCCACGATGGCTGAACAGACTGTTACCGGCTTATACAATGGATTGAACCATTTGTATAATGATAACTATAATATGTGGTTCGATTGCTTTTCGGCAGTGATGGATCGCGATGCGAACTGGCGTAACTTTGGTATGCTGTTTGGCAACCAGACGACATCAGGAGATGGTCCGAGTTGGATTTGGCATGACAACTATAAGTTTATCATCCGTTGCAATGATGTGATTGCTAATATGCCGGATGTGGTAGGGCTTCCGGAAGCGAAGAAAGCGCGTTTGATTGCTGAAGCCAAATTTCTCCGTAGCTATTGGTATTATGAATTGAACTTGCTGTTTGGTGGTGTTCCTTATTATACAGAGCCAATCAAGAACATCGAAGAAGCGAAGGGTAGCCGTCTTTCTATGACGGATCTCTGGAATGAGTTGATTAAGGATTTGACTGATTGCATCAACGAGCCAAATTTGCCGGATAAATACAACAGCGGCGACAATGATTATGGTCACATTACGAAAGGTGCAGCCTATGCGCTCAGAGGCAAGATATACCTGTGGTTGGAGAACTGGGGGGCTGCTGAAGCTGACTTCAAAAAGGTCGGTGATTGTGGTTATCGCCTGTTTACTTCCGGTGCGAATGCCTATAAGATGTTGTTCAAGGAGGTTAATGAGCAGTGTGATGAGATGATCTTCTCTGTCCAGTGCATCGAAGAGGATGGTTATTGGAATTCTAAGAACCGGGGATTTGGTAATCGTTGTACTTATGGTTCCATGTGGAATAACTATTTGGTCAATCCGGATTTCGTTGATACCTATGAGTGTGCGGATGGAAGCAAGTTCGACTGGTCGAAGATCATTCCCGAGTATTATAAGTTGACGGTCAATGAACGCCGTGTCTTTTTCTTGCGTGATAACTTGACGGAATCAGAAATCGCAAATGCGAAAGAGCAGGGGGCCAATATGGATTATTATCTGCCGAGTGGCAATGAAGCTCGTATTCGCAAGGCCTACGAACAGCGTGATCCGCGTTTAGAAATGAGTGTCATTACGCCGTATGCCACCTATTTAGGAGGTGACGGAGGTGCTGATAATTACTTTACAAACCGCTATCCGTTCCGTAGCCAGTGGATAGAAACACAAAATGCGGATGGTACGATTACGCGTGAAGCGAGTGATTTGCGTACTGATACGCAGGCGATGTTTTATTATCTGAACCGTAAATTCGTGACGGAAGGAGTCGGTGAAGGTAGCCAAAAAGGTACTGGTATTGATATGCCGAAAATCCGGTATGCTGATGTTCTGTTGAACCTTGCTGAGGCATTGAACGAACAGGGCAAGATAGACGAAGCGGTTACTGTTGTCAATCAGGTACGTGCTCGTGCCGGTGCCCAATTGCTCAACTCCAATGTCCCAACGACCGTGATGGGCCAAGCTGATATGCGTGAACGTATCCGGAACGAACGGTATTGGGAATTGCTTGGTGAAGACCTGATTTACTTTGACGAACTTCGTTGGAAGACTTGGAAGGACAAAAAGTTTGCCACATATGACGACAACGGCAAACAGGTGGTGAACGGTCTGCGACAGGTTTGGGGACAGGCAACTTATCATTATGCGTGGGGGGGAGACCATTATTGGTTATATCCGATTCCGTATAACGAAACGCAGATGAACCCGAATATGGAACAGAATCCGGGTTGGAAGTAATGATTTTGTAAAGAAGAAGCTGTTGCAAAAGTTTATATTTTTGATATGTACTATTGTAATAGCTTCTTCATAAAAATAGATAGAAAATGAAGAATGTAAAAAAATTTTTCTTGTTGTCTTGTGCTATTTATTGCACTGCTTGTAGTGGAAATGGTAATACTGGAAATTCGGATGGGCAGGATATTCCGAAAGTTGATGATTCACAACTAGCTTATCATAATCCGGTGATACGGATTGCTGCACCTGATCCGACTGCCATGCGAGCAAAAGATGGTTATTTTTATTTATATGCGACTGAAGATATCCGTAACTTGCCGATTTTTCGATCAAGAGATATGGTGGAATGGGAAGAGATAGGAACTGCCTTCACTGATGAGACTCGTCCAGACTTCTTGCCCGACAACAAGGATGTCAAAGAACGTGCTCATCTTTGGGCCCCGGAGATTCGCTATGTGAAAGGCAAATATGTTCTTTTCTATTCTTTGGCGCAATGGGGTAATCATTGGGTTAGCACCGTTGGTTATGCCGTTTCCGATTCTCCCGAAGGTCCGTTCACACCGAAAGGCAAAGTATTTGACAGCCGTGAAGTGAATGTAGAGAACTCCATCGACCAGTATTTCTATGAGGAAGACGGCAAGTATTATATGCTTTGGGGGAGCTTCTTCGGAATTTATATCATGGAACTGGATGTGACAGATGATGTGATGATCACGCCTAAACTTGACACCAAGCGCCAGATCGCTGGCAACGCTTACGAAGGAATCAACCTGTGGAAACGCGACGGGTACTACTACCTCATCGGCTCTATCGGCTCTTGTTGCGAAGGACAGAAAAGCACCTACACCACAGTTGTGGCGCGTTCGAAAGACCTTTTCGGCCCGTATGTCGATAAACAGGGAGGACAAATGTTGGATAACAAGCATGAAGTAATCCTGCATAAGAATGACCGCTTTGTTGGGACCGGCCACAATTCCACCCTTCTCGAAGATGACGAAAAGAACACGTGGATGCTTTACCATGCTTTTGAACTGGAACGTTTGGATGCGCAACGGCAAGTTTTGTTGGACCGCATTTTGTGGGATGAAGACGGCTGGCCTTACGTTGATAAATTGGAGCCTTCTTACGGTGCGTTTCGTCCTGTTATTAAATAATTAAACTGATGATTTTATGAATAAGAAATGGATTACTTTATTGTTTTCGTTCTCCCTTTGTTTTTGCATGAGTTGTTCGGATTCCGAATCCGATAAAAAGGAAGAAGGAAAAGTAGAAGAAGAAAAGCCGGTAACTGTCTTGTCCAAGACGGTCCCTCTGGCTGATCCTTACATCTTGGTACATGACAGCCTCTACTATATTTACGGGACGAATGTCGGAACCGGTTTTGACGTCTATTACTCCAAAGACCTCGAATACTGGGAACGTGCCTCGGCTTTGTCGCTTAGCCATGCGAACTCGTACGGCGAATCGATGTTCTGGGCGCCGGAAGTCTATTATGTTGAAAAAGATAAGAAGTTCTACATGTTCTATTCGACGGAAGAGCATATTTGTGTTGCTACGGCAGATTCTCCTTTGGGTCCGTTCAAGCAGGACGAGCATAAGCCGATCCGCGAGGAAAAGAGCATCGATACTTCCGTCTTTTTTGACGAAGACGGAAAAGCCTATCTATATTTCGTTCGTTTCAACGACGGCAATGTCATCTGGTGCGCAGAGCTGAAAGAGAACCTGAAAGAGATCAAGGAAGAAACATTGACACAATGTTTCAAGGCCGAAGAACCGTGGGAATTGGTTCTTCCCAAAGTAGTGGAAGGTCCTTCCGTCTTTAAACAGAATGGCGTCTATTATCTGATTTATTCGGCAAACGGCTATACAAGCCAGGACTATGCGGTAGGCTTTGCCACATCGGATTCGCCTTTCGGCCCGTGGAAAAAGTACGAAGGCAATCCCGTGTTGCATAAGTGCGATGGGCTAGTTGGCGTCGGTCACGGTGCTCCTTTTGTTGATATGGAAGGTAAGATGCGCTATGTTTTCCATGCGCACAAAAGTGAGTCTGAGATACATCCTCGCAATTCGTTTGTCGTAGATATGTTTGTCAAGGATAGTATTGTTTCGTTAGGAGGAAATATTGTTCGTCCGATGGTGGTAGACAGGCTGCCATCCGGTAAATAAGGTATAGAAAGTAAGGCATCGCTTTACAAGTGCTAACCCTATGAGTTACGATGGCTAATGCATAAGGTTAGCCATCGTAATGCAATTGATACAAAATCCGGGTTATAATTCCCTTCTTATCCTGATCTGGGAAGGGAGTTATTGTATAACATTGTTTCATTAACAACAAAACACATTCGTTTACTATAGGCAATTCTCCGGGAGTTCAGCTTTTCCACAATGTCAGGTTATTCTGTTTTTTGAGCATAAAGGGATTTTGTTTTTCGATTTCCTGCCGTGCTCGTTTTGCTGGTTGCTTATTAATTTGGGTATAAAAGAGAAAAATGTCAGACACGGATTGCTTGGGGTTTCAATCCAAACAGTAAAACGTCCCAATAAGGGTTGTTGTTTGTTTTGCTAACATAGCTTATCCTCTTTTTTATGGCAAGCTTTTGAACCTTTCAAGATTATAACTCTCCGATGTAATAATGGGTATATCGGATATCTTTTCCGTTAAAAAAGGCCGAAATGGATAATATTTAAGTATATTAGCCCTTTGAGCATTGTATGCCTTGAACTAATTTTGGAGTTATGAATAGATTAAAGCTGTTAACGATTTGTATGTTTGTTTCCGGAGCCGTCTTTTCCCAAGAATGGAAGCCGCAAACATGGCCGGTTTTGAAACAATATGACCGGGAACATCTTTACCAGGTGGCATTGCCTTTGGGAGGAATCGGGACTGGAACGGTCTCTTTGGGAGGCCGGGGAGAGTTGCGGGATTGGGAGATTATGAATGTCCCTGGTAAGAAATATAGTACGGTGACGACCGGCAATAATGCACCTTTCTTTGCAATTTATGCAAAACCGCAGACGGGAGAGGCTATGACTACCCTGCTTGCAGGTCCTTTATATCCGCAGGAGTATTTGCATTATGAGGGGCGGCCGGTGAACCATCACGGTATGCCGCGTTTTGCCGATGCTACTTTCGAGGCGGCTTATCCGTTCGGACAAGTGCATCTTTCCGACCGGCAATTGCCGGTGAAAGTGACGGTCAAAGGATTCAATCCGTTGGTACCGGGAGACGCAGATGCCAGTGGCATGCCGATTGCCGTGTTGGCTTATGAGGTGACAAATACGACCGACCGTCCTTTGGAGGTAGCCGTTTGTGGTTCGATGCGCAATTTTATCGGGAAGGACGGCAGTAAGTTCAGGACTGACTGGAAAGGAGATTACATTCCGACAGGCGCGAAAGACAATAAAAACCAGTTTCGTAAAAAGAACGGCTTGCAAGGCCTCTACCTATATTCGGACGGGGTAGATAAGAATGATCCGGCTTATGGAACGGTGGCCTTGACCACTCAGGCAGTAGAAGGGGTCACCTACCGGACTTCTTCGCGGGCGGATAATTGGAATAATGGTATTCTTAACTTTTGGGATGATTTTAGTGCTGATGGCGAACTGACGGAGCGGGACAGACAGGAGGATGAAGACCCGATGGCTTCGCTGGCGGTAAAGAAGACAGTGGGACCTGGCAGTACGGAAACGTTTACTTTCTACCTGACTTGGAATTTCCCGAACCGGAAAGCTTGGTCGGAAACAATTGTCGGGAACTATTACAGCACTCGGTTCCCGGATGCCTGGGAAGCGGCCGAGGCAATCGTACCTCAGATTCCGGAAATGGAAAGGCAGACGCTCTCTTTTGTGCATGCCTTCCTGAAATCGACTTATCCTGATGTTGTCAAAGAGGCTGCTTTGTTTAATCTGGCAACATTGCGTTCGCAAACGGTCTTTCGTTTACCTAGCGGACATTTGATGGGATGGGAAGGCGTGATGGACCGTTTCGGTTCTTGTGCCGGCAGCTGCACGCATGTTTGGAACTACGAGGTGGCGACACCGTTTCTTTTCGGTGAATTGGCAAAGACGATGCGTGATGTGGAATTCAACTATGCGACGAAAGAAAACGGGCTGATGAATTTCCGGGCTTCCTTGCCTTTATCGGAAGCAGCGAAAGGTAATTCGGCTGCGGCGGACGGCCAGATGGGATGTGTCATGAAGATTTACCGGGATTGGCAGTTGTCGGGAGACGATGAGTTCCTGCAAAAGAATTGGGGGCAAGTAAAGAAAGTGCTTGCTTATGCCTGGACCGACAAAGGTTGGGATGGCAATCAGGATGGCATCATGGAAGGTTCGCAGCATAACACGATGGATGTGAACTATTTCGGTCCGAATCCTCAAATGGGCTTCTGGTATATGGGAGCCTTAAAGGCGGCTGAGAAAATGGCTTTAGCCATGAAGGATAAGACGTTTGCCAAGAAATGCAATACTTTGTTCCGGCAGGGAAGCATCTGGATGGATGCCAATCTGTTTAACGGGGAATATTATGAACATAAGATAACCGATCCCGAAACATTTGAATATCTGGATATGCGGAATCCGGACGTGAAGGTTCCGCCGTTTCAATTGGGAAAAGGTTGCCTGGTCGATCAGTTGGTCGGACAGTATATGGCCCATATATGCGGTTTGGGATATCTGGGAGATAAGGAGCATATCCGTACGACATTGGGAAGTATCATGAAATATAATTATGTGAAGGATTTCAGCCGTTACTTTAATAATATGCGTTCGTATGTGATGGGAGATGAGTCCGGTCTGCTGATGGCTTCCTGGCCGAAAGGACGACTGGAAGTTCCTTTCCCTTACTTTGCCGAAGTGATGACCGGTTTCGAATATTGTGCCGCTGTCGGCATGATATACGAAGGTATGGAAAAGGAGGCCTTGACTTGCATCCGTGCGATTCGTGACCGTCATGACGGGGCGAAACGAAATCCGTTCAGCGAGGCGGAGTGCGGACATCACTATGCCCGTTCGATGGCAAGTTGGGCAGCAGTAATCGCGTTGAGTGATTTCCAATATTCAGGAGTGGATCGACGGATGCATTTCACGGACCGGCCGGGATGTTATTTCTGGAGCAATGGTTATGCCTGGGGTACTTGTACCGTTACAGATGATACTGCTACGATCGAAGTCCTGAAAGGTTCTTTACAGTTGGACAAGTTGGTTATTGGAGATAAAGAGAAGCGGTTGAAGAATTTCAGACTTGCTTCAGGGGAAAATCGTATAATAAAATTATCATGAAAAATTCAAGAAGAACATTTTTCAAGCAGGGGCTTGCAGGTGCGTTGGCTTTAGGTTCGGCATCTCTTTCCATTCCTGCTGCTGCTATGACGGATGGGGTTGGCAAAGCGAAAGCCAAGCGTGTGGTCCTGATATCTCTCGATGGTATCTGTGTGGAAGGATTTCTGAAAGCAAGAACTCCGAATTTGGATGCCTTGCTGGCTGATGGTTCCCTTTCGCTTGATACGCGGGTGGTTATGCCTTCGGTGACTTTGCCCAATTGGACAAGCCATTTGACGGGAAGTGGTCCGGAACAGCATGGAGTTGTTGACAACAGTTGGGAAATATCCAAATTCAAGCTGCCTGCCATCCATACGGACAGTGATGGTTATTATCCATCGGTATTTAAAATCCTTAAGGATGCAGTTCCGCAGATGAAGACGGCTTTTTATTATAACTGGATAAATCTGTTCTATCCGTATAACAAGAAGTATTTGGATGAAGTCAGCTATTTAGAACAGGATGCTTATGTCCCGAATTATGAAAAGGCATTTTCTTTTCTGAAGGCTAATGAAGGTAATCCCACTTTGGTATTCCTTTATTCCGTGCATACCGATCATGCCGGGCATAAACATAAATGGATGTCTCCGGAATATATCAAGTCTATTGAAGAAGCGGATGTCGAGATCGGAAAATTTCTTGAAAAGATGAAACGGGACGGCTTGTATAAAGACACTCATTTTATGTTCCTGACGGATCACGGAGGTATTGAATACGGACATGGCGGAGTCAGTACGAATGAGATGATTGTTCCCTGGGGGATCACCGGTCCCGGAATACGCAAAGGGTTCAAGATCACGGAACCCAATAATACTGTGAATACGGCAGCTACGATCCTCCGTTTGTTTGATGTGGAGAAACCTTTACCTTGGACAGGGGAGGTATTAAGCTCTATATTCAAGTAAGTTGTATCTGTAAGTAAACCTAAATAAAAAAGAGTATCCGACTTTCCCGGATACTCTTTTTTTATGAATAGTCTGTCTCTTAGTTCTGTTCCTTCAAGATCACGTCATGCGCTCCGCCTTCCACGATACTGGTTGAGGAAACCAATGTGATTTTGGCGTTCTTCTGCAAATCGGGAATGGTGATAGCTCCGCAGCTGCACATCGTGGCGATTATTTTGCCCAATGTGAGGTTGAGGTTGTCTTTCATCTTTCCAGCGTATGGCACATAGCTGTCGACGCCCTCTTCGAACTTAAGTGCTTCGCTGCCGCCCATGTCGTAACGCTGCCAGTTCTTGGCGCGGTTCGAACCTTCGCCCCAGTATTCCTTTACGAAATTGTTACCGATCTTCATCTTCTTCGTCGGAGATTCGTCGAAGCGGGCGAAATAACGTCCCATCATCAGGAAGTCCGCACCCATCGCCAAAGCAAGAACCATGTGATAGTCATGCACCAGACCGCCGTCGCTGCAAATGGGCACATAGATACCTGTCTTTTTCATATATTCGTCGCGTGCCTGTGCCACGTCGATCAATGCGGTAGCCTGTCCGCGGCCGATACCTTTCTGTTCACGGGTGATACAGATGGAACCGCCACCGATACCCACCTTGATGAAATCGGCTCCGGCTTCGACCAGGTAGTCGAAACCTTCCTTATCGACAACATTACCGGCACCGACCAGCACTTTGTCACCATACGTTTTCTTGATCCATTGCAGTGTTGCCTGCTGCCATTCGGAATAGCCGTCGGACGAGTCGATACACAATACGTCGACACCCGCTTCAACCAGCGCAGGAACACGTTCCATATAGTCGCGTGTGTTAATCCCCGCGCCTACGAGCAGTTTCTTATCGCTGCCGGACAACTCTTTCGGATTGTCGCGGTGGCTGTCGTAGTCTTTGCGGAAGACGAAATATTGCAAGTTCTGTTCTTTGTCGATGATCGGCAACGTGTTCAGTTTGTGATCCCAGATGATCTGGTTGGCTTCACTCAATGTCATGCCCAGTTCGCCGACGATCAGTTTGGAGAACGGAGTCATGAATTCTTTCACCTTCTTGTCGGGAGAATCCTTTTCGGCACGATAGTCGCGACTGGTCACCATACCCAGCAATTTACCGTTAGGAGTACCGTCGTCCGTCACACCGATCGTAGAGTGTTCGGTGCGCTGTACTAGAGCGATTACATCTGCCAACGTATTTTCAGGCGTCAGATTGGAGTCGCTGATTACAAAACCGGCTTTGAACTTCTTTACTTTCCGGACCATTTCGGCTTGGCTGTCGATAGGTTGTGAACCGAAGATGAAAGACAGTCCTCCGTTGCGGGCCAGTTCGATGGCCAACTTGGGACCGGACACGGATTGCATGATCGCTGAAACAAAAGGAATGTTTAGTTCGATCGCAGGCTTTTCGCCCACTTTGTGTTTCACAAGCGGAGTTTTCAGCGAAACGTTGGTTGGCACACATTGTTTGGTTGTTAAACCTGGAATAAGCAAGTATTCGCCGAATGTTCTTGATACATCGTTTAAGTAAACTGCCATAGTGTTTATATTTACGGGATGATTTTATTAGGGTACAAAAGTACTCAATTCTCTTGTATCATGTATTGTCGAGACTAAAGAAAATTATGTTTTTGCCTATTTTCTCTCTTTCGTGTATGGGGAAGTCAAGAATATCCGGACATCGGTGCCAGCCCGTATCAGCAACTTTTCCATAATCCGGAGTGTTATATGGATGAAATTAACAAAGGAGGATTATTTATGAAAACAGTAGTGGATAAAGCTAATACTCGCGGGTATGCAAATCATGGATGGCTGAAGACCCATCACACTTTTAGTTTTGCCAATTACTACAACCCGAAGCGAGTACATTTTGGCATGCTTCGGGTCCTGAATGACGACTCTGTCGCTCCGGGAGAGGGCTTCGATACACATCCACATAAGAATATGGAAGTCATCTCTATTCCGTTGAAAGGATATTTGCGTCACGGCGACAGTATCCGGAACAGCGAAGTGATTACTCCGGGCGATATCCAGGTGATGAGTGCAGGTACGGGGATTTTCCATAGCGAGTTCAATGATAGCGGTGAAGAGCAGCTGGATTTCCTCCAGATCTGGGTGTTCCCGCGTGAGGAGAATACAGCACCTCATTATAAGAGCTATGATATCCGCCCCGTTCTGAAGAAGAATGAGTTGGGAGTGATGATTGCGCCGGACGGCTCCGCCCCGGCTTCCATCAACCAGGATGCCTGGTTCTCGATGGGTACGTTGGATGCGGGACTGGTGAAGGAATACAAACTGCATGGCAAGAAGAACGGCGTTTACCTGTTCGTGATCGAAGGCGAAGTGGAGGTTGCCAACACAGTCCTTTCCAAACGTGACGGTGCCGGTTTCTGGGACACCGACAGCATTGCCATAGAGGTATTGAAACATGCGACCGTACTTTTGATGGAAGTTCCGATGGAATGATCTTTGTCAAAATGACAAAACGTCAAACAGGCTCCGGTTTCTATTGGCTGTAGCCGGGATAAGGATCGGACGGCTGTGTTTATCGTATTCTCGCGGAGATAAGGATTTCCGTTCTGCCACCGGAATGGAGTCATATGAATCTTTTTGTCTGCTGAAAGGATGCCAATCAGCTTATGTCTGCCGGCCGTGATAGAAATAGTCGAGGATAGCAGGCAAAATGATTATCCGGAACTATCCGTCCGGCAAATGCTTCCAGACAAAATAGAACGTTTCCGGCAATGTTTTTTCTCAAAATAGGGGACCGGATCTTATAAAAGTGCCGACTTTCTTGCATGAAGGTCGGCACTTTTGTTGTAAAAGGTCCTTATCTTTCTGTCTGTATGTGCCTATGTATGCTCGAATACATGCTTATGAAACCTGGAACATATGCCTATGGAGCAGGGAATACATGCAAATGTAGCTTGATTTACCTTGCGGGAGAGTCTGTAAGGGCGGACTTGCTATATTGAAGTGTCAGCCTAATTGTTTGATCGGTAATAAAATGTCCGGTAAGATAGAGACGGGGTGTTATTTTGATTTATCAGAATACTTGTGCTGGCAGAAGTACAGAAAAGCCTTTTCATCCCTTTATAAAAAATCAATCGGAGAAACTTCTTGTTGGAAAGAAAAGAACTACAGTCTTAATAGAACTACGGTATTTGTTTTCGGATTTTATGATATGGTTTGAATATTAACAGAAGTGGATATAGGTCTTA
>PPYF01653826.1_pt1 | contig 124405 bp, 112 predicted proteins | sample 1559871 | NCBI WGS metagenome assembly PPYF01 (sample SAMN08240021, study PRJNA423297) | Human gut metagenome, whole genome shotgun sequencing project.
TTTTTGTTTGGCTGTTCTTATTACTTGATGCAGGACAGCTTTTTCACAACCTCTGATTCACGGTGTTCCAGAAGTAGCTTCTTCGAAAAACAAGCCGAAACTTCACAAAAATTTGAGAAGCAATTTTCGTACATTCCTTCTTATTTCTTGAAGCTGAGACCCCTTCTGTCACAACCTCTTGTAACAAGTATTTCTATTTTAAGGCTGAACCACTGTTTCTGGTTCAGTGATTTCTTTGTTTTTGTCTCGACGAGCAATTGCTGGCAAGATCATACCTAATAAGATCAAGACGATTGGTGTGATGATATTCGTGAATAATTGGAACCACCATGCTTTAGGATCAGCAGTATAATCTACTTTTGGCACCATTCCTAGGATACATGCAAACGCAGTGAAGGCAAAGCACCAAGCACCAAAGATAAAACCGATTTTTGGATTTTTAACAAATTTATATTCAGAATTGAATTTCTTATAAGCTTTATTCAACATCATATATGCCAAGAACACCCATAGGTAACGCATTGGCATGACAACTGAGTTCAAGTTCGTCAACCATTTTACTAATTCATTCATATCTTTGATACCAAAGATCGGCAACAAAATAATGATTCCTACTAGTATACCTGTCAGAAGATAACCATTCACCAATGTACCTTTACGATTACGTTTACGTAGCCAGTTTGGTACAAATTCTGGATCCGCATCTGCTAACAAGATTTTTAGTGGTGCATCAATTGAAAAGGCTAATGCGGAGATTTGTCCAATCATGTTTGTCAATGCGTAAATGATCATCAATGAGTTACCGATACCATAGTAATTACCTAAAATTTGAAAAGCACTGTATGCCCCATTTGCCATCAAGTCTTTAGGAATATTATCGCTAGCAAACAGCATACCCATTGCGACTGAGCCTAATACAGCACAAATCCCTACCATTGCTGCTAAGAAGATCATCCCTTTAGGAAATTCCTTTGCAGGATTTCTTGTAGAGTTGACATAAGGGGATATTTTTTCCGCTCCTCCAACTGCAAATACTAGCATCGAAACGGTTGTGAAATAACTGAAATCAAATGTTGGAATATATGTTTTCACTTGATTCATATGTGGTGTGGCAAATTCCATCGTTGGATTGATGAACGGTGCCGTTACAGCTAAAAGAATAAATAAGATCGACATGACGAACATCGCTGTTCCGGCCAGTCCACCAATCACTTTCAAAGTAGAAAGTCCTTTTGTTGATAAATATAAAAAGGCAAGAAATATAATAAGTGAAATAACTGCTACCATTTGTACTGACATCGTATTTACGATATTTCCATTTCCTTGGACTGCCCAACCGCCAGCAATCAGGATTGCTTGAGGCTTTTGTGCCAAATAAGGAATATGGACGACCCAGTAAGTCCAAGCGGCATAGTATGCCAGTCGTTTATTAGATGTCGTATTTTCGACCCATGAACTGACGCCTCCTTTACTATCCTTGAAGGCTGATCCTAATTGTCCAACGATCAATGCGTATGGAATAAAATAAATGGCCAAAATCAATAGCCAAGAGGTGACAACTGATACTCCTTGCTGAGCATAGTTATTAACTACATTCCCCATGCCCCAAACCATGTTAAATGCAATTAACGCAACAGTAAACCAGCGTAATTGTTTGTTGTTCATTCGTTCTCTCCTTTATGATAAAAATTTGTTATCCAGATGTAATCATATTCAATTTTTAACAAACTTACAAGACAGTGTTATTTTATGTGTGTATTCTTTTATTTAATACACATCGTTTTTTCATATTTTTTCCATCAAAAAAATAAGTTATTTTCTTTTATTTCATTGACCTTATTGAATTTCAAGCTATTTTGAATTTTCTGCAAAATTAAAAACATTAGTTATTTTATAATCTTATCTATTTTCTTTACATTTTTCATTAAGAAAAGGATATAAAAAAAAGAGGACGTTCATTCGTCCTCTTCATTGATCAACGTTTATTTTTTACATGCAAGCTTCGCATGGCATTCAAAACAGCTAATACTGTCACCCCAACATCTGCAAATACTGCATCTCCCATTGATGCAAAACCAAAAGCACCTAAGGCAAGTACCAAAATTTTTATCCCAATAGCAAAGACAATGTTCTGTTTGACGATTTTCAATGTTTTCTTTGCTAAATGGATTGCTTCTGCAATCTTCGATGGTTGATCATTCATGATGACTACATCTGCTGCTTCAATTGCAGCATCGCTTCCCAATCCACCCATTGCGATTCCTACATCTGCTCTTGCTAGCACCGGTGCATCGTTGATTCCATCTCCGACAAATGCGGTCTTTTTATTGTTTCTTTGTAAGATTTCCTCTAACCGCTGCACTTTATCTTCTGGAAGCAATTCGCTATATATCTTGTCCACGCCTACTTGCTTCCCGATATGATCAGCAATTTTTTTCGAGTCGCCCGTCAACATGACTGTGTTCTTCACACCAGCCTGTTTTAATTGAACCAATGCGTCCACGGCATCTTCTTTCAAGGTATCTGCAATAACAAGATAACCACTGTAACTTTGATCGATCGCTAGATAAAGCAATGTACCGATTTCTTGACTTGAAGGAAAAGAGATTTCAAATCTTTCCATCAATTTGTGATTACCTACTAATACTTGTTTGCCATCAACTTCAGCTAAGATCCCTTCACCTGCAAATTCTTGGATATTAGGTGTTGGTAAAAGCGGACCTGCGTAGCCTTCTAAAACAGATTGAGCAATCGGATGTGTAGAAAACTGTTCTGCACTCGCAACATATTGTATGAATATCTTTGGATCGATTTTTGTATCGATCGTCTGGATCGAAAAGTCACCTTTCGTTAATGTGCCGGTTTTATCGAATACCACTGTCTCAGTTTGTGCAAGCAACTCCAAGTAATTTGAACCTTTTACTAATACACCGATTTTACTTGCTCCTCCGATACCGCCAAAGAAACTAAGTGGCACGGAAATCACTAATGCACATGGACATGAGATCACTAAAAATGTCAATGCTCGATAGATCCATTCAGAAAACGCCGCTCCAGAAACAACAAGTGGAGGTAAAACAGCTAATAAAACGGCCAATCCTACAACGACTGGTGTGTAATAGCGCGCGAATTTAGTAATGAAATTTTCAGCTGGTGCTTTTTTACTGCTGGCATTTTCTACTAATTCTAATAATTTGCTGATAGTAGAATTTTCATAAGATTTTTCTACTTGAACTAAAAATGGTTTATTTTTATTGATAAATCCGCTTAATACTGTTTCACCAACATATACAGATTTAGGGACTGATTCTCCTGTAAGTGCTGACGTATCGACTAATGATTCTCCTTCGATGATCGTTCCATCTAACGGTACACGTTCACCAGGCTTCACAAGTACAAACTGACCGATCTGCACGTCTTCAGGGTTCACGGTCATCAATCCTTCCGCCGTCTGCACGTGAGCTGTTTCTGGACGGATCGCCATCAATTCGCGAATCGATTTTCTTGAATGACTGACTGCCAATCCTTGGAAATACTCGCCGATTTGATAAAATAGCATCACTGCTACGGCTTCTGGATATTCACCGATCAACATAGCGCCAATCGTAGCAACAGACATAAGAAAATTCTCATCAAAGATTTTTCCCTTGACGATATTCATCACTGCCTTCTTCACTACATCATATCCTATCAGCAGATAAATCAATAAATACCCTATCAAGCGAATTGGTTCATTAAAATCAAATAATAGCAATAAAGCGATACCTGCAAGGGAAAATAAAATCCGGAACAGCGTATTTCTCTCTTTTTCATTTCCATGTTCAGATACTTTTTCCTTATCTATTTCTGTTACTTTGACATCTGGTTCTAATTCCTTCACTACTTTTTTTGTTTCTTGTTCAATCGTAGCCAAATGATCTTCCTCTGCGTCAATCGTTAGTTTTCCAGAAGTGAAGTTTACCGTTGCTTCCTTGACTCCATTGATTTTCTGAACTCCTTTTTCGATTTTCATTGCACAGTTCGCACAATCTAAACCTTCTAATCTGTAACTTTTCATTTTAATGACCTCCTCGCCTCAACATATGAATATATCTTCATAACTAATTATAAATGAATGGTTATTCATATGTCAAGGTATCCGAAAGAAAAAATGAAAAACATCTGCATCGGAAAATTTCTTCCATACAGATGTTTTGGCTTATTCTTTCTTTTTCTTTTCGATCATTGCCACTGCTCTTATCCAACCCGCACTTGCCTTCTTGATCTTGACAGGATAGCAACTAAGTTTGAAGCCTGTTGCTGGCAATTTGTCTAAATTCATTAATTTTTCGATAGGACAATATCTTTTTTCAATCCCTGCAAAATGTCCTTCCCAGATATTCGAAGCTCCACTACGCTTTCAAAAATATAGAAAGAGTTCTTTAATGAAAATTATTTCAACTTTCCATAAACAGTAATCCCATATAAATAAAAGACGTAAAAGTCACATGGAAGAACTTATACAGGAAAACGCATAGAGTCAGGTGAAATACATGTATCCCACCTGACTCTATGCGTTATCTAACCTTTATTATTCTCTTTTATACAATTTCTGCACCGAATGGCATCAACGCCAATCGAGCAAGTTTGAAAGATTGCTTGGCAAAAGGTATCCCTATGATCGTGATACATAGAAGGATGCCGCTGACGACATGTGCGAGAGCAATTGGTAGGCCTGAAACGATCAGCCAGATGATATTAACGATCAATGACATGCCAGACTGGTGATAAATTACTTCTTTGCCAAAAGGCGCAAAAGAAAGGGAGGCGATCTTAAAACATTGCATACCGATTGGGATACCTATGATCGTGATACACCAAAGTATCCCCGCTGCTAACCAGCTAAGACCACCGATTAGTCCGCCGAATATAAACCAGATGACATTTCCTAAACAACTCATTGTATTTCTCCTTCTATTACTGTTTTTGATTAAAACTGGGCAAAAATTGATTTTATTCTTCTTTTTTTAGCTTCCAGCATCAAGTATTCTGCAAATTTTTTTTGGATTTCTTTCGTGTTTTCTTTTGTTACTAATGTGTGTTGGATTAGTTTTCCTGATGGTCGCTGATCCAATCGTTCTTCTGACTGTTGCACGTCCGCTTGCGCAAATCCGATAATCTGTTTTTCTTTTGTTACAGCAATGAGCAATAGTTTATTCTTATCATTTAGGTCAGCTGCCGTTTTTGCTTTTACGAATGATTCTGGATGATCAGTAATCAGCTGATTGATTTGAGGTAAATCTTCTTTTACTGCCCACCTTATTTCCATCATTTTTCACTTTTCTTTCGCTCATTTTTATCTCCACTAAAAAAATCGACTGCGGCAATTGCATCTATCCAGCTTTGTGCAATGATCTCATGTCCGCCAATCGTTGGGTGGACCCCATCTTCTCTTGTATATTTCGAAAAACCATAAGCAATCCCTAAAGCATTGAATATACCATCTAAAGGAACCAGCAATGCGCCATATTCCTTAGCAAGTTTACGAACAATTTGGATTTTAGGGTCTAAGTCTTTACGCCAGCCATGACGGTCGTCGGTTATAGGAAGTACAAACGGCTCCATCAAGATGATGTTGCAGATTCCCGCTTTTTGAAGTTCATTTAGTAATTTTCGATAAACGGATTCAAATTGCTGAGCAGATTTCTCAGTTCCGAATATAGCCTGATCGCTAGTATTATGCCAGGTATCATTGATTCCGATCAAAATCGATACATAGTCAGGTTGTAAAGCTAAACAATCTTCTTGCCAGCGTACTTGCAGATCTGCAATTTTGTCTCCTCCTATCCCACGGTTCACGCATTCAAATTCCATCGTTGGATATTGGGAGATTAGTTTTCCGGCAATCAAAAGTGGATAACCTTTACCTAGATCAGTTGCTTCTGCTCGGTCTCTTCCTGCGTCTGTAATGCTATCACCGATAAATAATATACGTTTTTTCATTTGTCAAAAACTCCTTTTTGAATAAAACGATGATTTTCTTCCTTATATTATCCCATAAGCCCTATCAAGACGAAAGAGAAAATATATGTATAAAAAATGACACCAGCCTAGTCCCTTCAAACAATTGAATGAACGCTCATCAAGTGTCTAGTTTTTTATGCTATTTTTTTCTTAACGTGCCGGATTTCCCTTGATTCCTTCGTTGTTTGGTCCAGAGAGATCGATCATACCCAAGCTTCCGTCAATCAGACCACTGATGACGCCATCAAAACATATATTTATAGGCTCATCTAAGACTTCTAGTAAATGTCCCTTTACTAATATCTCTTCTAGATTGCTTGGGATAGATTGGTCATAACTTTATCTGGTCCGATGATTTCAAGGGTGAATTGAACTTACATATGGATTATTGCATGCTGAAAATACGGACCTACTCCATCTTCGAATGTTACTATTAGTTTGTTTTCAGGTGCTAGATGCTGCTTTATTTCAACAGCAGAAGCATCATCAAATCAGATTTCCATTTGAATTACCTTCTTTGTAAATGTTTGATTGATTGCGATTTCGTTATAGAACCTTGTGAATCAAATAGCAATTTCTTTTGCTTTCTTCTCTTGTCTGCTGGAAACTTCCTTTATCCCGTATTTTAAAAAAAGAACTGCGAGAGTTCGCAGTTCTTTTTTTTAAATAAACGTTGCTCTCCGGCCAACTCCTCGGTCACAAGTCACAATAGTCATCAAACATGAAAAACTGTTTTTTGAAATTACTCCTTGTGACTCGGAGCTGAACGGCAGGCGCACAACCTCTTGATATAAACGGTGTTCAATCAGCTGACCCTCGATATTAGCTAAAAAAACGGTAAAATATGAGAAGCTATTTTTCCGTTTTGTTTCTCTAATACTCAGGTCAAGGCACTGATTTCACAACCTCTTCCTTAAACGGTGTTCAAAAGCCAGTTTCTCGGTATTAAGCCAAATTTATGCAAAAATGTGGAAAGCCATTTCCACAAAATTTTTCTTAATACTCGAAACTAAACAGCTTTTTCACAACCTCTCCACTAAACGGTATTCAAAAGCTTACATCTGCGGTAATAAGTCCCGCCAATTCAAAAACATGAACAGCTGTTTTTGCTTGGCTGTTCTAATTACTTTATGCAGAACAGCTTTTTCATCACCTCTTATGGATAAATTCGGTTCAACAAACGTGGGAATGGAATAGCTTCACGCACATGGTCGATACCAGCAATCCAAGTGACTGTTCGTTCAAGGCCTAGACCAAAACCAGAGTGCGGAACAGAACCGTATTTACGTAGATCAAGATACCATGAATATTCTTTTTCATCCAAACCGTGATTACGGATTTGTTCTAGCAAGAAATCATAGTCCGTTGCCCGTTCGCTTCCGCCAATAATTTCACCGTAACCTTCTGGTGCGATCATATCTGCACAAATTACCACGTCTTCTCTTGTTGGATGTGGTTTCATGTAGAATGGCTTGATAGCTTTTGGATAGTTTAGGATAAAGACAGGCTGTTCGAATGAATTCGCAATGAACGTTTCATGAGGTGAACCAAAGTCTTCGCCCCATTCGATGTCATCAAATCCATTTTTCTTCAGTAATTCGATCGCATCATCATAAGTAATACGAGGGAATGGCAATTTTGTATAAGTTTTTAAGACTTCTTTGTCTCGTCCTAGTACATCTAATGCGTATTCGCAATGATCTAAAACATTTTGTACTAAGAATGCTACATATTGTTCCTGTACTTCTAAACTTTCTTCTTGATGAGTGAAAGCCATTTCTGGTTCGATCATCCAGAATTCAATCAAATGACGTCGTGTTTTTGATTTTTCAGCACGGAAAGTCGGACCGAATGAAAAGACTTTTCCGAAAGCCATAGCAGCAGCTTCCATGTATAATTGGCCACTTTGAGATAAATAAGCTTTTTGATCAAAGTAATTTGTTTCGAATAGATCCGTAGTGCCTTCTGGTGCGGAACCAGTCAAGATCGGCGGATCGATTTTGACAAAATGATGTTGATTAAAGAATTCATACGTTGCACGAATGATTTCATTTCTGATCTGCATAATCGCATGTTGTCTTGAAGAACGTAGCCATAAATGACGATGATCCATCAAGAAGTCTGTTCCGTGTTCTTTTGGTGTGATCGGATAATCGTGGCTCTCGCTTACCACTTCCACATTTGTAATTCCGATTTCATAACCAAATTTTGAACGGCTGTCTTCACGGATTTCTCCAGTTACTAACACGGATGTTTCTTGGTGCAGATTTTTAGCTGTTTGGAAAACTTCTTCCGGCACTTCGCTTTTTACAACTACACCTTGGAAAAAGGCTGTTCCGTCTCTTAATTGTAAAAATGCGATTTTTCCGCTTGATCGCTTATTTGCGACCCAAGCGCCGATTGTTACTGTTTCTCCCACATGGTTTTTCGAATCGATGATTTGAATTTGTTCCACGTATGACTCTCCTTTTATATTCCTTGAATTTCTTCAGGATTAATTTTGACTTTTACTCTCAATAAATTGCTTGATTCTGCGTACCGCTTCTTCTAACGTAGCGCGATCAGTGGCATAACTCATGCGGACATTTTCTGGTGCCCCAAAGCCTTCGCCAGTCACAAGCGCTACCCCTGTTTCTTCTAAAAGATCTTCTACCCATTGTGTGACATTTTCATATTTACACATGCGTAGCGTTTCTTTTACATTAGGAAAAAGATAAAAAGCTCCTTGTGGCTTTTCAAGAGAAACACCCGGCAGTTCTGCCACAAGCGGATATAACGTATTCAGGCGTTCTTCAAAGGCGTTCCGCATTTCTTCCACTGTATCTTGCTCGCCTTTCAATGCTTCAACAGCTGCATATTGACTGACTGCTGTCGGATTGCTAGTTGATTGGGAAGCAACAGCGATCATTCCATTGATGATCACAGGATTTCCCACCGCATAACCAATGCGCCAGCCTGTCATCGCATATGTTTTAGACACGCCGTTGATGATGATGGTCTGATTTTTGATTGCTTCTGAAATCGTTGCAATTGGAGTAAACTCATTGCCATTATAAACTAAACGGCCATAAATATCATCAGCAACTATCAAAATATCATTTTTTACTGCCCATTCACCGATTGCCTGCAGTTCATTCTTGCTATAAATCATTCCAGTCGGATTCGATGGAGAATTGATGATTAGGGCTTTTGTTTTTTCTGAACGTGCTTGTTCTAGCTGCTCAACAGTAACTTTCCAGCTATTGGATTCTTCCCCTTTCACAAAGACAGGAAGTCCTTCTGCCAGTTTTACTTGCTCACCGTAACTGACCCAGTAAGGCACAGGAATGATGACTTCATCTTGCGGGTCAAGGATCGTTTGGAAAAGGGTATACAAAGCAAATTTCGCTCCGTCTGTTACGACTGTTTGTGAAGGTTCATAGACAAGTCCATAGTTTTTCTTCAGATAATCAACGATTGCCTGTCGAAGCTCTGGGATTCCTGCTGTTGGTGTATAATAGCTAGCTTTCCCATTGCGGATTGCTTCGATTGCTGCTTCTTGGATGTTTTCTGGTGTCGCAAAATCCGGTTCTCCCACAGTCAAACTCAGCACATCTCTGCCTTTGGCTTTTAATGCCTTGGCCTTTGCCGCAGCTGCCAAAGTGACAGACGGTTCTAATCGTTTTGTTCTTTTTGATAACTCCATCCCATTCATTCCTTTACCTTTTAAATTCCCTTGATTGTCTTGACTTCATCTCCAGATTCAAAGCCAATCAGGTAATAATTCAGTTTCCCATTTGTTTCTTTTCCTACTACTTCCCACACAGGCTGATCATCATACATCCCTAAAGCAGCTTTTTCGATTTGGATTTCAGGATGGGCCGCAGCAATTGTCTGTTTTGCTTCATTTTCAGTCAGTCCCTTTGTTTGATCCAATACTTTTACTTTTTCACCAGATTTAGGAATGATAACGGCGATTTCTTTTCCTTTATCATTTGTACCTGTCAGTGAAAAGTATGTCTTCTTTCGAGTAAACCAATAAAAATGATCGGCTTCCTCAAGATTTGCATATTTCTTTGCGATTTCTACTGCTTCTTTCTTCGCCTGCACCGCCGGACGACTGGAACGCAAGTAAAAAATCGAGCTGATCACGATGACCGCTAATAAAAATACGATCAAGCCAAGTAACACGCGATTAATCGTTTTTTCCTTTGTCTGTTTTTTCTTCAAGGGTCGTCGCTCCTTTATCTTCATTCCTTTTCATTATAGCAGATTTTAATTATGAAAAAAGACAGCTCCTCTAACTTCCTTCTTCATTTTTCTTTAAGAATTCATGGATATCCTGATAGATTTCCTCCATAGCTAGCTCTTTGATCGGTACTTTTTTCGGTAATGCATGGATGATCCGTGCACCATATTTTGCAGTGACTAGTCTTCGATCCAAAATAAGCAATACGCCACGATCTGTCTCCGTCCTTATCAAGCGACCTAATGCTTGGCGTAACTTCAAAGCTGCTTTAGGTACGGATTCCTGGTAAAAAGGATTGATCCCCTCTGATTCTAAATAAGCGTTCCTAGCTTTGACCATCGGGCGAAGCGGATTATCGAAGGGTAAACGTGTGACTACAACGATCTGCAAAGCATCTCCAGGCAAATCTACACCTTCCCAAAAGCTGTCAGCGCCAAACAATACGCTTTTTTCTGACAAAATGAAGCGTTTCAAAAGCTTCTCCCGGCTTCCGCCAAACCCTTGAGCTAGTATTTCTCGTCCTTTTTCTATCATAGACAGATGCATTTTCTGATAGACCTTCTGCAAAACATCATGAGAAGTGAATAACACAAGTATTGGCCGATCTTCTTGTTCGATCAGACCTGTAAGTGCTGTCTCTAAATAATCGATATATGCTTGATTGCTGACTTGATGGACGGCAGGTGCCTCTTTTGGCACATAGATCCTTGCCTGTTTCTCATAATCATAAGGAGAGGCAATCACTTTAAGAGGTGCTGCTTCAATGCCAAGCCGCTTAGAGAGATAGTGTCGATTAGGGCCGATCTTCAGCGTTCCTCCAATATAAAGAATACGATCATATCGAGGATACCAAACAGTCGACGGCAACATAGCCGCTTGAAAATCATGGAGATGAAAAATCATCTGCTGCGCTGTTTTCCCAGGAACGAACCAATGGATCAAATGATCTCGCCAGTCTTCCAGCCATTGATCCATCAGCAAGTACTGCTTATCTAATTGATCAAATAAGCTATATAAACTTGCTAAATCGATCCGCATCTGGTTTGTCCAGCTTTCTTGGATAATCTCAAAAGTCAGACGCATTTGTGACTGTAGCTGCTGGATCTCCTGATAAAAAAGCTGCAGGTGATCAATGGCTGTCCCAGATTCCAGTGGCAGCTGATCCAACATCTCTTTTGTCATCATGACTTCTTCTGGATACTGTCCGTTAGGTTGCTTGCCGCTCACTAAACTCATTAATCCTTCTGCCATACAAATCTGTGCTTCGCATAGCGCAGAAAGTTCTTCTCGATAAATCGATAACCAGCGTAAGGCTTCATGTTCTTTCGGTAAATAGCTTTGTATTCGGTCAAACAGCTGATTTGGTTCTTCTAATTGCTGGATTTGTTTATGGAAATAGTTAATACTTAATCGTTTGTCATTTACTTTTTCAGCGATTTCCGGCAAATGATGTACTTCATCGATCAACAAAAATGAACTAGCTGGAAGCAATGGTTCTTTTCGCTGTGTTTCTTGTATTAAAAACGCATGATTGACAATCAAAAAATTACTTTGCCTGATTTTCTTTTGCAAGAAACGAACAAAGTCTTGTTCGTAAAATGACTGATTTCTTGCTAAAAATCCAATACCTCTGTGCGCGATATCTGCAAAGAATGAATGGTTCAAATTTGTTAAATGTAATTCATCCAAATCACCGGTCTTCGTTTGCGTCAGCCAAACTAAGACCGCCATTTGATACAAAGCATATTGTTTTTGTTCTGGCGGTTCCACAAGTGTGCCTTTAAAACGCTGTAAATCAATATAGTGGCGATAGCTTTTGATAATTACAGGTTGTATGGGTTGATCTAGCAATTGATTCAGCAATGGAATGTCTTTTTCTATGATCTGCTGCTGCAAAACTAGCGAAACGGTACTGATGACAGCGGGTTTTTCAGGTGTAGCCAAATAACTCAATGGCAGCAGATAACCGATTGTTTTACCCATTCCTGTAGCTGCTTCGATCATCAAATCTTTTGATTCATCTTTTGTGAAATGGTCGTAGACCGCATTCATCAGTCTGTTCTGTTCTTTTCGATACATCAGTGTTTTACCAAACATTTTTTCTTTTGCTTGTTTTTTTCTTGGATATGTCCGCTCGCCATAATGGACGGATCTGAATAGTTCCACTTCTTTTTTCTGCAAAGCTAGCCCATCGACGATTTCTAATGAGGGATCAAGTGGCTCTGGTTTTTCTTTCATTTCTTCAATCACATGATAAATGAAACGACTCGTATCCATACCTGTGTGTCTACTTAATCGCGCAATCTGCTCTAACGTGATGATTGGCAATTTTCTCATCCGTTCTTCGATCAGCAAAAGAAGTTGACCTGTCACTTCGGCATCACTATCTGCCTGATGAGGATTCTCATGAATAAATCCAAGGCTTTCTGACAAATCAGCTAAGCGAAAGCTTGGTTCCGTCGGCAAGAAAATTTGTGCAAGTTCTACTGTATCGATGCCTGGTATCTTCAAACTAGGAAGTCCGCATCGCATGAGTTCATGGTTCAAAAAATTATAATCAAAATAAATATTATGCGCGACAAATATGGTGTCTGCCAAAAGATTGTAAATCGTTTGGGCGACATCTTCGAAATAAGGCGCTTTTTGGACGCGTTGATTCGTTATCCCTGTTAAATGCTGGATTTGTTTTGAAATCTTCCGCCTTGGATGAATATCGATCGAAAAACGTGAAGTGATCCGACCTGATTCAATCATGACGCAGCCAAATTGGATGATCCGATCTTCTTTTGGATTCGTCCCAGTCGTTTCGATATCAACGACTGCATAAGTTCTTGGTTTCAAAATATCTTCCTCTTCTCCTGCCTCTAATGTTCTTTTGAAATTATACTACAAAGTGCAGAAAAATACTCTCATCGCTTTTTAAAGAAAATAGACAAAAACGCCCAGACACGCAAATGTCTGGGCGTTTATTTTTTAGTATAGGTTAATTAAGCTTTAGTAACGTTTGTTGCTTGAGGTCCGCGTTGGCCTTCTTCAACATCGAAAGTTACTGCTTGGCCTTCTTCTAAAGTTTTGAATCCGTCGCCTTGGATAGCTGAGAAATGAACGAATACATCGTTTCCGTTTTCTGCAGTGATGAATCCAAATCCTTTTTCTGAGTTAAACCATTTTACTGTACCTGTTTCCATAATAAAAATCCTCCTTGTGTATCAACACATATTTTGCAATTACTTGAATGGTGTATATCTGGAAGATGTTTATTTGAAACAAGCTACCACAGATTACCGAACAAAAACTACTCCTATAGTATATCATACCGTTTACAAAAAAGCTAGAGTTTTTCGACTTTTTTTATTAAAAAAAGTTTTCTCAGCGATTACATAAAGTGAAAAACCGAACTTTTTTTAAAATAAACGACATATTGTTCAGTTGGTGTTTTTTTGCTCTGATGTTCTTCTTTAAACTAAAAAAATTATTCTTTCTGACTACTTATCGGTTCTGTTTCAACGGTCGAGGCTGGGGAAGATTCTTTAGTAGGTCTGATGTTCTCATGGTATTTCTGATAGCCTATGACAGTTACCAGAAGAACAAGGCAAACCAATACGATCAACGAGATTAGTTTTTCTTTTTTGCTCATATCTATACCTTATAAATAACAGGATGATGTCCATCATATTTCTGAGTATGAGTAAAAGCAAAAGCTGCAGCTGTAGAATGTAAGAAATGCCAGCAACTTTCATAATCACAGGTCGGACAGTACCAAAAGTAACCAAATCTTGGCTGCAAAGACCGTTCTTCTGTTTCAGGAATCGCAGAATCAAGATCTGTTGTCTGTACATAAACATTTTTGTACAGACGTGTGCCTGTAATAGGAGACCGCTGTGTTTCTTCAGCAAAAACTGGCTGACTTGTTAAACTTAGGGATAGAAACAGCAAACACCATAACAGTCTTTTTTTCATAAAGACCTCCTTATCGATAAGTTTTTCCCAATTAAAATCATATCTCAAGAACGCCCGTTATTCACATTTTGTTCATAAATGATGTTTTTTGTATCATAATCGTCAAAAAGAGGTCGTGACCACGTCACAACCTCTTTTTTAAACGGTGTTCCAGAAGTAGCTTCTTCGGAAATAAGCCGAAATTTCACAAAAATTTGAGAAATAATTTTTGTCAATCTCTTCTTATTTCTTGAAGCTGACCACTTCTGTCACAACCTCTTCCTTAAACGGTGTTCAAAAGCTTGCATCTGCGGTAATAAGCCCACCAAACAAAAAATATGAAGAGCTACTTTTGCTTGCTGTTCTTATTACTTGATGCAGAACAGCTTTTTCACAACCTCTTTTAATAACGAAGAATCGCTGTCAGACTCTTTTCATCTGGCGCATCTTTTTGATCCAAAATAAACACTTTCCCGCCATTAATGATCACATCATCTGCTAATGCATTCAACACTTGACGCCGATCATATTCTGTTTCAGGATCTTCACCGAAACCATCAGCTAAGTTTGACGTAGCGATAAATAAATGTGACACTTTTCCTTCTTTCGCAGCTGGAACGATATCAACTAACTGATCGATGAATTTCTTATCTAAGAGTTTATTGTATTCTTTTGATTCTTGAGCTGCGAGTTCACTTGACAACTTCTTCGCCCCTTCTTCGATATCTCTAAAGGATAGCTGCGCAGGAGAAGCAGAAATCGCAACGTCTGCACAATAATAGGGATTTTTAGCAATTTTTTTGAACATCGTCTGATTTTCTGGTAATGCAAATAAATAAATCGGCCATTGTTCAGGATTTTCGAAAGAATCCTTCAAGTACGTATCAACTGCTTGGTAATAGTTGACCCAATCGATCTCTACTTCTTCATCTTTTGGATTTACGCCATGGAAAGTTACTCCATCACGGGCTCCGCCTCCTCCATTAGAAGAGAAGTTCAAACCGCCACCTGTCAGTTCAGATCCCAATGCAGTAACGACATCAACCGGTGCCCCTTCTGGTAGAGATACTTCTTTTACTTGTTTGTTGCTGACTTCATACAATTTCATGGAGTCGCGGTTCAATCCCAATAAATAATAAGAATAGTTGAACTGCCCATTTTTGATAATAGCCAGTAAATAAGGAAGATCACTTACATAGTATTGATCGTCTACCGGGATACTCAAACGATGGATATAGGTTTGGTCAGCAGTTATAATGACCGCTACACTCGTAGTTGCACTACGCCAAAACGAAGGATCTCCTAACAAATTTTCAATTTTTTCTTGGAACGGGGACCAGTCATGTTCGGAATATTTTTTCTCAAAACGTTTCTTTGCTTCTTTCGCAAAATTTTTGAATTTGATCTGATCTTTTTCCACATCTTGATGGGCGACATGCGTATTCAGCATGATCGTGACGAATGGTCCTTTAGCGCCTTCTGAAGTTAATTGTGACAATAATTCTTTATCCTTTTTTGCCATAAACGTACCCCTCCTAAAAAAATCATTCCTTTGTTTCTATCTAAAGTCTACCACAACACTATTTTTCCATACAATAAAACGTATCTAAAAAAATAAAACGGTTTCTACGGTTTTAAATTTAGCTATTTTTTTAAGTTATCTTCATAATTTCCTCAATTATATAGCCCCAGTCTTCAACTATTCTTCATGAAATGCTGATAAACTAAGAAAAAGAATAAAAGAGGTGGATCTTATGCATTTGATTATGATTTTCAGTTTATTAAGTATTATCAGTTTATTTGCTTTCAGCGCTTCCCGCTTATTAGATGCGGAAACACAGCCTATTCCTGTAAAAGTACGTAAAAACGACCGCTAACCTTCCATAACGTGCGTTCTTATCCTAAAGTTTTTTCAGAAACATTGAAACTCTCTCCCCTCTCTGATAAAATTTTAATTTGTAGCGAAACAAATTAATTACAAGGAGATCGGATATGTCCATAAAAAAAACACGTCTAGTCCTATTATTGACTAGTCTCATTCTTTGCCTTGCTTCTTTTCTACCAGCTGTTGCTGTGCAAGCTGAAGATACGTTCAAAGTAAATGCAAAAGCAGCTTTTGCTGTAGATGCGCAAAGCGGTAAGATTCTTTATGATCAAGATGGAGAAAAAACCATGGGGATCGCTTCAATCACAAAAATCATCGGTCTTTACATCGTTCTTGATCAAGTAAAAGAAGGAAAACTATCATGGGATGATAAAGTTTCGATTTCAGATTATGCAGAAAATTTGAGTATCACCCCAGATTTATCGAATGTTCCTTTGCATAAAGAAAACACCTACACTGTCAAAGAATTATTCGACTCTGCAATCATCCAGTCAGCCAATGCTTCAATGGTGGCCTTGGCAGAAAAAATCTCTGGCAGCGAAGCTAAATTCACTGAACGAATGAAAGAACAATTGAAAGATTGGGGAATCAAAGATGCAACGATCGTTAATGCATCAGGACTGAATAACTCTTATCTTGGCGAAAACCGACCAGAAGATACTGGAGAAAACGACGAAAATCAAATGTCTGCTCAAGATGTTGCCATCGTGGCCCGTCATTTGATCTTGGATTTTCCAGAAATACTGGACGTATCTAGCACTACGACACAAACGTTTGGCGAAAACACGCAATCACCAGTGGAAATGGTCAACTGGAACTGGATGCTCCCAGGATTCGTTAATTACAAGGAAGGCGTGGACGGATTAAAAACTGGTACGACTGAGCTTGCAGGTGCTTGTTTCGTTGGTACGATCACTAAAAACGATCAACGGATCATCACTGTCGTATTGAATGCGGACGGCCATGCGGAAAACCCGAGTGCCCGCTTCAATGAAACAGACCGTTTGATGGACTACTGCTATGACAATTGGTCAGAAAAAGAGCTCGGAAAAGCTAACGCAAGTATTCCTAGCCTAAAAACCATTGATGTAAAAGACGGAAAAGAATCAACAGTTCCTGTTGTGCTTAAAAGCCCTGTAAAAGTATGGGTACGAAACGATATGGATACTGGCAAATTAACGATCACGCCAACACTTGACAAGAAGCAAGTCACTGACAACGAGATCCAAGCACCTATGGATAAAGGTACAAAAATCGGTACCGCTACGATCACCTTGGCAGACGATAAATTAGGTTATTTAGAAGACAACAATGCGCCATCGACAGAGATCATTACGGATAAAACAGTGGAAAAAGCGAATATGTTCGTGATTGGCTGGCGACGCGTCGCAGAATTTTTCGGCAACTTGTTTTAATTGAACCATAAGAAAAGCATCTTTCCATCGGAAAGATGTTTTTTTGCTTTTTCTAGTTTAAATAACAGCTTTTTTCATCTATTTTCGTTATACTGTATAAGAAAAAGGAGTTGAATTTATGAATCTAACCAGAGATCTGATCTTTTTAGTTCTCTATCTTATTGGGGTATTCTCTATCGTTTATTGGCGAAAACAGAAGAAGGATCCTTCCTTGTTCTTTTACGGCAGTACGTGGACATTTACGGTAATCTTAACTTATTTTGTCGTGTTGGAAATTTTTTATTCGACCTTTTATTTTTTGATTCCATTGTTGTTCTTTAGTATCTTTGCTTTTTCTTATTTCACAGAAAAACGAAGGCTGCTGAATGGTCTTTTATTCAATGTTTTCCTCATCAGTTTCTGCATCTACTTGTTTGTCTTGCTGTATGAAACGCAAAATATTTTCCTTGGCGGACTGATCGCCTTGATCACGATTCCATTGCTACTTGTCCTTTTATTTGGTATTTATGGATTGATTGTTTTTCTTTTTTGGAACGGGGTCACAGTTTTACGTAGAGAATCGCATTCATTAGCTAATCTTTTAACGTTGATACTAGCCATTTTTCTTACACTGTTTCTTGTTTTTGACTTTTTCTTGTTAAAATATTTGCCGCAATGGATAAATGCTTTGTTTTTCTGCGTTCCCCTGATCTTGATCTATCTATTTATCGTATTCTACAACTTTTTGACTGTCTCATTCTTGTATCAGTTCAACCGGCCTCGATACAATCAAGACTTCATCGTTGTGTTAGGCGCTGGGTTGATCAATGGAGAAACAGTTTCTCCTCTTCTAGCCAAGCGAATCAATAAGGCAATTGCTTTTTATCGGGCTCAAAGCCGTGCTACATTAAATCCGCCCATCTTATTGATGTCTGGTGGGCAAGGAGCAGACGAAAAAGTACCAGAGGCCATTGCGATGAAACAATATGCCATGGAACAAGGAATCCCTGAAAGAGACATTCTTGTCGAAACCAATTCGACAACCACTTTGGAGAACATGCTCTATTCAAAGGAAATCATGGATCAGCAAATGAAAGGGCCATACCGCGCGATCTTTAGTTCCAACAATTACCACATTTTTAGAGCCGGTCTTTATGCGCGGCAAGCCAAATTGAAAGCAAATGGTATTGGTGCAAAAACAGCTTTCTACTACTTGCCTAATGCGTTTTTAAGAGAATACATCGCCATCTTGATGATGAACAAAAAAAGACATATGATCATTTGCGGATTGCTTTTCGCAGGCTCCGCATTCTTATCGCTGATTACTTTACTTTTCTAAAAAAACAAGGTGTGACAAAACATATGTCACACCTTGTTTTTTTCTTTCATTCTCTTAACTATTGGCAAAAAGAGTATCCCTTTTTTGACCGCTACTTGCTGAGCAGAATAAATACCGCTGTTGCCTGAACACATAAAGCTGATCAAGCAGATCATAAAGAAGTATACTGCCGCTTGTGAACCGAACAATTCGATCCCCATCACAAAGCAGGCAATCGGTGTATTTGTCGCACCAGAAAATACTCCGATAAAGCCCAATCCTGCAAGAAAAGGAACAGAAACATGGAGCAAAGGCGCTAGTGCTGCACCAAGCGTTGCACCAATTTCAAACAATGGTGTCACTTCTCCCCCTTGATATCCCGCGCCTAAAGACAAAACTGTGAAGAATAACTTCCCAATAAAATCATAGACATGTGCCTGTCCATTAAATGATTCTTGAAGTAACGGAAGACTCAATCCGAGATAACGTTGTGTTTGCAAAATCAATGCTGCTGCCACAACTACAGCTCCACCTATCGTATTTCGCCAAACAGGATGAGGAATCCATTGTGCATATCGCGCTTTTAAAAAGACGATCGAACGGCTGAATACCCAACCAATCAAACCAAAAGCAATCCCAGCAACAAAAACTTTGAAGAACATCAACATACTCCATTCAGGAATCACACCCATTTGGTAATGTAGATGAGAAACACCATAGCTTTCTGTCATGAAATTTGCAAACAGTGCAGCAAAGAAGCTAGGGAAGATCGCTTCTGTTCGGACTTTCCCGATTGCCAACACTTCTAATCCAAATAATGTTCCAGCTAAAGGTGTGCCAAATACAGAACTAAAACCCGCGCTGATTCCACTGATAATCAAGATTTCCCGTTCTGATTTATCCAATCGGAACAAACGTGCTGTATTATCTGCTAACGCTCCCCCCATTTGGACTGCTGTTCCTTCACGGCCAACAGATCCCCCAAATAAATGGGTAGTTATGGTTCCAAACAGTGTAAGTGGAATAAGCCGCAACGGGATTTTTTCTTCTCCACCATTTCCTTGATCGATCACTAAGTTGTTTCCACGACTAGAAAGTCCGCCGTGATACGCATAGAGATAAGCAAAAAGCGCACCACTAACTGGTAGTAGATAAAGGAGCCAAGGATGTGATAGTCGGATATCTGTCACAACTGTCAGGCTATTTAAGAAAAAAGCAGACAAGCTCCCCATGAATATACCGAGAATCGCTGTGATCACCAGCCACTTCAGCATATACACTAAAATGCGTACTGGACTCGGTAATTGTTTTTCCATAAAAAATTCCTCCTCAATAAAAAAACGCCTACTAAAGAAAGGGGCTGTCCCCAGACTTTAGTAGGCGTCATTAGCTATCTTTCGTTAGCATTTAAAGGCGAACACCATCACCTATTCACTTCCATTAAAAGATAGCATATTTTTCTGTAAAAAACAATAAAATTGTCGTTCTTTCTTTACACGTTCAGCAAATTCATAGAAAGGAGCCAATTTCGTTAACTGTTGATTACATTGGTCACTATCATGACAAATATAATTCCCCTTTTTCGTATACGTGCCATCAGAACCTGCTTTCGTTGTAGAAAGAAAAAGCGAAACATTCGATGTTTTCTGACAGATTGCACAGATTCCCTTATTTATCGTTGGTGATAAAGTACCGCTAATCCCTTTTAATTTTTCATCTTCGTAATAGACCATGAATTTTTTCTGCGTACCTGGATCATTCCAGCCGATGTACGTATGTTCTTGCAAGTCGATTTCATTCCAAGCTGGTTGTTTGAGTTTTTTCACTTTTCGGAATAATTTCTCGATTTGTGGTTTGCTAGGCTGCATAAACGGCTGAACGATTTGCTTCAGCTCCTCCAATGCTCTTTCTGCTTGCGCTTTTGTCAGTTTTACGTCTAAAACTGTCGTTAAAAATGTATCGATTTCTGGCAGTTCGTGATCTAATATGTCTCGAATCTTTTCAGCTGCTAGTGCCTGAACTGTTTGTACCGTTTTTGGATCATTGACAGATGAGTACGCATTTAATAACTGTTCTACTTCTCTTATTATAAAAAAATATTGGTATGGTTTTATTGTTTGTTCCATGATTTTAAAGTCCTTTCTTCTAACCAAAGTGCATACTTTGTAGAAAAAAGTGATCTTCTGCAAAGTATGTGTTACCTGAAGATCCCCGACTCTTTTAAATAAGATACGTTTTGCATCTTATCATCACCCCCTTTAATGCTTATTATTCTATGTACATGATTCATTCGATAAATAAAAGTAAACCGTATCTTGTACAGATAGTCAACTGCAAACAGAAAAAAGGACTGTGACAAAAGTCGTGTCAAAGTCCCTTGTTTCGAATGAATGGTGTTCAAAAGCTTGCATCTGCGGTAATAAGCCGAAACTTCACAAAAATTTGAGAAGTAATTTTCGTAAATTCCTTCTTATTTCTTGAAGCTGACCACTTCTGTCACAACCTCAATATGGTCTATTATTGGTTTTACCTATTAAATCGAGGATTCTTTCCCAAAGTAACGTTGCCATCTCTTACGCATACTTGCAGACATGGGCTGAGCCGCTTCTTTGACTGCGCAGTATTTGTCCACGAATGTCACGATATATCCTTCTTTGTACTTAGGCGGTGCAATCGTTGCGCCCCACATGTGCTTCAAAATGATATCTCGCTCAAGATCCGACAAATCGGTGATTTTTTCTGCATTCTTTACAGCAATTCTTGGATGGATATACGCATGTGTCCCCTCGTCAAATTTCGTCGTACGCCAATCATAGTAGAACAGATCATGCAAAAGTCCAGCACGCGCTGTTGCTTTAGCATTGCCACCCCATTTTTTTGCGAGCAGATAACTATAGTAAGAAACACTGATGGAATGCTCCAAACGAGTGGAATGAACATGCTGTGTGTAATTCGCTAATTTTTTCACTGCTTCTGTTTCTAAAAGATCTTGTACATAAGACATATATTCTTCGTCTTCACGCCATTTTTCTGTCATAATTATCGATCTGCCACCTTTTTGAATTTCATTTTCTTCTGAAATTGATCTAAGTATACCACCAGTGTTCGGATTATTCTAGTCGCTCTAGATAAAATAGCTAAAGCTTAATAGTTCCTTAATCATAAAGAAAAATGATAAAGAACGATCCCTGCTGCGACTCCGACATTCAATGATTCCGCATTTCCTTTCATTGGGATATATACGTTCTGATCAGTCAAAGACAAGATTTCCTGACTTACTCCCTGACCTTCGTTTCCCATGATTATAGCGAAATCCTCTGTTTTTTCTACTTTGTCTAATGCATGTGCTTCTTCATTTAATTCTGTACCGTACACCGTAAACCCTTTGCCTTTCATTACAGGGATCACTTCTGCCAAATCTTTTTGTAACACAGGCAAATGATAATTGCTTCCCTGCATGCTTCGCAGCACCTTTGTACTATAAATATCTACCGTTCCTTTACCTAATAAAACACCAGCCATACCAAACGCATCTGCCGTACGGATCATCGTTCCCACATTTCCAGGATCCTGTACATTATCTAGTAAAAGCCAGCCTCCTGAAAAATCTGGCGTATCTTCAGATGTTAACGCCATCACTGCTAAGATCCCTTGCGGTGTAGGTAGATCTGACATAGCGGTCATGACCTCATCTGAGACTAGAAAAGTAGAAATCTCTTTGTTTACAGCCAGCCAGTCTCCCCATTCTTTCATACCTCTCTGTGTCACAAAAAGTTCTTTTATTTCTGCATAAGACGACGCAGCTTCTTCGATCAGATGGAACCCTTCCAAAAGATATTCTGCCTTTTCTTCTCTGTATTTCTTTTTATGTAATTTTTTTAATTCTTTGATTCTTGGATTTTTTGCTGATTGGATCTCTTTCACATTCCTCACCTCAACTGATTATATCATGGAATAGGTGCTTGAGCTTGTTTCATCCTAAAAAAATCGGTATCATTGATTTATAAAACAGGAAAGAAAGGTGACGAACATGCGCAAAGTTAAAATGAATGTCCAAGGACGTGTCCAGGGCGTGGGATTTCGCTATATGACCAAGATGGTTGCTGATCAGTTAGGCGTGACCGGAACGGTAAAAAACGAAGACGACGGCTCAGTCACAATCGAAGCAATCGGAAATGACGACATCATCCAAAAATTTATCGAAGAAGTCAAGAAGTCTCCGAGCCCAAGTGGACGAGTGCAGTATGTGGATGTCCAAGAAGATCCGATGATTGAGGAACGAAAGAAATTTGATGTGGTGGGATAAGGTTGTGAAAAAGTCGCTTAGTTTTGAGTATTAAGGAAAATTTTGTGAAAATGGCTTTCCACATTTTTGCATAAATTTGACTTAATACCGAGAAACTGACTTTTGAACACCGTCGATAAGGTTGTTTTTGAGGCACTTTGCCTCAAGTATTAAAGACAGGTAGTAAAAAAGCTGATCTATAACTTGCAATGAATTTGCTTAACCCATATTTTCCAGACAGAACAAAAAAGTTTTTAGTTTTTTAAATAAGAAAGAAACACTTGGAATCACTCTTTTCTTTCCAAGTATTTCTTTCTTGATTTTTTGTCTTTTTTTCAAAATTTTTCGCTACGAAAAAGAAAGAATATTTATATGAAATTTCTATGAAGTTGATTGAATTCCATGCGCTTTTTTAGTATAGTTAAGTTTGTGTAAAAATTATAGAAGAGGAAGTATTCTATGAATAAATGGAAAAACTGGTTATTGGGATCCGGACTTGTCAGTATCCTGCTCTTTTTATCTGGCTGTGTGCGGATGGATTCAAACGGAAACCCTGACACTTCAGGAATCGTTTATCGAGTACTCGTCCATCCTATGGGCCAAGCGATTACATATCTAGTTGAGAATTTCAATTGGTCTTACGGCTGGGCAGTTATTGCAATGACTGTGATCGTTCGTATCATCATCTTGCCACTAGGTATCAGTCAATCGAAAAAAACAATGATCCAATCTGAAAAAATGCAAGCGTTAAAACCACAAGTTGAAGCAGCACAGCAAAAGCTAAAAGCTGCAACAACACGTGAAGAACAAATGGCAGCACAAGCAGAAATGCAGCAAGTATATCGCGAAAACGGATTGAGTATGACCGGCGGAATCGGCTGTCTGCCTCTATTGATCCAAATGCCGATCTTCTCTGCCTTGTATTTTACGGCTCGCTACACAGAAGGTATCCGTGAATCATCTTTTTACGGCATCGATCTAGGCTCACCAAGTATGGTGCTTGTGGCCATCGCAGGGGTCGCTTATCTGCTTCAAGGATATATTTCAACAATCGGTATTCCTGAAGAACAGAAAAAGACGATGCGTACGATGCTGATCGTCTCTCCTGCTATGATCGTCTTCATGTCGATCAGTGCGCCAGCCGGTGTTACACTTTACTGGGTAGTCGGTGGTGTGTTCAGCTGTCTGCAAACATTCATCACAAACGTTATGATGAAACCACGTTTGAAAGCACAAGTGGCAGAAGAGTTGAAACAAAACCCGCCAAAACAAGTCGTCACTCCAAGAAAAGACGTGACAGAATCAGCAAAGCCAGCTGACAACAAACAAGCAACAAAACAAATCAAACAACCAAAAAACAGTACAAATAACAAAGGCCGCAACGCAGGAAAGCAGCAGAAGCGGAAGTAGATAGTAAATAAGAGTGTAATAAAAATTCATTAACAGTTTTAGCAATTAAAAATATCGACCAAGATTTTTGAAAAAGAAATCTGGTCGATATTTTTATTTAAGTGAATGTTTAATTTGAATCATCGATTGATCGCTATCTAATTGTAGCAGCATCTTTTTATGAAGAAACAACTTTTTCTTATCTATCAACGTAGACAGGTGTTGCTGTTTCTTTTAATAATGTACTTAATTCCTTAATATTTTGTTTTCCTTCTTCTAACATCCAACTACTCGCTTTTTTTTCGCCTTCGGTAACAAAAGGTGCCACTCCCTTCGCCCATGTTGCTCGCCCACATAAGACACCATTGAATGTCGAACCTGATTGTTTTGCAAAACGTAATGTATCTTGAAATAGCGTAGCATTGACTCCCGCACTTAAAAAAATAAACGGTTGTTCAGTCACTTTCGATTGTTCATAGAAATACGCGGATGCCTCTGCTTGACTATAACAAATCTCTTGCCCATATTCTTCCACAAATCTCATATTCACTGGCACTTCTACTTTCAATACATCCACTTGATAACGTTCTTTTGAAAATTCTCGCATGGCTTCAATAACTTTATGGGGTTTTACTTTTGCATAGGCAAGAGAGGACGGATCGCCAATAGTTGCATCATAAGAAAGGATCTCTAAAAAGAAAGGTATGCCTTCTGCTTCGCATTCTGAACCAATCCGTTCTATAACTATTTGTTTTTGCACATTAATCTCTGCTGGTTCATCCACGTCATAGTACAATAAAAATTTACAAGCATCCGCACCAGCTTCTTTTAACCTTTTCACCGACCAAATATTCAATAAATCAGGTAATCTTCCCGGCATTTTCGTATCATAGCCGGTTTTTTCATAAGCTAGCAGCAAGCCACATTCTTTCTCTCGAAGCGCTGCTGCAGGCAGGCCGTATTCTGGATCAAGTAAAATAGCTGGGGCATAGGGAGTCAGGTATTGAGAAACCATCTGTTTAAATTGGATGATGTCTTCTGATGTAGCTTCTTTATATTGGTTGATCATTTTCTTCAAAGCACCACGCTGGTCGATTGCTAACGCGCTAATAATTCCAGCTTCATCCGTCAATCGCTTCAAACGTTCCTGCTTTTCTATACTCATCTTCTTCATATATCTTCACCTATTTCTTTAGTTAATATTGTGGCTATTTTTGTTTTTGATTTTGCTTTTCTCAACTGTTCTGTAACCTCTTTTCGCATCAATGATCGTGCAACGAGAGACAATAATTTCAAATGAGTCGTTCCTGCTTCTGAATCTGGAATAAATAACGCAAAAATAAAATCAACTGACTGTCTATCTAAACTGTTCCATTCAATTCCTTTGTTCAGTGTGACGATAATCATACTAGGTTCGTTGATTGTTTGAGACTTCGCATGAGGAATAGCAAAACCTGACATTATTCCTGTAGTACCTTCTTTTTCTCTTTCTAGAAGTTTTTGATATACATCTTTTTCGTCATGAGCAATTCCTAAGCAGAATGTTTGCTTTGCTAAAAACTTAAATGCTTCTTCTTGACTATCCAATGGCTGTTGTAAAAAAATGTTCTCTTCATGAATGATTGTCATGATAAGTCTCCTGCTCTTCCTTTTTCAATAACTGTACGATTTGCTGCTTTATTATCCATCTTCTTGTCTTTATCAGTTACTCTTTTCTTTTGGATTAATCCTAGTATCACTCCACCAACGATCGAACCAATAAGAATCGCTGTAACCCATTGGATTTTTCCCGTCACTACAGGTAACACTAAAAAACCACCATGTGGTGCTGGAACTTGGACGCCAAACAAATAAGTTAAGACAGCAGCAATTGATGAGCCTAACATCATCGTGGGTAACACTCGGATCGGGTCTTTCGCAGCAAACGGAATAGCTCCTTCCGTAATATGAGTTGATCCTAAAATAAAATTAACCAAACCTGCATTACGATCATTGGTATCAAAATATTTACCAAACAATAAAGTAGCAAAACCAGTAATCATTGGTGGTGCAATACAAGCTGCTGACACACCAGCCATAAAAGTCGTGTTTCCTTGTGCCAAAAGAGCTGTTCCTGTTACATATGCCGCCTTATTAACCGGTCCTCCCATATCAAACGCACACATACAGCCAACAATCACGCCAAGAACAAGTGGATTCGAATGTTCAAATCCAGCTAAAAAGCTCATCATTCCTTCATTTATAGCCTTCATTGGACCTGCCAGCAAAGACATCACGATACCAATAAATGCTACACCAATAACTGGATATAAGAAGATTGCCTTCAAGCCATCTAGTTGTTTAGGTAAAATTGTCAGTAGCTTTTGCAAAAATAAGATAAAATAACCTGCTAAGAACCCAGCTAAAATACCTCCTAAAAATCCAGTACCGCCATTCATGGCCACGATTCCACCAACAAATCCAACGACTAACCCTGGACGTTTCGCGATCCCTTCTGCAATATAAGCTGCTAAAACTGGAACCATCATTCCCATTGCTGCATCGCCAACTGCTTTTACCATTGCCGCTGTAGCATTGTATTGTGCATGATCTGGATCAAAAGAATAGATTCCCCAAACGGCAAATGAAATAGCAATCAATACTCCGCCAGCTACCACGAAAGGCAACATATGAGAGACACCGTTCATCAAATTTTTATAGATGCTACAACCAAAATTAGCACCACTCATCGCTTCTGGTTCTAAAGTATCAGCAGCTTCATTATCTGCTAAGACAGTACCTTTTCCTGCCAATGCTTCGTCAATCAGCCGTTGTACATCCTTGATTCCTGTACTGACAGAAACATCAATGACTCGTTTTCCCGCAAATCTTTCTGAATGGACATCTTTGTCTGCGGCAATAATGACAGCATCTGCCTGTTTGATTTCTTCAGCCGTTAATTCATTTTCGATCCCAATTTGTCCATGGGTCTCTACTTTGATCGTGATGCCTTTTTTCCTAGCTGCTTGTTCTAATGCCTCTTGCGCCATGTAGGTATGCGCAATTCCTGTCGGACAACCGGTTGCTGCAATTAGTTGATATTTTCCCATCTTTCGAACCTCTCTTCCCTGATTTTGATTTGTTTACTTAATTCCTCCACATCTAAAAAATCTGTTAATCCTTTGCGAAAAGCGGTTGAGCTGCCTGCTGCTATGCTTTTACGTAACGTTTCATCAAGCGGTCGTCGATTCATGTAACCTGCTAAAAAAGCGCCTAACATGGTATCACCTGCACATGCTGTATTGACAACTTTTCCTTTTGGCGAGTTTCCTCGAAACACCCTGTCTTTCGTAAAAAGAATCGCTCCTTTCTCACCGAGGGATAACAAAACATTTTCTGCACCTAACTCTACTAGTCGTTGTCCATAAACAAAGTAATCTTCATCTGTAACCATTTTTCGTCCGAACCAAGAAGAAAGTTCTTCCTCGTTCGGTTTCAGCAAAAACGGTCGATAGGGTAAACAATCCATGGCTTCTTGATCACTACTATCAATAATCAAATGAATCCCCTTTTCCTGACAAATCCGACTGATTTCTATTAAAACCTTTGGAGACAGCCCTCTTGGTAAACTCCCAGAAACACAAAGATAATCTTCTGCTTGTAATGCTCTTATTTGATTTAAAAAATTATGGACAGCTGTCTGCGGTATTTCAGGTCCTTGATTCACTAATTTGTATTCTTCTCCCGTTTGATTGACTTGTGTAAATACATTGATACGCGTCACACCAGGCACTTCAATAAAATCTGTTTGGATTTGTTTCTGCTTTAAATAGTCTTCTATATACTTTCCTGTGAACCCAGCAGAAAAACCCAATGCCGTACTTGGGAAATCTAGCATCTTTAATACTAGTGACACATTCACTCCTTTTCCGTTTGCCTGAATGTCATCCTCTTTTGTGCGATTTACCATAAAAGGATGCATCTCCTCTGTTTCAATAAATAGATCAATTGCCAAATTCATCGTGCATGTGTAGATAGACATAACCAACGACCTCCTTGACTCTATTATGAAATACGCGCAAGAGAAAATGTTTTCTTAATCGTCCCAACATAAAGAAAACCTTTACATTTATAAACTCGTCGTGCTATTTTTTAACTAACTTTTGGTGAAAGAAGGAAAGAATATGGATCACAAATTAAGTGAAACAGAACAGTATCTCTGGAACTTTATCGAACACCACATCCTAGAGATCCCTAACTACTCCATCGTGAAACTAAGTGAACAAGCAAATGTCTCAACAGCCACCATTGTTCGGACAATGAAAAAGAAAGGCTATGAAGGGTTTACTTCGTTTAAGCATCATCTAAAAGAAGGAGAAAACAAGAACATCAATTTTTCTTTCTTAGATAAAGTAGACAAAGGTATCCGCCGAGCCATTCTAAAAAATGAACAAGAAGTGGTACGTACGATCAATATGTTGGAAATCGGAAACATTGAGGATGCGATACAAAGAATCAAATTTGCTGACCGGGTTTTTGTCTTTGCCCGAGGATTCTCAGAAATGATTGGCCAAGAAATGCTGGTAAAACTTCAATTAACGGGAAAAAATTGTCAAATGCATACTGATCCAGAAATTATCAAAAGCATCAGTCGGAAACTGACTAAGAAAGACAGTGTTATTTTTGTTTCTTTGAACGGCGAGACAAAAGAACTCGTCACCGCCGCAAAGAATTGCTATGATGCAGAGATTGGTTCAATTCTAGTTACAGCCAATCATTCCTCTACACTCAAAGATTATTGCGAGATAAATCTCGTAGGTTTCAAATCAGAAGGTTCGTATTTCCCTAATTATGAAGTACGGTCACGCTTGCCTCTCCAGATTATCGCGAGAATTCTGCTTGACGCCTATGTATTGCGTATGGGGGAGAATTGAGGATATTTGATTTGCGATTGATAACAATTGCTAGAAAAACTGTTAAAAAATGCTTTACGTATCTCGCTACTATAATTTATTAGTCTCATTTTCCATTTTAGATAAAAGCTATCGTGTACTTTAGCATGGCTAAAAATACTACAAAATAAATAAACAAAAGGAAATAATAAAAAAATCTGGAACAGAAGCTTATGCTTTCTGTTCCAGATTAGGGTTGATGAAAATTAAATTATTTGAGGTTCATATTTTTGTACATAAAAATTCTAAAAATAACTTATTGAAAGTCAATCGGCTTTTCTTGCTGTATCCCAAAATTATAAGCAATTGCATCTAATATACGTTCACTTGCATTACCATCGCCATATGGATTGGACGCTTGCGACATTTTCTCGTATTCTTCTTTATCGCTTAACAGCAGAGTGGCTTCTTCAAAAACTTTGTCTTCTTCTGTTCCCACCAGTTTTAAAGTACCCGCCTCAATTCCTTCCGGTCTTTCAGTGGTATCCCTCAAGACTAATACTGGCACACCAAGAGAAGGTGCTTCTTCTTGTACACCCCCAGAATCAGATAAAATCATATAGCTGTTATTAGAAAAGTTTTGAAAATCAATAACATCTAAAGGTTCAATTAAGTGCACTTGTTCAGAGTCACTTAATGTTTCTTCTGCATTTTTTCTTACCTTAGGATTTTTATGCATTGGAAATACGATATGCACATCTTCAAATTTCTCAACTAATCTATTGATTGCTTTAAAAACATTCGTCATTGGTTGACCTAGGTTTTCCCGACGATGCATTGTGACTAAAATAATTCTTTTTCCTGCTAGATTATCTAGCAATTCATTAGAATAATTTTGTTTGATAGTGTATTCCATGGCGTCTATCACTGTATTTCCTGTAATAAATATAGATTCCTCTGGTCTTCCTTCCTTGAGAAGATTAGATTTGCTCATCACTGTAGGTGCAAAATAAATATCTGCTAGTGTATCAGTCAATTGTCTATTCATTTCTTCAGGAAATGGAGAATATTTATTCCACGTTCTCAATCCAGCTTCTACATGGCCAATCTTTATTTGATGATAAAATCCTGCGATAGATGCTGCAAATGTTGTTGTCGTATCACCATGGACCAAAATAATATCAGGTTTAGCTTCTATCAATACGCTGTCTAACTCTTTGATTACTCGGCTCGTAATATCCGTCAATGTTTGCCCATCTTTCATGATATTTAAATCATAATCTGCTTTAAGATCAAAAATATCCATTACTTGGTCTAACATTTGCCGATGTTGTGCTGTGACTGTTACGATTGATTCAAAGCGTTCATCATTTTCAATTGCTTTTATCAACGGAGCCATTTTTATTGCTTCGGGACGAGTGCCGAAAATGGTCATTATTTTAATCATTTTTTATTCCTTTCTTATAAATATAAAGATATAAAAGAAATGTTAGAAGTCCTTCTCCTAACATAGAAGCTAATGCTACACCAAAACCTCCATATAATTTACATAAAACCAGAGTACAAGCTATCATCACTATCATAGAAGTAACAAATAGTTTACTATAAATTTGAGTTTTACCACTAGCCACAAGTATTTGAGTCCCTAAAAGATTATTTATTATACTCAAGCTTGCCCAAATTATTAAAGGAATCAATAGTATTGAATAATCTGAATATGCTTTACCAAACGCAAGAGTAACAATAGAATTTGAAAATATGGCCATGGATATTATCATAATTAATAAAATAGGCATGAGTATACCTATAACTTTACCAACCATTTTAGTAATGTTTATGTCATTTTCTGCAATTTTTTTACTCATAATTGGAAATATTGCTTGGCTAAAAGGTGTGTAAGCTATTATCATCATTTGTGGAATTTTTTGAATTGCAGAATATGCCCCAACTTCTTGTTTAGTTGAAAAAAACTGTAAAGCTGTAACACCAATACCAGCAAATACTTTTCCCATACCGGATGATAAAAATAAATACCAACCATCTTTTAATTCTATAAATATTACTTTTAAACCTGGAAATTTAATTTTTATTCGAAGAAAACTATGCGTATATATCATACAGATTATGCCTAATATTAGGAAACTAATTGAATATAAAAATGTGTAGCCAATTACTTGATCAGACTTATTAATAAAAATAAAAGTCATGATAGTGGCAATAGTCCTTATAGTTACAGTGACAATAGAAATGAATTTCATCCTTTGAAGGCCTTGGAACAATCCTATTTGCTGAATGGAAGTACCTATTATCATAAGAAATAAGATTAACATACAATAATATTGTCTTGTGGGAATTTTTAATATTAAAGATAACAGAAATAGCAATATAAAAGAAATAAACATTAAAAACAGTCTAGCAAAAAAAATCGAACTGTATATTTTCGTAATGTCTTCCTTATTTTTTGCTATCGCTATCTTTCTTGCACCAGACCAGTTAAACCCATACTCAACAATTACAAGAAAATAACTTGTTAGATTCAGTGCTGAAGAAAATTCTCCATAATTATACGGGGTCAATATTCTTGTAATATAAGGAATAGTTATTAAAGGAATTACTGTGTTAAAGAATTGGAGAACGTATAACCATACCCCATTAATAACACCTTTATTTTTAAAAAATATTCTATACTTACTCATCTATTATAATTTCCTTAACTATAGAGTGTAAATCAGTTTTATCATAGAATTTTTTTGCATTTGAACTATATATATCATAATTTTTTTCAATATTATCAATCGCGTTTAATAAAGAATCTATATCAAGATTTGAAGAAATACCCATATTATTCATGGATAAAGGTACTTCTATGCCTGGAACTTTTGTGCCAAGCATCGGAATTCCAAACTCTGCATATTCAAACAGCTTATTAGGTGCAGAATATAAAGAATTTAAAATTGAATAATGTTGCCCTTTTTCAAAATTAGGCAGATAAGGTAATAACCCAATATGTGCTCGTTTAGTTACCAAAAGATGTTCTGGAGGATTTATAAAGGGAATTATCTTTACTTTAGGATATTTTCTACTAATACTTTTAATATAAGAATTGACAGGTCCCATAAAGCATACAAGGTAATCATCAGGTAACTTGTCACTAAGTTTAGCAAAGTTTTCTAGTGGTCTTTCTTTTTTGAAAACGCCTTGATAAAGAATTAATTTTCTATCATAAGTATCTTCTAGTATCTCTTCCAATTTATTATTAGACTTAATTTTTTCAGAATAAATTTGCTTATTTGGTAATATATAGGGAGTCTTGTTTAACCCCCACCAAGTTTTTAGTATATGTGCTCTATTATATTCTGGTACAACAACTGCATAAGCATTTTTCGCATATTCTTTTAAGTTAGCTTTTATAATGTTCTGATAAGGAAACATGGGCATATCTTCAATAAGTTCCATTAATTGCATAACATGTTTGTATTTAAATAAATCATTCCCAATCTCTCTTGCAGTTAAATCTGTTGTAGTCCAAAGTATATCATGATACTTCATTTTATCAGCAACAATTTTTCTAAGTACCTTCTTTCTACTCAAAAAATTACTGAATGATGTTAGTACATTTCCATTTGATTTTATATTAACATTGATTACTTCAACACTGGCAGGTATTATTTCTCTTATATCTTCATAATCCCCCTCTGTGATTAAAGTTACTTTATACTCTAAGTTAGATAAAACATTTACTAAAGTGATTACGGGGGGAAGCTTTAATAAATCCCATGCATTAACTACTAGAATCTTCATTTTTCAACCTCTTTTCCTCTAAATTCTAATGAAAAACACAATCCTGAGAATAAGAGATAAGTAAACAACTGTTGTGGTTGATAAAAAACACTTTCAGACATACCAACACCTATACAAAGAATTTGTACAAAAATTGAACAGCCACTTACATAACTCTCAAACTTTTTATTTTCTTTTATTGTAGCTATATGAACTTTTATAGAGAAAAATAAGTTATATACAATAAATAAAATATAAATCATTCCACCAAAAGCCCCTAATTCAGCAACTATTTGTAGAAAAGAGTTATGCGCACCTGCAAAACCAGAATGATTTCTTAGCTGATTGAACCTCAAGTCATAACTATTCAACCCATGTCCTAAAAACTTTTTCTCTTTTATCATATTAAGTGCAATATTCCAATAAAGTTCCCGATTACTTAAAGGGGAATTTCCTTTGCCAGATAATAGTATTACTTCAATTTTATTTAAAAGAAATTGACCCACAAGAATTGGTAATAATGATATGGAAGATATTAATAAGAAAAATTTAGATAAAGTTAGCTTAGTAAAAAATCTTGGAAGTAGAATAGCCAAAGTAATAAAAGGTAGTAAAAGAATTGCGCTTCTTTTGCTAGTCATAATAATTCCAATTATATACAGGATAGTAATTATAAAACCTATCAATTTGTCTACTCTTTTTTCTTTAAGGAAGAGCAAATTTAATTGTTGTCCATATCCAATAGATAGTACAAATGCATTAAAGCTTAGTTCTCCAGGTATTCCAGGTACCCCCCAGAGTAGTCCAAATTGATAAGTTTGTACCTGTTTTTCAGACATTATTTTTCCAAAAATATTTAAAATTATTGATGGATACAAATAATTCAGAAAAGTAAAGAAAAGAAAAAGCAAAGTCACTATTTGAAAAATATGAAACAACCTTTTTAAAGTTCCAGTTTCCCATTTTTTTAAATAAAATATTGCTCCTGTAAAAAAAATTAATAAATATTTATAGCCTACTGCAGGAAAACTAAACATAACATTCAACACTAAGTAGAACGAAAGAATTAAAAATATTAGTTTAGGTTTATGAATATAAAAAAGGTTAAATATAAATCCCAATCCTAATATAAACAATGATATTGTAAAAATAAAGTATTGTTCTTGTCTAAGAATTCCTGTATAACCAAACATCAAAATACTTGATATAATAATGATTATATAATTAAAAAACTTTTTCAACTCATTTCTCCTCTGGCATTAACTCTTGTAAATAATTACAAAAATCCATATAATTTTTTTCAGCAGAAAATTTTTCTTCCCAAATTTTTCTACTATTACATCTTAGGGTATTATACTTATGTTCTTCCATTTCTTTAACTTCACACAATAAATTTGCTAGTTTATCAGTTGAAAAATCACTCTCTAATAAATAACCATTGTATCCATCGCTTATTATTTCAGAAGTTCCGCCAACATTTGTTGCAATAACTGGAACTCCAAAAGACAAAGCTTCCATAATAGACACTGGAATTCCTTCTGATGTACTGACATTAATAAAAACATGAAATACTTCTTTTTGATATTTTACCATTAACTCTTTATTATCAATATGACCAGGAAATATACATTTTATATTACACGGCATTCCATCAAGTTCTTTCCTTATTTTATTCATATCAGTATCATTTCCAACACCATAATGAACCCATTCAACTAGATAAGACTTAGGAATAGCTTTTAATGACCTTGCGATAAGTTCCACTCGCTTAACAGAAGTAATGTTAGAACATGAGACTACCCTCATTTTTTCTCTATTAGTAGACCAATTTTTAACGTTTAAATAATTCTTTGTCCCTAAATATCTTAGTGATATATTTTTAGCCGTTGGATATTTAGATTTTAAGTAATGATAACCATCGTTTGAAATAGTTATTACGTCATCTAGTGATTCAATAATCTCCCTTTGAAAAGGTAAATATCCAGCTTTTGAATGTTCCTCATATAAATCATATCTATGTGCTCTTGCAATGAATTTACATTTTGGAAATTCTTTTTTTAGTAACTTTAATATATATGCTTGATACTCTAATCGATATGAGTAAAACAAAATTTCACTATCATTAGAAAAGCGATATTCAGCTTTTAAAATTTTTTTTATTCTATTATATTCATAATGGCTGCGTGATAGATAAGTAATTAATTTAACAAATTTTTTTTTAGTAAATTTTCTTCTACGTATTAAACGAAAAAGTTCTTTATATAATTCGGTATTTATTAGCAAACTAAATGAATAAACTAAATAGAACAAATAGCCTTTAAAAAAAATTGTATTTAATTCAACATTATCTGGAATATCTTTTTTTTCATCGTCAACTCTAGGCGATAAACTAAATAAAATTATTTTTAAATTCTGTATTTTAGAAAGATAATTTAATTCTTCTGAAAAATATGGTTCACTTTTACCATATGGAAAAATGGAAGTAATAGCCACTAGACTTTTTTTCATATTAACTTCTCCTATAAGAAAGAATTATAATAACTATAATCAACTTTTCCATTATCTTTTCTTAATATATTTTCTTCCAAATGGACATCAAAAAAAGCATGATTTAATCCTGTTTTTCTTGATAGGAAATTTTTTATTTCATCTATACTATTATTTCTATCCATTTCTAAAAATATACTCATTTTTTTGTCATTACCAACACAAACAACGTTATAACCAAGCTCATTTTTTATTAAATTCTCAGTATCATCAAGTGATATTCTATGTCCTGAAAGTTTTAAAAATCTCTTTTTCCTTCCCACAATAAACATATCACCATCCGAATCTATTTCAACTATATCACCGGTTTTATAGACTCCTAGCCATGTATCTCCCAATTCAAGATCTTTTTTTGTATTAGCATATCCCATAGCTACATTGGGGCCCTGAAAACAAAGTTCACCTTTATTTTCTTTTGTGTCTGTAAGATATGTAATACCTAATGGCATTGCCTTACCAATACTCTGTGTTTTTTTTATTGCTTTATCGGGATCTAAAAAAGTCATTCTTGCTGTAGTTTCAGTTGCCCCATAGGTTGCAAAAAATTTAATATCTTGTTTTAAAGCATAAGACGCTATTTTATCAAAAAGTTCTTTTGAAAGCTTCCCTCCACCTTGACAGATACTTTTAAGAAATGGAAAATTGTACTTAGTAAATTTCAACTTATCAAGCAATTCAAAACTAAATGGGACGCCTACAATATTCGTTATTTTTTCATTTTCTAATAAATCCCAGTATTTTTTTGAAATAGGTGAAGCATTTGTCATAACGCATGTTGCACCTAAAAATAAATGAGTATTTATTGTACTAAGCCCCATTGTATAACTTAACGGCAGATTCATTAAACCAATTTCGTTCTCGTCCCAACCGAAAGACATCGCTATATTTAAAGAATTGGACTCTATATTCCCTTTTTTATGTCTAACTAATTTAGGACTTCCAGTGCTTCCCGATGTTGTAAGTAACAGTTGTAGATTTTCATTTATTTTATATTGTGAATTTTCTGTTTTATACACTGAGAATGTAAAGAAATCAAACATTTTTTTGTATTTATAAAAATTTTCATTGTTACACCTTGAGATAATATACTGTGGTTTATACTCTTCTATGAGTCGATCTAATAATATGTTATCAATTTCAGCACTCAAAAGTAGTGGTACAGCATCAGCTTCTATCGTTGAGATATATGCTATCACTGATTCAATATTATTATCTGTCAGACAAAATACTATTGCTCTCTGATCAATATAATTTTTCACTCTGTTAATTTCACTTATTAGCTCTGTATAGCTTATTTCTAATTTATCATCCATTAGCGCTATTTTATTAGATTTTCGAATATTTAAAAACATTTAGCCATTTCCCCTACTTAAAAAATTGATAATCCATCCACACGAATTATCTGTCCTGTTATATAACTTGAGTCATTTGATAATAAAAATAAAACTACATTGGCAATCTCAGAAGCATTAGCTAATCTACCTAATTTTATTTTATTTATACGATCATCAATTTGGGAATTTGTTTCTTTTAGAAGCATCCTTGTTTTTGTTAATCCAGGTGAGACTGCATTTACTCGTATATTAAATCTAGATAGTTCCTTGGCAGCGCTTTTTGTTGCAGAAATTAAACCTCCTTTAGTAGCCGAATAAACAAATTGTCCTTCATTCCCAACTTCTCCTACAACCGATGTTATATTTACAATTGAACCTGTTTTTTTTCGTAACATTAATTTAAATGCCATCTCTATTATATAGATTGGTGCTAATAAATTAACATCCAGCATTTTTTGTGTATTATTTACATCCAACATTCCAATTCGTTCATTATATTCTACTCCCGCATTATTTACTAAAAAGTCCAAATAACCAAAATGATCTTTAATACGTTTAAAAATTTTTTTAACTTCTTTTTGAATAGTTATGTCACACATTACTTCGTAATGTTTTTTTTTGTCTGCAAACACTATTTTTTCCGGTGTTATACCAGATGAACTCGAAATAGAAATTACAATAGCACCTCTTGTTAAAAGTTGCCTACATATTTCTTTTCCAATCCCTTTGGATCCTCCTGTTATTACACATATCTTGTTTTCAAACTCAAATTCTTTATTCAATATACACACCTTTTTCTTTCAGTATTTCTATACCTGCATTAAATGAATTAAGTAGCAAAATATCTTCAGTTTCTAATTCAATGTCAAATTCGGTTTCAATATCAGAAATAAGCGTGATTTGTGCAAGAGAATCCCAATTACTAGTGTTCTCTATTGTTAATGAACTAAATTCTTCAAATCCTTCAGGCAACTGCAAATTTTCAATAAAAATTTTTTTGTATTTATACATTTTATTTTCCCCCTCTATGAAAATACCCTAGCTGGATAACCAAATACCTTTGTATTGGCAGCAACATTCTTCAAAACGATACTTCCAACTCCAATAGTACTATTATCTCCAATTGTTAGATTTTCAGTAATCACAACATGACTCCCTACATATACACTTTTACCTATATTTGCATTTGTAAGATTTGCAAAACCAGCGGTAGTAGAATAATCTCCGATTATTCCATCAAGTGCAATTGTTGAACCTAACAAGGTTACAAACTTTCCAATTCTTACACCACTCTCAATATTGTAAGGAGTCATTATAATACTACCTTCTCCAATTTTAATATAATCACCTAAAATTGCTTCTGGTGAAATGATTGTAGCAAAAATCCCCCCCTTTTTTTTTAATTTTTTAGATATAATTTCTTTACTTTTTACGTCAGAAATTGCGAGTGCTAAATATTCATTATCATATTTACGCTCATATTCAGATATTGTACCAATAATTTTAGAGTCTATTTGTACCCCCTCAAATGCCATTAAATTATCGTCAATAAAGCCTAAGATATTCCATTCTTTATTTTTTTTATTAATTCTATTTAAACAAGAAAAAACTTTTCTTCCTAAGCCACCGGCTCCTACAATAATTATATTTTTCATTTTAAATACCCATTTCTAAAATTATTTTTTTCTCAATATTCTTTAACTGTTCATTTAATTTTTTTTTAGAATCTGATGATGATATTATAGCAAGCGGGCGATCTGAGCTAGAAGAATACTCAGTTACCTCAAATCCAAAATCTTTTAGATATCTAATTTCATCTGTATACTTGTGAGAATTTATATTTTTAACTATCGTTCCCGCAGGCAATACAGGAAATTTCACACATGAATATTTACTGTATATTTTTTTTAAATTAGTTTTTTCACCTAAGGAATGTAATAAAACATTTTTAACCAAATTAACTCCAGTTGAAAGAGGTACTAGATCTGTAGTTATAAAATCTCCTCCTAATCTTGCTCCTAGTTCAATTAATTTTGGGCCATCTTTTGTCAACATAATTTCTACATGAGCCGCCCCTTGATCTATTCCACAGGACAATACTGCAGATTTAGCTAAATTTACTACCTCGCTTTCGTCTTTTGTATCAAGATCAGCCGGCTCATTATGTTCTAGTTCGACAAAATGAGGAGCCCCTGTAGTTTTTTTATCAGTGATTTGTATAACTTGAGGTTCACCATTACTACAAAAAATTTCAACACTCAATTCTTCTCCAATTAAAAATTCCTCAATAATAATTTTTTGACTTTTTGAATTCAACAATGCATAGTCAATCGATTTTTGTAAATCTTTTTTATCATTTACTAAAATTACCCCTCTACTACCTGAACTATCAATAGGTTTTATAATGCAAGGATAATTAATATTTTCTAAAGAAAAAGAATGCTTGTCCAATGATGACATAACAATATACCAAGGTATGGGTAATCCAAACTCTTTAAATTTTTCGATCATCCTATATTTATCAGTAGCATTTAGTGCTGTATCATAGTTAATACTTGACAAGCCAAGTTTTTCGCAACAAAAAGCCACGCTTCGCATGGGATAATCAGTTCCTATGGTGCAAATACCGTCTGGATTAAATTTTTTTGCAATTTTATAGACTTCTTTTTCATCAAAAATATCAACTTGATAAAAATAATCCCCATATTGAATACCAACAGAATTTGGATTGATATCAGCTATTCCTACTATTAATCCCATTGATTTTGCCTCTTTAATCAGAGGGACTTGTAAAATTGACGCCCCTAATATAAGGATTTTTTTATTCATTTTCTTCACTCATCCCATAAATATTTTCTTGAAATAAAATAGTTTTAACAGTCTTAATCACTATTTTTATATCTAACAAAAAATTATACGATTGTGCATAGTATGCATCATATTCAAATTTTTTTTCTTGTAAAATAGAATTTCTAAAATATGCCTGTGTGTACCCAGTAATCCCTGGCCTAACAATTAACCTTTTTTTTCTTTTTTCATCGTATTCTTTTAAAGATTTATCAATAGTTACAGGACGTGGTCCTATGAAACTCATATCTCCTTTAAAAACATTAATAATTTGTGCAAATTCATCAAGACTAGTTTTTCTAAGAAATTTGCCCACAGAGGTAACACGAGGATCATTTTTAGAATTAAAAGTGGAATTATCGCTATTTCTTATGTCTGGTGAATTAACTTTCATAGTTCTTATTTTATACATTTTAAATATCTTCCCATTTCTTCCTCTTCTTTCAGCAACGTAAAATATTGGACCTCCATCTGTAACCTTAATAGCTATACCAAAAACTAAAACAATTATCAGTAAAATAGGTAATAACATTATAGAGAAAATGATATCTAATATTCTTTTTAGATACTTATACATCTTATTCAAGTCCTCTCATAGTTTCAATAATATAATCTAAGTCTTCCTCACTAAGTAGAGTGTGTAATGGAAAACTAATTTCGTTATTATATGAATTAAGAGCATTTGGAAATTTTTCAATTTCAAACCCCATATTTTTATAGGCTGTTAATAGAGGTAGTGGCTTATAATGCACATTTGTTGAAATCCCCTTAGAAGCTAAAATCTGAATCAATTCATTTCGATTATATTTAATAGACTGGCCCATCATTAAATGAAAACTCGATTTAAACATTTCTCCTTCATGTTTAATAAAATCCACTGAAGTAATCTCATTATATCTAGACAAAATATTTCTTCTTTTTTCATGTAAATCATTATACCTATTTAGTTGAGCTAAACCTATTGCCGCTTGTATATCAGTCATGTTACATTTATAAGCTGTAGAAATAATATCATATTCCCAAGAACCCAACTTACTTTTTGATAAAGCATCTTTAGTTTGACCGTGCAATGAAAGAGTATTGATTAGATTGTAAATCTTATCGTCTAGTTCTTTTCCCAAAGATTTCCAAGTTAATGCTCCGCCTTCTGCCGTTGTTAGATTTTTAACTGCATGAAAAGAAAAACTTGTAAAGTCAGCCACATTACCCGATATCTTTTGTTTATATGTGGCACCAAATGAATGTGCTGCATCAGCCAAGATAATTATCCGCCCAAATGACTCTTGAATTTCATTAGTTGCATTAAATAAATTCTTCTTATCTTCCACAATTTCAAAAATCTTGTCATAATCACACATTACACCGGCTATGTCAACAGGTATGATTACTTTTGTTTTTGGAGTGATAGCTTTCTCTAGTTCTTTATAAGATAAATGGTATGAACCTTTTTCTACATCTACTAAAACAATTTTTGCACCAACATGCTCAATAACACTTGCAGAAGCTGTATATGTGTATGCTGATGTAATGACTTCATCTCCCGGTCCGACCCCCAGCATACGAAGACACATTTCCATACAAGCAGTAGCCGAATTCAAACAATTTGTACGCTTTGTTCCGCAATATTCAGAGATTCTCCTTTCAAATTCTTTTGTCTTTGGTCCCGTAGTTATCCATCCAGATTTTAATACTTCTACAACGTTTTTTATTTCTAAATCAGTAATATCTGGTGGTGAAAATGGTATCTGACGCTTTTCTAATTTATTCATTTATATTTTCCCCCTACTTATTTGAAGCATTTGCAAAAGTGACGATGTCTTTAGCCAATTGTTCATCGTCTTGCGGCAGGCTCTTAACAAAATCCATCACTGTTTGTATTGAGTAGCCTTTGATGTTTCCCACAAAGATTTTCTCATAAACTGCTTCATCATTTCTTTCCTTATCCAACAATAGTTCTTCATATAGTTTTTCCCCTGGACGGATACCTGTTTCAATGATTTCGATTTCGTCTTCGCTATACCCGCTCAATCGGATCATGTTTTTGGCTAGGTCTACAATCTTTACTGGTTCATTCATATCTAGAATAAAAATTTCGCCACCTTTTGCTAATGCGCCAGATTGAATAACTAAACGACTCGCTTCAGGAATCGTCATGAAGTATCGGGTCATACGAAAGTCTGTTACAGTGATTGGACCACCTTGAGCAATTTGTTCTCTGAATACTGGAATCACACTACCGCGAGAACCAAGGACATTCCCAAATCTGACAGCTGAGAATTTCGTACAGCCTTCTTCATTCAATCCAGTCACGATCATTTCAGCGATTCGTTTTGTTGAACCCATGACGTTTGGAGGATTGTTAGCTTTATCTGTCGATACCATGACGAAGTTTTTAACTCTTGCTGCTTTGGCTGCTTCTGCTACATTTTTTGTACCGAAAATATTGTTTTTGACTGCTTCTTTTGGATTATATTCCATCAGTGGTACATGTTTATGAGCAGCTGCATGGTAGACGATATCTGGATGATATTGTTCCATGATTTCATTGATTTTCTCGCGATCTTGGATATCTGCGATGATCGGTACAATTTCTGTAGGACAATTTTGATGATGCGTGCGTAACTCACGGTCAATCAAGTAGATCGAGTTCTCCCCATGTCCTAAAAGCAATAGCTTTGCAGGATTGAATTGAATGATTTGCCGACAGATTTCTGAACCGATCGATCCTCCTGCGCCGGTGACAAGAATGACTTTGTCTGTGATCTGATCTTTGATGGATTCAATATCCAACTCTACCTCATCTCTTCCCAGTAAATCCACTACGTCAATTGTTTTTAATTTTGATACGCTAATTTTCCCTGAAGCAAGTTCTTCTATAGAAGGCATCGTGTTGACTTTCACATGAGCGGATTCGACTAACTCGAAGATTCTTCGTAATTTTTTTCTTGATAAGGAAGGGATAGCGATCGTTACCATTTGAATGTCATATTTTTCAATCAATTCCGGAATATCTTTTAATGCACCTAATACTTTTTTTCCTGAAAGATACGTATTTCTTTTATTCGGATCATCATCTACAAACCCGACAACATGGATATCTTGAGCCGTTTTGGATCCAAGAAAGCTGTTGTATAAAATACGCCCGCCTTCGCCAGCACCAACAATCAATGTATTTTTAGCAGAATCTGCTGATACGTATCTCATATTTTTTGTTTCGACGTAGATACGCCAGATCAATCGGCTACCGATGATCAATAAGAGCGAAAGCAGATAAGCAAAGATAACTAACCGTAAACTATATCGCCGATTAATGAACAGCAGTATGAGGATACTTGAGGCAGCACTTGCAGATAGTGAACCAAAAATTGCAATGATCTCTCTTAAATTTGTATAGCGATTGATCCGAGTGAAAACTTTGAATAAACTACCATAAAATAAATAAAAACCAATCGACAAACCGATAGAGATTAAAATAAGGTCCATTGGTATAGCTACAAACGGCTTCATGAATTTAGCTGCTGCAATATTTGCAGCAATTAATAACAAGCTGTCCACAACAACCAATGTGGCAATTTTTCTTCTTCTTGTTAATACAAACACCCTACATTCCCCCTAAAATAAACCAAACTTCTTCTTTTTTACCTCTTCATAGACTGGATAACTGATTTCATCCCCGTTGATCAGATCCTTTGCGACTTGTTTCATCTGTACTACTTTTTCCTTACCAAAGTCCTTGCCAATCTGCTTATAGCACTCTTTTAAGTAAAAGGTGCGCTTAGAGACCCCATGGGCATCAGAAGCAGCCATCTGCACAAGATTATGTTTGACCATCGTTTTGGCTGTTTTCTGGATGTCTTTGCCAAATACCCCAACATAACTTGGCGCAGTGAGTTGGGCCAAACATCCCATATCTAGGAACGGAAGCAAATGATTTGGGTCTTCGCGAAAATGCGCGTTACGTTCTGGATGGACGATCACTGGTGTCTTTCCTAGTTCTAACAACTCAAAAAAAAGCTGTTCTGCATATAACGGCACTTCCAGTGTCGGAAATTCGATCAGAAGATATATATCATCTAAATCTGTAAATAATATTTCATCTCGATGGATGTCTTCGATGAGCGTTCCGGTAATACGTACTTCTTGTCCTTCCAATAACGTCAAAGGCAACTGTCTTTTCTCTAATTCGGCTTGTAACGAAGCGACTAGAGAAATGACTTGTGATTTTTCATTGCTGTATTTTCCATTATTGTGGTGTGGTGTGCATAAAATATGCGTGATGCCTTGCTGAATCGCTTTTTCAGCCATTGCAATACTTGCTTCTAAGTTTTCTGCCCCGTCATCGATTCCTGGTAGGATATGGCAATGTAGATCGATCATTTCTCTTGTCTCCTCTCTTCTTATTCCTTAATTTTTCCTTAATTTCCGTAGTAATAACCAGCATCTTTGCTATGTTCTGCTCCGTTGTACACAACACCTAAGACTCGTGCTTGTACCATCTCCAGCAGTTCTTTTGCTTTAGTCAAGGATTCTTTACGTGACATATTTTCACGTACGACCAATAAAGTGCCATCCGTTTTTGAAGACATGATCTGTGCATCTGTTACGGCTACTACTGGTGGCATATCGAATATCACCACGTCAAATAACTGTCTTGCTTCGGATAGGATCTGATCCATTCTTGGCGAGCTTAACAATTCTGATGGGTTGGGTGGCTTAGGTCCACTAGGCAAAATCGACAAGTTATCGACTGGCGTTCGTTGGATCACATCTGCTACACTTCCTGATGAACTAAGTGCTGTACTTAATCCACTGGCATTGTTCAGCTGGAATGTCTTATAGACGACGGGTTTACGTAAATCTGCATCGACTAGTAGAACTCGTTGACCTGATTTAGCAAAAACGACTGCAATGTTTGCTGCAGTGGTGGATTTCCCTTCTCCAGGACCTGATGAAGTCACGACAATCGTTTTGATTTGCTGACCAGCTGCGGAGGCAAACTGGATATTCGTCCGGATCGTACGATATTGTTCGGCGATTGGTGAAGATGGGTTTGTTAATGTGATCAAACTGACTGCATGAGTTTGTGCTGCTTTTTGTTTCTGTGTTCGTGCCATTTTTCTTCCTCCTAGACTCTTGAGCGGCTTCTGCGTGATGGGGCTGTTTTATCGTTTGTAGCTTTTGGTCGTGCAGGAGCTGTTCCTTTTTTACGGATACCAGCGTTCAATTCTTTCGCTGACATTTCTGGAACTGTTCCTAAGATTGGGAATCCTAATGTATCCGTCACATATTTTTCATCTTTCACTGTCCGATCAAGTAATTCGAATAAGAATGCCAGACCTACGCCTACCATCATTCCTAACACTAAGCCAATCACTAGATTCAATTTATTATTTGGCGAAACAGGTGTCGTATTGGCAACTGCACCTGAAATAATCGAGATTTTATCGACATTCATCACGTCTTTTGCGTTCTCTTGGAAAACTTGTGAAGTTGTATTAGCGATCTGTTGAGCAGTCACTGCATTCGTGCTTATTGCTTGGATCGAGAACATTTGTGAATTTTGTGACTGATTGACGGAGATCGCATCTTTGATTTGTCCAGCAGTCATTTTCACATTGTCTTCTGTTTCTAAACGATCTTTGACTTCATTTAGTACTAAATCACTGACGATCATATCTTTATACGTATTGATCATTTGCAGGTTCGTATTGACATCATTGACATTTGCAGTGTCTGATTGTGGCAGTGTCACGATCAATTGTGCTTGTGAACTGTATTTTGGTGTCAAGATGAAAAATGTTACGATTCCTGAGATGGCCAAGCCAGCAAACATTGAGATGATGATTGTTACCAAGTGTTTGCGTAATGTTTCAAAAATTTCTTTCAAGCTGATTGTCTCTTCCATTTTTTCTCCACTTTCCTATTTATTCTCTAGATTCATTTGATCTTTTAATTCTTTTTTCACACGATCAAGTTCTTGATCGCTGACTTTTTGATAGGAGATATTATCTTGCATGAAGCCTTCTCCTTGCAGCTGATCTTGCTTGATCGTACCAAATGCTTCCCGATAATCTAAAGCGATTTTTTTCATTTCATCAAAGCTCATGTCTGTTTTCATATTCGACTCTAGAGCATTCAAAACGGATTGATAGTTGCTGACACCGTTTAAACTCAATACTTTTTTTGCTACACCTTCTACGATCTTTCTTTGACGCTCTTGTCTACCATAGTCACCATTTGGATCTTCATAACGCATACGAGAATAAGATAATGCCTGATCCCCGTTCAATGTGATTTTACCGATTGTAAAGTCATAGCCATCTTGTGAGAAAGTGAGGTCATTATTGACTTCGATACCACCAACTGCATCAACGAGTTCCTTTAGCCCTTTCATATTGATAGAGACATAGTGATCGATTGGGATGTCTACATATTTTTGTACGGTATCCATCGCCATGGCAGCTCCGCCGAATGCGTAAGCGTGGTTGATCTTGTCTTTTGTGTCACGACCTACGATGTCGACATACGTATCTCGAGGAATGCTGACGATCGTTGTCTGTTTGTCTTCAGGACTGACTGTGGCAACCATCATCGTATCTGATCTTCCTTGATCGACCCGACCTAAATCTCCAGTATCAATCCCCATCAATAGAACAGAGAAAGATTCTTGTTTGTCCAGATCAACTGGTTTCGTTCGTTCTCCTTGGGTTCGTTCCACTGATTCGTAAGTTTTCTCAATAGAATGTGAGAGATCCAGATATAATTTTGCTCCTACTCCTACAATTGCTAATACTAATACGATAAGAACTGCTAAAATAATCAGAAATATTTTTTTCCCTCTTGATTTTCTTCTTCGTCTTGCCATAGTTTCCTCCGTTTGCTAACCTTGCTTGAATCAACGCTTTAACTGTCAATAGCTTATATTGCTATAGCCCATTTGCTGAGCAACAGTTTGTGCTTTTGTTGCGTATGCTACGCTTATTTTTTCATTCCGGATCTGCTCTATTTGACTGAGCGCCGTCAAATATTGATCGTAAGTAGCGGTGGCAGTCACTTGACCATCCTTTAACATCGTATCGAATAACTGATCTAGTTGCGTGACTTGCGTGATCTGGGTATCAGCGAATCCTAGATATTGCATAACAACCGTTTTCCAAGGACTATCTTTAAAAAAGCTCATATTTTCACGTACACGAGCGACATCTGCACTTGTCACCTTTTCTTTGATGATGACATCGTCTACAGCTTGCTGCCAGTTTGATACATTTTTAGTAAATAAATCGTTGACAGCTGTCTGGATCTTCAGTTTTGATTCTGCACTATCTAACTGTGTCACGATTGCTTTCTTCTCATCTTGGATTGCAACAGCTTCTTTAGGCAATTCTGATTCTTTGATGTCGTAATCATCTGCTGAAAGTTTGACAGAGGATAGCTTATTGGACAAACTTGTGATTGTTTCTTCTGTTATTTCAGGGTTTAGAAAAATTTTTTCTTTTGTACTATACAGCTTGTCTACTTCTTTTGATAAAGAAGTCAAGGTGTCTTTTTGATTGGTGATGGCAGATTCTGCATAATTGATCCGTTGCTGATGTTGTCGCTGATTATTGATATGGTATCCAAACAAACAGATCGCAATAGCACCTGCACCTACCGCCACAGCAGTCAATGACTTGACGAATGGCTTTTCCATAGATTCACTCCTAAGTATTGATGATAGATAAATTAAGATATAATTCACTTACATAAAAATGACAGCTTTTTATTTAAAAAAACATAATTAAACTAATATATTCACAGAAATATTTGTAAACAAGTTTTCCCTATATAATCATACCACAAACTGTTTTCTTGACTAGGGCAATTTACGATTAAAAAGTAAATAAAACATTAATAAGATAACAATTAATCGATTTCATTTTTATTTCCTTAATTTTCATAGGTATTTTTAAAAGTTACACAAAAAATAAAATAACAAAAAAATTAACATTGAATTAATAATAGTTATTTATATTTATAACAATTAAACCAGAGAAACAGCCTATTTTTTGCCTGTTCTCTGGTTTATTTACATATTAGAAATTATTTTGTGATGATTTGATCCAAACTTGCTAGTGACAAAGCCATGGCAGCAATTTGACTTAATTGCGTTAATCGGTTCTTACGTACTGCTGGTTCTTCTGCCATGACCATCGTCTGATCAAAATAATTTTCGATCAGTGGGCGAAGGCTTACAAGCTGATCATAATTTTCGTTGATCGTTTGGTCAGCAAAGCTTGTCTTCATTGCCTCTACTGCTTTGTGCAGTTCTTTCTCCGCTTCGTTTTCGAACAGTTCAGGGTCTACTTCTGATTGTTTTTCAAGCTCCGCTTTTTTCGCTAAGTTCACGACACGTGTCAAAGCTTCCATCGATGGTTTGAAGTCTTCATCTGCAAGATGCTGCTTGAACAATTGTGCTGCTGCAAATACTTTTGTCAGATCTTTTTGTTCTGCATTCAAAACAGCTTCGATGACATCATGACGGATATTCTTCGTTGTCAATAATTGGCGCAGACGGCCTTTGATAAAGTCGATCACCTGTTGTTGTCCCGCTGACAAGCCAATGCCAAAACGATCCGTATCTTTACTGATAACTTCACTAATCGTTTCTTGCAGAACAGACAAAGGAAAGGCCCATTTTTTCGATTCGATGATTCGAACGACACCATATGCTTGACGGCGCAAAGCATATGGATCGTTTGAGCCACTTGGGATCATCCCAACTGCAAAGAAAGAAAAGATACTATCTAATTTATCAGCAATCGCTAAAACAGAACCTACTGTAGTCTCAGGTAAATCTCCTTCACTGGATATAGGCATGTAATGTTCACGGATCGCTGTTGCTACGGCTGGTTTCTCGCCTTTAAGCAGAGCATATTTTTCTCCCATGATCCCTTGTAGTTCAGGGAATTCTCCTACCATGTTGGTTACTAGATCAAATTTATAGATTTCAGCAGCGCGTTGCAGATCCATCAATTCTTCCTCAGATAGTCCTACTTGTTCGCCTATAATGCGGGCGATGACTTGTACCCGTTGCATTTTCTCGTAGATGCTACCGATTTTTTCATGGAAAGTAACAGTTTTTAATTTTTCAACGTATTGGTCGATTGAAGCTTTCTTGTCTTCATTATAAAAGAATTCTGCATCTTCTAAACGAGCAGTCAATACTTTTTGATTGCCTCGTACCACATTTTCCAATTTTACCCGATCGCCATTACGAGCAGAAATAAAATGAGGAAGCAACATACCTTGATCGTTCCGTACTTCGAAATAACGTTGATGTTCTTTCATAGAAGTGACTAGTACTTCTTCAGGAACAGAAAGATATTTTTCCTCGAAGTCGCCAGAAAAGACAGTTGGATATTCGACTAGATTGTTGACTTCTTCTAGTAAATCTTCATCTAGATCAATGATCCAGTGATTTTTTTCTGCTAATTCGTTTGCTTGTGTGATGATCATTTCTTTTCTTTTTTGCGGTGAAGCAATAACAAATTGTTCATTTAATTTTTCTTCGTATTCTTTTGCATGCGCAAATGTTACATCTTCGCCTAAGAAACGATGACCTCTTGAAGCTCTGTCTGTTTTGACATCCAAGATCTCAAACGGGATTATTTCGTCATCTAACAATGCCACGATCCAGTGAATAGGGCGAATATATTCAAAATCGTATTCTGCCCAGTGCATCGTTACTGGGAAAGTGAGGCTTTTAATGACATCTGCTAAACCTGTCAATACTTCTTTTGCTTCTTTGCCGTGAGTGTATTTCGTTACATAGACATATTCCACGCCTTTTAATTCTCTAAAAGTGATAGCATCTGTCGTCAGACCTTGTCCGCGGACAAATCCTTCAGCTGCTTTCGTCCAGTTTCCATCTGCGTCCAAAGCAATTTTTTTGGCTGGTCCTTTGACTTCTTCTTCACTGTCTGCTTGACGTTCTGGAATGTTTGTTACTTTGATTGCTAAGCGGCGCGGTGTAGAAAACGTTTCGATCGTATCATAAGTCAATTGGTTTTCATCTAAAAATTTTGCTGTTTTTTCTTCTAATTGTTTCATGCTTGGTGTGACAACATGAGCAGGCATTTCTTCCAGCCCGATTTCAAGTAATAAGTCTTTTGCCATCTTATTCAGCCTCCTTCATGTTTTCTGGATTTGCTGTGTTTTTATTCAATAAAGGGAATCCTAATTTTTCGCGTTCTGCCACAAAGATTTTGGCTACAGCACGAGCCATGTTGCGGATACGGGAAAGATAACCTGCTCGTTCTGTTACGGATACTGCACCGCGAGCATCTAATAAGTTGAATGTATGGCTGCATTTCAAAATATAATCATACGCTGGATGAACAAGATTTTCATCGATACAGCGTTTAGCTTCTTTTTCAAAACGGTCAAAATTGCTTAGTAGCAAGTCTTGGTCGCTTACTTCAAAAGAATATTTGGAATGTTCATATTCTGGTTGTTTGAAGATCTCGCCATATTTCACACCATCAGCCCATTCCAGATCATAGACACTTTCAACTTCTTGAATATATGAAGCAAGACGTTCTAGTCCATAAGTGATCTCAGAAGTAACTGGTTTACAAGGTAGTCCTCCGACTTGTTGGAAGTACGTGAATTGTGTGATCTCCATCCCATCAAGCCATACTTCCCAACCCACACCGGCACACCCCATCGATGGGTTCTCCCAGTTGTCTTCAACAAAACGAATATCGTGTTCTAATGGATCAATTCCTAAAAGACGCAAGCTTTCTAAATAAAGCTCTTGGATATTTTCAGGTGAAGGTTTCATTACGACTTGAAATTGATGATGCTGATACAAACGGTTTGGGTTTTCTCCATAACGCCCGTCAGCTGGTCGGCGGGATGGCTCTACATAAGCAGCATTCCATGGTTCCGGTCCGATTGCCCGTAAGAATGTATATGGGCTCATCGTACCTGCTCCTTTTTCTGTATCATAAGCTTGCATCAGCATGCAGCCGTTTGATGACCAAAATTTTTGTAATGTTAAAATCATATCTTGGACGGTCAATTTTTTACTCATCTGTTTTGCCCCTTTCAATTTTTAAGCGTTGCTGTCAATAAGAATACAGGAAAGAAAACGACAAAAAGTCCCTATGTCTGATTACAGACATAGGGACGAATAATTTCGCGGTTCCACCCTACTTCCGAATAAAGATTCGGCAGCTTCATTTATCGTACTCGCAAGTGCCTCTTCAAAAATCGTTTGGGTCCGGCTTCCACTCTCCCGAACTCGCTAAACCACGTGTTTTTTACTGATCTTGGTCAATGTACGTATTCATTTTGCAGTTTTCTTGTTTATATAATAGATCCTCTCAGTGAACGATCTATTTAATCTACGGTTAATAATAGACGGAAGTCCCTGTATTTGTCAAATAGTTTTGATTTTTTTGTTGTATCTTTCATTTATTCTTCTTTTTCAGGTATCTCTTTTTCAGGCATATTTTTCTCTGGCGTCTTTAATACGTGTGCCCAAGACTTCATTTGATCAATGAACTTTTTGCTTTTTAGATGAATACCGACATATTCATCATACAACTGGTCAATGAGGTCACGGATTGCCTGCTTCGTTTCTTCTTTCAAGTGGATTCCACTGATCTTATCATAAGAAATAGCCGAAAACATTCGGACGAAATAAACAGCGCGAGGATCTGCATGATAACGGTGTTCGTCCATTGGCCAGTGTTTCTCGCATATCACACCGCCATATTTGGAAGAATAGTCAAATTTTCCTTTTGTTTCCCCGCATACGACACAGTGCGTCCAAATTGGCGCGATTCCGAAGCGTTGCAGTATTTGAACTTCAAAGATATTCGTGATGATTTCTGCATCATCTCCTTGATCCATCCGCTGCAGAGCTTGTTGCGTAAATTGGAATAAATGCGGGTCATATTGATGATCTTCGATTGCTGCATCTACTAGATTTAGCAAATAGGTACCATAACCGCTCAAAAAGATATCTTCTTGGATGTTCCGAAACGCATGGACGTCTTTGACACTGCTTAAAAACGACAAACCTTCACTTCGAAAATTACCGATATAGACTGCTTCGGTAAAGGGGAGCAAAGCCGGAGCTAATGGCTGATTTTGCCGATGGATTCCTTTGATATAAAACATCATTTTGCCAGAAGATTCCGTAAAGATTTTGACTAATTTATCTTTTTCTTTGTAATTACGGCTAGATAAAATCAAGCCTTTCGATTCTGCAAGCTGGCTCATATTCTCCCTCCTAAAAAATAAATCTGGAAAAGCAGATTCTGCCGATCCAGATTATTTATGTTTCGATCTTCCGCCGTTTTTCTCAACGTGCGGATTTTTATCTAGTTTATTTCTATACTTAACCTATAAGAAGTTCAGAATATCAGTATTCATCTTTTCGGTAGCCGAAGTCTTGCAGATAGACTTTTTTGTCTCGCCAGTCTTTTTGGACTTTGACCCAAAGTTCTAGAAATACTTTGTCTCCTAAAAGATTTTCGATATCCTTTCTTGCTTTCGTTCCTACTTGCTTCAGCATTTTTCCGCCTTTGCCGATAATGATTCCTTTTTGGCTATCTCTTTCGACGATGATCGTGGCCTGGATATGGATTTTATCATTCTCGTTTCGCTTCATCGAATCAACAACGACTGCGACAGAATGAGGCACTTCGTCTCGTGTTAAAAACAAGACTTTCTCACGGATCAATTCAGAAACGATGAAGTATTCAGGATGATCAGTCACTTGATCATCTGGAAAATATTGTGGGCCCTCTGGCATTTCACTGACTAATACATCCATTAAGCGTTCGACATTGTTTCCTTCTGTAGCAGAGATCGGAATCACTTGTGCAAAAGGCATCTGCGTCGAATAATCTTCGATGATTCCCAGCAACTCGTCTGGATGGATCTTATCGATTTTATTGATAATCAGATAAACAGGAGAATGCACGTTTTTTAGACGTTCAATAATAAAATCGTCTCCCCGGCCGCGTTTTTGATCAGCACTGATCATAAATAAGACTGCATCCACTTCTTTCAACGCACTGTAAGCTGCTTCTACCATAAAATCTCCTAGACGATGCTTTGGTTTATGGATTCCTGGTGTATCGATAAAAATCAGCTGAGCTTCTGGTGTAGTATATACTCCTTGGATTTTATTTCTAGTTGTCTGTGCCTTGTCACTCATAATGGCAATTTTTTGACCCACGATTCGGTTCAATAATGTGGATTTTCCTACATTCGGGCGGCCGACGATTGCGACAAACCCTGATTTATGTTCTGGCATATACGTTCTCCTTTTTAATTAAACAACAAATGATATATTTTAGGGACAAATAAAATCAACCCAATGATGACAGCAAAACAAGCGGTCACTAAAACTGCTCCAGCTGCCATATCTTTGATTTTTTTCCCAATCGGATGAAAATGAAAATCCGTAAACATGTCCACTACATTTTCAAAAACAGTATTGATGATCTCTACTATCCAAACGAGAAAAACAGCTAAAAGCAGCCATAACCACTCTATCCGATCAAGCTGGAAAATCACGCCCATAAATAAAGCAAGGATACCGAACGCAACATGTTTCCTCATATTGCGTTCTTCCTCAAAAACGGTTTTGACTCCTTGGACAGCAAATTCCACAGACATCAGGAAATGTTTGTTTTTCTCTACGTTTTTATCTTTTGAGTCCATAGGCATCCAAGATCTCTTTCTGTAAACCAAACATTTCTTTCTCATCTTCTGGTGTCATATGGTCATACCCGTTGATATGCAAGAATCCATGTACCGCTAAAAAGCCAAGTTCCCGATCATATGAATGGCCGTAAGCTTCTGCTTGTTCAGCAGCACGTTCAATAGAGATCATGATGTCTCCTAGTACACGAGGTAATGGATTCTCTCCATCTTCAAAAATCACTGGGATTTCGTCTTCGCCTTCTTCTTCCAGAGCAAAACTGATGACATCTGTCGGTGCATCTTTTCCACGGTAATCACGATTGATTACTTGGATTGCCGCATTGTCCATGAAAGTAACAGACATTTCTATTTCCTCTGGCAGCTTTAAATAAGATGCTGCAAATTGCAGCAAGTCATCGATTTCTTTCATTTTCTCTTCTGAGACTTGGTTTGTTTCATCCATAAAGGTAATATCCATTATACATCGCTTCTTTCTATTCTTCTTGTTCTTCCTTTATCTTCTCAACTTCTGTTTTCATTTTAGGATATTTGATCCGAGAATGGAAGGTGCTACTTAAACCGCTGATCAATGATTTTTCCACTTTTCGGATTTCTTTCAAGGTCAGTCCACTATCGTCTAATTGACCATCGGAAATACGCTCTTCGATAAGATTATGGACAAAACTTTCGATTTTTTCGCTCGTCGGATGATCCATTGCCCGTACTGCAGCCTCACAACTGTCAGCAATATTGACGATCCCTGCTTCGCGACTTTGCGGTTTTGGTCCAGGGTAACGGAATTGCTCTTCTGTTACTTCCGGATTGCGTTCTTTCGCTTTGATGTAGAAATAACGCATTAGCGTGGTTCCATGATGCTGTTTGCAAATATCGATCACCATTTGCGGCATATTATAATCTTCCAATATTTTGGCTCCATCTGTCACATGTCCAAAGATAATATGTTTACTGTCTTCTGGCAATAAGAAATTGTGCGGGTTTTCCGCTCCTGAAGGCAAGTTCTCAACGAAAAAGCTAGCATGTTTGATCTTGCCGATATCATGATAATAGCAAGCTACTCGAGTTAGCAAAGAACGTCCGCCGATTTCTGCTACAGCGTTAGCACTTAGATTAGCTACCATCATACTATGATGATAAGTACCTGGCGCTTCTTCCAGCAACTGTTTCAATAAAGGATGATTTGGATTGCTGAGTTCATTTAATACAATTACACTGTCATCATTGACCATCAATTCAATATATGGGTGTAGACCGATCGTCAGCAAGAATGAGAAGAGTGCACCAGTGAACCCGCAGACGAGCATTAACCAAGTCGTTGCATCACCAAAGCTCATTCCTTGATAGACGATCAAAATGACATCCATCATCACAGGAAAAATAATGACCCACATGGCAGCAGATAATCCTTGTTCTGAGATCCGTTTACGTCTGACAATCGTTGCCATGAGCCCAGAGAAAACATAAGACATCAAGATAATCGTTAGAAAGTTCGTGCCAATCGAATCATAAAAGATGAAAAGTGCAGATACTGCTTGGAAAATACCAGCCATGATCCCTGCTCTTCGATTCAAGAAAAAGCTTAAAACAAGTGGTGCAAAAGCAGCGGGATAAAACAGCGGGATGTAAGTAGCTTGTTCCGTTTGGAATAATTGGAAAAATTTCATCAGCACTATGCTGACTGACATAGCTGTCACATAGAAAAGCACGTATTTTGTTCTTTCTCCTGCATTTTGGAATTGAAGTGAATTATAAATCAGTACGCCGATTTGAAGCAAAACAGCTAAAACCATGGCAATTAGCGGAAAAATCGAAGTTGTTTGATTAGTCAGTCCTAGTAATTCCAATTTTTTCATAGCTGAAGCATCGATTTGATTACCTTCACGAACAATGATTTCTCCTTGGAAGATCATCACTGGTTGTACAGCTTCTCGTGCGGATTGTTTCAATTCTTCTGTCTTTTTCTCATTCAATACGTCATTCACTACGATACCTTGATCCACTAAGTAGCGAATCATTTGTTGTTGTGCTGGTGTGACATTCAAATATTGGATTTGCTCTTCTGCTTCTTGTTTAAAAGCTTCCAATTCACTTTCACGAACTTGTTTGCTCATCTGTTCGTCAATGAGCTTCAGACTCTCATCCCTCACAGTATGGATCTCAGTTTCAGTCATTTCAAATATCGTCGAATAAAAATTGTTCGGTAGTTTTTGATAAAACGCAACATTTTCTGCATTCACATTTTCAAAATTTTTCTTCAGCGCGGCGATCCGCTCTTCTGTAGTAGGCTTTGGGATATTTTCATCTTCCTTTGCCTTATCAATCTTTTCGTCATAAGATTTGTTGATGGCATCATTCGTCTTATCGATCAATTCAAATAGTTGCTTGATCCGATTGTTCTGGTCATCTGCAAGATCTTTTTGGTAAGTGTATTCTGGAGTGACTGCTTCTGCTGCCAGTTTTCTTTTTTGTTCGGTTTCTTCCGTGTTCTCGATCGTTTTGTTCGCACGGATACTTTCTTCTGCTACTTGGCCTTCTCTGAAATCATTGGCCTTTTGTTTGACACTACTAAATGTAACGCCGCAGATAATGATAAAAAACAAGAACAGCAGAAAAGGCAATGCTGCCTTTCCAAGTTTTTCTTGTAGTTTCTGCAGTGTTTTATTCAACATGTGCTTATCCTCCTAAGCAAAGCTTATTCTTGATAGAGATCTGCCTTTTCATAAGCTTTGATGATTTCGGCAACTACAGGGTGCCGAACAACGTCACTTGCTTCAAAATTAACAAAATCGATTTTCTTGATTTGCTTTAATGTTCGTTCTGCATGAACAAGACCACTTGTTGTCCCTCGAGGCAGATCAATCTGACTCGTATCTCCATTGACAATCATTTTTGATTGATAACCAAGACGTGTCAGGAACATTTTCATCTGAGCAACTGTCGTGTTCTGTGCTTCATCCAAAATAACGAATGCATCATCCAATGTCCGCCCCCGCATGTAAGCTAAAGGAGCAATTTCGATCACGCCTCGTTCCATCAATCGGTTCGTATGATCTAATCCAAAAATTTGGTATAAAGCATCATAAACAGGACGCAGATAAGGATCTACTTTTTCTTTTAGATCCCCGGGAAGAAAGCCTAGATTTTCCCCTGCTTCCACAGCAGGCCGCGTCAAAATGATTTTTTGCACTTCACCTTTTTTCAAGGCAGCGATTGCTAATACTACTGCAAGAAAAGTTTTTCCTGTCCCGGCTGGTCCTACGCCAAATACGATATCATGTTTGGCTACCGATTCGACATATTTCTTTTGGCCGCTGTTTTTTACCCGTATAGGTTTTCCATTACGGTCTTTGACGATCTCTTCCTCATACATCTCAACAAAATAATCTAATGTGCCTTTTTGCCCCATTTTCAGTGCCGTCACGACATCTGGTGTACTTACATGGATTCCTCGTTTGATCAATTCCTGCAATGTCCGAATGACTGAGGCAGCCAAGGAAATCTGGGGTTGTTCACCAATGATCTGAATGATTTCTCCACGTGTATGGATGGTTGTTTCTGTTGTTTCTTCAATCAGTTTTATATGCTTGTCGTGTGCACCTAAAAGCATGCTGACATCATCAGCAGCCGTCAATCTAATCTCTAAAGAACTAGACTCTTCCGTCAAAAATAGACATCCCCTTTTTTTCGATTCATTCTTTCCTATTTTACCATACTCAGAAGAAACTATATAGCAAATAAGAAAAGGTTCTAAAAGAGTTGCTTAACCATAAGTACCAAGAAACGTTAAAAAATAGCTGCTTCCATTCTCTAAAGGTCTCGTTTGAATAAAAAAAGCTGATCATGTAACCTATGCATAAGATAGAGGACAAGTATTCCGTCTAACTTAGCAAGTATTCTCTGGGTATTTTTCTTGTTTCAAAAAAAGAAAACAAAATATTTGAAATATTCTTGCATTTCAAAAAAAACAGGTGTATTATAACGTCAATAAATAAATATACAGCAAAGCGTCGAGGAAAACAGTAGGCTATTCAGCGATTTATTCCCAGTGAGTCATGTAAGTGAGAAATGACAATAAATCGAATAGACGAACATCATTTCCGAGTCAATGTCGAAAACGTAGATCATTGTGGCTGCCTCCATTATCAGGCTAGCGGATAACTTTATCGAAAAGCGTCCGTGAATGAAGAAGCTTTTTTAAGCGAAAAAAGGTGGTACCGTTCTAGAATCTAGAGCCCTTTTCCCAAGTGGAAAAGGGCTTTTTTTATATTTTAAGGTGGTGGTTTTCATGGAATCTGATATTAGTGGTATTTCTAGTTTCTGCAACGTTTATTTTGTTACTCAAAATGATAATTATTGGAGGAAAAATTTATGGAAGAAACAAAAACTTATTCATGGAAGCAATTATTGATGGTCAGTTCACTTATCTTCGGGATGTTCTTCGGGTCAGGTAATCTGATCTTTCCTGTCCACTTAGGTCAAATGGCTGGATCAAACTGGATCAGCGCTGGTGTAGGATTTGCCATCTCAGGCGCTCTTTTCCCATTATTAGCTATCTTAGCTGTAGTAGTGACAAAAAGTGATGGTCTGTATGACTTAGCTAAACCTGTCGGAAAATGGTATGCTGCCTTGTTCTTGATCCTTGTTCATTTAACGATCGGACCATTCTTCGGTACACCGCGGACAGCAGCAACTGCTTTTGAAATGGCTGCTAAACCCTTTTTGCCTGAAAAATATGATTCATTAGGTATGTTTTTATTCTCTGCTCTTTTCTTTTTACTTGCTTATTTCCTTACTGTACATCCAACACGTTTGGTCAAATATGTCGGAAAGTATTTAAACTCCTTGTTTCTTGCATTATTAGCTATCATTTTTGTCGTTTCTTTATTCCAACCCATGGGGAATCTAAACCAATCTGCTGCAGATTCTTATCAGACGAACGCTTTGACAAATGGCGTTTTAGAAGGATACAACACGGTTGATGCAGTAGCTTTACTTGCTTTAAGTGTCACTTTTGTCCATGCAGTTCGTGATCTTGGTTTTAAAGATAAAAAAGTCACAGAATTAACAGCAAAAGCTGGTAGCCTGAGCGTTGCGTTAGAAGTCATGATTTATTTTGGTCTGGTCCTTCTCGGTGCGATGAGTTTGAATAAGATGTCTTTATCAGAAAATGGCGGAACTGCACTTTCTCAGATCACTAATTTTTATTTAGGTAACTTCGGTGCTAGCTTCTTAGGGGTAATGGTCACATTAGGTGTCTTCACTACCGCTATGGGACTCGTTGTTTCTTTTGCACAAGATTTCCATAAACTGTTCCCTAAAGTCAGTTATATGACATGGCTGCGGTTAACGACTTTTGTCTCTTTTGTCGTTGCGAATGCCGGATTGGATAATATCATCCAATGGTCTTTACCAGTATTGATGCTTTTGTATCCATTGTCACTTGCGTTAATCTTGCTTTCCTTAACAGCAAAATTCTTCCAAAAGAGTCCATTTGTCTATCAAGTAACGATGTTCTTTTCTGCCGTTCCAGCCGTATTGGATATGTTGGCAAATTCGCCTGCATTAGTCAGTCAGCAAACTGTCGTAGCAAGCTTACTAGGATTTTATCATCATTATGTTCCTTTTGCTGCATTAGGACTTGGCTGGGTCGTCCCAACGTTGCTTGGTTACGCTGGCAGCTTGCTCTTTTATTATGTATATCGCGTATCAGGATATAAACAAGAAGCAAGTGAGTTACCAGAAGAATAACCAAATCAAACACAATTTAACATAAGAGATATTAAACAGGAAAAAACGAGAGTGGGACAATAGTCCTTTCTCCAAAAGAAAAAACAAGTCCGATTTTGATGGTTAATTTCAAAATTGGACTTGTTTTTTCTTCTTTACGTCTCTTCCTCTCCATGTATTTCCCTAATTTTCTTAAATTTAACGCCATGAGTGCCAAGCCAATGTCAATCTTGGCTCCTTGTTTCCCTCGTAAGTGGAAACGGCGGAACGCCAAATGAGCCTTTAGATGTCCAAAAACTGGTTCGACATCAATTTTCCGTTTCCGATAAATCGAACCTGTTTTTTCCTCTAAAAGCTTCTTTTTACATTCTGCTTTGAAATAACGCCATGTATTATTCACTAAAATTTGTCGGTTTTGCTCACTTTTTGCTTTCGTACATTGACTACGAACAGGACAGTCTCGACAATTTTCACATTCGTAAATTTTGAAGTCACGTACAAATCCGTTTTTATCTTTTCTTCGACTATATTGCTTGAAGGGAACGGCCCGTTGGGCAGGACAAATATACGTATCTTTTTCTTCGAGATACTGCCAGTTATCAACCACAAAAGGTCTTTCTCTATAGGTCTTTTTATTTTCTTTATGATAACTAGCATAGGTAATTAATGGCGTTTTATGCAAGATATCGTTGATATACATATAATTTTCTTCACTTCCATAGCCGGCGTCCGCTACAATATACTCGGGTAATTCGTTGTGTTGTTCCAAAAAGCTGTCTAAAAACGGATTTAAGGTTTTTGTATCTGTTGGATTTGGGAACAGATCATACGCTAGGACATATTGACTTTCTGTTGCGATTTGTAAATTGTAGCCGGGCTTTAGCTGACCATTGCGCATGTAATCGTCTTTCATTCACATAAATGTGGCATCTGTATCTGTTTTAGAAAAACTATTTCGCTCTTGAAAAAGGCGGTTATAGGTTTCATATTTTTGTTTTCTTGGTAGATAATCAGCTTGGATTTTGCGTAGGTATTTTTTGTAGGTTCTTCTTTTTTTCTTTAATTGGCTTTGTTTTTCTTTCTTTTTTTCATTTTGTAGTTGCTCTTCTGTCGCCACTAACTCTGTTTCCAAATGATGAGCGATTTCTTCCAATTGATTGCTTGTCAATCCCTCGGATTGGCTTTCTTCTTTTAAATAAGGCAAGATTTCTTCTTTATAAAGGGCCTGATAGAATTCGTTTGATTGCTTATCCAAAGCAGCTTCATAACGATTCGTCGCTTTACGCCAGACGAAACTGAATTTATTGGCATCTGCTTCGATTTTTGTACCATCAATAAATATCGCTTCATTATCAATCACTTGATTGGTGATCAATTGACGGCGAAATAAGACAAATGCTTCAGCTAAAAGGTGAGCGGTTGTTTCCTGACTTCGGAATCGATTGATGGTCCGATAGCTGACTTGTTCGTGATTAGCCAACCAACGCATACGATAGCTGTCATCTAATAGAAATTCAATTTTCCGTCCAGAAAAGACACGCTGCGTATAAGCATACAGAATAATTTTTAACATCATTTTGGGGTGGTAGGCCGGTCGGCCTAGTTGTTCTTCTAATTCAAGAAAGAGTGTTTGTGGCATTGCTTCGACTAAAGCGTTGACTGCAAAAGCGACATCTGTTTCAGGAATATATTGTTCCATATCTAATGGTAAAATTGTTTGGTTAATGGTATAATTTTAAACATAAAGCACTCGCTTCCTTTCTGATTGGGTTTCGTCACTTTAATCTTACAGGGAGGAGTGCTTTTTGTGTACCTTAAAATCAAAAAAAGTGGGACAATAATCAGATTTTTTTCTGACTATTGTCCCACTCTCGTTTTTTAGTTCTTTTTTTACGAACACAAAAAACTGCGGACAATCACTGTCCGCAGTTTAAATGATAAAATTAAGATTGTAATAGTTCTTTCACAATCGCATTCACTTGGTTTCCATCTGCTTTTCCTTTGACTTTAGGCATAATTGCACCCATAACTTTGCCAAATTCTTTCATTGATGAAGCTCCAGTTTGAGTGATTGCTTCTTGAACAAGTTGTCGAATTTCTTCGTCGGAAAGTTGTTCCGGCATATATTTTTCGACTATTACAATTTCACTTTTTACTTTTTCAGCTAAATCGTCACGTCCTGCTTCTTCAAACTCATGCAAAGAATCACGTCGCTGTTTCATTTCGCGAGACAACACCGTTAGTTCTTCTTCTTCTGTCAAGTCGTGACCTTCTTTAATCTGCTCGTTTTGTATAGATGACTTGATCATTCGGATGACTTGTAAAGATTCCTTATCTTTCGCTTTCATCGCTGCTTTCATGTCATCGTTTAATCTACTTAGTAGTGACACACTACCAACTCCAATTCATCACAGAACTAGAATTTTTTGCGTTTTCTAGCTGCTTCAGATTTTTTCTTGCGTCTTACACTTGGTTTTTCGTAGAATTCACGTTTACGAGATTCTTGTAAAGTACCCGCTTTTGACACGGAACGTTTGAAGCGACGAAGAGCATCGTCAAGTGATTCGTTTTTGCGAACGACTGTTTTTGACATGTTAATTCCCTCCCTCCGAGCTTAAAAAGTAACCGTAATTGTTATTGAAATATATCTCAAAAAACAAGACTGTCCTGTAAATATTATATCTAATGCTGTTTTGACCGTCAAGGAAATCTTGCTTTTTTTTAAAATTATCAAATGTTATTTTATTTAAATCCTTATTGACAATTTTCACATCTTCCGAAAATCTCGAATCTATGCCCTTCGATCGTGCATCCACCTAGCTGTTCTTCGAAATAATTCATCGGACACATATGGATTTCTTTCGTTGTTCCGCACACTGTACAGATAAAATGATGGTGATGGCCGATTTCCCCCTGACAGCAATGAAAACGAAACTTCATTTCTCCATTTAAATCGGTTTCTTCCAGTAAATCGATCTCTGCAAAATCATGGAGATTCCGGTAAATCGTATCATAACTTACCCCTTTGAATTCCTGATTCATATAGTCAAAAACTTCTTTAGCAGATACGTAGCGGTTACGCTTCACTAAATAAGTTAACAATGCTTCTCTTTTTTTAGTATATTTAAAACCGTTATTTTTCAATGTTTCTAATGATTGTTCGATCAATGTCTGTTTTTTCATGACTTATTCCTCCAAATCAAAATGATTACGAAGTACGCATTCTAGAGTATGGTATAATAAACATAAAAAAAATGCAAGTGAGGTTTTATCCATGTCTTCCGATTCTACAGAAATCGTTACTTTTTTTGTCATCTCCGACTCTGCTGGAGAAACTGCGACAAAACTAGCGCAAGCTACTATGGCTCAGTATCCTACCGTTGAGTTCAACCTATTCCGCAGAACGTTCGTGACAGATGAAAAAACATTAAGGCAGGCATTGCAAGATGCATTAGAAGAAAAAGCACTTGTCCTGCATACATTAATCAATCAAGAACTGATCGAGATAACACGTTCTTTTTGTGAAGAACATCAATTATTTAGTTTCGATGTGATGACGCCACCGATATCAGAAATTGAACGTTTAACTGGTATCAAGCCAATTCGGCAACCTGGTGCCCTCCATTTATTGAATGAGAACTATTTCAAACGGATCAAAGCAATGGAATTTGCTGTAAAATACGATGATGGGAAAGATCCTCGTGGTTTTTTAGAAGCAGATGTCGTTTTGCTAGGCGTATCCCGAACTTCCAAAACGCCTTTGAGCTTGTTTTTAGCAAATAAAAATTTAAAAGTTGCCAATTTACCTTTGATTCCCCAAGCACATATTCCCAAACAGCTTTGGGAGATCGATCCTAAAAAAATCGTGGGACTGACGAATAACCCAGATATTTTAAATAATATCCGTAAAGAACGGATGCGCTCTTACGGATTAAACCCTGATACTGCTTATTCCGATATCGAAAAAATTAGAGCTGAACTCGATTTTGCGAATGATCTTTATGAAAAACTAGGATGTGTAGTGATCAATGTGGCATCTTTATCTATTGAAGAAACGGCTTCGCTTATTTTGAATGCTTTAGACCTAGAAGATCATAGTTATTATGGAACTGAAACAACAGAAAAAAGCGATTAATCATTTTTGTCTTTTTCTTAAAAAACACTGGAGTGTGACAACGAAGAAATTTCGTTGTCACACTCCAGTGTTTATCTATTTGCACCTATCGTTATTGATGTTCCACATGTTTGAGTGTCTGGTTCAAAATATCCAGTACATGAGAATCATCAAGACTATACAAAATCGCTTTTCCCTCGCGATGAGACTTGACGACATGATTTTCTCTTAATAAACGTAGTTGATGCGATACAGCAGACTGCTCCATTTCCACTGCTTGGGTGATTGCTGTCACATTTTGTTCCCCGTCTTTCAGATATAGCAGAATTTTAAGACGAGTGGGATCACTCAACATTTTGAATAATTGACTGACTTTCTCTACTTTTGATTTTTGCGTGTCTGGCAATCCATTCACCTCCAACTTGAAAAAAGACTGACTTCTAAAGTTTACCACTTTTTCCATCAGTCTCAAGTTTTTTATTCTTCTGTCATCTTTTTGATAATCGCTTCATAAGAGGCTACTTTTTCGGCTGCGTCTTCTGTAGAGCTTCCTTTTACACCAATATAAAACTTGATTTTCGGCTCAGTTCCTGAAGGGCGGATAGCAATCCAGCCATTTTCTTCCAATGTATACTTCAATACGTCGGATGGCGGTGTTGTTAGTTTTTCTACGTTTCCTTCACGGTCTGTTCTCGTCAATTCTTTAAAGTCTTCTGTTTGAATAACTTTTGCTCCGGCAAATTCTGTCGGTGCTTCTTTACGGAATTTTTCCATCAAAGCAGAGATTTTCGCAGAACCTTCTTGTCCGCTCATTGTCACAGAAATCGTTTTTTCTGCGAAATAGCCATAGGTTTCAAAAATCGTTTGCAAGCCGTCATACAACGTTTTGCCATGTTTTTTATAGTAAGCTGCTACTTCTGCTAATAAAAGCAATGCTTGGATCGCGTCTTTATCGCGAACAAAAGGTTTAACTAAATAACCATAACTTTCTTCGAATCCAAACATAAAAGTATGTGAATGGTCTTCTTCAAATTGTTGGATTTTTTCAGCAATGAATTTAAACCCTGTCAACACATTGAACATGGTAGCACCGTAGTGTTCCGCAATTGCTGTAGGCAATTCGCTGGAAACGATTGATTTCAATACCGCTGCGTTTTCTGGTAAAGTGCCTCTTGATTGATGTGCTTCCAAAATATATTGAGCAAACAACGCTCCGATTTGGTTACCAGTCAATACTTCATAAGAACCATCTGGCAAACGAACCGCTGCGCCTAAACGGTCTGCATCAGGATCTGTTGCAATCAGCAAGTCAGCTCCTTCTTTTTCTCCAAGTCGTATAGCATATTCAAAAGCTGAATGTTCTTCTGGATTTGGCGATTTGACCGTAGTGAAATCTGGATCTGCCACAGCTTGTTCGGGAACTAGTACGAATTGTTCGAATCCAGCTTGTTTCAACGCACGTTCGCCCAACATTTTCCCTGTTCCATGAAGTGGCGTGTACACAAGTTTCAAATCTTTCCCCATTGTTTCAACCAATTCACGATCAATCGTCACTGCTTTGATTTCTTCTAGATAAGCAGCGTCCACTTCTTCTCCGATGATCGTGATCAACCCGCTATGTTTAGCTTCTTCGTCAGATAATACTTCGACTTTTAGCGGATTGCTGACTTCACGGACATATTTCGTCAATGCATCTGCGTCTGCAGGAGGCATTTGTCCGCCATCTTCTCCGTAGACTTTATATCCATTGTAAGCCGCTGGGTTGTGAGATGCGGTTACCATGATTCCCGCAAACGTCTTCAAATGACGAACTGCAAAAGAAAGCTCTGGTGTTGGACGCAGACTTTCGAATACATAAGACGGGATATTGTGATGTGCCAGTGTTTTGGCTGCTTCCATTGCAAATTCTGGTGACTGATGGCGTGAGTCATAAGCGATAGCGACACCTCGGCGTTTTGTTTCTTCACCTTGTGTATCCATGAAACGTGCTAGTCCTTCTGTTGCTTGTCTTACCGTATAGATGTTCATTCGATTGATCCCAGGTCCTAAGATTCCCCGCATGCCTGCAGTACCGAATTCCAACGGTGCATAAAAAGCATCTTCAAGTTTTTCAGGATCTTCACCCAGATCATTTAATTGTTTTTTTAAGTTTTCTTCTAAATTTTCTTCATGTACCCATTGTTCATACACTTGTTCCCAAGACATGAAAAGAACACCTCTTTCTGAAATATGGTTCTTAATAAGTATAGCATTCACTTATTAGATATGAAAGTATGAGGACCAAAAAACGCTTAAATCAAGAAAGGATTCTTTTATCAAAAGGTGTTGGACGTGTTCGCATAAATCAGATTCAGTAAATTTCACGCGAAAAAAAAGAGTAAAAGAACAATTGAAACCGTTCTTTCACTCTTTTTAAACTTATGCTGTTGTTTCTTCTAAAGACTCCAAGTATTTATACACTTGTTGTCCAGCAATACCGCCGTCACCAACAGCTGTAGTGATTTGTCGCAAATCTTTTTCACGAACATCTCCGATGGCAAAAACGCCTGGCATATTCGTTTTCATTTCGTTGTCTGTTGGAATCCAGCCAGCTTCGTTCGTCAAACCTGCTTCTCTAAAAGGTGCAGTTAATGGATCCAGTCCAACATAGATGAATACTCCGTCTGCTGCTAAATCAAATTCATTGCCGGTTTTGACATTACGTGCTTTCACACCTGTCACTACCATTTCGTTTCCAACGATTTCGTCAACGACTGTATCCCACATAAAGGAAATTTTTTCATTTGCAAATGCACGGTCTTGGATGATCTTTTGTGCACGTAATTCATCTCTACGGTGGACGATCACTACTTCAGAAGCAAATTGTGTCAAATAGATGGCTTCTTCTACTGCTGAGTCCCCACCCCCGATGACTACTAGACGTTTGTTACGGAAAAACGCACCATCACAGACTGCACAGTAAGAAACGCCTCGTCCAGCAAATTCTTCCTCGCCAGGTACGCCTAATTTACGGTGGATACATCCTGTTGCGATAATGACTGTTTTTCCTTCGTAACTTTTATCTTCACAGATGACTTCTTTATGGCTGCCGTGATCCTTGATATCTTGAACGATTCCATAAGCATTTTCTGTCCCAAATCTTGAGACACTTTCATACATCTTATAAGCTAGATCGGGGCCCATGATCGAATCGAATCCAGGATAATTTTCGATTTCTGCCGTATTGTTCATTTGGCCGCCAGGGGCACCTTGTTCGATCATCAATACGGATAAGTTTGAACGTGAAGCATATAAAGCAGCAGTCATCCCAGCAGGACCTGCGCCAATAACGATTACATCATACATATGTAGATTCTCCTTTACTTAATCAAGTAAGCATACTTTACAGCCAATGCGAAAAAAAGTCTATTGTTCTGCTTGCGTTTCTCGAATAGCTTTATTATACTCGAAAAATCCGCTGAAAAACAATAGACTTTTATAAATCATTGATCAATCGTTCGAAAGATTTTCTCCATTTGAATCAATTACTTTTTTATACCAGTTGAATGATTTTTTCTTTGAACGGGCTAATGTGCCATTTCCTTGGTTATCACGATCGACATAAATGAATCCGTACCTTTTCTTCATCTCACCGGTACCAGCTGATACTAAATCGATACATCCCCAAGTCGTATAGCCTAATAGATCGACTCCGTCTAGTTCTACTGCATCCTTCATCGCCTGGATATGCGCTGCCAGGTAATCGATTCGGTAATCATCTTCCACATAACCATTCTCATCTGGCGTATCGACTGCACCTAAGCCGTTTTCTACAATAAATAATGGTTTTTGATAACGATCATAAATATCATTCATCGTTATTCTCAAGCCTAATGGATCAATTTGCCACCCCCATTCACTTGCTTGCAGATATGGATTTTTGACAGAAGCAAAGATATTTCCTGCAGTCTGTTCCAAGAGTTCGTTGTCGGTAGTCGAAACTCGGGAAGAATAATAAGAAAAAGAGATAAAATCGACAGTATGTTCTTTCAGCAATGCGGCATCCCCTGGTTCCATTTCGATCTGAATGCCATTTCGCTCCATTTCTTTCAATGCATAAGCGGGATATTCTCCTCGTGACTGGACATCAATGAAGAAATAATTTTCTCGATCTGATTTTCTAGAAGCCCAAACATCTTCAGGATTGCAAGTGTATGGATAATATGCTCCTGCTGCCAGCATACAGCCTACTTTGTTCTCCGGATCTACTTCATGAGCAATCTTCGTTGCGATGGCACTTGCAACTAACTCATGATGTGCCGCTTGATATTTGATTTGTTCTTCATTTTCTCCTTCTTCAAAATATAGTCCTGCTCCCATAAATGGTGCATGAAGGATCATATTGATCTCATTGAATGTCAGCCAATATTTGACAAGTCCTTTATAGCGATTGAAGATGACTCGGCACAGATTTTCATAAAAACCAACGAGTTCTCTGGAACGCCACGCACCATATTCTTTGATCAAATGCATTGGACAATCAAAATGCGTAATCGTCACAAGTGGCTCAATTCCGTGCTTTTGGCATTCTTTAAAGACATCCTCATAAAATTTCAAGCCAGCTTCATTCGGCTCTTTCTCATCCCCCATTGGAAAAATACGACTCCAGGCGATAGACATTCGATAAGTCTTGAACCCCATTTCTGCAAACAAAGCAATATCTTCCTTATAACGATGATACATATCGATTGCAATTTTTGCTGGATAAAAATGATCCTCATCAAATTCAAACATTTTTTTCTTTCCGGTGATAACAGGAAAACGGTCTTTTCCGATTGGCACAACATCTACGTTTGCTAGTCCGCGTCCACCTTCATCATAACCGCCCTCACATTGATTGGCTGCTGTAGCACCGCCCCATAAAAAATCTTTTCTGAATCCCATTATACTTCCTCCATTATATGTGTATTACCTGATAATTCTCTTGCCAGTTCATCTTGAACTTCGATTCCTTCTTCTTTTAATCGGCTGATTGTTTCCTTGAATTTCGGTAAATACTGCTGGTGTGCAATAAACAACTCATCCATGATCCGTTTTGCTGTCTTTCCTGATCGTATAAGTGGATTGATCGTAAACGCCTGTAAAGCTGTCCCATAATCACCAGTCACAGCTGCTTCGATCGTCAGCAATTCCATATTCTTCATTACTTGCAACCAGCCTCTTTCAGCAGCAGGAAGAGAACCAAACGCTACATTTCTCGCTCCTTGTGCGCCAACATAGGCAGTGACTTCTACTACACAATCTGCCGGCAGGTCAGGAACAGCTCCATCATTCTTTGTAGATACCACGATCTGTGTTTCTTTATTTCCATAGATTGAAGCAATCGTTTCACAGGCAGCGTCTGAATAATAAGCGCCACCTCGTTTTTGCAATTGTTCAGGTTTATGGTCTAATTCTGGATCTTTGTATAATTCAAATAGCTCTGCTTCTGTTTCTTTCACTTGCTGCGCTCTTGTACCAATCGTTTGATATTCTTCTAAAGCATGTTCCAGCATTTCTTCTTCACGGTAGTAATAGCGGTGGTAGCCACAAGGGATCATGTTCATTTGTTTTAATTGTTCTTTGAAAAACGGGATATCAAAGATATTTTTCGGTAATCCATTATCTTCATCGTATAAACGATCAATCAATTCTGCCGTGCGGTCATTTCCTTTATTATCTGCTACTTTGTGCCAATGGAAATGATTTAGACCGGCAAACTTGTAGATCAGCTCTTCTTTTTTCTTGCCAAGCATTGCTGGTTCTGTCATCATCGCCATCACTGGCACATTGCATAATCCAATCACTTTATCCCATTTGCCATATCTGATAACTGCTTCTGTCACCATCCCACTTGGGTTCGCGAAATTGATCAGCCAAGCATTTGGACATAAACGCTTCATGTCCTCAACGATTGCCAAAACGACTGGAACGGTACGAAAAGCTTTGAATATCCCGCCAGCACCATTTGTTTCTTGCCCAATCATCCCATAATAACTAGGGATCCGCTCGTCTTTGATTCGTGCATCTAATTGACCGACACGAAACTGAGTCGTAACAAAATCCGCATCTTTCAATGCTTCTTCCCGATCCAGAGTTGCATAGATCTTGACTTCATATGGAGAAGCATCCCACATACGCTGAGACATCTGACTAACGATCTCAAGCTTTTCTTTTCCTTCTTCTACATCTACGAGCCAGATTTCTCGTATCGGTAATTCCTCATATCTTTTGATAAATCCTTCCATCAACTCAGGGGTGTAACTGCTGCCTCCACCAATCGTAGCGATTTTGATTCCTTTTGCCATGTTCTCACTCCTTTACTTTTTTACACTTTCATTATCTTTTTTGTAAACAAAACAAACAATAGAAATCCGTTTCTTTCCAGTAACATTTACAAAAGTTAGTGTTTTCTAATGGATTTTTGTAAATATCTTGTCAAAAAATGTCTATTTTAAGTTATATAGTATAAATCCGTTTACAAATCATTTTCAAAAAAGTTATAATTTACGTAAAAAAATAAGAAGAAGGTATCTACATGTTATTACGTGAAAAAATCAAAGAAATCTCCTTTTCTCCTTCAGAAAATGAAGTGATCCAGTTTCTCTTAAGCGATTCTCCAGCACTTGGCGAAATGACCATCCAAGAGATCGCTGAGCGATGTTATGTCCACCCGTCCACACTCATCCGTATAGCAAAAAAAATGGGTTTTGATGGCTGGGTCAGTTTTCGTAATGCTTTTTTAGCTGAAACAGCCTATCTTGAAGGGAATTTTCAAGACGTAGATGCGAATCTTCCTTTTTCCACTACAGACGGTATTATGACGATCGCAAATAAAATGGCTTCTTTAGAACAGATGACGATTCAAGATACACTTTCTCTCATTCATCATGACCAACTGCAAAAAGCCAAGTATTTACTGCTCCAGGCAAAAAAAATCGTGATCTTCGCCAGTAACTCGAATACTTTGATTTCTCAAGATTTCATGCTGAAAATGAAGCGCATCAAAATGGATGTCACAATTGTCACCACTTTTGGTGAATCATTCTATGAAGCGTACAATTGCACGAGCGATATGTGCGGGATCCTGATTTCTTATACGGGTGAAAATAAAGTGATTCTTCGTACCGCAGAAATATTGAAACAAAATCATGTTCCAATTTTAGCTTTGACCAGTATCGGTGATTCAACGCTATCTGCAATGAGTACAGCCGCTTTGCGACTTACGACACGCGAGCGACTGTATTCAAAAATTGGTAATTTTACGATCAATACATCAATTTGTTATCTTCTAGACGTGTTATATAGTTGTGTTTTTGCAGAAAATTATCAACAGAATTTAGTCCATCTAATTTCTGTCGGTCAAAAATTCGATAAACGCCCTATCAGCTCAGCCATCATGAAAGAGCCTTTCAATTTTGAAAATAAAGAAGTGGAATAAAAAGAATAGTTAAGCCTATTCCATTCTTCACCTAACCGTTCAGGTCAGTGCGGTGATAAGTGCATCGTCTGGCCCGACCGTCTCCCCTTGGTTTTCCAAAATATCCAAATAATCCGTGTAATTGGTGACGATCACAGGTGTTTCTAAACTGTATCCTTCCTTTTCGATTTTCTTTTTGTCGAAGCGTAGCAACAGATCGCCTTGTTTCACTCTTTCTCCTTGCTGCACTAAGCTTTCAAAATATTTCCCTTCCAACTGCACAGTATCCAATCCGACATGAATCAGCAATTCCAGCCCTGTTTCAGAAACCATTCCGATTGCATGTTTCGTCGGGAACAAGGTCATGACTGTTCCGTCAAAAGGAGCTCGTACTTCTCCTTTTTCAGGGTAGATCAAGATCCCTCGACCTAATGTTCCTTGAGCAAAAGCTGCATCCTTCGCTGCATTTAGTGGAGCGATTTGTCCTTGTATCGGTGTTTTTACAATTTCTTTACCTGATTTTTTCTGTATAGCATCTGTTTCACCTGCTTCATCCTTCCAAAAGAAAAAAGTCAGCGAAAACCCGATTACCGAAGCAATAGCAATGCCGATAAACGCTTGAAACATACCACTGGCGTCTGTTTCCGTGATGTAGTTTACCACCTCAAAAATCCCTAATCCGCCCATTGTGTAGCTGATTGTTCCAGATGCCATCAAATAGATTCCTGAAACAGCACCACCAATTATCGAGTAAATAAATGGCTTCTTCTTCGGTAAGGTGATTCCATAAATAGCCGGTTCTGTTACGCCGAAGATTCCTGAAATCACAGCTGGCATGCAAAGCGCCTTCATTTTTTGATCCTTGAACTTGAAATACATCGCCAATACCACTGCTGTCTGTGCAAAACTCGCGCCATAAACGCCTACTAACATCTGACTCCACCCATTTTGCGCTAGTTGCATAATCGCAAGAGGGATAATACTCCAATGAAGTCCGAAAATCACCAGTACTTGCCAAAGAAACCCTAGAACTGCACCATACACAGCTGGAGAAAAGTCCATCAATGCTTGGAATCCCGTGCTTAATAGATCTGTCAGTATACTGACAATCGGACCGATAATCAAAAAGCCAGCAGGAAGTGCGATTAATAACACAGAAAAAGGAACCAAAAAGGTCTGGACGACTGCAGGAATCCATTTCTTGGCAATTTTTTGGACTTGTCCGGCAAATGCGATAATGAAGATAGCAGGTACGACGCTACTGGTATAACTGCTGCCCACCCATGGGATACCCAAAAATGTTTCATAAGCCGGAAGACCCAGCAAGCTATAAGGCGCAGGACTGCCATCAGGGAAACCACTTTGTAGTGCTGCTCCTTGTACAGTCGGATAACAAAGTGCTGCACCAATCACGAGTCCCACCATCGGATTCAGATGAAATTTTTTCGCTGCTGTGTACCCTAAGATCACTGGCATGAAATAAAAAATTGCATCCCCTATCCCATTCAGCATGATATACGTACCCGATCCTTCAGTATAAAATTTGAGAAACAAGAACAAAGCATTTAATCCTTTGACCATTCCCGCTGCAGCCAAAGCACCTAAAAAAGGCTGGAAACAGCCACTTAATATGTCGATTAATCGATTGAACAGATTACTACTTGAAGAAACCTCTTCTTCTGCTTCATCGGAAATCCCGGCTACTGTCAGTACTTCTGCATAGACATCTGGCACATGATTCCCGATTACAACTTGATATTGCCCGCCGCTTTTCATGATGGTGACTATCCCTTCCATCTTTTTCAAAACATCATCCTTTGCTTGATTTTCCTCCTTTAGTTTGAAACGAAGTCGCGTCACACAGTGTGTCAAGCTACGGATATTTTTTTTCCTCCGATATTCTTTACGATGTTTTCTGCTAATTCCTGGCATTTTCCCATTTCTATTCCCTCCAATTAATTAGTGGAAGGTTTAGCCAACTGAATGTCACTACCCTTATTTTCATACGTTCTTGTTAATTTGTCCTCCTTTTTTATTTATTTACAACGATTCTCATGCACTAAACGCGCAGTATGGATCGTTAAATACATTTTTTCATCCGTGGACATCTGGTAGTCGAAAGCCCCGGTTAAAAAGTCTGCTATTTTCTCAACGCAACCAAACGTATCCTTATATTTTTTTTGAATAACTTGGAACAATTCCTCAGAAACTTCTCCATCTTCTGATTTTGCTCCATCTAGGACACGTGTCAGAAAAAAACGCAGGTGCGTGACGAATCGAAAAAAGTGGACTGAATCTTCATCAAATGTAATCTTATAGTAATAGCGGACGATATTTAAAATATTCTGTATTGTTGTGGTAAACAGGTAGGTATTGTCTTGCTGGCTTTGAATGCCTTGTGCATTGACTAAATGCAATGCGATAAATCCGGCTTCGTCTTCTGATAACTTGATGTGGTATTTATCCGAGATTTTCTTCACTGTTTTTTTCCCAATGGCATACTCTTTAGGAAACAGTTGTTTGATATCATACAGCAATACATTTGGCACAAAGATCCCCATTTTTTGACGTTCGATAGCTGTATACAAGTGATCCGTCAATGAAATATACACAGAATCATTTAAATGGACTTGCAGAGCCTCTTTTGTATATTCAATGATTTCACAAGAAATTTCTAAGTACTCAAGAGGAATCGCTTGTGCCAATTCTTGGAACTGTTGTGAAAGTCCGTCATTTGTCAACTGAAATTTTTTGTCGATGCATGAGTCAAGAATCGGGTCACCCACCTTCTTTTTGAATGCCAATCCTTTTCCCATCACAATCATTTCCCGATCTCTTTCATCCCTTGTTATTACGACGTTGTTATTCAGTACTTTCTCAATCAGCATGTTTTGCTCCTTTCCATGATATATAGGGCTGTATCCAAAACAAAAAGAAAAACCCAAAAAGCCGTCCATGAAACCATAGGAGACTCATTAGGTTTAGCTTGCATCAGGCAATCACTATCCAAGTTGTATCGTTTTCTTTATATTATCGAAAGCAAACGATTTTGTCAACGCTTTCTTAGGGGCTATTAGGGACTTCTGACTAGCTGACGTCGTCTTTTTTAAATCTGGTAACTACGACACTAACTCTCACAGATGAAAAATATGGGAAGCTATGTTTTATTTTCACTCTAGTGCTTAGGTCAAAATGCTACTGTCACAACATCTTTTATATACCACTACTTTGCAGTTTGTACATATCTGCATACAAACCATTTTGCGCTAGAAGTGTTTCATGATTCCCGCGTTCTACTATATGACCTTTGTCTAAAACTAAAATCAATTCTGCATCTCGAATCGTTGACAGCCGATGGGCAATCGCAATCGTTGTCCGTCCTTGACGCATTTTTGCCAATCCTTCTTGGATCAATCCTTCTGTTTCAGTATCGATATTTGCTGTTGCTTCATCCAATACTAGAATTTTAGGATCAGTCACGATTGTTCGCGCAAAAGTGATCAGCTGTCGTTGTCCACTAGAATAGCTGGCACCATGTTCGATCACTTTTGAATGATATCCTTTTGGTAATTCATCGATGAATTTGTTTGCTTGAACAAACTCAGCCGCATGGCGTATCTGTTCGTCTGTGATAGCTGGATTCATCATCCGAATATTTCCTGCGATATCCCCATAAAACAAGAAAGCATCTTGCAAGACCAGCCCCATTTTCTTACGTAACTCTTCCATTGGATATTCTCGAATGTCATGATCATCAATCAATATCTGACCTTCATAAAATTCGTAAAACCGCATCAATACATTGATGATCGAGCTTTTCCCACTTCCGGTGTGTCCCACTAATGCAACGGTCTCTCCCGGATTAGCAACAAAAGAGATATTGTTTAATACATTGTGCTCTCCATCATAAGAAAAGCTTACATTGCGAAACTCAATCTTACCTGAAGTAATCATTTGATCTGCTCCAGGGTTTTGTTGTGGTGCATATTCTTCCGTATCCATAATCTTCAAGATACGACTACCAGCAACCATCCCATCTGTGAAGATGCTCAAAAAGTCCATCATTTGAGACATTGGATTAAAAAATCCCTGGACATAGGTCGTAAATGCATAGATCAGTCCAACTTCTACGGGAGAATGCAACGCATCGATCCCAAACAAAGTCAACACCAACGCAATCGCCAATGCATATAGAAAATTGATGATTGGACTTAACAGAATCGAATTCGTTTTGATCATCGCATAACGCGTGTCTAAATACTCATTGTTCACTTGTTCAAATTCTTTAGCTAAACGAGCTTCTTGGCGAAACTGCTGGATAATACGCATGCCGGAAATCGATTCATTCAATTTCGTATTCAGCTGACTTAATTTTTCTCGCATATTCCGGTAAATACGAGAACTAAATTTCTGGTAATACCAGATGACGATTCCTAAAATTGGCAAGAACACCAAAGTCCACAAGGCAATTTCTCCATTGATTTGAAACATGGCAATGAATGAAGAAACGACTGCAAAGATCCCAGTCAATACCATCAAAAAGACGTACCAAAATTCAAATAGCGTTTCTGTGTCATTCGTCACTCGAGAAACGGTTGATCCTGCCGGTGTCTGATCAAAATAACGCATACCTAGTGTATGCAGCTTTTCAAATAATTTTACCCTAATATACTGATAGGTCTTCAATGAAGCCATGGAATACAAATACCATTGGAAAAACCAAATGATACTTTTTACTATGACTCCAAATAAGTACATACCAGCAAAAAACAAAATAACTTGTGTCGTAGCCGACTGTTTAGCCAGATGATCATCCATAAAAGTTTGGATGATCCTTGGCAATAGGACATTGATCACAGACAGAGCAAACGCAAATAAGATAGCAACGATGAACGTTCTTCTAAAAGGTTTGGCGAACTTCATCAGTCGTGTGATGATCTTTTTCTGTTCTTTAAGTGGAATCGATTTTGTCCATTCCGATTGATAATTTTCATCCATCAGGCCTCGCCTCCTTCTATCTTCGCTTCTAATTGCTGTTTCTCCCACATTTGTTCATACCAGCCGCCTAGTGCAAGCAGCTCATGATGGGTTCCTCGTTCAATGATTTTCCCTTGATCGACAACAATGATTTCTTTTGCATGCATCACGCTACTTAAACGGTGAGCTGAAATGATAGTTGTTTTCTCTTTTCTTATTTCTTTTAAATTATGCAAGATCGCTTCTTCTGTTTTGGCATCTACTGCAGAAAGTGCATCATCTAATATTAATAATTCAGGATTTTTGATCAATGCTCGAGCAATCGAAATCCTTTGTTTCTGTCCGCCAGATAAAGAGACTCCACGTTCTCCAACTAAGGTATCATAACCTTTTGGTAATTCCTTAATTTCATTGTTGATAAATGCTAAAGAAGCCGCATGCTCTACTTCTTCTTCTGAAAGTTTTGGATTAGAAAAACGGATATTATCTCGAATGGTCATCGAAAACAAGAAGTGATCCTGAGGCACATAGCCGATTGATCCTAATAAAGCATTCAATGAATATTCTTTGATCGAACGTCCGCCAAATTGGATTTTCCCTTGATAATCATCGTATTCACGCATCAGTAATTTGATGATCGTCGTTTTTCCCGCACCAGTTTTCCCAACAATACCTAATGTTTCTCCTTCTTGGATTGCAAACTTGATTTGTTCTAATGCTGGTGATTCTTCTTTCGGATAATTAAAAGAGGAAATAGCTACATTCAGCTCGCCTTTTGCCGGGGTCTGCACTGCACCCAGTTGTTCCACGATATGCGTCTTTTCATGCAAAAGTTCATTGACGCGATCATAAGAAGCATTTCCTCTTTCCAATACGTTGAACAATCGACCAATCGCAAACATCGGCCAAACAAGCATACCGATATAACTAATAAATGAGACCATCTGCCCGATCGAGATTGTGCCTTCCAAGACATACTTTCCACCTAAAATAATTGTTGCAACATAAGACAGACCGATAATCAAGGTAATGAATGGATCAAATAAGGAGTCTAAAAAATTGACTCGTTTGTTTTTAATAATTGCATCTTCAATCTTTTCTTCAAAATCCGCTAGATCTTCTTTTTCTTGTCCAAATGTTTTAATGACTTTGATCCCAGTGATACTTTCTTGTGTCTTATCATTGATACTAGAAAAAGCTTCTTGCGAATCACGAAAAGCATCATGGAGTTTCGACCCCAGCACTCGTGAAGTGACGGCCAGCAAAGGCAGAGGAATCAGCGCAATCAGTGTTAAGCGCCAATCAATAAACAAAATCATCGCAATGATCGTTGTTCCGCCCGTAATCACTGAATCTGCAAAGGTCAAGATACCAGCTCCTGCTACATTCTGGATCGCATTCAAATCATTCGTTGCATGAGCCATCAAATCCCCAGTCCGATATTTTTGGTAAAAGAGATTGTCCATTTCTGTAAAATGTTTGAATAACTGCTGCCGAAGTTCTTTCTCCAACCGAGCTGCACTTCCCCAAATATTCGTCCGCCAGATATAACGAAAAAGATATTGTAAAAAAGCAGCGATAATCAATAGGAAGATCCACCCGAAAATGATCTTTATTGATAAATTTTTATCGGCAATCTCATCAATGATGATCCCAATCACTTTTGGAGGAACTAACTGTACCAAGGCCACTGCGAATAGCGAGAAAACTCCAATTAAATAATGTTTCTTTTCCTGACGAAAAAACCAGCCTAATTTTCTAAAAATCGACATTTTACTCCTCCTTTGTCTTTATCAAGAGCCTAGGATTGTCTGTGCTTGTCTTTTTTGCTGAATAATCTGAATAGTCTAACAAATTACGAAATAAAAAACGGGCTGAAAAAATCAGCCCGTAAAAAGTCGTTGGGTCAGAACCTATTTTTTCCCTTGGTTCTTCATTTGCTGCATCATCTGGCGAATTTTCTTCTCAGATGGTTTTTGCCCCATTGACATCATCATTGATCGCAACATGTCCTCATTAACGGGAGGATTTTTTTCTAAATAGTCTTTCATATATTTACGCGCTAGGAAAAAGCCACCTACTGCGCCGATTAGCAAAGCAATAATAGCAATAAGTACGACAATACCTGTTGATAACATATAAATCTCTCCTTTCTATTTCCGAATTGCTCTCAATGACTTATTTTACTAAAGTTTATTGAAAAAAGAAAGGCGTATTCTTTAGTTTCATGCAAAAAATAGCGGTTTTTTTAGAGGAGAACAAAATTTCTTTCGTCATCTAGCAAGACACGCCACGAAAATAAATTAGGTATACCGAATCTTTTTCTTTAATTTTTTCTTTTTGAGGTGTAGAATGTAATCGTAGATAAGTAGGAAAGGTGGTTTTTTCTTGAATAATCAATCCAATAAACAATTTCATAAGCATCGACTTATTGAACATACAAATGGTTTATCTTTAGCTGAAGTAAATGGAACAGTTGATGTACCAAAGGGGAAAAGTTTTTTTAAAACACTTCTTGCTTACTCTGGACCTGGTGCGTTAGTAGCAGTTGGGTATATGGACCCGGGTAACTGGTCTACTTCGATCACCGGAGGACAAAATTTCCAATATTTATTGATGTCAGTTATTTTGATGTCTAGTCTTATTGCTATGCTTTTACAGTATATGGCAGCAAAATTAGGAATCGTGAGCCAAATGGATTTGGCACAGGCAATCCGAGCACGCACAAGTAAGACATTAGGTGTCATTTTATGGATATTGACTGAATTAGCCATTATGGCAACAGATATTGCAGAAGTAATTGGTGCAGCAATCGCCCTCTACTTACTTTTTGATATTCCATTGGTGATTGCCGTCTTTATTACTGTATTAGATGTTTTCGTTCTCTTACTACTGACAAAAGTCGGGTTTCGTAAGATCGAAGCACTGGTTGTCTGCTTGATTTTCGTCATTTTATTCGTTTTTGTCTATCAAGTTGGCTTGTCTAACCCAGATTGGCACAGTTTATTTGCTGGCTTTATCCCTAACAGCCATACATTCTCCGACTCACCTGTCATTGGTGGCGAAACTCCGCTAACTGGAGCATTAGGGATTATTGGCGCAACAGTCATGCCACATAACTTATATCTACATTCAGCAGTTTCACAAACTCGGAAGATCGATCACCAAGACGAAGAAGATGTAGCACAAGCTGTACGTTTTTCTACTTGGGACTCTAATATCCAATTGTCGATGGCTTTTCTAGTCAATGCGCTGCTATTGATCATGGGTGTCGCTGTCTTCAAAACCGGTTCTGTCCAAGATCCTTCCTTTTTTGGTCTGTATGAAGCTTTATCTGATCCATCAGCTATGAGCAATGGTATTTTGATTGCTGTAGCAAAATCTGGTATCTTGTCCACTTTATTTGCTGTAGCACTTCTTGCTTCTGGCCAGAACTCTACTATTACTGGTACGTTGACCGGTCAAGTCATCATGGAAGGATTCATCCATATGCGTATCCCGATCTGGCTAAGAAGACTGGTCACACGATTGCTTTCTGTGATTCCTGTATTGATTTGTGTTTTGTTTACAAGTACAAAAGGAACGATCGAAGAACATACCGCTTTGAATAACTTAATGAATGAATCCCAGGTGTTCTTAGCTTTTGCGTTGCCGTTTTCGATGATCCCTTTACTGATGATGACCAACAGCCAAGCGGAGATGGGTAGCCGATTTAAAAATTCATTCATCGTAAAACTTCTTGGCTGGTTCTCTGTGATTAGTCTAACTTACTTGAACTTACGAGGATTACCAGGACAGATCGAAAGTTTCTTCGGCGAGCAAGCCACTTCCGCTCAACTAGCATTGGCTGATCACATCGCTTATGTAATCATTGTTCTTGTCCTTCTCCTGTTGGCATGGACGATTGGTGATTTATATAAAGGAAACAAAAAATATGAACAGCGTTTGCAGGAAACGGTAGAAGAAATCGAATAGAAACTGATTTTTCCACACAAAGACCCTTGATAGTTAGGTTAAAAATCTAACTATCAAGGGTCTTTTTGTTTAGAAGATAAAGCTTTTTTCAGATTTAATTTACTGAAAACTAGCATGCTTGTTACTACGATGAATTGCGTTAATGGCACACCTGCACCAGTGTAGACACTTAAAAAATAGTCCTTTTTTTCTGGCGCATAAGAACAAAACCATGAGACACCGAAAAGAAAAACCAATTGTGTCAGTACTAATCCAGTGACCACAATCAAAGAAGAACTATAATACGTACGATTAACTTTTGCAAATACGGTTCCTAGTATCATGAGTAGTATTCCTGCTATTGAAGCAATCAGTAATGGTATGGACAAAACTTGGTAAATTTTTATCATGACATTCGCGACTTTTGCTGATTTTGTTAATTGGAAATTAGGTGTTCTCGGTTCATTACTATCGATCCAATTCTCCATTAGCGGAAGGTTTAATAATTCTTGAGCCTGTTTGACTTGTTCTTGCGTTCCGAAACTATAATCTCCTCCTTGATGGAAATCTTTATATCGCCATGCATAAGCGTATCCTGATTGAAGGAAATCGAATACGATTGGCAGATCACTCATCGTCTTTCCATCTCCTGATCCCATCAGATAGAACTCTTTTTTCTTTTTGATGGTTCCCTTGTGATAGGCTTCTTCTAATTCTTGGTTGACTTTTTTCCAAAAATCATTGGTTTCTTTTGCATTGTTTTGGTAATAACCAGATTCGCTTACCACATCTCGCAATGCCCAAAAGATGATATCTCCGGGTAATTCTTTTACTTTTCCACCTTGAGTCCACGCGTGAGTCGTATATAATTCGTCAATACGGGTAGAAACAGTATGGAATGTAGGAGATGCGGCTAATGCTTTATTTAGTGCAGCATGTGAGACCCATATCTCACTGTTTTCTTTATTCAAGTTCGTTTCATCATCTATTCGGATCAGTTGTTTCATCAAACGTCCAAATTCTCCACTCGAACGGTCATTGATGGTTGCAATACCGTATGTTGTCTCATTTTTATATTCGATCCACTGATAGACGATGGAAAAGCCAACTATAGGAAGTAAAAACAATGAAAGTTTCAGCCATTCCCGTTTCGAGAGAAGAAAGAGTCGTTTTTTTAACTTCTTTACTTCTTTGAAAGAAAAGTCTTGCCCTAGCAAGATCTGGACGAAACTGATACCCAAAGCTACTACAGTAAAAGGAAGAAGCCAGATAGAATCTTCGCGAATGAACCAAAAAAAAGGAAAAGCGACAGAAAGCCCTAAAAACCATGGCAGCAATTTTCTGCTAGAACCGTATTTGCGGTAATAAATAGCTAATAAACAAGCGATAATGATCTCAACAGCCGGAATCACGAGGGCATTACGATACGTTCGAGTGGAATATTCATGTGTAAAACTAATCGGAGAAAACAAAAAATAAAAATAGATACTTAAAAGAAGATACTTGTTCTTCACGATCGGTTTAAACGCGAGTGCAACCAATATACTGGCAAAAATACTGAACATGCCGAACAAAACTGCATAAGAAAAATGCAGTTTATGTGCAAGTACTAAAAATAAGCTGTAGGAGATTCCTTTGGAAAGTGTTGTAGTCGTATACTCCCCTAGCCATTTACCGTCCAAAATATTTTGAGCATAGCGAATCAGCAGCTGATCATCATAGGTTGCCGACATGTCTGTTCCATAGATTGCTTTACTATATAAATACAAACGAATAATTGTAAATAATAGGGCTATGCCAAGAATAAAGTATGTATGTTTCTTAGTCAGTTGGTTGATCAAGGGTTTTAAAGTGTTCAGCATCTTTTCGTCCTTCCAATCACGTTTTGCCACTTGCTTGTGAAACTTTTCGTTTTTTTACTTTTCTACCAGTATACCCTGTTTGTCTAAATTTAAAAAGAGGGGGGAGAAGATGCATGATGAAAAAGACTGCAAAAAGTACTCCTTTGTTTCTTAAACAAAAAAGGACAAGGCACATTGCCTGGTCCTTTTTTGCTGCTGTCAAATAGAAAATCTTAGAGTATCACTTCTTCTGCTAATAACTCAGGAAACACTTCTGGATCGAATGTTTGCGCTTTGAACATGGCGATTTCTTTTCCATATGGTGCGTAAGCTTTCTTTTTATCTTTGCCGACATAGGGAGTTTCCAAGATTTTCGAAATATTGTCAAACATTGGATCATGGACGATCTTATTCAACGTGTCGAATCCGATTGTTCCAAAACCAATATTGGCGTGCCGGTCTTTATGCGAACCTTGCGGATTTTTAGAATCATTGATATGGAGTACTTTAAGCCGATCTAACCCGATGATCTTATCAAACTCTTCCATTACACCTGAAAAGTCTTCTTTAATATTATAACCGGCATCATTCGTATGACAGGTGTCAAAAGTAACGGATAATTTTTCATTCAATTTTACTCCATCGATGATTTGCGCTAATTCCTCAAATGTTCGACCGATTTCCGTACCTTTACCTGCCATCGTCTCCAAAGCGATTTGTGCCGTCTGTTCTTTTGTCAAAACTTCATTCAAGCCTTCAATAATTCTAGCAATTCCGGCTTCTGTTCCTGCCCCTACATGAGCACCTGGGTGAAGTGTAATTTGAGTAGCGCCTAAAGCTTCTGCACGAACAATCTCTTCTCTCAGAAATTGGACGGCAAAAGGAAACATTTCTGGTTTGATCGTATTCCCCAAATTAATGATATAAGGGGCATGAACGACGATATTTGTTAGACCGTTTTCTGCCATGTACGCTTTTCCGGCATCAATATTCATCTCTTCGATGGCTTTTCTTCTAGTGTTTTGAGGGGCGCCTGTATAGATCATAAAAGTCGAAGATCCATAACTGGCTGCTTCTTCTGCTGCTCCTAACAGCATTTTCTTTCCGCTCATGCTGACGTGTGAGCCTAATAACATGGATGGATTCCTCCTTGAAAGGCAATTGTTACTAACAATTCCTATATATTGAAGATGATATACAAAGAAAATGATTGATTTTTCTTTGCCCTGTTCTCCATAGTAACTGAAATTTTCTCTAAAGAAAAGCTTAAGAACTCTTTTATAAAAAAGATCATTTTCTCACGTTTTAACTCCTTTAAAAAAGAAATTCCTGCCAAAAACAGCCTTGTCTGTTTTTTTGTTCTATTATTTGCTATAATTAGCGAAATAAAACCATTAGTTGAGGTGACCCTTTTGCCACGCAAAAATACTCGAAAAAAACAGAATAGAAGAAAAAAAGAAAAATGGTTTGTTCCTAAGATTATTTTTAGAGTTTTTCAATCATTGACTGTTTTTATTACTGTTCTTCTTTTGATGTTCGCAGCTCTAGGTATTGGAATAGGCGCTGGCTATTTTGCCTATCTCGTCGAAGACACACAATTGCCGACTAAAAAAGCACTGCAGACAGAACTAGGAAACATTACAGAAACGTCAAAGATTGTTTATGCAGATAATACAGAGATATCAAAAATCCAGACAGATCTGATGCGCACGACTATTTCATCTGATAAGATTTCACCTTTATTGAAAACTGCAATTATCAGCACAGAGGATGAATACTTCGATAAACACCAAGGTTACGTTCCTAAAGCTGTTTTACGAGCATTAGTATCTGAAGCTACTGGTATTGGCTCTTCTGGTGGATCAACTTTGACACAGCAATTAGTCAAACAGCAGATCCTTACAGATGAAACAACATTCAAACGTAAAGCAAACGAGATCATTCTTTCTGCACAAGTAGAAAAATACTTTTCAAAAGATGAGATCATTGCTACGTATTTGAATGTCTCACCATTTGGTCGTAATAATAAGGGACAAAACATTGCTGGAGTCCAGGAAGCTGCAAGAGGAATCTTTGGTGTAGATGCAAAAGATGTTACTCTGCCGCAAGCTGCTTATATCGCTGGATTACCCCAAAGCCCGATCACGTATAGTCCATACACGAACACAGGCGCGCTAAAAGAAGATCTTTCTGCCGGCCTTGCCAGAAAAGATTTTGTTTTATTCAGTATGTATCGTGAAGGCCAAATTACGAAAGAACAATACGAAGAAGCAAAATCCTATGACCTTACAAAAGACTTTCTACCACAACAAATCGCAGAACAGACTGACAGAGAATTCTTGTATTATACTGTGATGAATGAAGCAACAAGAATCATTGCACAACAATTGGCTGAAAAAGACAACGCTGATATGTCTGATTCATCGATCAGTGACGCTTATTATCAAAAGGCACAGCAAACGATCCAAAATAAAGGATATACAATCCATTCGACAATCGATAAAGATGTCTATGCTGCACTGCAAAATGGCGTAGAAAATTATGGATACATGTTAGATGATGGTGCTGGCAGTCAAGTAGAAACCGGAAATGTATTGATGGATAACAGAACTGGCCGCATCTACGGATTCGTTGGCGGACGGAATTACAGTCAGAATCAAAATAACCATGCCTTCGATACAGAACGTCAAGCTGGCTCATCAATCAAACCAGTTCTTGTTTACGGACCTGCAATCGACATGGGGCTTATCGGATCAGAATCCCGTGTATCAGATTATGCAACAACTTGGCAAGAAGGAGAAAATGCTGGCGAGAAAATCGTCAATGCTACTAACGAAGGATCGAACACCTTCCAAACCGTCCGTGAGTCACTAGAATGGTCCAACAATATCCCGGCTTATCACTTATATCAAGATGTGTTGAATTCCGGTGGATCGAAACAATATGCTTACGAGCACTACTTGGCAAAGATGAACTACCCGGCAAATGACGATTGGGGCGTTGAATCTGCTCCTTTAGGTACAGTAGATGTCACAACGCTTCAACAGACCAACGGATTTCAGGCTTTAGCAAACGGCGGGGTCTATGAAGAAGGCTATATCATCGATTCCATCACAGATAACGCAGGAAATGTAATTTATAAACACGAAAGCAACTCTGTCCGGATCTATTCGGAAGCAACAGCATCGATCATGAATGACATGATGCGTAGTGTGATCAATGCAAAAATCACTACACCATTCAAAGATGCCATCTCAAGCTTAAACGGAAATCTAGGAAAAGCAGATTGGGTCGGAAAAACTGGTTCTACCAATGAATACCGAGATTCATGGCTAATTGTCTCTACTCCGTCTATTACCATCAGTAGCTGGGCAGGGCACGATGACAATACTGGAATGGACAGCAAAGCAAGGATACGTTCGGCTAATTATCTTGCCAATCTGATCAATCAAGCTTACCAAGCAAAACCTGACATTTTTGGCACTGATGAGAAATTCGAATTATCATCTGATGTGATGAAGAAAAAAGTATCTGGATTTACTGGTCAAACACCTGGAAAAGTTACTGTCAATAAAAAATCCATCCAAACACCAGGAAAAACAGTTGAATCGCTATGGGCAAAAAATGGACCGAAGAAAAGCGCCTTTAAATTTGGCGTTGGCGGTACCGATGAAAACTATACAGATTACTGGAACACCGCTTCAGCTTATGCAAGAGCAAATCAAGCAACCAAAGAATCAGATGAGAAAGATGATTGATTTAATAGATTACACAGTAATAAGGGAATGTGACAATAGTATTGTCACATTCCCTTATTTTTTTGATGGTGGTGAACAAAATGCAGCATATATACACAGATTGTTTTCTATACGATAAATGTAATTTCAACCACTTTCTCTCTTTTTTAAGACACAAAAAAAAGGATTATAACAAAATTTTGTCATAACCCCTTTTCCCGAATAAACGGTGTTCTCCTGCCAACTCCGAATCACAAGTCACAATATATATTCATCAAACATGAGATGCTGTTTTTTGAAATTGCTTCTTGTGACGCAGAGTTAAACGGCAGGCTCACAACCTCTGAATGGTTGTCCTTTTATTATTTTGTAGATCCTTTTTCTTCGATTCCATAAGGCAAGATAATCGTTTTTTCTTCGACTTCTTCTTTATTCATCATTTTCGTCAATAGGCGCATAGATACCGCTCCTAAATCGTATAATGGTTGTGTGATACTTGTTAAACGAGGACGAGCTACTTCTGTCAGTAGTGAATTGTTACTTGTGATGATTTCGAATTCTTCCGGTACTTTCACGCCACGGTCTAATAAACCATCCAAAATACCGATGGCTAATTCATCATCTGAAACATAGACAGCTGTTGCACCGCTATTATGGATCCGATCGACTAGAGATAGACCATCTTTGAAGTTGTATTGTGCTTCAAAGATCAATCCTTCGCTATATGGTAGGTTATTTTCACTTAATGCTTCTTTATAGCCTTTCAGACGATTTTGTCCATTGATGGGATCGATCAACGCACCACTGACAAAAGCGATTTTTTTATTGCCGCTTTTGGCCAATTTGTTTACTGCATCTTTTGTTGCTGATACATAATCAATGTTTACACTACCTACTTGTTCATCTGGATCAATAGAGCCAGCTAATACAACAGGAGTTTTTGAACGTGAAAATTCTCCACGGATTTCGTCTGTGATATGGTGACCCATGAAGATCACGCCATCCACTTGCTTAGCCAGTAAGTTATTCAATACATTGACTTCTTTTTGGTCGTTGCCATCTGAATTTGCTAAGATAATATTGTATTTGTACATTGTTGCCACATCATCGATACCACGTGCTAAAGAAGCAAAGAACATATTGCTGACATCAGGGATGATTACCCCAACTGTTGTTGTTTTCTTACTTGCCAAGCCACGCGCAACTGCGTTTGGACGATAATCCAAGCGATCGATAACTTCCAAGACTTTTTTTCTTGTTGCTGGTTTGACGTTTGGATTGCCATTTACGACACGTGAAACAGTAGCCATCGAAACATTTGCCTCTCTCGCTACATCATAGATAGTGATTGTTTGCTTTTCCATTTGTGTGCTCCTATTCATATTTTATATGTTTTCTGAAAATACGTCTTACATTTCTAAAATAGGATATCAAATAATCTCAAGAATTGCAACCGTTTTATCTCTGTTTTCATGAAAATTTTTACTTTTTTCAGTTTTTAGAACGTTGGTCTTTTAATAAATCAGTGGTACAATTATTGAATACAAAATTAATTTAGAAAGTAGGTTGCCAAATGAATAACGTAAAAATCAATGAACTACGTCAATGGATGGCACAACACCAAGTCGAATTGGCTTATATCAGCGACCCTGGCCACATCGCTTACTTTTCCGGATACGAAAGTGATCCTCATGAGCGTGTACTAGCTCTTTTTATCCCTCTTGAACAAGATCCTTTCCTTTTCACTCCTGCTTTGGAAGTTGAAGATGCTCAAAACAGTAGTTGGGCGTATGATGTCCGTGGCTATTTAGACAGCGAAAACCCTTGGGAGATCATCGGAAAAGAACTTCGTGCTCGCTATGGTCAGCCTGGCAATGTAGGGATTGAAAAGAACGCCTTGACTGTCGAGCGCTTCGATGCTATCTCTGATATCTTGACGGGAACGGATTCTTACACTGATCTAACTTCCATCATCCAACGTCTACAACTGATCAAAACTCTAGAGGAAAAAGACAAACTGATCGAAGCTGGTAAATGGGCCGATGTTGCATTTGAGATTGGCTTTAAAGCAGTGAAAGAAGGCGTGACTGAACAAGCGATCATTGCAGAAATCGAATACCAATTGAAAAAACAAGGTGTTTCACAAATGTCTTTCGACACATTAGTCCTTGCAGGAGCAAATGCTGCAAGCCCTCATGGTACACCAGGAAACACGAAGATTTCACCGAATGAACTTGTGTTATTCGATCTTGGCGTTGTTTGGAATGGCTATTGCAGTGATGCTACTCGTACAATTGCTTATCAAAAACCAACCGACTTCCAAGAAAAAATATACAACATCACTCTTGAAGCACAGCTTGCCGCACAAGAAGCCGTCCGTCCAGGTGTGACAGCAGGTGAACTTGATCAAATCGCACGAAACGTGATCAACAGCTATGGCTACGGCGAATATTTCAATCACCGTTTAGGTCACGGGATCGGAACAACCGTCCACGAATTCCCTTCCCTTGTAGAAGGAAATGACTTAGTAATCGAAGAAGGAATGTGCTTCTCTCTTGAACCAGGAATCTATATTCCTGAAAAAGTAGGGGTACGTGTCGAAGACTGTGTATATGTGACAAGCGATGGCTGTGTGCCATTCACGACTACACCAAAAGAATTACTTGTTTTAGAAAAATAAGAGTAAAAAAGGTGAGAGCTAGTCCGCTCCCACCTTTTTATTCTATAAATTTGTGATTTTAGTGATTTGTAGATGAATCTGTCATTGTATCTTTTATTTCTTTTTTAGCTTCTTTCGCATCTTCTTTTGCCATTTTCATCATTTCTTTTGTGTCATCTGCAACTGGTTTTGCTTCTGACATTCCTTCATTGACAGTATCTCCTGCTTTACCAGCAGCGTCTTTTACATCAATCATGATATCTTCTGAAGTATCTTTAGCAATACTTCCTAATTCATCTGCAGGTTTTTTCATATCTTCTGCCGTTTTTTTGAAACGATTAGATAAGTCAGCTGATTGTTCTTTAAGATTTAACAAGATATCGTCAGATTCACTTCCTGCTTCATCTGCTGATTCACTTACTTTTTGTTTGACACTACCTGCTAGATCACCTGCTTGTTGAGAAAGATCTTGCGCTTTTTCTTTTGCAATACCTGTTAACTCAGTCGATTTTTCTTTCGCCATATCTGTGTAATCTGAAGCCATATCCATCAAATCATCCGCTTGGGCAGCTAATTCATCCCGAAGTTCTTTACCAGATTTTGGTGCTAACAATAACGCGGCGATTGCTGCGGCTGTTCCTCCGACTACTGCACCTAATAAAAATCCACCTTTTTTAGCCATTTTTATTTTCCTCCTGTCGTTTCAGTATGTTTTTTGTTTTTAAAAAATTTCATCGCTGTCCCACCGACTTTTCCGGCAACCGTCGCTTTAGCTGTCGTTTTACCGATTCCGCCGACTTTCGTCGCGATGTTTTTACTAGAATGATTAAGTTCTGATACACTTTCACTTAAATCAGCAACTGCTGTGAACAATGGATCGATCGTTGCGACTTTTCCATTGATATCCAAGAGCAGTTCATTACTTTTGACCAGCAAGCCTTCTACTTGTCTAGACAAAAGATCTACGTCTTTTGTGACGATTTCGATCGTCGTATTTGCTTCTGCTACAGTCTGATCTACTTTTTCTAAAGTTTTAGAAACTTGCAACAACACACGAACGATAAAAACGACAAGTATCGCAAAGGCGATTGCTGCGATCAATCCTGCAATTTCTCCTCCTGACATGATCAAACTCCCTTCTTGTCTCTCTTTTCTATAAGGATAGCATTTTCGTGTTTTTTAAACAAATAAAAACGAGCTTCAACTACTTTTTATTCAATTAGCAGCTGAAGCTCGTTAGAAAAAAGGGTTATTTTTTCTTTTCTTCTTTGATTTCTGTTATTCCTTTTGGATTATGATCGATCTTGCTTCCTTCTGCTTCTAATTTTTTACCTAAAGACAGGATATACTCACGTAAAGGTGCACCTACTTCTGGATGTGTTAGACCATATTCAATACTTGTTTTCATAAAACCAAATTTGTCACCGACATCGTAACGTTTACCTGTGAATTTACGGGCAAATACGCGTTGTGTTTTATTCAATGTATCGATTGCGTCAGTTAGTTGGATTTCATTTCCGGCTCCTGGTTGTTGCTCGGACAATACATCAAAAATTTCTGGAGTCAATAAGTAACGTCCAATAATAGCTAAATCACTTGGTGCTTTGCTTGGATCTGGTTTTTCAACAAAGTTTTTGACATTGTATAACCCATCTTCCAATACTTCTCCTGGATTGATAATTCCGTATTTTGAAGTTTCATCATGAGGAACTTGCATAACGGCGATCGTAGAAGCATGAGTACGTTCGTAATCATCGATTAATTGCTGTGTCAATGGTACTTCATCTTCCATGATATCATCGCCTAGCATAACGACAAACGGTTCATTTCCAATAAAGGCTCTTGCTTGAAGAACGGCATGTCCTAAACCCTTTGGATGAGATTGACGGATGAAATGCAAGTTGACATCTGTCGTTTCTTCTACTAATTTCAATAATTCGGTCTTTCCTTTTTCACTTAGGTTTGTTTCTAATTCAATATTTGAATCAAAGTGATCTTCGATTGGTCGTTTAGCTTTTCCTGTAACGATCAAGATGTCTTCGATTCCTGATTTCAACGCTTCTTCAACGATGAACTGGATTGTTGGTTTATCAACAATTGGCAACATTTCCTTTGCCATAGCTTTTGTTGCTGGTAAAAATCTTGTTCCTAATCCTGCTGCTGGAATAACTGCTTTTTTGACTTTCATATACATTCGCTCCTTCAAAAAATTGTTAATGAGAATTCATTTTCTTTTTTCCCATCACGTAACATGATTTCTTTTGCGGCTGTTTTGATTTCTTTTTGTTCATACAGCACTTCATAGATTGTTTGAGTGATGGGCATTTCGATTTCCATTATTTGGGCTAGTTCCATCGCTGCTTGAGTAGTATTCACACCTTCAACGACCATTCCCATATTGGCTAGCACCTCTTCTAGGGGCTGCCCTTGTCCTAACAAGTTGCCTGCGCGCCAGTTCCTAGAATGAACACTTGTGCAAGTAACGACTAGATCGCCTACTCCGCTTAATCCGATAAAGGTCAGCGGGTTGGCACCCATTGCTACACCTAAACGGCTGATCTCAGCTAATCCGCGCGTCATGATTGCTGCCTTTGCATTATCGCCAAACCCTAAGCCGTGAATAGCGCCAGCACCAATAGCAATAATATTTTTCAAAGCTGCCCCCATCTCTACACCGATCACATCAGGATTGGTATAGATCCGAAAATAATTATTCATGAACAGCTCTTGTACATATTTTGCTGCTTTTGCATCTGTACTTGCAGCTGTGATCGTAGTGATGTCATGTTTCGCTACTTCTTCTGCATGGCTTGGTCCAGAAAGAACAATAACAGCTTTTCTTTTTTCTGCTGGGATTTCCTCTAACAAGATGTCAGAGATCCTTTTATGTGTTCCCTGTTCTAATCCTTTACTTGCATGGATGATCACTGGCTTTGTATTCAATTTAGGCACTAGTTCTTTTGCAACAGAACGTATTGCTTTCGTTGGAATGACAAATAGCACCGCATCTGCGTCTTTTACTGCATCTTCCATATTGGTGAATGCTTGGATGGAATCGGGTAGATAATGATCTGGTAAATAATGTTGATTCGTGTGTTGGGTGTTGATTTCTTCTACTTGTGAAGCACGATGTCCCCAAATCCGAACGTCATGTCCGTTTTCGGCGAGGACTTGTGCCAAAGCAGTACCCCAAGAGCCTGGTCCTAAAACCGCTACTCTATAATTCATTTTACCACTCCTGAAATTTTTTTCATTTTTAACGCTCTAAAAATCAGATAATTTGTTGATTTTTTCCTAATGAGCGGTCATAATCCGGTAAATTTCTTTTTTTTCTGCGCCAAATAAATAGAATCAATGTACCGACAAATAACACAGCAGATAATAATTGAGAAATACGGATCACACCTAAAAAGTAAAGACTGTCTGTACGTAATCCTTCAATAAAGAAACGCCCGAAACTATACCACATTAGATAACATAAAAGGACTTCGCCTTTTTTCAAAAGGTGTGGTTTCTTTCGTAAAAACAAAAGCAAAATAAATCCAATCAAACTCCAAAGTGATTCATAAAGAAATGTTGGTTGACGATAGATCCCTTCGATATACATATTATCAATGATGAATTGCGGTAAATGCAGACTTTCTAAGAAGCTTCGCGTCGTGTCTGGTCCATATGCTTCGTGGTTCATGAAATTTCCCCAACGACCGATTGCCTGTGCTAATAATACACTTGGTGCAGCGATATCTAAAAAAGTCCACAAAGAAATAAAATGATATTTAGTAAAAAAATACAGCGTGATCGCGCCTGCAATCAGTCCGCCATAAATAGCTAAGCCTCCTGAACGGATATTGAATATTTGGATTGGATCAGCTATATACTGGGGAAGATCAAATAAAACATAATATAAGCGAGCGCCAATAATGGAGATAGGCAATCCCCACAACATAAAATCTGTCACATCATCTGCTTTTAATCCTACCCGAACAGCCTCTCTGCTGCTAAGCCACATGGCGATAATGATACCTGATACGATGATCAATGCATACCAGTAGATAGGAATCCCTACAAGCTCAAAAGCAACTCGATTGATTTGTGCTAACATATTGTCACTCCTTGCTAGTCGTTGCCTGAGTTTTCTTCAATCAAGCGACTTAATCTTTCTTCAAATGTTTTCGTTGCGTCAAAGCCCATTGTACGTGCACGGAAATTCATCGCGGCTACTTCAATGATGATTGCAACGTTTCGTCCTGTTTTGACAGGGATTTTTATTTGTGGAATGCCCACTTCCGCGATTTCAACGGTCGTGTCTTCAGAGCCCAGACGGTCGTATTTCTTATCTTTTGCCCATGCTTCCAGATAAACAGCCAACTGGACTTGCATAGAGCCACGTACCGCACTCGCACCAAAAAGATTCATTACATCAATGATCCCGATTCCTCGGATTTCAATCAGATGTTCCAGGATTTTAGGCGGTTCTCCGATCACCGTTAATTCATCTTGCTGATAAACATCTACTCGATCGTCTGCGATCAATCGATGACCGCGTTTGATCAACTCCAACGCTGTTTCACTTTTTCCTATCCCACTGTCACCTTGAATCAGTACACCTAATCCGTAAACATCCACTAAAACACCGTGGACACTTGTTCGAGGGGCAAGGCGACCATCTAAATAACTGGATAATTCTCCTAATAAACGAGAAGTTGAGATGGGAGAACGCAGTACAGCTATCCCATTTTCATTTGCTGCCTGGATCATTTCTTCTGGAGCTGGTAATCCTCTTGAAATAATAAATGCGGGCATATCTTCACTACATAATCTTCTCATGATGATCAAACGCTCTTCTGGGATCATCCGTTCCGCAAAACTGATTTCTTTACTGCCAAATAGCTGTAAACGATTATGGGAATAATAATTAAAATAACCAGTCAACTCTAGTCCTGGGCGTGAGATGTCCCCAGTTACGATGACACGGTCTAAGCTTTTCTCGTCGCCTGTCACGATTTCCAAAGATAATTTTTTCACTAATTGGCTAACTTTTACAACTTCTGACATTCATGCTACCTCATTTCTATTAGAGTGTTCTCTATCATTTTATCATTGTCTAGCCAAAAGTACTACCAATTAAAAAAAACGTTTTTATTTAATTACTAATGTAATAGAAAACGCATTCCTAATTCTAAATAAAAAAACTGCGCCGATAGTTCGGCACAGCTTTCTTTTATTTTCTACTGTTATGTTCGCTGACAATTACATTGACAAGCGACATCAAGATAGCTACTAACAACGCTGCACCGAATGAAGAAAAACTAAAATGTTCTGCTCCCACAAAAAAGGAGGTCATTTTAAGAATCGCTGCATTGATAACAAACGTAAACAATCCCAATGTGACTAATGTAAAGGGCAGGGACAGTATCGTCAAAATCGGTTTGACAAACATATTCAACACAGACAATACGAAGCTGGCAAGAACGGCCGTCCAAATACTGCTTACATGGACCATCGCAGGAAAAAGAACAGCCAATGATATGAATGTTAACGTATTAACTAAAATACGTTGAAAGTACGACATTAAAAGTCACTCCATTCGTCATCATCGATTTTTTCCGCTTCTTTGCGTTTTTTTGTTTGTTCACGATAATTGTTTTTTTCATAATATGCATTGTTATGTCCATAGTTTGTTCGTGCAGAACGCGCAGATGGGATAATCAAAGCTAATAAAATGTATAAAATGATTGGACTTCCAAAAGCAACTAAGCTCAGGAATACATAAAGCACACGGATAACAGTCGGATCAATCCCGATGTATTCTCCTATTCCTGCTAAAGTCCCTGTCAAAACAACATTTTTATTGGATTTTGTCAACTTTTTTTTCATCATGTCTCACCTCTGTTCTACTATTTTAAATGAAGAAAATCGTTGTGACAACCTTCTTCTTAATCGGTGTCTCTCTGCAAAATTCTCGGTCACAAATTACCATATTCATAAAACGTGACGAGCTTTTTTTGAAATTATTCCTTGTGAATCGGCGATAAGTGGCAAGTTCATAATCTCTTGGTAAACGGTGTTCAAGAGATAGCCTATCGGCAATAAGGCACAATTTTGTAAAATAGGGGAAGCTATTTTACAAAATCGCTTCTTATTGCTCAAGGCTGAACATCTCTTTCACAACCTCTTTATTTATCTGTATCTTTTAAATAGATACTTCCTGTTGTCGTTGAAAGTTGCACTTGCGCGATTTCACCATCTGAAACACGACGGAATTGCAACATTTGGTTTGTCCGTTCTTTTTTCTCACGAACTACTTCGTAATTGGACAGACGGCTATTGATACTTCCAAGACTTGTTTTAGCATGTCCTTCCAAACCGATGCCATCTGGTAAAGCGACTTTGACATTTCCGTTCACTGAACTTGCTTCTACTTTTTTCAAATTATCTTCTTTAATCGTAAGACGTACATCACCATTTACTAAAGACACAGAAAGATTTTCTGCTGTCGCACCAAATGTCACTGTACCATTTACTGTTTCGATAATAGAATCTAAGATGTTCCCGTTTCGAATATCGATATTGCCGTTTACACCTTCTACTTCCAGCATCGTTGCAGTTAATTGGTCCACGATGATGTTACCATTCGTAGATTTTGTATAAATATCTTTAGCTTCCAATGTTTCAATCATGATGTTGCCATTTAGAAGTTTAATAGCTGCGTGGTCGTATACTCGTTTAGGTAAGTAGAAAACAAGGTCTGCACGCACACGTTTATTTGGAATTTGGAAGGAGATATGATCTTCATTAACCTCAATCTGGCTCCGTTCAGAGAATGCTTCAAATGGTTCAGCACCCATTTTTCCGTAAAGTTTGATCTTAGCTTCAACTTTCACATCGTTGCTGTCCCACGTTTTTAACGTCACGTTTCCGTTTGCTGCCTTGATATCGAGGATACTTGCTGCAGGAGCTTCATAGTAAAATTCATGCTCAAATTTCGTTGTCGCAATCCCAGGGACACGTAAGCTGACATCTTTCCATTCCATGTTATCATTCACTGTTTCTGAAACAGTTTGGAATGTTTTCTTCAAGAATTTTCCTAACTGTGATCCAGCTTCTGACATTTTTTCGCCTACTTGATTCAGTGTATCTGTTGCTTGATCTTTCCAATCATCTGGCAATTCAAACTTATCAGTAAACGTTTCTTTTTTCTCAGACCATTGATTCTTACGGATATCTTTTAATTCTGCTTCTAATTTCAATTGTTCTTCTAACAGTGTATCGCCACTAGCTTCTAACTCTTTGATTTCTGCTTCTAACGTCTGACGCTGTGCTAATTCTTCTTCTGTCAACTCGCCTAATTCTTCTTTTGTATTCAGCTGCATCAATGCTTCCTGTTTCTCATTGCGTGCTGCCTTATTGTCAGCGAATTGAGCATTTACTTCATCTAGACGCGCCGAAGTTTTATTCGCTTCAGTTGCTAGTTCATCTAAGATCTTTTCTAAGTTTTCTTGATCTTGTCTTTCTCTTTCCTTTGGATCAACTGGCTCAGAAATTTCTTCTTCGCCGTTTTCAAGTTTATCGATCAATTGACTTGCCTGATCTTTTTCTTTATGACTAGCAGTTACCTTGTCTGCTTCTTTTTTTATTTGCTTTTCGTCTTTTTCAGTTGCCATGCTTTCTAATAAATCTAAGCCTTCTTCAGTCGAAAGGATTCCTTTTTTCACTAAATCTAAAATACGTTCTCTTTCTTTCATGGAAATTGCCTCCTTAAGCAAAATTGTTTGCAAGCTTTTCCTTACATCCATATTATGCACTGATTCAGTAAAAATGTCATAGGACTTAAGTTGTAACTTTTACTCCATCTTGAGTTGTTCTTTCTTTTTTGTAAAGAGATATGCTGCAGTCACGCAGGTTAAAGGAAGAACAAGTAGTGCGGACAATGTGGTAAGAATAGCCATCGTATATTCTAGAACAAATGATTTTTCATTGATCACTTGCTGAAAAGGAATGTCTAAATCAATAAACCAGAGGATCAACGCTAAAGAACTTCCCATGAATGCAAAAAGAAGTGTCATTACTGTTGACGCCAATATTTTTTTAGCAATAGCGAAACTAGAATGGCGCAATTGGTAAAAAGATAATTGCGGATTTGCCTGATATACTTCGAATGTCCCACTAGAAATTGCTACACTAGCATCTAAAACAGCACCACTAAGACTAATCAGAAGCAACGATCTCGTAAGTAATCTAAAATCAATCGCTAAAGTCTTATCTAAGCCAGATAATTCTTCTAGTTCTACCGATGTAAAACCTTGGATCGCTAAAAAATCAGTGATAGGAAGCAATAGTAGGAAACAAAATAAAAAGATCAGTATACTCACAAAAGCTGCACGCATTTTTAGATTATAACCGTTGATAAAAAATAAGATAACCACAGCAATCAATAAAAATCCTATGACCGACAATGCCAGTATCGGCCACTTCTGATGATAACCGAATAACAACAGGAAAAAGATCCCTAAATTGATGAATAAGCCTAAAAGAATATACATACCTTGCGTACCGCCAATAAGTAGCACGCTGATTGCTAAAATCCCAACAAGTATAATAAGTACATTCATCGTTTCAGCCTCCTTACAGTCAGAAAAAAGAGGACCGAGATAGGGATTGATAATACTATTCCTAAGCTGCCAGCAATGACGCGTAAAAATTCCAATGATAAATGCTGTTCTATCGTTTCTTTGAACGACCATTGATTTCCTAAATATAAAAGAAGCGATGGAACTGACCCACTGATATAGACGAACAAAAGGATATTGGTCATCGAGCCAATCACATCTCGACCCACTTGCCTTCCTGAAAGCCATAACTGTTTCGCTGTTATTTCTGGTTGTCGCTTAGTCAATTCTTCTAATGTCGCAATGACTGTGATAACGGTATCGAGTGTTCCTCCAGCTGTTCCAATCAGTACGCTAGAAAGAAAAACAGAACGATACGGTCGTGTCAGATAATTCAGTTCCTCATAGCGCAGTCCTTGGTCTTTCCAATGATTCATTGTCAAAAGACAAATAAAAAATGCTAAAAAAACACTCGTAACTGCAGCTGAAATTTTGATTATACTGCTTCTATTCCATCCATCTAAAGCCAATATGCTAATAATCATCCCTATAACGACGAACAGGATAGATATATTTAATAGAGAAATCCCTTCTGTTTTAGTAAAGATGAGCAACAAAAGTAAAAGTAAAACGATATTGATGATGAGACTTCCTAAAGCAAATAGACCCTGTTTTCCGCCAATAAGCAACATGGCGCCAATGAAGATACTTGTGAAGAAGAAAAGCCAGCCATCATTTTTTTTGCTACTAGCTGCCATTCATCTCCATGCATTTGGACTAGATACATTTGTCTCGCTTTTATATTTGCTGTTTCTATTTGATTTTTTTGATAAGGAACCGATAAATAAATCGATTCTCCTTTTTGATCCGTGTTCATCAGTTTTCCTGTAATCAATTGATGATCCTCTTTTATTCGTACTTTTTCTATCTCGATGACAGGTACTTCATATAAAGCGGCTTGATGCTGAATAACCCATGAAGTAAGCACACAAATAAAAAATATAGTGATGATGCTAATTTTTTTTTGCATTCTTTATCCTTTCTATGAAATGATGAAAAGGGTTTGTGACATGTTTTGTCACAAACCCTTTCCCGAATAAACGGTGTTCAAAAGCTTGCATCTGCGGTAATAAGTCCAGCCAAACGAAAAATATGAGGAGCTATTTTTTGTTTGACTGTTCTTATTACTTGATGTAGAACAGCTTTTTCACAACCTCTTTTCATAAACAAACGGCATAATCACAGCTTCAGTTTAGAAAATCTCATTGTGGTTCGTATTTAACTCAGTGATTTTCCCTGTAGCCAAGTAGACGATCCATTCACAGATGTTTGTCACATAGTCTCCGATCCGTTCTAGATAACTGGCAACATTCAAGTAGTCTGTTCCACTGATGACTGTCTCAGGATTTTCCTGCATATTTTTGATTGTTGCATTATAGATTCGATTGAAATAGTCATTGACTCTTTGATCCATATTGGCGATCGTACGTGCGTCTTTTTCGTCTGTTTTGACATAAGCAACTAGGACGTTGTCCACCATTTTTTTCACATAATCGGACATATCGGAGATCTCTTTTTCGATTTCCGGTATTCTCGTCTGCCCTTTTACGCGAATCGTGGATTTAGCAACAGACACCGCATGATCGGCCATACGTTCTAAATCCGAGCTAGCTTTCATGACCGTAATGATCATACGCAAATCAGTTGTAACTGGCTGTTGCAATGCGATCATTTCAAAACTTTTCTTCTCCAAGCGTGTTTCCATGTTATTGATATTTATATCGTTTTCGATAACTTCTTGGGCTAAGATTTTATCGTGTTTGATGTATGCACGAACTGACTTGTGCACGGCGCTGCTCACCATCATCCCCATTTCGTAGAACTGATTATGGAGATTCAGCAATTCTTCTTCAAATTGTGTACGTAGCATTCCGTTTCCTCCTTATCCAAATCGACCTGAAATATAATCTTCTGTCTCTTGTTTTTCTGGATTCATGAATATCTTCTTCGTATCGTTGTATTCGATCAAGTGACCATCTAAAAAGAATGCCGTCTTATCTGAAATACGTGAAGCTTGAGACATATTATGGGTCACGATGATCATCGTATACCGCTCTCTTAATTCTAACAGCATACTTTCGATTTTCCCAGTAGAAACAGGATCAAGCGCACTTGTTGGTTCATCCAATAAGATGATTTCCGGATTAACTGCCAAAACACGTGCGATACATACACGCTGCTGCTGCCCGCCGGATAAAGATAAAGCACTTTTATGCAATTTGTCTTTCACATCATCCCAAACAGACGCTGCCTTCAGGCTTTCTTCAACTACTTGATCAAGGACTTTTTTATCTTTTTCCCCTTTTAATTTCAATCCATAGATGACATTTTCATAGATAGAAAAAGGAAATGGGTTTGGCTGCTGGAATACCATGCCGATTTCTTTTCTTAGTTCAACAACATCTGTTTTTGGACCATAGATGTCTTTGTCTTTATATAAAACACTTCCGGTGATCGTTACATTCGGAATCAGGTCATTCATCCGGTTCAAAGAACGCAGATAAGTGGATTTTCCGCAACCAGAAGGACCGATCATCGCAGTGATTTCCCCTTGATTGAAACTTAGATCGATCCCTTTTAGTGCTTCTTTCTTTCCATAATACAGATGAAGATCTTTAGATGAAATAATTTCTTTTGTCATGTTGAGGCCTCCGTCTTAACCAAAATGACCGGACACATAATCTTCGGTTGCCTGAATTTTTGGTCTGGTAAATATCTTGTTAGTTTTGTCATATTCCATTACTTTTCCTAGATAGAAAAAGGCAGTATAGTCGCTGATACGAGCTGCTTGTTGCATGTTATGCGTCACGATGATGATCGTATAGTCTTCTTTCAAGTTTACAAGTGTTTCTTCAACCGTTCCTGTCGAAATAGGGTCCAAAGCACTTGCCGGCTCGTCTAGCAGCAAGATATCAGGTTTCATCGCGATCGCACGAGCAATGCATAAACGTTGCTGTTGCCCGCCAGATAAAGCCAAGGCACTTTTGTCCAAGCTGTCTTTTACTTGGTCCCACAAGGCAGCTTGTTTCAAGCTTGTTTCAACGATTTCATCTAATTTCTTTTTGTTTTTTTCGCCGTGCTGTTTCAAAGCAAATGTAATATTGTCATAAATCGACTTGCTGAACGGATTAGGACGTTGAAAAACCATGCCAATCCGTTTGCGCATCTCATAAACATCCACTTGAGGCGCATTAATATCTACGCCTTGATACATGATTTTCCCAGTGATTTTCGTATTAGCGATCCCATCATTCATTCGATTCAACGAACGAAGATACGTAGATTTTCCGCAGCCGGAAGGACCAATCAGTGCAGTGATCTTATTTTTTTCAAATTCCAGATCCACTCCTTTGATTGCTTCATTGTCGCCATACCAGACATGTAGATCATCCGTATATAGTGCTACTTCTTTCTCTTTTGGCATGGTGATGACATTTGTTTCATTCCAGTTATATTTTTTCATTTTGCTTCTTCTCCTTAGGCTGAAGTCATTTTTCGGTATAATCGTTTGCCAATCGCACGAGCGCCGAAGTTGAACAGTAAAACAGCAATGATCAACACGGCAGAAGCGCCAGCCGAAACAGAAACACCATCAGGCATCGTGCCTTCTGTATTGATCTTCCAAATATGGACAGCTAATGTTTCAGCTTGACGGAAAATGCTGATCGGGCTTGAAACACTTAATGGATTCCAGTTCGTAAAATCTAACGCAGGTGCACTTTGTCCAGCCGTATAGATCAATGCAGCTGCTTCACCAAAAATTCTTCCAGAACTTAGGATCACACCAGTCAAAATCCCTGGTGTCGCTTCTGGAACCACCACTTTCATCACTGTTTCCCAGCGTGACAAACCTAAGGCCAATCCTGCTTCTCGTTGTGTGTAATGGACCGCTTGTAAAGACTCCTCAACTGTTCTAGTCAAAAGAGGCAAGTTGAATACAGTCAAAGCCAATGCACCAGAAATAATCGAGAAACCATACTGGAATTGAATAACGAAAACCAAGAAACCGAATAAACCGACAACGACAGAAGGCAACGAGCTCAAGATTTCAATCGACGTGCGAATCACATCTGTTAGCCAGTTTTTTCCAGCATATTCTGAAAGATAGATACCCGCACCTAAAGAAATAGGAAAACTGATGATCATCGTGATCAAAAGCAAATAAATCGAGTTAAATAGCTGGATCCCGATTCCACCGCCTTCTTGGTAGGCTTTGGAAGGTTCGGTCAAGAAGGACCATGAAATGTGCGGTATTCCCCGAACTAAGATATAAAGTAGTAAAGCTGCTAAAATCAATACGATGATCCCCGAAACTATATATAAAACACCTGTAGCAATTTTATCTGAGCGTTTTGCGTTCATTATTTCAGCTCTCCTTTCTTCCCAATCATACGGATCACGATATTAAAGAATAATGACATCAATAGCAAGATCAGCGCTAATGACCATAACACATTATTTTCAACTGTTCCCATGATTGTATTTCCGATTCCCATTGTTAAGATGGACGTCAATGTAGAAGCAGGAGTAGTAAGTCCTGTTGGCATCAATGCTGCATTACCGATGACCATTTGGATAGCTAAGGCTTCACCAAACGCACGAGCCATACCAAAAACGACTGCTGTTAAAATCCCGGGCACGGCTGCTCGTAGCACGACTTTGTAGATTGTTTGCCATCTTGTGGCACCAAGCGCTAATGAAGCTTCCCGATAGTGCCGTGGTACTGCCTTTAATGCATCAACAGTCATCGTTGTGACAGTCGGCAAGATCATAACGAACAACACAAATGTACCAGCTAAGATACCAAACCCTGTCCCGCCAAAAATACTTCTGACAAAAGGCACGATAACTGATAAACCGATAAAACCATAAACGACAGAAGGAATACCTACAAGCAGCTCGATGACCGGCTGTAAGATCTTCGTTCCGTTTTTAGGAGAGATCTCCGTCATGAATACTGCTGCACCAATGGCAAATGGCGTGGCAACGATAGCAGATAAAAAGGTCACAATAAACGAACCTGTGATCATAGGCAATGCCCCTACCATTGGTTTCCCATTTGCTCCGATTTGGCTTGGATTCCAATCTGTACCAAACAGAAAATCAAATACATTGATCTTATCAGTAAAAAAGGTGGCCAATCCTTTACTAGCTACAAAATAAAAAATAGATAATACAACCAACACGATCAGCGCGATACATAAAAAACTGATGAATTTTCCACGCTGTTCCATTTTTGAACGTTTTGATTTTGTTAATAATACTTTTTTCACATCTTCCACAGATGACTCCCCCTTAATCAGGTTTAACATACTCACTCAGTGTACAAATTGAACATCAATTTGGTTTTAATAACATGTAAAAGTTTAGCTAAGTTTGTAAATTTTGTGTAAAGATTACTCTTTAACGATATTTCCTTGCCAATCACGTTCGACTTTCATATGAGAAACAGGGATATAACCTAGTTCTCCAACGATGTTATCTTGTACTTCATCAGATAAGATATAGTCTAAAAATTCTTTTGTCAGTTTTTTTGGATGATCTCTTGTGTACATATGCTCATATGCCCAAATCGTCCATTTGTTCGTTGTCACATTTTCATCTGTCGGTTCTACACCGTTAACATTCAACGTATCTACATCATCGGAAACATAAGAAAAAGCAACATAGCTGATTGCACCGGGTGTGTCGGCAACGATCTGGCGCACCATTCCGCTTGAATCTTGTTCTTGTGCCTGAACAGCTGTTTCTCCGTCCAATACCCATTTTTCAAACGTGCTACGGGTTCCGCTTCCTGAAGCGCGGTTCAATATAACTACTGGCTGATCTTTTCCACCGACTTCACTCCAGTTTTTGATCTCGCCTGTAAATAGTTTTTTCAGGTTTTCCATACTGATGTCTTTTACGCCAATATCCTTGTTCACAATAGGAGTGATCCCAACAACTGCTACTCGATGATCGACTAATGCTGAGGCATCGATCCCCGATTTTTCTTCCGCAAACAAATCAGAGTTTCCGATGTCGACTGCTCCTGACTGTACTTGAGACAAACCAGTTCCGCTTCCGCCCCCTTGTACATTGATGAATTTTCCAGGATTTTCTGTCTGGTAAGTTTCAGCAACTGTTTCTACTAAAGGCTGTAAAGCAGAAGAGCCAACAGCCGTAATGGATTCTCCTCGATCAATCCACTTTGAACAGCCTGATAAAAGAATGGCTAATCCTATTATTGGTAAGAATAATTTAAGTTTTTTCATTAGAAATCTCCTTTAATCCTAAAGTATGTTTATTTTATCATTTTCATTACTTGATGAAAACGAATCAAAATCATTAAATAACAAAATAAATTCTCATAATTGTAAAAAAAACTATCTCATTAAAAGTTTCTATGCTATACTGGCTTTGAAATGTGTCTCTTTTAATAGCATATATTAGCTTATTTCTTGCTTTCCCCAAAAAACAAGAGATACCCCAAAGTTAATTTCGCTCATGCGAGACGCTTTCTCCATTTCTGACGTACTCTCAGAAATGGCCCCGTTAGAAAAGGACACGAGATCTCCATCTGTTGATGGTTCTCATGTCCTTTTTATGTTTTAAAGGAGCGGCGAAATCAATCTTGCTAATCCTTCTTTCATCTTGATGATTATTCCTCGGTTTTCATACATTTCTTTTGTGAGATGCGTAGAAATTTTCGAGTCTTCAAAAAAAGCTTTTCTTACACGTGAAGCCATTCGTTCATCATAAACCAGTGTATTGACCTCAAAGTCCAAGCGAAATGAACGAACATCGATATTTGCTGAGCCAACTGAAACAATGCCACCATCGATAATCATCGTCTTTGCATGAATAAATCCATTCTCATATGTTTCGATCCTTGCTCCATACTCGATCAGCTCTGCAGCGAAAGAATACGTTGCCCAGTAAACGAGAAGATGATCTGGTTTGTTAGGTATTTGGATATGAACTTTTACGCCTGAAAGAAGAGCCAACTTCAGTGCTTCATGAATCGATCCATCCGGTATGTAATAAGGCGTTTGGATCAATATCTCCCGTTTGGCTAACGAAATCATTTTCAAATAAGTCATTTTGATTTGTTCATGTTCGGTATCTGGTCCGCTTGTCACGATTTGAACAGCTATATCACCAGTAGTGTGAATGGACGGAAAAAATTTGGGAGAATAGCCTACTTCTTTTGTATGCTGAGAATTCCAGTCCATCAAAAAACGGTTTTGCAAGGTATACACCGCTTCTCCGTAAATACGCAAATGATTGTCTCGCCAATAACCAAATTTCTTTACCAATCCTAGATATTCATTTCCAACATTGAACCCACCTGTATATCCGATTTTCCCATCAATAACTACGATTTTACGATGATTGCGATAATTGATCCGAGGATTAATATACGGAACAAATAGAGGAAAGAAAAATGCGACTTCTCCGCCTGCTTTTTTCAAATTCTGAAAAAAGCTGGAAGAAACTTGTGTGGAACCCCATGCATCAAGAAGGACTCTGACTTTTACCCCTCGTCTTGCCGCCTCTGTCAATGCATCTCGAACTTCTTCACCTAATGCATCACTGCGATAAATATAATACTGGAAGTGGATATGGTCTTCTGCCTGCTTGATATCTTCAATCAGCGCATCGAATTTTTCACGACCATCTGTAAATAAAGTGATTTCATTTTTAGTCGTATAGAGCGTACTTTCAAATACCGTGAGCATATAGATCAATTGTTTCACATCTACTTGTCCAGTAGGCGGATGAGGATAAAGCCCTCGCATCAATGCCTGTTTGTCTTCTTCAATTTCCAGGTTCTTACCGATTTTCCCTTGGATCTTCAAATCAAAGATTTTCTCTTTGGAAATCCCTCTTCCTAAAAAAATATATAAAATAAATCCTACAACTGGAATGAACATCAAAACGAGCAGCCATGCCCATGTTTGAGCAGTTTCCTTTCTTTCTCGAAAAACGATGATAAAGGAAAGCAAAATATTCATAATCAAAAGGATCGTAAAAAAATTGTCAACGATAATTTTCACGGCTTCACCTCTTCTTCTACCAACTTAAGAATACCCAAGTTGTTTTTTAAAGTAAAGGGAAAAAAGCCGCTTCCTTCTATTCTCCTAGCCAATAAAAAAAGAAAGCTGGAACGAAACTGTCCAACTTTCTCATTTTATTTATATTGTGGTATTAGAATTTCAAGAAACGTCTCATAGAAATGATCGAGCCAAGTGAACCAATGATCACACCAATGCCGACCATTAAAAGATTGATTTTCCAAACGATATTTTGTGGATGAATCAATGAATAATGGGAACGTAATAATGATGGATTGATCAATTGGAAAAACCATGCATAACCAAATGTGATGATCAAAATCGGAAGAATCGCACCGATCAGACCGATCCAGCCACCTTCAAGGAAAAACGGCCAGCGAATATATCCATTTTTTGCACCGACTAAACGCATGATTTGAATTTCACGCTGTCTAGACAAAATCGTGATCCGAATCGTGTTCGAAATGAGAAACATCGCTACGAACAGCAGCAATGCCGCTGCAACTAATCCCCATGTCCGAACTGCACCAGCGATTTGGAAAATCCGATCTGAGGAAGCTCCACCGTAATCAGAACGAGAAACATTCTTCAAATCTGCTGCTTCTTCTGCTACTTGTTTTGTATAAGAAGGATCAGTAGCACTTACTACATACACATCATATAACGGGTTATTGTCACCTTCAAACAATTTCCAGGAATCACCCATTTCGTTTTGGATTTTTTTCAATTCCTGTTCTTTGCTTGAAAATTCAACTTTTTTAACATGATCTAAGTCATTCAATTCTTTTTCTAGCTTTTTCATCTCTTCGTCTTTTGTACCGATATCTACGAATACAGATACATCAACGTTTCCTTCTATATCCTGAGCTAATTTAGTTGCATTCATGATAACTGCCATGAATACACCGACTAAAGTCAACGTGATCGTTACCGCACTGACTGAAGCAACTGTCATCCAGCCGTTACGTTTCAAACTCTTGATACTTTCTAATAAATGGCGGAAAAAGGTTCTAATCATCGTATCCATATTCCCCTTCCGCTTGATCTCGAATAATGCGGCCGTTTTCGATAGCAATTACTCGGTGCCGAATCGTATTTACGATCGTACTGTTATGTGTAGCCATCACGACAGTAGTTCCTTGGGCATTGATCCGATCTAATAATTTCATGATTTCCCATGAGTTTTCTGGATCCAGATTTCCTGTCGGTTCATCCGCGATAAGTACTTTAGGCGTATTCACGATTGCCCGAGCAATAGAGACACGTTGCTGTTCCCCACCGGATAATTCGCTAGGAAAGACTCGAACTTTGTGTTTCAAACCAACAAGGTCCAGCACTTCCATTACTCGTTTTTTGATATCTCGAGGTTTTCTGCCGATAACTTGCATAGCGTACGCAACATTTTCATATACTGTTTTTCTTGGTAATAATTTATAGTCTTGGAACACCACGCCGATTTCTCTGCGTAGATAAGGAACTTCGCGGTTTTTGATTGCTATTAGATCATGACCTGCGACGTTCAAAGTTCCTTTTGAAGCTTTTTCTTCTCGATACATCAATTTGATGAATGTAGATTTACCGGCTCCAGACGGACCAACCACATAGACAAACTCTCCTTGTTCGATGACAATCGAGAGATTGCGGATAGCGGTCGTACCATTTGAGTACTTCTTCATTACATCCTTCATTTCAATCATGGCGTTCTCTCCATATCTTTTTCAGTCTTTAGCTATTATAGCATGGCAATGTTTCAACATGCTTGCAAAATCTTACAATTTTATTTCAATTTAACAATGAGTTCTTATTGTAGATGCATTTTTAAATAGCCGTCAATAAATAAATCAAGGTCACCGTCCATAACTGCTTGGACATTTCCTGTCTCTACGTTTGTCCGATGGTCTTTTACCATAGAATAGGGATGGAAAACATAAGAACGGATCTGTGAACCCCAGCCGATTTCTTTTTGTTCTCCTCGAAGTGCAGCTGCTTCTTGTTCTTTCTTTTCCACTTCTAATTGATAAAGCTTAGCTTTTAACATCCCCATCGCTTGCTCACGGTTTTTCAATTGTGAGCGTTGTGCCTGACTAGCTACTACTGTTCCTGTAGGCAAGTGAGTGATCCGTACAGCAGATTCTGTTTTATTGATGTGCTGACCACCTGCACCACTTGCTCGGTACGTATCGATTTTCAAATCATCTGGATTGATTTCTATATCGATCGTTTCATCAAGCTCTGGCATCACATCTACCGAACAAAAAGAAGTATGACGTCGTTTCGCTGAGTCAAAAGGCGAAATCCGTACAAGGCGATGAACACCTTTTTCTGATTTTAGATAACCAAAAGCGTTATGTCCTTTAATCAGCAGGGTCACACTCTTGATCCCTGCTTCATCACCTGCTTGATAATCTAGTGTTTCTACTTGATAGCCATGCTGCTCTGCCCAACGTGTATACATACGTAAAAGCATGCTGCCCCAGTCTTGGGACTCCGTTCCGCCAGCCCCTGGATGCAATTCGACGATCGCATTGTTTCGATCATAAGGTCCGTCTAACAGCATAGATAATTCATACGTCTTCATTTTTTCATCTAATGCATTGATACGTGTTTCTGCTTCTTCTTGCATTGCTGCATCAGGTTCTTCTTGCAGCATCTCCACCATCAATTCGATTTCTTCTAGTTCTTCGGCAAGAGAATGGAATTGATCATAGGTTTCTTTATTAGCGTTATTTTCGCTGATCACTTTTTGTGCGGCTTCGCTGTCATCCCAAAAACCAGGTTCAGCCATTTTTGCTTCTGCTTCCGCGATGTCTTCTTCCAGCTGATCTAAGTCAAAGAGACCTCCTGAAACTTGTGACCTTTTCCTGCATTTCTGTCAGGAGATTTCGAATTTCGGATATTTCCATGTTTTTTCCTTCTTTCACTATACTTTTTTCATTATATCTAGTCTAACAGAATCAGCAAATAACAGAAAGAAGGTGAGACGAATTCTTAAAAAAAGAATTTGTCTCACCAATCCTGCTGTCAGAAATTAGTTTGCATTTTTTCCATGACAGTTCTTATATTTTTTCCCGCTTCCACAAGGACAAGGATCATTTCTTCCGACCTTGTTCACATGGATTGGCTGTTTTTTCGCGCTAGTATTACTATTTTCTTTGGCATCTCCGTCTTCTGAGTGAGAAGCTGTTCCTTGAGAAACCTGTTCACGCTGTACGTTTTGACGGATCTCAGCTTTCATAAAGATTCGAGTGACTTCATACTCGATGGCGCCTACCATATCTTCAAACATCTTATAGCCTTCTGTTTGATATTCGACTAATGGATTGTTCTGTCCATAAGCACGTAAGCCGATTGACTGACGTAATTGATCCATTGCATCAATATGGTCTGTCCATTTAGAGTCCACAACACGCAAGATCACGACTTTTTCAAATTCCAACAGTTGCTCTGGACCATTTAGTTGAGCCGCTTTGGTATTAAATACTTCTTGTGCTCGTTCGTTTAGATACTCTTTGATCTCCTGAGATGTTTTTCCTTCGATATCTGCAAGAGTAATACTATCTTCATGGACAAGAGTACTGCCGGCAAAATCGATGATACTTTCCAAATTCCAATTTTCTTTCTCTAATTGTGTATGCGCATCTACTACACGACTGATTGTCCGTTTGACCATGTTCATTAGTGGCTTGGATAAGCTTTTTTCTTCCATGATTACTTCTTGTCGCTGTTTATAGATTACTTCACGTTGTTCACGCATCACATCATCGTATTGTAAGACGTTTTTACGTGTGTCATAGTTATTTCCTTCTACACGTTTTTGTGCAGATTCTACTTGTTTCGTCAGCATCTTGCTTTGGATAACAGCATCTTCCTCACCGATCTTCATCCGATCTAAGAAAGCTTTGATTCGTTCTGAACCGAATCGTTTCATCAAATCATCTTCCAATGACAAGTAGAATTGTGACATACCAGGGTCTCCTTGACGTCCTGCACGTCCTCGAAGCTGGTTATCGATACGACGAGATTCATGTCGTTCTGTCCCGATAACTGCTAGACCACCAAGTTCTCTTACCCCAAGTCCTAACTTGATATCTGTTCCCCGACCAGCCATGTTGGTAGCAATCGTCACAGCACCTTTTTGACCAGCATTCATGATGATCTCTGCTTCTTTAAAGTGATTTTTCGCATTCAGCACTTCATGAGGAATACGTTCTTGATTCAGCATATCTGATAATAACTCAGATGTTTCAACCGCAACAGTTCCGACTAACACAGGTTGACCTTTGCGGTAGCGATCTTTGATATCTTGCACGACAGCGTGGAACTTGCTTTGTAATGTTGGGTAAAGTAAATCTGGACGATCATCACGGATAACCGGACGATTTGTCGGAATCTGGTATACTTGGATGTTATAAATTTCTCTGAATTCTTCTTCTTCTGTTTTAGCTGTACCAGTCATTCCCGCAAGTTTCTTGTACATACGGAAATAGTTCTGGAAAGTGATCGTCGCCATGGTTTTCGTTTCGTCTTCGATCTCTACGCCTTCTTTAGCTTCGATTGCTTGGTGAAGTCCATCTGAATAACGGCGTCCATCCATGATCCGACCAGTGAACTGGTCAACAATCAGTACTTTTCCGTCTTGGACAACATAATCGATATCTAAAAGCATGATATAGTTGGCTCTCAATGCTTGATCCAAGTGATGGGTCAATGCAGTATTTTCAATGTCGTATAAGTTATCCAAACCGAATGTTTCTTCTGCTTTTTCGATCCCTGCTTCGGTTAAACTGATTGTTTTTGATTGTACATCGATTTTATAATCTTCTTCTTCTTTCAAACGTTTCACGAAGTTGTCTGCTCTTGTATATAAAGCTGTGGATTTTTCTGCTTGCCCTGAAATGATCAGCGGCGTTCTCGCTTCATCAATCAAGATTGAGTCAACTTCATCGACAATGGCATAATTCAGCGGACGTTGTACCATTTGATGGCGGTAAACGACCATATTGTCTCTCAAGTAGTCAAATCCTAATTCATTATTCGTACTATAAGTGATATCACAATTATAAGCCTCGCGTTTTTCATCCGAAGATTTTGAGTTGATATTCAACCCCACTGTTAATCCTAAGAAATTATAAAGTTCGCCCATTTCCGTCGAGTCACGGGTTGCTAAATATTCATTGACGGTAACTACGTGTACCCCTTCGCCAGTCAGAGCATTTAGATATACTGGCATCGTTGCGGTCAAGGTTTTACCTTCACCAGTACGCATTTCAGGGATATTTCCATCGTGAAGCACGATTCCACCCATCAATTGTACGTGGTATGGATATAACCCCAATACACGTTTTGCTGCTTCTCGGACGACTGCAAAAGCTTCCGGAAGTAATTGATCTAATGTTTCTCCTTTTTGGTATCTGCCCTTGAATTCAGCAGTTTTTGCCTGTAATTGTTCATCAGTTAATGCTGCCATTTGGTCAGCGTATGCTTCAACTTTTTTTGCAATGCTATCTAAACGTTTTAGTTCTTTCTTATCGTTTTCGATAAGTGAACGAATCAAATTGGCCATGCGTTGTGTAATCTCCTTTTCCTTCTGTGTATTATCCAGACTATGTAGACTTTACTTTTCATTTTATCATTAGTTATAGATAATTGAAATATCTTAAGCGTATTAAAGTAAGAACTTCATAATTTATTCATATTTCATCTAAAAGAGGAGGAAACTCAAAAAAACTTGCGGCAGCTGTCAGTAGCTGCTGCAAGTTTTCGTTGTTATTTAAGTAAGGCTGATCAGTCTGTTTCAATCAGTCCGTATTTTCCATCTTTACGGCGGTAAACGATACTTGTACCATTTGTTTCTGCATCTTCAAAAATAAAGAAGTTATGTCCCAGCATGTTCATTTGTAAGACTGCTTCTTCACTATCCATTGGTTTCAATGAAAGGCGTTTCGTACGTACGATATCTAATTCAGAATCATTTTCGTTTTCGTCCTCTTCATTGAATAAAGCAGCAGCATCTGCAGTATTCATGCCCGTTTCACGGGATTTACGATTAATTTTTGTTTTGAATTTGCGGATTTGGCGTTCCAATTTATCAACAACCAAATCGATACTTGCGTATAAATCTGGAGAAGTTTCTTCGGCACGTAATACAAGATAAGGTAATGGGATCGTTACTTCCACTTTTGCTGTTTTTTCTGTATAAACTTTTAAGTTCACATGCGCCGTTGCATCGGGTGCGTCACTGAAATAGCGTTCTAGTTTGCCTACTTTTTTCTCAACGTAGTCGCGAATCGCTTCAGTTACTTCGATATTTTCGCCGCGTACATTATATCTAAACATAAAAATTACCCCTTTCGTCTACCACAATCAAGAAGGAGAAGGACCACTCTTTCCCTCTTCTTAATTCTATTATATCGAACTCTAGGTTATTTGCAAATTAAATCGCTATCAAATTTCCACATCTAATTCATCTCGCCAAAGAAATGGTTCGGATGATTTTCGGCTGTGCGACCTGCAAACAATCTGCTGCGTGGAAAAGAGTCTGTCCTGTTGTATAGACATCATCAATAATCAATATTTTTTTATTTTGTATCTTAGAAAAGGTGACTGCAAGTTCAAAAGGTTGAGGCATCTCCAATCTTTCCTTTCGCGTGTTTTTTGCTTGAGCCAGCAGATGCTTCTCTCTTTTGAGTAGCATCTGAAAAGGAATTCTTGCTGCTTTCAACATCTCGCTTACTTGATTGAATCCTCTTTCTGTTCGCCTTTTTTCAGATAAAGGTATTGGACAATAGATGTATGTCGGGTATTCTTTTTTTATCTGCGTCCATTTATATGCAAAGGTGCCTGCTAGTCGGATATCTCCCATAAACTTGTATTGATTGAGCCAGGCCTTCATATTTTCATCGTACACAAAAAAGGCACGGTGCTGAAAATCATAGGTCGGATATTTCTTCTTCCATTCTTGACAGTCACTGCAGTAAACGGGAATAGACTTTACTTTCTTTTTCGTACTCTCTAGATTGAAATGGATTGGTTTTTGACAGCCAGAACAGCCTCTTGTTTCCAATAAATGAAATTGTGCGCGACAAACTGAACAAGTCTGAGGTAATCTGTATTTCGAAACACCAATAATCTCGCTGAATGTTAAATTTTGGAAGATATCTTTACTGCAGCAACTGCACCTCACAGCATCTTCTTCCCTTCTTCATTCATTTCTTTGATTTCCTGACAAGCTTTTCGAATAGCTGCAGTTTTTTCTTCATAGAAAAAGTATACTTGACTGTTCGTATAAGGCCCTTTACGATCGGCTCTTCCTGCGATTTGTACCAAAGAAGATTTAGTAAAAACCGGATGATCCGCTCCTAAAACGATAACGGATATTCTTTCAAATGTGACTCCACGTTCAAGGATCATCGTGGTTAACAGTATGTCATATTTTGCTTCTCGCATTTTCTGGACTTTTTCCGCCCGCTGATTGTCTCTTGAAGAAACATCTGTGATCTCATATCTCGGAAGAGCCTCTTGAAGTGTGGCTTTCAAACGATGCATCATCGTGATACTTGGACAAAATAAAAGGATATGGTTTTCTTTAATTAATTGATGAATGATCCGCACCAAAGATTTTATCTTCTTCTTGTTCTTGCATTTTTGTCGCCAATTATTCATGAAAACCAAGACGGGTTCAGGAAGCAAACGCCGATGAAAGCGTAAAGCAAGTTTGTGGATGTCAAACGTCTGCTTGATTTCCTTTAGTAACTTTTTATCAGGTGTGGCACTTAAGTAGATGAATCGTCCGTCTGGTTTAATCGCTGTTTGCACAGCATGAGCTAATCCTGCATCCCCGTTATAAGGAAACGCATCGATCTCATCGATCACTATTAAATCAAAGGACCGATAAAAACGGTATAGCTGATGAATCGTACAGATAACAAAAGAAGTAAAGGTATAAGCCGTTGCTGTATTCCCATGGAGCAACGTGATTTTTTCTTCTGGAAAAACATAACGATAGCGTAAAAACAATTCATTACAAACATCGACTCGCGGTGTACAAATCGCTACTCTTCCTCCAGCTTTTAAAGTTTCCACTAAAATAGGATAAAGCATCTCTGTTTTCCCTGCACCTGTTACAGCCCAAATAAGATGATGTCTTTTTTCTGAATGGCAAAGTATTCTCTTTGAGATTTCCGTTTGTTTTTCAGTAAGCTGTCCTGTCCAAAAAAAGACGACTTCTCGAGGTTTTGCTTCAGGCTGATCAAACAAATATAAATCTTGTTGAGTGTCGCATCGCCCTAAATATAGACAATGTGTACAAAAATAACCGTAATCTGCAAGCTGTCCATCAATGACGGACGTCCTCATTCCACAGCGATGACAAAGAATCCAGTTGCCCAAACGTTCCACTGCTGCGATCTTCTCATAATTTGGTAAATTTACCTCCTCACAGTCTATTGCTTCAATATCTCTCGTCAGAAGCCTTCTACCCCAAAAATGATTCATATTCTTCGCCCTAAAAAAATATACGAAAAAACAAACGATCTATTTTTTGGATCGCTTGTTCGATAGTTATACTGTTCTATTTATTCACCTATGAGCGTGATTGCTTGATCTAACACTTTTTCGCCATTCATCATACCATAATCAGCCATATTGATGACATCTAAAGGAATGCCTTTTGGTTCCAGACGTTTCTCAAAATCAGCTTTCATAAAGCGAACTTGTGGGCCTAATAACAACACATCCACGTCTTTATTTGCAAGGTTGTTATCTGCGTCAGAAGCGGACACAGCGAAAATATCCGAGTCGATTCCTTTTGCTTCAGCAGCTTTTTGCATTTTTGTTACTAGTAAACTTGTGCTCATACCAGCCGAACATACAAGCATGATTGTTTTTTTAGCCATACTTTTCTCTCCTTTTTAAAACAAACTATGCAAACGTTTTCTTCGCGTCTGTTACTCTATTATATAAAAAGAAAGAAATTTGTCAACGTTTTCTAAACGCGGTTTATTTAATCAAATAGCCAACTAGATTTCACTAATTTATTGAACACGACATATTCTTTGTCCAAATTGATGACAACTACTTCATAGCCTGCATTTATCCAGCCATAGGCACCTTTTTCAGGGTGTTTATAATCATTTGCCCACCAATCTGTACTTTCCCTTGCTGTTTTGGGAAGTCCGTTACTGGGAAACAGCAGTTCGTCAAATTGGGTAAAGGTCAACGTTACTTGAGAGCCGCCATTGTTCTTCAAATAATGCGTAATTGCATCGTACTTTTTCATTCGTTCCTGCATCCCCAGATCCACCTGCCTTTGTCTTTATTATCGCATACTACAGCAATTGCGCAACCGTTACAGTGTTGAAACAACCTAGAACTTTATTTATACTGAATAAAGAAAATGAAAAAAAGAGGTGACAAGATGATCGAGCGCTATCGTACAATAAAAGAAAATGGACAAAGTGAGATTGAGATCAAAAAATCACGCTTTATCTGTTCTCTTAGACGAATAGAATCAGAGGACCAAGCAAAAAGTTTCATTCAAGAAATAAAAAAAGAACATTGGAAAGCGAACCATAACTGCAGCGCCTTCATCATTGGAGAAAAAAATGAAATCCAGCGAAGCAGCGATGATGGAGAACCAAGTGGAACGGCGGGCGTACCGATGTTGGAAGTCCTCAAAAAAAATCAACTGATCAATGTAGCTGCAGTAGTCACTCGATATTTTGGAGGAACGAAACTCGGCACAGGCGGATTAATACGAGCATACACTCATGCGGTCTCTCAAGCATTGTCTGACATTGGAATCGTAGAAGGTACCTTGCAACAGGAGATCTCTGTGATGATCACGTATCCGCAACTAGGAAAATTACAGAATTATCTTGAACTCCAACATTTTTTTATAAAAGAAATCCAATATACTGATCAAGTTAGCGTCATCTGTGCTGTAGATGAAAAAAGTGCTGACCACTTTAAAGAATCCATCATTGAGCTGCTGAACGGACAAGTCCAATTTGAAGAGGGTCCTGTTTCTTATCACGAGCAACTGGTAACTGATCATATATAAAAACAGGTGATTCTGATTCTCTTTTATTTCTAATACGGAATCAGGGATCACCTGTTTTTTATTTTTCCAAATAAAACTCAAAACGATTTCCTACGTATTGCGTACGCACATACTCAAACGGCGTACCGTCTTCAAAATAAGAAATCTGGCGCAAACGAAGAACTGCATCTCCTCGTTTTACCTCTAAATAGTCAGCAATTTTCTCAGAAGCCAACACAGCAGTAATCGTTTGATTCGCTGGACCGATCTTTTTCCCGCCTTTTTCTTCTAGCGTGCGATACAACGATTCAGTAATCTCTGCTTTGCTGTAGCCATCGATCAGCTTTTGTGGCACACTGGCAACTTCAAAACAAATAGGGACATCATCTGCGAAACGAATACGTTCCATTCGCAAGATCGTGTCATCTTTACTCAAGTTTAGTTTTTCCATTTCACTTGAGCTTGGCGAAGTCAAGAAATAAGAGATTGTCCGACTAGACGGTACTCGATTTTGTGATTCCATAATTTCTGTAAAACTTGTTGCACCAGACATTTTTTCTTGTACTTTTTCTCGTGCAACATATGTACCCGAACCGATCTTTCTTTCTAAGATTCCTTCATCTGCCAAGTTTTGAATTGCTTGTCTCAACGTCATACGGCTGACATTGAATTTCACTGCTAATTCTCTTTCTGAAGGAAGACGGTCTCCGACTTTCCATATACCTTGTTCGATTTCATTTTTTAATTGGTCATGAATCTGTATATATACAGGTAATTGATTCGACATAACGTACACCCGTCCTTTCGTTTCTTCTATTATAACTGGTATATACCTGATTCACAACTGAAAAAGATAAAGGTTTCTATCCATCAACAGAGGATTTAGACACACATCGTTCTTCCTACTCCTATTGTCAGAAACAATTTTTTAGATATGTCCAACCTAGAAAATAACAAAAGACCCTAAAATCGATGAAAATGCCGACTTATGGATCTTTTGTTATTATTAGCGGTTTTTAGCCATCCATTTTTTTGTATGATTCGTTGGGCGTTTTGATTTTACCTGGACCGCTTTTCCGCCTTTTTTCGGAATATTCACTTCAATATTGTATTTTTCTGATTTGACCAAATCATATAACTTTTCAGCTGCTTCGTCTACTTTTTCTTTCCATTTCATGTGGATCCCTCCAATTCTTGTAGTTAACTTAACTCTATCTTAAATCAGCAGAATCTTCAAGGAACAAGGTAGCAAAGCAAAAAAAAGAGCTCTCGAACTAACGAGAGCTTACGATTGTGGTATACTGGGGTAGCTGGATTCGAACCAACGCATGAGGGAGTCAAAGTCCCTTGCCTTACCGCTTGGCTATACCCCAATGAAATGGAGGAGAGTGGATTCGAACCACTGAACCCTAAGGAACGGATTTACAGTCCGTCGCGTTTAGCCACTTCGCTACTCTATAAATAACTGAGTGACTTCATAATTCTTACCTTTGATATCTTTTTTCACTTCTTCTATACGCACTTCAATATCTTTATTTTTTTTTGACATCATTTTCACCTCTCAGATATTTTATCATACTGCAGCAAATAAAACATTCCTTAGGTAAAAATCTCCTATTCATTTCATTCACTTCTTTTATGCAAGCTGCACCTTCTCTAAAGCTCTTAATTCTCCCCTTGACGTACAGCGAGATAGTTTGCTGCTGCACCTACAAGATTAGCATCGTTTCTGTATTCACATAATAAAATCTGCGGTTCGAAATCATGCAGATCGAATTGTTCTGTCAGCTTCTTCATTCGGCTTTTGATCTCATCAATGAGCCCTTCTTTTGCAGAAACCCCGCCGCCTAATACGATCACTTCTGGATCAAACGAAAATTGAATACTGAATAATCCCTTTGTAAGATACGTATAAAAACTCTCAACTTCTTCTTTTGCTATTGCATCTCCAGTTTCTGCTAATTCAAAGACATCTTTTCCGGTATAAGCATTTTTATCGAGACCTTTGCGTTCACAATAACGCCAAGCCATCTGTACCGCTGTACCAAGTTTACTGAATGTCTTATCGCCATTTAAGAACATCAACCCAAATTCTCCACCGTAAAGATGTGCCCCTTTATTGATTTGTCCTTTCGTGAACAACGCCCCGCCAATCCCAGTTCCTGCCACAACAAAAGCAACATCTTGATAATCGCGGGCAGCACCTTCATAAAATTCAGCCATTCCGGCACAGTTGGCGTCATTTTCAATCGTTACTGGAAGTTGAAACAGAGTTTCCAAATCTCGGAAAATATTAAATCCATGAATATAAGGAATCGCACTGATTCCCTCAATCACCTGTTTCTCATTATTCACTACTCCAGGAGAGCTGATTCCAATTCCTTCGACTTCAAAAGAAACGAGTATTTTTTTATAAACTTGAAATAATTGCGCTTTCATTTCTTCCCAAGATTCAGGCGTTGCAAATTGTCCCTTACCTTTAATCTCTTTGCCATCCCAACAACCATATTTGACAGCCGATCCACCAAAATCAAAAACTAATATTCCCATAAAAATATTCTCCTTTTTGTTTGCTAAAGCTATTGTAATGTATCTATTTAGCATTTGAAAGCATTTTCTTGAATTGAAATTTTATTAGTTAAAGCTATTTTTAGGTAAGTGAATTGCTAAAATCACTTGATCCCTTAATTGATCTCCATTTTCAAAAATGGGCTCAGAGTAATGATGGATAAAATAGTCTTTGACTCGACCAATCTCCACATAGCCCATTTTTTGATAGAGATGTAACGCCGCACTGCTAGTACTGCCGGTTCGTATGATGATCTGAGTTTGACTGGAAGCGAGTTGTGAAAGCTTCTGAAAAGCTGTCTCAAGTAATTTTCCGCCAATCCCCTTTCCTTGATACGTTGGGGTTACTGCTACATTGACGATTTCGTATTCTTTTTCCCTTGCCACATAGATCAGTACACCTATTGTTTTTTCTTTTTCTTTCCATATCCAGCCACTCCCTCTGGAAACATATACTTGAACTTTTTCTTTATCAGGATCTGCATCTAATAACAAGGACCATGGTAAATCTTTCTTGTTTAGTTCTTCGATCATTTTTTGTCCCCCATATAAGTAGTTGCGGAGTTGTTACTTTGACAATAAATTTCCTCTTTTTCTTTATCGCTCAGTGCTACCCGTATTTTTCACAACCTTTTTTTTGACGGTGTTCAAAATCCAACACTTCGGCAATAACTCACAATTTTGCAAAATATAATAGCGCGCCATGGGTTTGAATTGCTTTTATCATATAATTGGAACAGGTTGGGTAATAACGGCAGCTAGGTGGAAATGCAGGCGAAATAAAGCGCTGATATCCTCTAACTAAATAAATCAATATCTTCTTCATCAATTAGATTCCTTCTTTTCTTTTACTAAAAAAAGGGATCGCGACTAACGTCAACGTTCCCTTCTGTTTTCTTTTATCATGTTCTGCTTCATGGCTCACTTCATATCGACTAGAACCACTGTGATTCTTATTTATCAATGAAAAAAGTCTCGAATATGAATCCACAAACTTGGCTGAAATACTTTAAATGGATTGCCGCCACCGATGACACCATATCCGATCATCGTTCCGGCCACAAAAAGAAGGATAAGCAATAAGATCACCATTAAAATCTTTATCAAAGTTAATAAGATATATCGTTGGTTACTCATTCAGCCACTTCCTTAAGCAATCGTTTGTGCTGTTTTTTCAGCAGAAGTTTGATCCATGTCTACACGTTCAACGTCTGCACCTAATTGCTGTAGTTTGATATGGAAATTATAATATCCACGGTCTAGATAATTCAAGTTACGCACACGTGTGATTCCATTTGCTTTCAAGCCAGCTAAAACTAATGCTGCTGCTGCCCGCAAGTCTGTTGCATATACTTCTGCACCTTGCAATTCATGGTTTCCATCCATGATTGCTACATTTCCGTCGATTTTGACATGAGCGTTCATACGGCGCATCTCTTCTAAATGTTGGAAACGATTTTCAAACACTGTTTCAGTCACTACACTTGTACCTTCTGCAACTAATTGGATAGCTGTCATTTGAGCTTGCATATCTGTAGGGAAACCAGGATGAGGCATCGTTTTTACATCTGTAGGTAAGATATGTTTTGGTCCGATGACACGGACTCCGCCTTCTTCTTCAATGATTTCTGCACCCATTTCGATCAATTTAGAAATCAATGGGCGGTTATGTTCAGAGATAGCATCTGCAATCAGCACATTGCCTTGTGTCATTGCAGCAGCAACCATAAAGGTACCTGCTTCGATACGATCTTGTACGATTGAGTGGTTGACTGCATGTAAATGATCCACGCCTTCAATACGCATTGTTTCAGTACCAGCTCCATAGACTTGAGCGCCCATTTTATTCAAAATGTTTGCTAAATCAACGATTTCTGGTTCGCGAGCTACGTTTTCAATGATGGTTGTTCCTTTTGCTTTTACGGCAGCCATCATGATATTTTGAGTAGCACCTACACTAGGGAAATCTAAATAAATCGTGTTACCGATCAATTCATCCGCAATTGCTTCGATATAGCCGTTTTTTTGAATAATTTTTGCTCCTAAAGCTTGAAATCCTTTTAAATGCAAATCGATTGGTCGTTTACCAATCGCACATCCACCAGGCATAGCTACTTTTGCATGTCCATTTCTGGCAAGTAGCGGACCCATCACAACGATTGAAGCACGCATTTGACTAACATACTCATAAGGCGCTTCGATTTCTAATTGTCTTGAAGCGTCGATTGTTACTTGATTCTTTTGTTCATCAAAATCTACATCTACGTTTAAGTGACGAATCACTTGATTCATAGTGAAGACATCAGAAAGAATCGGAACGTTGTCTAATGTCGTAATACCTTCTTCTGCTAACAAACTAGCAGCTAAAATAGGCAAAACAGCATTTTTAGCTCCTTCAATTCTTACTGTTCCATTTAATTGATTGCCACCTCTTACGATGATCTCTTCCATGTTGTTCCCTCCAAAAAATTCCAATGAGCATACACTTACTCAAAATCTTTTCTATTATAACATCCTTGCTTTTAAAATAGTACCTTTTTTTAAAATTTACAGGCTAACGAAAAGATTTCGGCATAAAGCGATAACTTCTAAGAAAAAATTACTTGCAGTGTACCCTAAAAAAATTGAAAAAAGTACGATTGCCATTCTAATTTGCGTATTATGCATTGGTCTGAAAAAAGTTTCAATGCGTAACGAACGTAAAGACCAGAAGGCTAAGTAGATAAACGCCAAATGACTCACGATTCGAAGCACCGCATCAATTCCGTATACTTGCATAATGACGTCCTTTCTAACGATTGTTTTATAATAACTAATAAAATGATAATACCATAAAATGTATAAAAGGAAAAACAAGTATACTTAAAAATATAGGAATCCCCTTACATTTTTTAGGAAATAAATGCTAAAAATATGCAAAAAAAGGGACTGAGACAAAAGTCTTGTCGCAGTCCCTTATTCCAAATAAACGGTGTTCAATCATCTGACCCTCGGTATTAGCTCAAAAAACGGCAAAATATGAGGAACTATTTTCCATTTGTTTCTCTAATACTCAGGACAAAACGCTGATTTTACAACCTCTGATATACGGTGTTCCAGAAGTAGCTTCTTCGAAAAATAAGCTGAGATTTCACAAAAATTTGAGAAGCAATTTTCGTAAATTCCTTCTTATGTCTTGAAGCTGACCACTTCTGTCATAACCTCTTTTTACTGTTCTTAAACACGGATAAACATCCGCATCTCATTTTATGAGTGCTTAGATACTTTGATACGATTGATTGCTCGGTGCAACGCAACAGTTGCCCGTTTCAATTCGTTCGTATCTTGTTTTGCTTTTGCTTCTTCGATTTGGCGTTCTGCGCGTTGTTTTGCACGTTCCGCACGAGATACATCGATATCACGTTCACGTTCCGCACTATCAGCAACGATTGAAACAACATTATCACGAACTTCCATGATTCCGCCATTAACAGCGATCCAATCGACGTGGGTATCTGAATCTGTTCGTTTTACACGAACTTCATCAATCGTCAATGGAACAATGATTGGTGCATGTTTAGGCAAAATCCCAAGCTCACCAGCTGTCGTACGTGCAACGACGATAGCTGCATGGTGATCATAGACCAAACCGGCAGGAGTTACCACATTTACTGTTAAATATTGATCCATGGGGCACCCCTTTCTAGTAGCCTAGTGTTTTCGCTTTTTCTACGACGTCTTCGATTCGGCCAACACTTCGGAAAGCTTCTTCAGGAAGATCATCGTATTTGCCTTCCAAGATTTCGCGGAATCCTTTCACTGTTTCTTCTACAGGGACATATGAACCTGGAAGACCGGTAAATTGTTCAGCCACGTTAAAGTTTTGTGACAAGAAGAATTGGACTCTGCGGGCACGAGAAACTAACACTTTTTCTTGATCGGATAATTCATCCATACCTAAGATAGCAATGATATCTTGTAATTCACGATATCGTTGCAATACGTGTTGGACTTCTGTTGCTACTTTATAATGTTCTTCTCCCACGATTTCAGGTGCTAAAGCACTTGAAGAAGAAGCCAATGGATCTACCGCTGGATAAATCCCTTGTTCTGTTAATTTACGTTCCAAGTTGGTTGTCGCATCCAAATGGGCGAATGCTGTTGCCGGCGCCGGGTCAGTGTAGTCATCGGCTGGCACATAGATTGCTTGGATCGATGTGATCGAACCTTTTTTCGTAGATGTGATACGTTCTTGCAATTGACCCATTTCTGTTGCCAATGTTGGTTGATAACCAACCGCAGAAGGCATCCGTCCTAACAAGGCTGATACTTCAGATCCAGCTTGAGTGAAACGGAAAATGTTGTCGATAAACAACAGTACATCTTGACCTTCTACATCACGGAAATATTCCGCAATCGTCAAACCAGTCAAAGCAACACGCATACGTGCACCTGGTGGTTCGTTCATTTGTCCGAACACCATGGCTGTTTTTTCGATAACTCCTGAATCTTTCATTTCATAATACAAGTCATTACCTTCACGAGTACGTTCACCTACACCGGTAAATACAGAAATACCACCATGTTCTTGGGCGATATTATGGATCAGTTCTTGGATCAGTACGGTTTTACCAACACCGGCACCACCGAATAGTCCGACTTTCCCACCTTTTAAATATGGGGCAAGCAAATCGATAACTTTGATCCCTGTTTCCAAAATTTCTGTACTTGTACTTAATTCGTCAAAGGCTGGTGCTTTTTTATGAATTTCGCTTCTTTCCGCATCTTCTGGGAAAGGTGTTTCTAAATCGATCGTATCTCCTAGTACGTTGAATACGCGACCTAATGTTTCTTTACCTACAGGAACAGAGATTGCTTTGCCTGTATCAATGACTTCCATTCCTCTTTGTAAACCATCTGTTGATTCCATCGCAATGGTCCGGATCACTCCGTCCCCTAATTCTAACGCTGCTTCAAGAACAACTTTTGATTTATTTTCGTCATTTTTATAAACAACTAATGCGTTGTTGATATCTGGTAAGGATTGGTCTAAAGAAAATTCCACGTCGACAACGGGACCGATTACTTGAACAATCTTGCCTGAACTCATCTTTTTTCCTCCAATCTCAATACTATTCTAGTGCCGAAGCTCCGGCAACAATTTCGGTAATTTCTTGGGTAATAGCCCCTTGTCTTGCACGGTTATAAGAAACCGTCAGCTCATCAATGATATTAGCAGCATTATCAGTTGCTGTTTTCATTGCTGTCATACCAGCAGCATGTTCTGCTGTTTTGGCGTCAACGATCGCACCGTAGATCAAACTTTCAGCATACTGAGGCAATAACTGAGACAAGATTTCTTCTTTTGAAGGTTCAAAAATATATTCTTGTTCGAAAGTAGTTGCTTCTTCTGGATCTAAGTCTGAGATTGGCAGCATTTTTTCTACACGAAACTGACTAGTTAGCGAATTGATATGATGGTTATAACATACGTATAATTCATCGAATACTTCGTTTTGGTACATAGTTGTTGCCATATTTACGATTTTGCGGACTTCATCAAAGCTTGGCTGATCAGATAGATTGCGCAGCTCATATGCTAGATTGATACCGCGTGCTTTAAAGAAGTCTGCACCAGTTCCGCCAATTGCGATCATCACGTAATCATCGGGTGATTGGTGGTCTTCTTCTAAAATAGACATCGTTTGTTTCAATATCGAGCTGTTATATCCACCGACTAAACCGCCATCTGCAGTGATGACGATATAACCAGTTTTCTTAACAGGACGGCTGAGCAGCATGCTGTTGTAATTGATATCCCCTCTAGGATTTTCTGAGGCAATATCATTTAACTGAGTAGCAGTCAAATGCGTAACGATTTCTCTTACTTTTGTTGCATAAACCTGAAACTTCTGTGAAGAAGCTTCAGATTTTGTCAACTTAGAAGCAGACACCATCTGCATTGCCCGCGTGATTTGGCTCGTTTTTTTCGTTGAAGCGATACGTGTCTTGATTTCATTTAATGAAGCACCCATTCATCTCACCTCACTATGCATTTTGAATGGATTTCAATTTATCTTCTGTAGAGGAATTATTTCCTTTTGTAGCTAAGAACATGTCTTTATATTCCTGAATCGCACTGTTCAACGCTTCTTCTTCTGGAAGATCTTTTGTTGTACGGATTGTTTCAAAGATATCTGAATGATTGGTATCCAGATATTCGAATAATTCATGTTCGAAGTCTAAAATACTGTCTACAGGGATACTATCTAAGAATCCATGTGTCAAAGCATACAAAATCACTACTTGTTTTTCAACAGCTAGCGGTGCATGCAATTTTTGTTTCAAGATTTCTACTGTACGGCGTCCACGATTTAGTTTTGCTTGTGTTGCTGCATCCAAGTCAGAACCGAATTGTGTAAATGCTTCTAATTCACGGTAACTTGCTAAGTCTAGACGTAAAGTCCCAGCAACTTTTTTCATTGCTTTGATTTGCGCAGAACCCCCTACACGAGATACAGATAGTCCGGCATCAACCGCTGGACGAGTACCTGCGTAGAACAAGTCGCTTTCTAAGAAGATTTGTCCATCAGTGATCGAAATAACGTTTGTTGGGATATAAGCAGAGATATCTCCAGCTTGTGTTTCAACAAATGGTAAGGCAGTCATTGAACCGCCACCTAAATCATCACTTAATTTTGCTGCACGTTCCAATAAGCGTGAGTGTAAGTAGAAAACATCCCCTGGATAAGCTTCACGACCTGGTGGACGGCGAAGTAGCAAGGAAAGTTCACGATAAGCAACAGCTTGTTTTGAAAGATCATCAAAAATGATCAAGACATGTTTACCGTTGTACATGAACTCTTCACCCATTGCAGTACCAGCATATGGTGCGATATAAAGCAACGGCGCTGGTTGAGACGCACCGGCATTCACAACGATTGTGTAATCCATTGCGCCATATTTTTTCAATGTTTCAACTTGTGTACGAACTGTAGAATCTTTTTGTCCGATTGCTACATAGATACAGATCATATCTTGACCTTTTTGGTTGATGATCGTATCGATCGCAATAGAAGTTTTCCCTGTTTTACGGTCACCGAT
>PPYF01370244.1_pt1 | contig 124288 bp, 106 predicted proteins | sample 1559871 | NCBI WGS metagenome assembly PPYF01 (sample SAMN08240021, study PRJNA423297) | Human gut metagenome, whole genome shotgun sequencing project.
GATGGGCTTTTTGCGTTTCTGTCGTCCGGCCAGCGTGCCGGTATGTCTCCCCGGTGGCGCTGCGCTTACCGGGGCTACAGATCCTCGGCCACCTGCTGGCCGAGGGGACATCAATGCCGCAAAGTTACCGACGTCAATCGTAGTCTGCTTCAGCCTGCTGCTCATACATCAAATTCAATAACGGATACGGTTGCCCCAGATCGTCCGTTTCAGAGCGCCCTGTCACCCTAAAACCCATCTTCTGATAAAACCCGACCGCTTGTTCATTCTGCTCATTTACATTGGTCGTCAGCTTCGGCGTTAACGACAGCGCATGCTCAATCAGCAACTTCCCCACGCCACAGCCGCGGACATCCGGATCGACGAACAGCGCATCCATATGATCTCCGGTCAGCAGCATAAAGGCGATCGGCTGGTCTTCCGTACTAACCGCCACCCACAGCGGAGCCTCCGGTAAAAATGCGCGTACCATCTCCTCCAACTCCTTTCGATACGCTTTTGTCAGAAAATCATGCGTGGCGTCGACCGACCGACACCAGATCGCAGTCAGTTTATCCCCTTCATCAGGCCGGGAACGGCGGATGTTAATAACCATACTTTCTCCTTTTCTACATTCTTATATTCTAACTCAACAAGCGCCGTGAAATTTTCTCACCGTGTACATGCAGACTCGACATTCACCCGATTCCTGGTTATCTTCAGCTATCTGGATGTCTAAACGTTTATACGTATGCTATGAGGTAATACAGTTATGCCAATTCGGGTGCAGGACGAGCTGCCAGCCGTCAATTTCTTGCGCAATGAAAACGTCTTCGTAATGACGACAACACGTGCAACGACTCAGGAAATCCGCCCCCTGAAGGTGTTAATCCTCAACCTGATGCCGAAGAAAATCGAGACGGAAAACCAGTTCCTGCGTCTGCTATCAAACTCTCCGCTGCAGGTGGATATCCAGTTATTACGTATCGATGCGCGCGAGTCGCGTAATACCCCTGCGGAGCATCTGAATAACTTTTACTGTAATTTCGATGAGATCTGCGATCAGAACTTTGACGGCCTGATTGTTACCGGCGCTCCTTTAGGCCTGGTTGAGTTTAACGATGTTGCTTACTGGCCGCAGATCAAACAGGTACTGGAGTGGGCCAAGGATCACGTCACTTCGACGCTGTTCGTCTGTTGGGCGGTTCAGGCCGCGCTGAACATTCTGTACGGCATTCCCAAGCAGACCCGCGCCGAAAAGATTTCCGGCGTCTATGAACACCATATTCTTCATCCGCACGCCTTACTGACCCGCGGTTTCGACGACTCTTTCCTGGCCCCGCACTCACGCTATGCTGATTTTCCGGCCGGACTTATTCGCGACTATACCGATCTTGAGATCCTCGCGGAGACGGAAGAGGGCGATGCGTATTTGTTCGCCAGCAAAGATAAGCGCATCGCCTTTGTCACCGGCCACCCGGAGTACGATGCCAATACCCTGGCAAGCGAATATTTCCGCGATGTGGAAGCCGGTTTGAACCCTGAGATACCTCATAACTATTTCCCACAAAACGACCCGCAGAACAAACCGCGCGCCACCTGGCGCAGCCACGGCAATCTGCTGTTCGCTAACTGGCTTAACTATTACGTCTACCAGATTACGCCATACGATCTGCGTCATATGAATCCGACGCTGGAATAATACTCTACGTGAGACGATCCTAAAGCGTTTCAGCATTTTGCCTCTGGCACCTTCGGGTGCCTTTTTTATTTCCGAAATTCACTTCATACGCGAGGATAACTTTAATTTCATTGTTATCAATGTGTTAATGATAAATTAAAATTAAAATGGAAATTGTTTTTGATTTTGGAAATTAATTGAGTAGTCTTAATTGTGCTGAGCGAAAACTGCACAACGATCTTTCGCTCGCTTCCAGCGGATCAACCAAGAGGAGCAGCACAATGACGCAGCAGGCGACAATCACCGATGAACTGGCCTTTAGTCAGCCCTATGGCGAGCAGGAGAAGCAGATCTTAACGCCTGAGGCGGTAGAATTTCTGACGGAACTGGTGAGCCGCTTTACGCCGGCGCGCAATAAGCTGCTGGCCGCGCGTTTGCAGCAACAGCAGGCTATTGACGACGGGCAGCTTCCGGATTTTATTTCGGAAACTGCTTCCATTAGAAATGGCGACTGGACTATTCGCGGTATCCCGGCTGATTTGCAGGATCGCCGCGTGGAAATCACCGGCCCCGTCGAGCGCAAGATGGTCATTAACGCGCTGAATGCCAACGTCAAAGTCTTTATGGCGGACTTTGAGGATTCGCTGGCGCCTGACTGGCGCAAAGTCATTGATGGTCAAATCAACCTGCGCGATGCCGTGAACGGAACCATCAGCTACACCAACGAGGCCGGCAAAATCTATCAGTTGCAGCCCAATCCCGCTGTGCTGGTATGCCGTGTGCGCGGCCTGCATCTGCCGGAAAAGCATGTGACCTGGCGTAATGAGGCCATCCCCGGCAGCCTGTTCGATTTTGCGCTCTATTTCTTTCATAACTACCAGGCGCTGCTGGCGAAAGGAAGTGGTCCCTACTTCTATCTGCCAAAAACACAGGCCTGGCAGGAGGCGGCATGGTGGAACGATGTCTTCAGTTTTACGGAAGATCGCTTTGACCTGCCGCGGGGCACCATCAAGGCCACGCTGCTGATTGAGACGTTGCCAGCGGTGTTCCAGATGGATGAGATCCTGCATGCGCTGCGCGACCATATTGTTGGCCTGAACTGCGGCCGCTGGGATTACATCTTCAGCTATATCAAGACGCTGAAAAACCATCCGGATCGCGTACTGCCGGACCGGCAGGTGGTGACGATGGATAAACCCTTCCTCAGCGCCTACTCACGCTTGTTGATTAAGACCTGCCACAAACGCGGCGCGTTTGCGATGGGCGGTATGGCGGCGTTTATCCCGAGCAAAGATACCGAACGTAACCGCCAGGTGCTGAGTAAAGTCACCGCCGATAAAGAGCTGGAGGCCAACAACGGTCACGATGGGACCTGGATCGCCCACCCGGGCCTGGCGGATACAGCCATGGCGGTGTTTGACCGCGTGCTGGGCGATAAGCCGAATCAGCTCTCGGTCACCCGGAGCGAGGATGCGCCAATTACCGCTGAACAACTGCTGGCTCCCTGCGAGGGCGAACGCACGGAAGCCGGAATGCGCGCCAACATTCGCGTGGCGGTGCAGTACATCGAAGCGTGGATCTCCGGCAACGGCTGCGTACCGATTTATGGCCTGATGGAAGACGCCGCAACGGCCGAGATCTCGCGCACCTCTATCTGGCAGTGGATCCATCATCAGAAAACCCTGAACGACGGTACCCCAGTCACTAAGGCGCTGTTCCGCCAGTGGCTGGCGGAAGAGCTGATGGTGATTCAGGAGGAGCTGGGAGAGCACCGCTTCAGCCACGGCCGCTTTGACGATGCGGCGCGACTGATGGAGCAGATCACCACCTCCGACGAGCTAATTGATTTTCTGACATTGCCGGGCTACCGCCTGCTGGCCTAATCGCCAGATGGTGTGGTTCGCCATTTAGTCCTTCACCTATGAGCCTGGGGAGCCAGGAAATTATATGGAGCATCTGCACATGAAAACCCGTACCCAACAAATCGAAGAATTAAACAAAGAATGGACGAACCCGCGCTGGGAAGGCATTACCCGTCCCTACAGCGCGGAAGAGGTGGTGAAGTTACGCGGCTCGGTGAATCCGGAATGCACGCTGGCGCAGCTTGGCGCGGCGAGACTGTGGCGTCTGCTGCACGGGGAGGCGAAAAAAGGGTACGTCAACAGTCTCGGCGCGCTGACCGGCGGCCAGGCCTTGCAGCAGGCGAAGGCGGGTATCGAAGCCATTTATCTCTCCGGCTGGCAGGTGGCGGCGGATGCTAACCTGGCGTCCAGCATGTATCCGGATCAATCGCTGTATCCGGCCAACTCGGTACCGGCGGTGGTGGATCGGATCAACAACACCTTCCGCCGCGCCGATCAGATCCAGTGGTCAGCGGGAATTGAACCGAACGATCCGCGCTTTATCGACTACTTCCTGCCGATCGTGGCGGATGCGGAGGCCGGTTTTGGCGGCGTCCTGAACGCCTTTGAGCTGATGAAATCGATGATTGAAGCCGGTGCAGCGGCTGTTCACTTCGAAGATCAGTTGGCATCGGTGAAGAAGTGCGGCCATATGGGCGGTAAAGTGCTGGTTCCGACTCAGGAGGCGATTCAGAAGCTGGTGGCGGCGCGTCTGGCGGCCGACGTGATGGGGGTCCCGACGCTGGTCATCGCCCGTACCGATGCCGACGCCGCGGATTTAATTACCTCAGACTGCGATCCGTACGATCGTGAGTTTATTACCGGGGATCGCACCAGCGAAGGGTTCTTCCGCACCCACGCCGGGATCGAGCAGGCGATCAGCCGCGGGCTGGCCTACGCGCCGTATGCGGATCTGGTGTGGTGTGAAACGTCGAAACCGGATCTCGGGCAGGCGCGCCGCTTTGCCGAGGCTATCCATGCGCGTTTCCCGGGCAAACTGCTGGCCTATAACTGCTCGCCGTCGTTTAACTGGAAGAAAAATCTCGATGATAAAACCATCGCCAGCTTCCAGCAGCAGCTGTCGGACATGGGATACAAATACCAGTTTATTACCCTCGCGGGGATCCACAGCATGTGGTTCAACATGTTCGACCTCGCCCATGCCTACGCTCAGGGTGAGGGGATGCGCCACTATGTTGAGAAAGTGCAGCAGCCGGAATTCGCCGCCGGGCCGGAAGGCTACACCTTCGTCTCGCATCAGCAGGAGGTGGGCACCGGCTACTTCGACAAGGTCACCACCATTATCCAGGGTGGCACCTCGTCGGTAACGGCGCTGACCGGCTCGACCGAAGAAGATCAGTTTTAAGCCATGCCCGGTGGCGCGACGCTGACCGGGCCTGCAAGAGGACGCAGGCCGGATAAGCGAGCGCGCCATCCGGCATGACGTGGCGCCGGATGGGGGAAAGCGATGACGCGTGGTCTGGAATTACTGATTGCCCAAACGATATTGCAGGGATTTGACGCGCAGTATGGGCGTTTTCTTGAAGTCACTTCCGGCGCGCAGCAGCGCTTTGAACAGGCTGACTGGCACGCCGTGCAGCAGGCGATGAAGCAGCGGATCCATCTCTACGATCACCACGTGGGCCTGGTAGTAGAGCAGCTGCGCTGCATCACCGAAGGGAAAAGCACCGACGTCGATTTTCTTCTGCGGGTGAAACAGCAGTACACCCAACTTTTACCGGATTACCCTCGCTTTGAAATTGCTGAGAGCTTTTTCAATTCGGTCTACTGCCGCCTGTTTGACCACCGCTCGCTGACCCCCGAGCGGCTCTTTATTTTCAGCTCGCAGCCCGAGCGACCCTTTCGTACCCTCCCGCGACCGCTGGCGAAAGATTTCTTTCCGGAACGCGGTTGGTCGCACCTGCTGGGTAAAGTACTGTCCGATCTGCCGCTGCGGCTACCGTGGCAAAACAAAGCGCGGGATATCGGCTATATCATTGCCAGTCTGCAGGAGGCGCTGGGGGAGGAACTGCTCGCCACCTGTCATCTGCAGGTCGCCAATGAGCTGTTCTACCGCAATAAAGCCGCCTGGCTGGTGGGCAAACTGGTCATGCCGATGGCGACGCTGCCTTTTTTGCTGCCGATCCACCGCAGCGAAGAGGGTGAGCTGTTTGTTGACACCTGCCTCACAACCCATGCCGAAGCGAGTATCGTTTTTGGCTTCGCGCGTTCCTATTTTATGGTTTATGCGCCGTTGCCCGGCGCGCTGGTGGAATGGCTGCGCGAGATCTTGCCGGGTAAAACGACGGCCGAGCTGTACATGGCGATTGGCTGTCAGAAGCACGCCAAAACCGAAAGCTATCGCGAATATCTACACTACATTACTCGCTGCGATGAGCAGTTTATTGAAGCGCCGGGTATTCGCGGGATGGTGATGCTGGTGTTTACCCTGCCGGGCTTTGACCGGGTGTTTAAGGTGATCAAGGACCGCTTCGCGCCGCAGAAAGAGATGACCGCCGCCCATGTGCGGGCTTGCTATCAGCTGGTAAAGGAGCATGACCGCGTCGGGCGGATGGCGGACACCCAGGAGTTTGAAAATTTCGTGCTGGATAAACGGCAAATCGCGCCGGCGCTGCTGGCGCTGCTGCAGGCGGAAGCGGGGAACAAACTCACCGATCTCGGCGACCGCATCGTCATCAGCCATCTCTATATTGAACGGCGAATGGTGCCGCTCAACCTGTGGCTGGAGCAGGTTAACGGCCAGGCATTGCGTGATGCGGTAGAAGAGTATGGCAATGCTATCCGCCAGCTGGCCGCCGCCAACATCTTTCCCGGCGATATGTTATTTAAAAACTTCGGCGTCACCCGCCATGGCCGGGTGGTGTTCTACGACTATGATGAAATCTGCTATATGACGGAAGTGAATTTTCGCGAGATCCCGCCGCCGCGCTATCCGGAGGATGAGCTGGCCAGCGAGCCGTGGTACAGCGTTTCGCCTGGCGATGTGTTTCCGGAGGAGTTCCGCCACTGGCTGTGCGCCGACCCGCGCATTGGGCCACTGTTTGAAGAGATGCATGCCGACCTGCTGCGCGCCGACTACTGGCGCGCACTGCAGATGCGGATTAAAAACGGCCATGTGGAAGATGTCTACGCCTACCGGCGCAAGCAGCGTTTTAGCGTGCGCTATGGCGCCGACAGTAGACCGGATAAGGCGTTTACGCCGCCATCCGGCAAGGTGCGCCGATCTGCCTGATGGCGCTACGCTTATCAGGCCTACTTAAAATGCCCTTCTGGGGCATTTTTTTATTTAACCCCGCCATACGCCAGCGTCACTTCCTTCGCCGCCTTGATCACCAGCGCGCCCAGCTCAGTCACCCGATCATCGGTCATACGCGAGATGGGGCCTGAGATGGAGATTGCCGCGAACGGTTCGCGATGTTCATCGTAAATGCAGGCGGCGACGCAGCGCAGGCCGAGCGCGTGCTCCTCATCATCGAAAGAGTAGCCCCGCTTGCGGGTCTGGGCTAAATCTTCCTTCAGATGCAGCGGGGAGACCAGCGTGGCATGCGTATAGGCATGCAGCCCTTTACGGTGCAGCAGACTGGTGACCTGCTCTTCGCTCAGCTGCGCGAGAAACGCCTTCCCGGCGCCGGAAGCGTGCATCGGCAGTTTACCGCCGATTGGCGCCGACATCCGCATCAGCTGGGTGCACTGCACCTGATCGATAATGATCGCCTGGTGGTCGCTCTGGTCGAGCACCGCCAGATTCACCGTTTCACCGGAATCTTCCATCAGCTGGCGCAGGATCGGGTGGACAATGGCCAGCAGATTGCGGCTTTGTAGAAAGCTGCTGCCGACCACGAAAGCATGCGCCCCTACGGCCCAGTGACCCAGCTCGCCAACCTGGCGGACGAAGCCCAGCTGTTGCATGGTGGTCAGCAGACGGTGAGTCGTGGAGTTGGGCAGACCCGCCTGCTGCGCCAGTTCGGTCAGCGCGACGCTGCTGTGGGACTCGGCAATCCATTCGAGTAATTTCAGGCCGCGGGTCAGCGACTGAACCTGACCGCCAGCCTGCTGGGCAGTGGCAGCCGCGGGTTTTCTGCCGCGTTTCGCGGGAATGGGGGTTGTGGCCATCGCGAACTCCTTTTTCTGTATCGTGGAAATAATTTTCGTTTTATTTGGCAATAATGCAATCACAACCGGACTCATCGGAGGAGTGAAGCTGAACATGTCTCATATTGCCCGTTGTTGTCTTTTCCGCTCCGGTGGTTTATGCCAGTATGGTTTGTTGGCTATTTGGCCTGAGTCGAGCGTTGTCGGGAGCAAGTGTGAGCAGCAAAGTTGAGCAACTGCATCAGCAGTTAAAAGAACGTATTCTGGTTCTGGATGGGGGCATGGGCACCATGATCCAGGGCTATCGTCTGAGTGAGCAGGACTTTCGCGGTGAGCGCTTTGCTGACTGGCCGTGCGACCTGAAAGGCAACAACGACCTGCTGGTGCTCAGCAAACCCGAAGTGATCCGCGAGATCCACGACGCCTATTTCGAGGCCGGCGCGGATATCATTGAGACCAACACCTTTAACTCGACGACCATCGCGATGGCGGATTACCAGATGGAATCCCTGTCGGCCGAGATCAACTTTGCCGCGGCGAAGCTGGCCCGCGCCAGCGCCGACGCCTGGACGGCCCGCACGCCGGAAAAACCGCGCTATGTCGCGGGCGTGCTTGGCCCGACCAACCGCACCGCCTCTATCTCGCCTGATGTGAACGATCCGGCGTTCCGTAATATTACCTTTGACCAGCTGGTGGCCGCCTATCGCGAATCCACCCGGGCGCTGGCGGAAGGCGGCGTGGATCTGATCCTGATTGAAACGGTGTTTGACACCCTGAACGCTAAAGCGGCCATCTATGCGGTGAAAGAGGAGCTGGAGGCGTTAGGCGTTGACCTGCCGCTGATGATCTCCGGGACCATTACCGATGCCTCTGGCCGCACGCTTTCCGGACAGACCACCGAAGCCTTTTATAACTCGCTGCGTCACGCCGAAGCCTTATCGTTTGGTCTGAACTGCGCCCTCGGGCCGGACGAGCTGCGGCAGTACGTCCAGGAGCTGTCGCGCATTGCCGAATGCTACGTCACCGCGCACCCGAACGCCGGCCTGCCCAACGCCTTCGGCGAATACGATCTGGACGCCGACACCATGGCGACGCAAATTCGCGAATGGGCGGAAGCCGGTTTCCTTAATATCGTTGGCGGCTGCTGCGGTACCACCCCGGAGCATATCGCCGCCATGAGCCGGGCGGTAGCGGGCCTGCCGCCGCGTCAGTTGCCGGAAATTGCGGTGGCCTGCCGCCTCGCCGGCCTGGAGCCGTTGAATATCGGCGACGATAGCCTGTTCGTTAACGTCGGTGAACGAACTAACGTCACCGGCTCGGCGAAATTTAAGCGGCTGATTAAAGAAGAGAAGTACAGCGAAGCGCTGGACGTTGCGCGTCAGCAGGTGGAAAGCGGCGCGCAGATTATCGATATCAACATGGACGAGGGGATGCTCGACGCGGAAGCGGCGATGGTGCGTTTCCTTAACCTGATTGCCGGCGAGCCGGACATTGCCCGCGTGCCGATCATGATTGACTCCTCCAAGTGGGAAGTCATTGAAAAGGGCCTGAAATGTATTCAGGGCAAAGGCATCGTTAACTCGATTTCGATGAAAGAGGGCGTCGAATCCTTTATCCACCATGCGAAACTGGTTCGCCGCTACGGCGCCGCAGTGGTGGTGATGGCTTTCGACGAGGTTGGTCAGGCCGACACCCGCGAACGTAAAATTGAGATTTGCCGTCGCGCCTACAAAATCCTCACCGAAGAGGTCGGCTTCCCGCCGGAAGATATTATCTTCGACCCCAATATCTTTGCCGTCGCCACCGGTATCGAAGAGCATAACAACTACGCACAGGACTTTATCGGCGCCTGCGAAGACATCAAACGCGAGCTGCCGCATGCGCTAATCTCCGGCGGGGTCTCCAACGTCTCCTTCTCCTTCCGCGGTAATGACCCGGTACGTGAGGCGATCCACGCCGTATTCCTCTACTACGCGATCCGCAACGGCATGGACATGGGGATCGTCAACGCCGGTCAGCTGGCCATCTATGATGACCTCCCGGGCGAGCTGCGCGACGCGGTCGAAGACGTGATCCTCAACCGCCGCGATGACAGTACCGAACGGTTACTTGAGCTGGCGGAAAAATATCGCGGCAGCAAAGCGGACGACGGCGCGAATGCCCAGCAGGCGGAGTGGCGCACCTGGGAAGTGAAAAAACGCCTCGAATATTCGCTGGTGAAGGGCATTACCGAATTTATCGAACAGGACACCGAAGAAGCGCGTCAGCAGGCCGCCCGCCCGATTGAGGTCATTGAAGGGCCGCTGATGGACGGCATGAACGTGGTCGGCGATCTGTTCGGCGAAGGCAAAATGTTCCTGCCGCAGGTGGTGAAATCCGCCCGTGTAATGAAACAGGCGGTGGCCTACCTTGAGCCGTTTATTGAAGCCAGTAAAGAGCAGGGCTCCAGTAACGGCAAAATGGTGATTGCCACGGTAAAAGGCGACGTTCATGACATTGGCAAAAACATCGTCGGCGTGGTGCTGCAGTGCAATAACTACGAAATCATCGATCTTGGCGTGATGGTCCCGGCGGATAAAATTCTCAAAACGGCCAAAGAGGTAAACGCGGATCTAATTGGTCTTTCCGGGCTGATTACCCCATCGCTGGACGAGATGGTTAATGTGGCGAAAGAGATGGAGCGCCAGGGCTTTACCATCCCGCTGCTGATAGGCGGCGCGACCACCTCGAAAGCGCATACGGCGGTGAAAATCGAGCAGAACTACAGCGGCCCGACCGTTTACGTACAGAACGCCTCGCGCACCGTCGGCGTGGTGTCTGCGCTGCTCTCGGACACGCAGCGCGACGAGTTTGTCGCCCGCACGCGCAAAGAGTATGAAACGGTGCGTATCCAGCATGGGCGTAAAAAACCGCGTACGCCGCCGGTGACCCTTGCCGCCGCGCGGGAAAACGATCTGGCCTTTGACTGGGAGAGCTACACGCCGCCGGTGGCTCATCGTCTGGGAGTACAGACGGTGGAAGCCAGTATCGAGACTCTGCGCAACTACATCGACTGGACGCCGTTCTTCATGACCTGGTCGCTCGCGGGTAAATATCCGCGCATTCTGGAAGATGAAGTGGTAGGGGAAGAGGCGCAGCGCCTGTTCAAAGACGCTAACGAGCTGCTGGATAAGCTGAGCGCAGAGAAAACCCTGAACCCGCGGGGCGTGGTGGGTCTGTTCCCGGCCAACCGCGTGGGCGACGATATTGAAATCTATCGCGATGAAACCCGCACCCACGTGCTGACGGTGAGCCATCATCTGCGCCAGCAGACGGAGAAGGTTGGCTTCGCCAACTACTGCCTCGCCGATTTTGTCGCGCCGAAGCTGAGCGGCAAGGCGGACTACATCGGCGCCTTCGCCGTGACCGGCGGCCTGGAAGAGGACGCGCTGGCGGATGCCTATGAAGCGCAGCATGATGACTATAACAAGATCATGATCAAGGCCATCGCCGATCGCCTGGCGGAGGCCTTTGCCGAGTATCTGCATGAGAAAGTGCGCAAGGTTTACTGGGGATATGCGGCCAATGAGAACCTCAGCAATGAGGAGCTTATTCGCGAGAACTACCAGGGGATCCGACCGGCGCCGGGATATCCGGCCTGTCCGGAGCATACCGAAAAGGGGACCATCTGGCAGCTACTGGACGTTGAAGCCCATACCGGCATGAAGCTCACCGAATCGTTCGCCATGTGGCCGGGCGCATCGGTTTCCGGCTGGTACTTCAGCCATCCGGATAGCAAGTACTTCGCCGTGGCGCAGATCCAGCGCGATCAGGTCGAAGATTACGCGCTGCGTAAAGGAATGACGCCGGCGGAGGTCGAGCGCTGGTTAGCGCCTAATCTGGGCTATGATGCGGACTAGTCGTCATCTTTCCTTACAACAAACAAGGCGCTCTGTGAGCGCCTTGTCTCTTTATTGAGGTTAACCCCTTATACTGAGATAGGTTCCTGAACTTCGGAAAACCTATAACGATAAGGAGAAGCTGATTCCGTGTTAACTCTGCTACACCTGTTGTCCGCGGTTGCTCTGCTGGTGTGGGGCACGCATATCGTGCGTACCGGGGTGATGCGCGTCTATGGCGCTCGCCTGCGTACCGTTCTCAGTAGCAGCGTAGAGAAAAAGCCGCTCGCCTTCTGCGCGGGTCTTGGCGTGACTGCGCTGGTGCAAAGCAGTAACGCCACCACCATGCTGGTGACCTCATTTGTCGCCCAGGATTTAGTGGGTCTGATGCCAGCGCTGGTGATGGTGCTGGGGGCCGACGTCGGGACGGCGCTGATGGCGAGGGTGTTGACCTTCGACCTGTCGTGGCTGTCGCCGTTGTTGATATTTATCGGGGTGATTTTCTTCCTCGGCCGCAAGCAGACCCGCGCCGGGCAGCTTGGACGGGTGGGGATTGGTCTGGGGCTGATCCTGTTGGCCCTCGAGCTGATTGTCCAGGCCGTACACCCCATAACCCAGGCGAACGGTGTGCAGGTGATTTTCGCCTCGCTGACCGGCGATATCATGCTGGATGCTTTGATTGGCGCCGTATTTGCAATCATTAGCTACTCCAGCCTGGCGGCGGTGCTGTTAACGGCGACGCTGACCGCGGCGGGAGCGATCTCTTTCCCGGTGGCGCTGTGTCTGGTGATTGGCGCCAACCTGGGATCGGGGCTGCTGGCGATGCTTAACAACAGCGCGGCGAACGCGGCGGCGCGCCGGGTGGCGCTGGGCAGCCTGCTGTTTAAGCTGGTGGGGAGTCTGATTATTCTGCCGTTCGTCCATCCGCTGGCCGCGGCGATGCAAAAGCTGCCGTTGGCCGAGTCCGAGCTGGTTATCTACTTCCACGTCTTTTACAACCTGCTGCGCTGCATCGCGATGGTGCCCTTTGCCGGACCGATGGCGAAGCTGTGCCAGCGTCTGATCCGCGATGAGCCCGAGCTGGATAACCATCTCAAACCCAAGCATCTCGACCCGTCGGCGCTGGACACCCCGGCGCTGGCGCTGGCCAATGCCGCGCGTGAGACGCTGCGCATTGGTGACGCGATGGAGCAGATGCTGGAGAGCCTGCACAAGGTGATGCATGGCGAACCGCGTCAGGAGAAAGAGCTGCGCCGTATGGCGGATGATATCAACGTACTTTACACCGCTATTAAGCTCTATCTGGCGCGAATGCCAAAGGATGAGCTGGCGGAAGAGGAATCCCGGCGCTGGGCGGAAATTATTGAGATGTCGTTAAACCTCGAACAGGCGTCCGATATCGTCGAGCGAATGGGCAGCGAGATCGCCGATAAATCGCTGGCGGCGCGGCGCGCCTTCTCGGTAGAAGGGTTAAAGGAGCTTGATGCGCTGTACGATCTGCTGCTCAGCAACCTGCAGCTGGCGATGTCGGTCTTCTTCTCCAGCGATGTGCCCAGCGCCCGCCGCCTGCGGCGCAGCAAACACCGGTTCCGCATTCTTAACCGCCGCTACTCGCATGCGCACGTTGACCGTCTGCATCAGCAGAACGTGCAGAGCATCGAAACCAGTACGTTGCACCTGGCGCTGCTGGGGGATATGAAGCGTCTGAACAGCCTGTTCTGCTCGGTGGCTTACAGCGTGATGGAGCAAGCGGTGGCCCGCAGGCAGGGTTATCGCTTCTTCCCCCGCTTTGAACAACAGCGTCGGGTTCGGGCCACCGAGCGTCGCGTGACCATCGGTGACCTGGATCCAGTTTCCTTCCGGCAAACCAATCACCGTTAATTCCGGCGCCACGACCAGTAGTTCGCGGATACGCTGTTCGCGGGTTTCGCCCTGATGCCCGGTCGGCAACGCGTTGGTGAAGTGCGGGTTAATCTGTAGCGGGAACAGCCCCAGCGCATCAAATCCCTGCGGATCGACAATCGGCATATCGTTGGTGGTGCGAATGGTCGGGCAGGCAAGGTTTGAACCTGCGCTCCAGCCGATATACAGCGCTCCGCGTTTGACGACATCGATAATCGGCGCCAACAGACCGCGGCTGCGGCACTCTTTCAACAGCTGGAAGGTGTTCCCGCCGCCGACGATCACCATCTCGGTGCTTTCAATGGCGGCGATAGGGTCGTCGACGCTGTGGATACCGGTTACGCTGACCGCCATGGGCGCCATAACCGCAGCCACTTTGGTCGTATAATCATCCCAGGATTGCGTCACGCCAGCGAAGGGGATAAATACCGCCTTACGGCGGCCTTTGACCTGACCGGCAATCAGCGGCAGGGCGTGTTCCAGCCAGGCTTTCCCCGGCAGCGTGGAGTTACTGAGTAACAGCAGTTCCATCTTTTCTTCCTGTTTTAAAAATATTATTGAAGCAGAAATTCTAGCATCGCCCCCATACCGGCGCGCTGATATGGCGCATGATGTGAGGAAGCGGAATGCTGTTCACAAGCCCGACGAAGCTTCTGGAGAATGAATCACACAATCCAGGTTTTTTCTCGCCCACAAGGTAGGGTATATTTCGCTTTTACAGGAGAATCTATGCTGCCCGACTCATCAACCCGATTAAATGAGCACCACCGAAGATGGCGAGCGCGACAACATTGTCGATTTCGTCAATCACAGCAAGCGTATCTTTCCTATCGGCCGTCTGGATAAAGACTCCCAGGGGCTGATCTTCCTCACCAACCATGGCGATCTGGTGAACAAGATCCTGCGCGCCGGCAACGACCATGAAAAAGAGTATCTGGTCACGGTCGATAAGCCGGTGACCGATGAGTTCATTCGCGGCATGGGCGCGGGGGTACCGATTCTCGGAACCGTGACCAAAAAATGTAAGGTAAAGAAAGAAGCGCCGTTCGTTTTCCGCATCACCCTTGTGCAGGGGTTAAACCGCCAGATCCGTCGTATGTGCGAGCATTTTGGCTATGAAGTGACGAAGCTTGAGCGTACGCGGATCATGAACGTGAGCCTGACGGGGATCCCCTTGGGTGAATGGCGTGATCTAACCGATGACGAGCTGATCGACCTGTTCAAGCTGATTGAAAACTCCTCTTCCGAAGCGAAGCCGAAAGCCAGGCCGAAGGCCAAAGCGGCGACTCCCGGCATCAAGCGCCCGGTGGTGAAGATGGAAAATAGCAACGATAAGGGCCGCCCGGCTGGTAACGGGAAACGTTTCACCCAGCCGGGACGTAAAAAGAAAGGGCGTTAACGCCTGCCGCGGGTCGGCGTATTCGCCGACCAGGAAAAGGTCGCTTCCTTATCCGTTTTATAAGCCTGCTGTTTTCTCACCTGGCGGGCTTTCTTCGCTTCCGCTTCGCGCTGCGCCATCAGCTTATCGATATATTCCTTTTTTACGCTGTTCGTTTCCGCATTGCTCAGCGGGCGGCCGTGCGCGATACGCGCGCGGTCCAGCAGCGTTTTCAATTCGCGCTGTTCGCGCTCGGTCATCTCTTTTTGTGTAATACGGGGGAGTGCCATGGTGGTGCCCTCAGTCAGACCAGAGCATCCAGTGTACGGCAATGAATATTTTACTGATAGCCTGTATGGCAACTAAAGCAGGCACACGCCCGGGCCTGCGCCCGGACGTATCACGCTCAGCGCTTGTCGGCTTTTTTGGCGATGGGCTTTCCTGACCAGTACCCGGCCAGCAGCGAACCGGACAGGTTATGCCAGACGGAGAACAGCGCGCCCGGCAGCGCCGCCAGCGGGCCGAAGTAAATTTTACCCAGCGCGGCCGCCAGGCCGGAGTTCTGCATCCCCACCTCGATCGCCAGCGTACGGCAGGTGGATTCATCAAAACCAAACAGACGTCCGCCCCAGTACCCGCCAAGCAGACCAATAGTGTTATGCAGGATCACCGCGATAATCACCACCAGGCCGACGGAGGCGATATGGGCTGCGGAACCCGCCACCACCGCGCTGATGATCGCCAGAATACACACCATCGAGAAGGCGGGCAGGAACGGCTCTACCGCTTTCACCACCTTCGGCAGCAGATGATGGACAATCAGTCCCAGCGCGATAGGAATGACCACAATCTGCAGAATGCTGAGCAACATGCCCATGACGTCGACCTGAATATGCGCGTCGACGTACAGACGGGTGAGCAGCGGTGTCGCCACGACGCCGACGAGGGTGGAGACCGAGGAGATGGTCACCGACAGCGCCACATCCCCTTTGGCAAGAAAGATCATCACGTTGGAGGCGGTCCCGCTGGCGACGCTGCCGACCAGCACCATCCCGGCGGAAAGCTCCGGCGGCATATGAAACAGCAGCGCCAGCAGCCAGGCGGCGAGCGGCATCACCAGATAGTGCAGAAATATCCCCGCAGCGACCGGCGCCGGACGCGACAGGACGCGTTTGAAATCCTCCAGCTTCAGATGCACGCCCATACCGAACATGATCAGCATCAGCAGGGTGGTGACCCATGGGCCAATTGGGGTGAAGGTGGTGGGAGTGTAATAGGCCAGAACGGAGAGCAGCAGTGCCCATAACGGGAACAGCCGCGTCAGAGTTGCGAGCATGTTGTGTTCCTTGCGATACGCGAACCGGGCCGCGCCATCCCGATGGGCGGCGAGCAGGTCAGCTGGTTGTGTTGATGTTGTTATAAAAAAGCCGGGTTCGAGCCCGGCTATAGGTATTGTTTATCGTGCTAAGGAATTTTATTCAAACAAATTATGATGCAGCTTCTGCACAACCTTCTCCGCATCGTCGCCCGGCACCAGGAAGCACAGGTTGTGGCTGGAGGCGCCATAGCAGATCATGCGGATGTTAAACGGCTCGAGGACGCCAAAGACCTCTTTGCCGACGCCGCAGGCTTTCGACAGCTCATTGCCAATCAGGGCGACCAGCGCCAGATTTTCTTCCACTTCCACGCGGCACAGCGAAGAGAGCTCGGTCAGCAGCGCCTGGGTCAGCAGGGTATCGCCCGCAGAGGTCGAGCCGGTGGTGTCCATGGTCAGGGCCACGCTCACTTCGGAGGTGGTGATCAAATCAACTGAGATGTTATGGCGCGCCAGAATACCGAACACTTCGGCGAGGAAGCCGCGGGAGTGCAGCATATTCAGGCTGTGCAGCGTCAGCAGCGTTTGCCGGCGACGCAGCGCCAGCGCGCGGAACAGCGGCGGGTTCTCGGTGGTTTTACACACCAGCGTACCGCCCGCTTTAGGCTCTTTACTGGAGCCGACAAACACCGGGATATCGCTGCGCACGGCAGGCAGCAGGGTCGCCGGATGCAGCACTTTGGCGCCAAAGGTGGCCATTTCCGCTGCCTCTTCAAAGGCGATGACGTCGATGCGTTTCGCCGCCGGCGCGACGCGCGGGTCGGTAGTATAGATCCCCGGGACATCGGTCCAGATATCGACGCGGGTGGCATTCAGCGCTTCGCCGAGCAGAGCGGCGGTATAATCGCTGCCGCCGCGGCCGAGGGTGGTGGTGCGGCCTTTCGCTTCGCTGCCGATAAAGCCCTGGGTCACCACCAGGCCTTCCGCCAGGCGCGGCGCCAGCTGCTGCTGGGTCAGTTCGGCGACGGCGGCGATGTCCGGTTCGGCGCGGCCAAAGCGATCGTTAGTGCGCAGCACTTTACGGGCGTCAAACCACTGCGCCTGAATACCGCGTTCACGCAGAATTTCCACAAACAGCAGGGTAGACATCAGTTCGCCATGGCTGACCAGTTCGTCAGTCAGGGCGGTTGAGGAGGCGAGCGCGGCGGCTTCCGCCAGCGTCGTGATATTTTCCAGCAAGCGCTCAATCTCTTCGCGGATCACGTTGGGATAACGCAAACGCTCCAGAATATTGAACTGGATCTGACGCAGAGCGTCCAGCTGGGAAAAACGTTCGGTGGGTTCCAGCCCTCCCGCTAAGGCCACCAGAATGTTGGTCACGCCGGCAGAGGCGGAGAGCACAACAATACGGGTATTGGCATCGAGCAGCGCCACATCGATGCTGCGGTTCATTGCGTCAAAATCAGCAACGCTGGTGCCGCCAAATTTGGCGACGACTAGATCTGTCATAACAACCTCGTGTCAGGGGGCCTGACTTATTAAAACGATTCCTGAGCACCGATCCTGGCAGGGGCTGGACGCCGCCGGATCGCAACAAAATGTCTTAATAAGCCAGGCCAAATTATTCAGCCATGGCACAAGGGAAGAGCGATAAACAGGGTGGCGCAGAGTGATAAACAACTACGATGTCACCCAGAAGTGCTCCACCTTGTAGACCCGACTCACCGCTTTGGGCGCTGAGGTGTTCGGGTATGAAACGCCCGACTGCGAACGTTTCTGGTGACAACCCAGGGGATTCAGCCCCTGTGGCCGGCGAGGAGCGTGACCAGACGCTCTTTCACCTCGGCGTTGCTCCCCCTCACGTATCTTCCCCGGACTGGTTCCTCCAATACGGTTACCTGGGCAACGCACCTCTTCTGGCAATTACTGACGTCTTTCACCTGGCCGGGGGAACAGGGACATTATATCCCCCGCGAATACCCTTTCGCTGTAGCGTGAAATGCGCGAGCAATAGATACCTACCAATACGTAAGCACTGCGGATATATAAAGGCTTAACGCCAGCTATGTCAACGCTGCGGTTATGCGGATTTTTCATGCCTCTGCGGCTAACAGAAAAAAGCCTTATGATAGCTATACTAATGGGGCCTTTTACTCCGTTTTGACCCGATTCCTGACCGGCGTCAGGGTCAAGTCACAAAAATCATCACAATTTTCCGTCACCGGCGCTACAATCGACCGAAGTCACAATCTCAAATCAGAAGAGTATTGCTAATGAAAAACATCAACCCAACGCAGACCTCTGCCTGGCAGGCATTACAGAAACACTCCGAAGACCGCGCGGTACTGCACGTCGCGCTGCGTAACCGCAGCAATACGCCGATTGTGGTTGATGGCAAAGATGTGATGCCGGAAGTGAACGCTGTGCTGGAGAAGATGAAAACCTTCTCCGAAGCGATTATCTCCGGTAGCTGGAAAGGCTACACCGGCAAACCGATCACCGACGTGGTTAACATCGGTATCGGCGGCTCCGACCTCGGTCCTTTCATGGTGACCGAGGCGCTGCGTCCGTATAAAAACCACCTCAACATGCACTTTGTCTCTAACGTCGATGGCACCCATATCGCCGAAGTGCTGAAGAACGTGAATCCGGAAACGACTCTGTTCCTGGTGGCGTCCAAGACTTTCACTACCCAGGAAACCATGACCAACGCCCACAGCGCGCGCGACTGGTTCCTGGCAACCGCGGGCGACGACAAGCACGTGGCGAAACACTTCGCCGCGCTTTCCACCAACGCGAAAGCGGTTGGCGAGTTCGGCATCGACACCGCCAACATGTTCGAATTCTGGGACTGGGTTGGCGGCCGTTACTCCCTGTGGTCGGCGATTGGTCTGTCCATCATTCTCTCCGTGGGCTTCGACAACTTCGTTGAGCTGCTGTCCGGCGCGCATGCGATGGATAAGCACTTCTCCACCACTCCGGCGGAGAAAAACCTGCCGGTGCTGCTGGCGCTGATCGGCATCTGGTACAACAACTTCTTCGGTGCGGAAACCGAAGCGATTCTGCCGTACGACCAGTACATGCACCGCTTTGCCGCTTACTTCCAGCAGGGCAACATGGAGTCCAACGGTAAGTATGTTGACCGTAACGGCCACGCGGTAGACTACCAGACTGGCCCAATCATCTGGGGTGAGCCGGGCACCAACGGTCAGCACGCGTTCTACCAGCTGATCCACCAGGGCACCAAAATGGTACCGTGCGATTTCATCGCTCCGGCTATCACCCACAACCCGCTGTCTGACCACCATCAGAAACTGCTGTCTAACTTCTTCGCCCAGACCGAGGCCCTGGCCTTTGGTAAATCCCGCGAAGTGGTTGAGCAGGAATATCGCGATCAGGGTAAAGACCCGGCGACCCTGGAGCACGTGGTGCCGTTCAAAGTGTTCGAAGGTAACCGCCCGACTAACTCCATCCTGCTGCGTGAGATCACCCCGTTCAGCCTCGGGGCGCTGATTGCCCTGTACGAGCACAAAATCTTCACCCAGGGCGCGATCCTCAACATCTTCACCTTTGACCAGTGGGGCGTTGAGCTGGGCAAACAGCTGGCTAACCGCATCCTGCCGGAGCTGAAAGACGGCAGCGAAGTTAGCAGCCACGACAGCTCTACTAACGGCCTGATTAACCGTTATAAAGCCTGGCGCGCATAACGCTTGCGCAGCTAAGACGGAATGCCGACCCTTTGGTCGGCATTTTTATTTATAGCCGCCGCAGCAGCCTCGCCGGATTCCCCGCCCACACGCCTTTCTCGGTAATGGACTTCGTTACCACGCTGCCCGCGCCTATCACCACCCCATCGCAGATGCTGACGGCCAGAATCGTGGCGCCGCTGCCGATCGACACGTCATCGCCAATCTCGATCCGCCCCCAGCTGGCGCGGTCGGCGTTTGGTTTACCCTCGCGAAACAGGTCGTTGGCAAACATCACGCCGTGACCGATAAAGCAGCGCTGGCCGATGGTGACGTACTCGCAGATAAAGGTATGGGACTGAATTTTACTGTTCGCGCCGATGCGGGTATTCCCCTGGATCTCTACGAACGGCCCGACGAAGACGTTATCGCCGAGCTGGCAATCATAGAGGTTGGCGGGCTGGTAAATAACGACATTTTCCCCACAAACGACGTTACGTACGCCGGTATCACGAAGCTCAGGCATAGTTCCTCTCAAATCGGTTTGGCCAGAATATGTAAGGTGTTTTGCTGGCTGGCGGAGTGGAAAGTCGTGTCTCTGATGTGCCGCATCCCCTGGCGTTCGTAAAAACGGCGCGCGGCGGGATTCGCGGCGAGTACTTCCAGCCACAGCCAGCTTTCACCGGCCGTTTTTGCTCGCGTCTCGACGGCGTGAAAAATATGCTCGCCGTAGCGGTGGCCAGTCTTCCCCGGCATCAGGTAGAGCTTATGCAGCAGCGTACCAATCTTGCCGTCGTCAGCCATTCGCTGCTGATAGCTATATTTAGCGAAACCAACAGGAGAGGGGGCTTCGGCGATGAGCCAGTGTTGGGTCGCATCCGCAAGACTCCGACGTAGCGCATCTTCGGCATATTCTTGCTTAAGAAATAACGCCAGTTCATCGGCATCGCGCCAGAGATGAGCAAAGTGGTGATGATAGCTGGCATAGCCCATCGCGCTAAGCTGGGGCGCGTCCTCGGGACATGCCTGTCGAATAGTTAACATGCTGCGTTCCTCGCGTCGTTCTGCGGCTATATTGCCTGTAAAGTGAACAATGTGGAACGACAAAAATCGGTGGGAGAAGGCTGGAGGCGCTCCCTCCAGCCTGGGGGTTAGCGGGCGAAAGCGATCGCTTCGATTTCGACGCCGGCATCTTTCGGTAACCTTGCCACCTCCACACAGGAGCGCGCCGGAAAGGCCGCCTGGTGTTCGATAAAGAAGGCCTCGTAGGCGGCATTGATGGCGGCAAAATCCGCCAGGTCTTTGACAAACACCGTAGTTTTAACGATCTGCCCGACCGTGAGTCCGGCGGCTTCGACGATGGCTTTCACGTTCTCCAGCGACTGGCGAGCCTGTTCGGCAATGTCCTCGGGCATGGTGCCGTCCAGCGGATTAATCGGCAGCTGACCGGAGGTGATGGTCATCGCGCCGAGATTGACGCCCTGCACGTACGGGCCGATAGCGGCAGGCGCGTCAGCGGTGGTAATAATCATACGGTTTATCCTTCAAACGGTTACATAAAATAATTTAACAACACCAGCGAGCCGACGCCGCTCACTACCACCCACACCAGGCCTAAACGGAAGCTGGCGAGCGTGCAGATGATGGCGGCGATCACCTTCGGATTTTTTAAGTCGAACTCCATGCTGGAATTCACGCTCAGGATCTGAATGGTGATGATGGCCGGCAGAACGGTGACCGGCACGAAGCGTAGCGTTTTGGTCACCCGCTCGGACATCTGGATCTTGCCGGCCAGGCCGATAAACGAGAAACGGATGAGAAAAGTCACCGCGGCCATGCCCAGCGTCAGGGCGATAAAATAGCTATTACTCATTTTCCATCGCCTCCACTAACGGCATATCGGATTCGGTTTTTGCCATCTGCTTGCGCTCTTCCGCCAGGTCGACGCACAGGCCGGCGAGGACGCCAAGCACTGAGGCGACGACGATACCCAGCGAATAGGGTAGGACCACTAACAGCACGCCGGAAACGGCGGCTACAACCGCGGCGACGGTGCAGGCCTGGCTTTTAATTTGCGGCACCACGATGGCGATAAAGGCGGCGACCATGGCGAAATCGAGACCGTATTTCTCAATGTGGGGAAACGAGGCGCCGACCAGCGCGCCAAGAAAATCAGCCAGCACCCAAATCGCCCAGAAGGTAATCATCGCCGAACCATAAAAGAGATATTTTTCCTTTTTATTTCCTTCCATCTCTTTGACGGTGGTGGCATACACCTCGTCGGTGAGCGCATAGGACATAAAGCATTTTTTAAAGAATGAAGCTTCGCGCACGGTGCCGGAAATAGAGGCGCTATACAGCACGTGGCGAAGATTGATAATTAATGTGGTGAAAATAATCACGCCGAGCGTGGCGCCGGTTTTTAACATATTCAGTGCCAGCATTTGCGCCGAGCCGGCAATGACGATCGCCGACCACGCCGTACTCTGCCAGACGCTCATGCCCGCGCTAACGCTTAATGCGCCGACAATAAATGAAAATGGAAAGTCGCCAATGCATAGGGGCATAATAGCGCTGGCGCCGCGGAAGATGACTTTTTTATTCATCTGCTATACCTGCTAATTTATAAATAATAGTGTGGGTAGAGTACGTTAATCGGGGCCTGCTCTTTCAGGCCCGTGAAATGGTATTATTTAGCGACCATAATGCTGATAATTTCTTTATCGGTGAGAGTCATTGGTTTAATCACCAGACGGCATAAATTATTAATGGTTTGCTCAACATCAGCGCAGACAATACCGTCATTGGCGCCAGCGCAGCTATTTTGCATTGCCATTAGTACCGCCTTAAAGGCGCTGGATACCACTGACGAGACTTTCATCGCGCAGCTGTTGGAAGCGCCATCACAAATCATGCCGGTAATATCGCTGACCATATTAATAATCGCGGTATTAATGGTGTTGATGTCGCGGGTAAACAGCCAGGCCATACCGGCGGCGGCGCCCATAGCGGCGGTTGAGGCTGCGCATAGCGCAGATAAGCGCGTATAACGAGAATGAATTGAGATGGCGGTGAGATGAGATAGAGACAAAGCGCGAGCCAGGGTCTCTTCATCGACGCCAAGATGCTCTGCAACCACCACTACCGGCATGGTTGCTGTAATGCCCTGATTGCCTGAGCCGAAGTTAGACATCGCTACCACCGGCGCGCCGCCCATACGGGCATCTGAAGCGGCGACGGTGTTGATGATCACCTTGCTTAACAGATCGTTGCTCATCAGACCGTTTTTCACTGCGTCAGAAAAGGTACCGTTAATGTTCAGGCCATATTTTTTTGTTTTGCCTTCTGCCGCCAGCGCGGAGTTTAAGCGCGCGGCGTCGAGAATAAAGCGAATATCATTAAAGTCGACGCGATTAATAAAGTCGTAAGCCTGTTGTAGCGAGAAAGTGGGCAGCGTTTCGCGCTGGGTGCGCGTATTCTGTTTTTCGCTTAATGGCTGCGGTTGGCCATTAATATAAAGTTCGACCACGTTGGTGTGGGTTCCTTTGACCACGACACGACAGCAATTCTCGCCAGCAGAGAGGGTTAAATCGAGATGAATAAAATCCGGGGTCTCTTCGACGGCAATATCAACGGCGTTATTGGCGATCAGCTTCTGCGCCATTTCAACGTGTCGCGGAGTGATATCTTCCAGCGTTTTTAATCCCTTTTGCGGGTCGCCGCCAAATGCGCCAATTGCGGCTGCCAGCGGTACACCGCAAACGGTGGTGCCGGGTATGGTGACGCCCATCGCGTTTTTATAAAGATTGGCGGAAATAAAACCGCTAATTTTTGTGCAAGGCTGATCCAGATATTGTGCGGCGTAGGCGGCCGCGAAGGAAATAGCGACGGGTTCAGTACAACCTAAAGCTGGGGCGACCTCTTGTTTGAGCCATTTTACGTACAGGGAAGCGTTATCGGTGTTCATAATGATTTAATGTCCAAAATTAAATTTTATTCAGCTGCGATAATGCTAAGACAAAAGATAAGAAAAAACTTACCCTAATAACCATAAAAAGACTGTGGTTTGGAGAAAAATATTATCTTATGGGAGGTTTTAAGATACACCTGTTTCAAAAGGTAAACTTTTTATATTTCAGTTAGTTGGGTTGATTCGTTCTAAGCGTAACGGATGATTTTGTTAATCTGCTCACAGCGTTGCTGGAAGGACAATTTTCTCTTGTTCGTACTTTTCGAATCAATAGCCCGGAGATAGCGTAAGGCGAAGGAATCATAGGTAGATCTGGATCACACTTTTGCGCTATACAGATCGACAACGTTCATGCATTTGAGGTGTCACTATGCCGTCGGTATATCGTCCGCTGGTTAATTTCGTTGCGAAGGCCATGCAGGCCGTGCTGAATCTGGCACTGCTGTGCCTGGGAATTATTCTGGTGGTGTTCCTGGGAAAGGAGACCCTGCATCTGGCGCACGTACTGTTTACGCCGGAGCCGGTGAGTAAGTACAAGCTGGTCGAAGGGCTGGTGGTCTATTTTCTCTACTTTGAGTTTATCGCGCTGATTGTTAAATATTTTGAATCCGGTTTTCACTTTCCACTGCGCTATTTCGTCTATATCGGTATTACCGCAATTGTGCGGCTTATTATCGTCGATCATGAGTCGCCGCTGGCGGTGCTCATTTACTCCGCGGCGATCCTGATCCTGGTGATTACGCTCTGGCTGTGTAACTCCAATCGCCTGAAACGCGAATAAAAAAAAGCGGCCTCCAGGGCCGCTGACCAACAGTCACAAATAGAATTTATGTAGGGTCCAGTTGAGGATACGCCGCGGCGGCAAAGTCGCCCCACAGATAGTTCTGCGGGTTGAGATACTGTTGCATACCTACCGCCAGGGTATAGCTGTTCACATCGCGCAGCAGCAGCGAGGCGACCGGCACTTCGGTGATGGCCGCGATGAACGACAGAATAAACACGACTGCCAGAATCGGCACCGACAGCGGCAGCAGCACGAGGCGGAAAGCCTGCCATGGGGTCGCGCCATCCAGCGCCGCCGCTTCTTCCAGCGAGCCATCGATGGTTTCGAAGTAGCCTTTAATCGTCCAGACGTGCAGCGCGATACCGCCCATGTAGGCAAAGATGACGCCGCCGTGGGTGTTGAGGCCGACGAACGGGATGTACTGGCCCAGGCGGTCAAACAACGCGTACAGGGCAACCAGCGACAGCACCGCCGGGAACATCTGGAAAATCAGCATCCCTTTCAGCAGGGTCGCTTTCCCCGGGAAGCGCATACGGGCGAAAGCGTAAGCGCAGGTGGTGGAGAGAGCGACGATACCGATCGCGGTGATCCCGGCGACCTTAATCGAGTTCCACAGCCACAGCAGGACCGGGAACGGCGGCGGCGTGACGCGGCCATCGGCGTGTTCGACGCTGAAGCCTAACGCCAGACGCCAGTGCTCCCAGGAGATGGTATCCGGGATCAGGCTGCCGGTGGCGAAGTTGCCTTCGCGCAGCGAGATGGCGATAACCATCAGCAGCGGAAACATAATCGCGGCGATAAAAATCAGTAGCAGGAGATGCGTGGTAAATAAACGTAGCTTCTGCGATTTGGGTTGGACCATAGCCATTTAAAGTTAAAGGCGAAGCTGGCGATCATCAGCGGCGTTAGCGGCTTAATCAGCAGCGGGAAGGTAATTTTAAAGAAGTTCTGGAACGGGCCGGCGCCATCCATTGCCGACGCTTCGTACAGATCGTCCGGAATCGCCTTCAGCAGCCCCATGCACAGGATCATCATGTACGGGTAGCCCAGCCAGGTGTTGACGATGATGATCATGGTGCGCGCGGTGGTCGGGTCGCTAAACCATGCCGGCTTAATGCCGAACAGCGTGCTGAGCATCATGTTGATTTCACCAAAGCTCTGGTTGAACAGCCCTTTGAAAATCAGAATCGAAATAAACGACGGTACGGCGTACGGCAGAATCAGCAGGACGCGATAAATCGCTTTGCCTTTCAGCGCTTCCCACTGCACCAGGCAGGCGAGGATCATCCCCACCGCGACGGTCAGCACCACGGTCAGCACCGAGAACACCACCGTCCAGACGAAGATCGCGAAGAACGGTTTCTGAATGCCTTCATCGTGGAAGACGCGGGTAAAGTTGTCCCAGCCGATAGTCACAGTGTAGCCCGGGCTCAGCTTCTCATTGCCCCAGCTGCCGTCGGCGTTAATTGACTGGTAGAAGCCGACGTCGTTGTTCGGGCGGTATTTAACGTGGGTCTGATTGTTGGTCAGTACCCCGTCTTCGCCGAGGGTATACAGAGGCTGGGTACCGGAGAACTGGCGCAGGGAGCTCATGATGACTTTGCTGTCATCCGGCAGCACAGCGGTCAGCTGGTTCAGCGCGGTGCGATTCTGGGTAATCACGCGCAGGTTGGCGCGCTCGCCTTCCGGCAGGGCGTCGGTTTCTTTTAACGCCAGCTTCTGCTCGCCGCCAAATTTAAAGGCGTCAGAAAGATAGTTTTTACCGCTTTCGCCGTCGGTCAGCGCCAGCTTCCACTCGTCACCCGCCGGGATCAGCGTGAAATTATAGGCTTTGCCGGCCTGGAAGGAACGATCCATCAGCACCTGCTGCGCACGCTCAAAGGTCAGCTGGTTGGTGCTGCTGTAGTTGGTAAACGCGATAGCGATAGTGCAGATCAGCGGAAACAGGACAAACAGGCCCATGCCGGCGAGGCCGGGATAAACATAGCGCCAGGCATAAGCCTTGCGATTAGCGAAAATATACAGGCCAACTGAGCTTAAAATCAGCGTCATGATGGCGAACAGGTACTCCCCCTGGGCGTACATCAAAACAACAAGGTAACCCACCAGCAGGCACAGTAAGCCAATCACAGACCATGTGAGTTGCGGGCTTTGCCACCAGTGTCTCTTTTTAACGGCATCCATGGGGATCATCCTCTACAGCGGTGAAAACTTATTTGTCAGGTGGCGCTTCGCTTACCTGACCTACGGTCCGAGCCGTAGTGGTAGGGCGGGTAGGCGCACGCGCCACCCGCCGTTTTCTTACTTAGTGATACGGCTCTGTGCATCTTTCAGCGCAGCATCGACAGTCTGGCGACCGCTGGCGGCGTTGATAACCGCGGTACGAACGGCATACCAGAAGGCAGACATCTGCGGGATGTTAGGCATGATTTCGCCTTTCTGGGCGTTCGCCATGGTGGCAGCGATGCGCGGATCTTTTTCCAGTTTTTCCTGGAAGGATTTCAGCGCCACGGCGCCCAGCGGTTTGTCGTTGTTAACGGCTTCCAGACCCTGATCGGTCATCAGGTAGTTTTCGAGGAACTCTTTGGCCAGCTCTTTGTTCGGGCTGGCGGCGTTGATCCCCGCGCTCAGCACGCCAACGAACGGTTTCGATGGTTTGCCTTTAAAGGTTGGCAGCAGGGTCACGCCGTAGTTAACCTTGCTCTTATCGATGTTAGACCACGCCCACGGACCGTTGATGGTCATCGCGGTTTCGCCTTTGTGTGAAGTACGGTTCCTGCAGGTTGAACATTAGCGCGCTCTTACCTTTCGCTTTCAGTTCTTTATCCAGCGCCGGGATCTCTTCCCAGGTCTTCGGCGGGTTCGGCACCAGGTCTTTGTTGTAAATCAGGGACAGGGCTTCGACTGCGATCGGGTAGGCGATCAGTTTGCCGTTATAGCGAACCGCATCCCAGGTGAACGGATAGAGTTTGTCCTGGAACGCTTTGTCCGGGGTGATTTCCGCCAGCAGGCCCGACTGCGCGTAGCCGCCGAAACGGTCATGCGCCCAGAAGATGATGTCCGGGCCGTCGCCGGTCGCCGCAACCTGCGGGAATTTCTCTTCCAGCTTGTCCGGGTGTTCTACGGAAACTTTAATGCCGGTGTCTTTTTCAAACTTTTTACCCACTTCAGCGAGGCCGTTGTAGCCTTTGTCGCCGTTAATCCAGAGCACAGAAAAAAGCGCCCAATTTTGTCGCCTCCATCACGAAATCACGCTCCGCCCGCCATCCCCCGCGGCGAGAGCCAATCTCTCATCCTCCCATCTCCTCCCCCATAAAAAAGCCGGGGGGTGGAGGATTTGCCTGCGTAATGAATGCCGCATAGTCGACCCATCTTGAATGTGACTGTTAGTGACAGGTTGTAACGAAGGGAGAAGGGCATGGCGAGCGTACAGCTGCGAAATGTAACGAAAGCCTGGGGTGACGTGGTGGTATCGAAAGATATCAATCTCGATATCCACGAAGGGGAATTCGTCGTGTTTGTCGGGCCATCGGGCTGCGGCAAATCTACCCTGCTGCGTATGATTGCCGGGTTAGAAACTATTACCAGCGGGGACCTGTTTATCGGTGACACCCGCATGAACGAGATCCCACCGGCAGAACGCGGCGTTGGGATGGTATTCCAGTCTTATGCACTCTATCCCCACCTTTCCGTTGCGGAAAATATGTCGTTTGGCCTGAAGCTGGCCGGCGCGAAAAAAGATCTGATTAACCAGCGGGTGACTCAGGTTGCGGAAGTGCTGCAGCTGGCCCATCTGCTGGAGCGTAAACCGAAAGCCCTCTCCGGCGGTCAGCGCCAGCGCGTGGCGATTGGTCGTACGCTGGTGGCAGAGCCAAGCGTTTTCCTGCTGGATGAGCCGCTTTCCAACCTCGATGCCGCCCTGCGCGTCCAGATGCGTATCGAAATCTCCCGTCTGCATAAGCGACTGGGCCGCACCATGATCTATGTCACCCACGATCAGGTGGAAGCGATGACCCTCGCCGACAAGATCGTGGTCCTCGACGCCGGCCGTGTGGCGCAGGTTGGGAAACCGCTGGAGCTCTATCACTATCCGGCTGACCGCTTCGTTGCCGGCTTCATTGGTTCACCGAAGATGAACTTCCTGCCGGTCAAAGTCACCGCGACGGCTATCGATCAGGTGCAGGTTGAACTGCCGAACCGTCAGCAAATCTGGTTACCGGTGGACAGCGCCAACGTGCAGGCGGGCGCCAATATGTCCTTAGGTATTCGACCGGAGCATTTACTGCCCAGCGATATCGCCGATGTAACCCTTGAAGGCGAGGTCCAGGTCGTCGAACAGCTCGGTCACGAAACGCAAATTCATATCCAGATCCCCGCCATCCGTCAGAACCTGGTTTACCGCCAGAACGACGTGGTGTTGGTAGAAGAGGGAGCCACATTCGCTATCGGTTTGCCGCCAGAACGTTGCCATTTATTCCGTGAGGATGGCACCGCTTGTCGTCGGCTGCATAAAGAGCCGGGCGTGTAAGGCTTCCCATTAAAAAAGCGCGAACCCGGCTGGCGATATACCGGCGAAGCGTGCAAAGAAAAGCAATGATCTCAGGAGATAGAATGATGATTACTCTGCGCAAACTTCCTCTGGCGGTCGCCGTCGCAGCAGGCGTGATGTCTGCTCAGGCGCTGGCTGTCGATTTCCATGGCTACGCGCGTTCCGGCATTGGCTGGACCGGCAGCGGCGGCGAGCAACAGTGCTTCAAAGCGACCGGCGCTCAAAGTAAATACCGTCTTGGTAACGAATGTGAAACCTATGCGGAACTGAAGCTGGGCCAGGAGCTGTGGAAGGAAGGGGATAAGAGTTTTTATTTCGATACTAACGTTGCCTATTCCGTGAATCAGGAAGATGACTGGGAAAGCACCTCTCCGGCGTTCCGTGAAGCCAACATCCAGGGTAAAAACCTGATCGACTGGCTGCCGGGCTCCACGCTGTGGGCGGGTAAACGCTTCTATCAGCGTCATGACGTTCACATGATCGACTTCTACTACTGGGATATCTCCGGCCCGGGTGCAGGTCTGGAAAACGTTGACCTTGGCTTCGGTAAGCTCTCTCTGGCCGCTACCCGTAACTCAGAAAGCGGCGGCTCTTATACTTTCTCCAGCGATGACACCAAAAAATATGCTGCGAAAACTGCCAACGACGTCTTTGATATCCGTCTGGCGGGTCTGGAAACCAACCCGGGCGGCGTGCTGGAGTTAGGGGTCGATTACGGCCGTGCTAACCCGCAGGATGACTATCGCCTGGAAGACGGCGCGTCGAAAGACGGCTGGATGTGGACCGGTGAACATACTCAGTCTATCTGGGGCGGCTTCAACAAGTTTGTGGTTCAGTACGCCACTGACGCAATGACCTCCTGGAACAGCGGCCACTCTCAGGGGACCAGCATCGATAACAACGGCAGCATGATCCGCGTTCTGGATCACGGCGCGATGGACTTCAACGATGACTGGGGCCTGAGCAGACGAAAGACAGCAGCGGAAGCGGCGCTTTCACCTCCAGCCGCGGTGACGACAGCGAAGTTACCTTCGGTGCCCAGATGGAAGTGTGGTGGTAATACCGTCCGCAGGACGGGTGTAACCTGGGAGGGGCGTCAGCCCCTCCTGATTATTCAGGGTTAGCGCGCTATTGCCTGGCTACCGCTAAACCGATGCTATCCAAGGTGAGAAGAATGAAAATGAAGAAAACTCTCGTCGCTCTGTGTTTATCCGCAGGGATGTTGGCATGCGTGCCGGGGATGAGCCTTGCCGATGTTAACTTTGTACCGCAGAACACCAGCGCCGCGCCGGCTATTCCAGCCAGCGCGCTGCAGCAGCTGATCTGGACGCCTGCCGATCAATCAAAGACGCAGAGCGTTGATTTAACTACCGGCGGTCAACGCCTGGATGTCCCGGGGATCGTCGGACCGGTCGCCGCCTGGAGCGTGCCGGCCAATATCGGTGAGCTGACCCTGACGCTCGACAGCGAACTGAACAAACATAAGCAGATTTTTGCGCCGAACGTGCTGATTCTCGACCAGAACATGACGCCCGCGGCGTTCTTCCCCAGCAATTACTTTACCTATCAGCAGCCGGGCGTGATGACCGCTGACCGCCTGGGCGGCGTGATGCGCCTGACCCCGGCGCTGGGCCAGCAAAAGCTCTATGTGCTGGTGTTTACCACTGAAAAAGATCTCCAGCAGACCACGACCCTGCTGGATCCGGCGAAAGCCTATGCCAAAGGCGCCGGCAATGCGGCCCCGGATATCCCGGATCCGATCGCTAAACATACCACCGATGGCGTGCTGAAGCTGAAAGTGAAAACTAATAGCACTTCCAGCGTGCTGGTGGGGCCGCTGTTCGGCTCCTCCGGCCCGGGTCCGGTAACCGTCGGCAACACCGCGGCGCCGGTAGCCGCGCCAGCCGCCGCCGCGGCGCCGGCCGCCAAAAGCGAACCGATGCTCAGCGATACCGAAACCTACTTCAACAATGGTATTAAGCAGGCGGTGAAACAAGGTGACATCGACAAAGCCCTGAAATTGATGAACGAAGCTGAGCGCCTCGGCTCGAAATCCGCTCGTTCCACCTTTATCAGCAGTGTAAAAGGCAAGGGGTAATCGTCTCCCCACAATGCTGATGTTTAGGCACAGCCTTTAGGTGCATCCTCCGGGATGCACCTTTTTTTGCACGCGCGGCAGCCTGTTGCATGGCTGTTGCGTGAATGATCGTATATTGACGTTTGCCCGCCACCAACCGCCTATTCTGCGATACAATGCTTTCACGTTATGTACCGGAGAATCAGGCATGTCCCATCCTGCGCTTACGCGACTGCGTGCGCTGCGCTATTTTGCCGTTATGCCATCCCTGCCGCCGCCGCTAAGTGACTGGCTGCTGCTGGAGGACTCAATGACCCAGCGCTTTGAACAACAAGGAAAGCAGGTCACCGTGACCCTGGTTAACGAAGGGTATATCGGCCGTGACGCGCTGACTGACGAAGCGGCGCTGCTGCCCGACGAGCCGCGCTACTGGCTGCGGGAGATTATACTCAATGCCGATGGCGAGCCCTGGCTGGCCGGGCGCACGGTGGCGCCGGAGTCGACGCTGTGTGGTCCGGAACTGGCGCTACAGCAGCTCGGGCAAACTCCGCTGGGCCGATACCTGTTTACGTCGTCGACATTAACCCGCGATTTTATTGAAATTGGTCGCGATGCAGCGCTGTGGGGGCGTCGTTCCCGCCTGCGGCTGAGCGGCAAACCCCTGCTGCTGACCGAGCTTTTTTTGCCTGCGTCGCCGTTGTACTAAGAGGAAGAAAAAATGGAGTGGAGTCTGTCGCAGAATAAGCTGTTGGCGTTTCATCGCCTGATGCGCACTGACAAACCGATCGGCGCTTTGCTGCTGCTGTGGCCGACGCTGTGGGCGCTATGGGTGGCCTCGCCGGGCGTCCCGCCGCTGTGGATCCTGGCGGTATTCGTCGCCGGCGTCTGGCTGATGCGCGCCGCCGGCTGCGTGGTGAATGACTATGCCGACCGAAAATTTGATGGTCACGTAAAGCGTACCGCCCGCCGTCCGCTGCCGAGCGGCGATGTTACCGAGAAAGAGGCGCGAACGCTGTTTATCGTGCTGGTGCTGCTCTCTTTCCTGTTGGTGCTCACCCTCAACACCATGACCATTCTGCTGTCGGTGGCGGCGCTGGCGCTGGCGTGGGTCTATCCGTTTATGAAGCGCTACACTCATCTGCCGCAGGTGGTGCTGGGCGCGGCCTTTGGCTGGTCGATCCCGATGGCCTTCTCGGCCGTCAGCGAATCGCTGCCGCTGAGCTGCTGGCTGATGTTCCTCGCCAATATTCTGTGGGCGGTGGCCTACGATACCCAGTATGCGATGGTGGATCGCGATGACGACGTTAAGATCGGTATCAAGTCGACGGCGATCCTGTTTGGCGAAAACGATCGTCTGATTATCGGTATCCTGCAGGTGGCCGTACTGGCGCTGATGGGCGCGGTGGGTTGGCTGAATGGGCTGGGCTGGGAATATTACTGGTCGCTGTTCGTGGCGGCGGGTCTGTTTGGCTGGCAGCAGAAGCTTATCTTCAATCGCGACCGCGATAACTGCTTCAAAGCGTTTATGAACAATAACTACGTCGGGCTGGTGCTGTTCCTCGGCCTGGCGATGAGCTATCTGTAACCTCCTGTCCGCTGCCCCCCGGCATTCCGGGGGGCAGCAAACGCCGCGTTACGCGTCGTCCTGCGTGACGCTCTCAATGGTCAGTCGGACATCCGACGTAATCAAATCCGCCAGCATCCGATAAACCTTCAGGGTCTCTTCCGGCTCGGCGTCGCCGGTGTCGCTGATATAGCCTTCATCGCGCAGGGTCAACACCAGGGTGCTGAACACCGCTTTGTCGAAGAACTCCGGCGCATTGATGCCGTGTAGCACCGACAGACGCTGGGCCACGGTGCGACTCTCTTTTTCCAGCGAGCTGCGGTTGATCGCCGGGTTAGCGCTCAGCAGCCAGAAGGTGATGGCATAGCGCTGCAGCGTCTCGCGGGCGCCAGCGGCCAGCAGCTGCAGGGAGCGAGAGTGCGACGGGTTGAGGCTCATGACATCGCCATCGACGACGATCAGCTCCTGACGCAGCATCTCGGCAATCAGCGCATCCACCACTCCGGCCAGCTCCGCTTTTTCCCAGCGCAGGAACAGCTCGGCCTTGAGGAACGGATAGAGTGTTTCCACATGACGCAGCACTTCGGCGCGGCTGAGATGACGATGCTGAGTCACCAGAGCGGCTAACAGCGACGGCATCACCAGCATATGGGCGATATTGTTGCGATAGTAGGTCATCAGCACCGCCTGCTCGCGCGGCAGGATGATGATGTCGCCAATGGTGTCCTTCTCCACTTCGAACTTGTTCATCTGCAGCGCATGATCGATGAGCTCGCTGGCCGAAGCGGATGGGGCGGTCGCATCCGGAGAATAGGGCACATTGCGCAGCAGCGCGAGGTAGCACTCTAACTGCTGGGTGAGCTGCTCACGGGTCAGCGAACGCTGGCGGGAGGCCAGTAGCGCCGTACAGCACAGGTTCATGGCGTTGGCCGCGCCGGCGTTATTGATGCGCACCATCAGGTCAGCGGCGATGCTATTCACCGTCGGCGTCAGCCAGGAGGGGCGAACCGCTTCGATCGGGTCGATCGCTTCCCGCCAATCCGGCACATGCTGGTTAAGATAGGTCATCAGCGGCAGCGGTTCGCCGAAGTTAACGTAACCCTGGCCCAGGTTGCGCAGCTTGCTTAAACCGCGCACCATCTGCGGCAGACTCTCTTTCTCTTTAGTGGCGCCGCGCAGCTCTTTGGCGTAGGTTCCCACCTCCATCACGTGCTCATAGCCGATGTAAATCGGCACCAGGGTGATCGGTCGGGTTCCGCCGCGCAGCATCGCCTGGATGGTCATCGACAGCGTACCGGTCTTCGGATCGAGCAGGCGGCCGGTACGGGAGCGGCCGCCTTCGACGAAATACTCCACGGAATAGCCGCGGCTGAACAGTTCGCCAAGGTATTCGCGGAACACGGTGGAATAGAGCTTGTTGCCCTTAAAGGTGCGGCGAATAAAGAAAGCGCCGAGGCGGCGGAAGATCGGTCCGGCCGGCCAGAAGTTGAGGTTGATGCCCGCCGCGATATGCGGAGGGACCAGCCCCTGATGGTACAGGACGTAGGAGAGCAGCAGATAGTCCATGTGGCTGCGGTGGCAGGGGACATAGACAATTTCATGGCCGTCGTGCGCCAGCTGGCGTACGCGCTCGGCGTTATGCACGTTGATGCCCTGGTACAGGCGGTTCCAGGTGAAGCCGAGAATGCGGTCGGTCAGGCGGATCATCTCGTATGAGAAGTTCGCCGCAATCTCTTCCATCAGCGCGATAGCGTTCTGCTGTGCCTTCTCGTGCGAAATTTTCTTGCTGCGCGCTTCGTCTTCCACCGCGCGGGCAATCGCTTTCGAGGCCAGCAGTTTATTAAACAGATCCTGGCGGGCCGGCAAACGCGGGCCGACGGCGGCCAGCCGCTGGCGGGCAAAATGCATGCGAGCGACGCGAGCCAGCTTCTGGGCGATGATCTTATCGGTACCGTGCTCATCCGCCATGCGGCGCAGCGAAACGGACGGCGAGAAGCGCACGAAGCTGTCGCGGCCGAGCCAGGAGACGGCGAAAAATTTCTGAATACCGTTCAGCATCCGCAGCGGCGGATTGACTTCTCCTTTCTCGCGACCCGGCGAACGGCCGAACATGACCGAAACCGGCACCATTTGCACATCGAGGTCCGGATGGTTGCGGTGCAGATCGAGGTAATCGTGGAACAGCTTGATGGACTCTTCTTTTGGCGTGTAATAAGTAAATACGCGCGGCCCACCGTGGATGAATACGTAACGCGGCAGCAGGGCGCCGTCGATTTCCAGCGGTTCAAGCGGGTCAGGTAAATCATGCGCCAGGCATTGGGCGCGCAGCGTCAGCAGGTCCGCCTTCGAATTATAGGGCAGGACGTACATGACCGGACGCGAGGTATCGAGTCCTAATTCCTGGGCAGGCTCTGCCGGAATAGACTTGCTTTTTACCAGCACCTGTAATGGTAAATTCAGTAATTTATAGTAAATTCGTTGCCAGCCGGACATAAACGATGTGAAGCCTCTGGTTAATCATGCAAATGCGCGGCAAGAATAACAGAAAGTGGGCAAAATTTCCGTTACCACGCGGCAAACGCGCACACTCATCGACGTCATTTACGTAAAAAGGTTTTGTGATGGCCAATAATACCACCGGGTTAACCCGGATCATTAAGGCGGCAGGTTACTCCTGGAAAGGATTTCGCGCGGCGTGGATCAACGAGGCTGCGTTTCGTCAGGAAGGCGTCGCCGCTATCGTGGCCGTCGCGGTAGCCTGCTGGCTGGACGTCGACGCCATCACCCGCGTATTGCTGATTGGCTCGGTCCTGCTAGTGATGATAGTCGAAATTCTCAACAGCGCGATTGAAGCGGTTGTGGACCGTATCGGCTCGGATTTTCACGAGCTTTCAGGGCGCGCCAAAGATATGGGGTCGGCGGCGGTTCTGCTGGCGATTATCATCGCGCTGATCACCTGGGGAACGCTGCTGTGGAGCCATTATCACTAACGTTCTTCGCTAACCCTCGCAAAATATGAACAATCCGCCGATTTTTGTGTGCCATGTGGTTCCAAAATCACCGTTAGCTGTATATACTCACAGCATAACTGTATATACACCCAGGGGGCGGAATGAAAGCGTTGCGCGTCAGTGGGATGTCGATGAAAGACATCGGTATTCTGGATGGCGATTTGCTGGCGGTCCACAAAACCCAGGATGTGCGTAACGGCCAGGTGGTTGTCGCGCGTATCGATGAAGAAGTGACGGTGAAGCGCCTGAAAAAGCAGGGCAATGTCGTTGAACTGTTGCCGGAAAACAGCGAGTTTTCCCCGATCGTCGTCGATCTGCGCCAGCAGAGTTTTACCATTGAGGGTCTGGCCGTTGGCGTGATCCGTAATGGAGAATGGCTGTAGCGCCTGCCTCTGCGCAGCGTCATCTGTTGCGTGACGCTGCGACGTTTTTCCTCAATCAGGTCCTCAAACATGCTGCTCAACGCTGCCGATAAAGCGCTGTGGCGTCTTGCCCTCCCTATGATTTTCTCCAACATCACCGTCCCGCTGCTGGGGCTGGTGGATACGGCGGTGATCGGCCACCTGGACAGCCCGGTATACCTCGGCGGCGTAGCGGTCGGGGCGACGGCCACCAGTTTCCTCTTCATGCTGCTGCTGTTCCTGCGCATGAGCACCACCGGGCTCACCGCTCAGGCCTGGGGCGCCAAAGATCCGCAGCGCCTGGCGCGGGCGCTGGTGCAGCCGCTGGCCCTGGCGCTGGGCGCCGGGGTGCTGATTATCCTGCTTCGCCTGCCGCTAATTGACCTCGCTCTGCATATTGTCGGCGGCAGCGAGGCGGTGCTTGAGCAGGCGAGACGGTTTCTCGAAATTCGCTGGCTCAGCGCCCCCGCCTCGCTGGCCAACCTGGTGCTGCTCGGCTGGCTGCTGGGCGTCCAGTACGCCCGGGCGCCGGTTATTCTGCTGGTGGTGGGTAATCTGTTGAATATTGTGCTCGATCTGTGGCTGGTGATGGGCCTGCGGATGAACGTCCAGGGAGCGGCGCTGGCCACGGTCACCGCGGAGTACGCCACCCTCATTATTGGCCTGCTGATGGCGAAGCGGGTGCTGACGCTGCGCGGCGTGTCGCTGGCGATGCTGAAAAACGCCTGGCGCGGGGATCTGCGCCGTTTATTGGCGTTGAATCGGGACATCATGCTGCGCTCTCTGCTGCTGCAGCTGTGCTTTGGCGCGCTGACCGTATTCGGCGCCCGTCTGGGCAGCGACATCGTGGCGGTTAACGCTGTACTGATGACCATGCTGACCTTTACCGCCTACGCGCTGGATGGCTTTGCCTATGCCGTGGAGGCTCACTCCGGCCAGGCTTACGGCGCGCGCGACGGTAGCCAGTTGCTGGAGGTGTGGCGGGCGGCCTGCCGGCAGTCCGGCATGGTGGCGCTGGCGTTTGCCCTGATTTACAGCCTGGCGGGGCAGTACATTATCGCGTTGTTAACCTCACTGCCTTCCCTGCAGCAGCTGGCCGATCGCTATCTGATCTGGCAGACGATCCTGCCGGTGGTCGGCGTCTGGTGCTATCTGCTGGACGGCATGTTTATCGGCGCGACGCGCGGCGCTGAGATGAGGAACAGTATGGCGGTCGCCGCGGCGGGGTTTGCTGTGACGCTGCTTACGCTACCGGTGCTTGGCAACCATGGTCTGTGGCTGGCGCTGGCGGTGTTCCTCGCCCTGCGCGGCCTGTCGCTGGCGCTGATCTGGCGTCGTCACTGGCGACGCGGCACATGGTTTAGTTAGTCATCTCCCGTCATTGCCGCTAGCCGTGACCTTCCCCGGTCGCGCTACGTTTACAGGGCGATTCAATAGCCCGGCTCAGCGTGGCGCAGGCCGGGAACATCCTCTTCGCGTTATCCCGCGGTGCGATGGTTAAAAATTCCGAATAACGAATCGACGCCAGCATTCTCATCTATAGTTAATACCATGTCCGGCACAAAACGGGCTGTAAACCCACCGAATGATGAGGACGTTATTATGAATAAAGACGAAATCGGCGGTAACTGGAAACAGTTTAAAGGTAAAGCCAAGGAACAGTGGGGCAAACTTACCGATGATGATATGACCGTAATCGAAGGGAAGCGCGACCAGCTGGTCGGCAAAATTCAGGAGCGTTACGGTTATGAGAAAGATCAGGCTGAGAAAGAAGTCTCAGACTGGGAGCATAAGAACGACTATCGCTGGTAGCGTTCCTTGATCCGAAGAATGAAGCATTTGTGTTAGTGCCTGTCTGAATGGCGCACGGACGCGCCGTTAACCCTTTTTCCCGCTGCGGCAGCCGCTCAGCGGGCTTTCTTTTTGAGCTGAATAGTATGATCGTGCTGGCAGTGTCCCGGGGTGCTGCAGGCTTCGACTTCCACGCAGCCCGCGCAAAGCCCGTGAGCTTCTATCACATTGTGGCGCAGGGCGAACCCCATGCGGGCCGCCAGCGTATGCATGATATCTTCCACCCCTTCCGCCGCCTCTTCTTTTACCACGCCGCAGCGGTCGCAGATAAACATGGCCGAGCTATGGGTCGGCTGGTCGAACAGATGGCACAGCACATAGCTATTGGTTGACTCTACCTTATGGACAAAACCCTGCTCGAGTAAAAACTCCAGCGCACGGTAAACCGTCGGCGGCTTCGCCTGCGGCTCTTTCTCACGTAGCAAGTCCAGCAGATCGTAGGCGCTGATTGCCCCTTGCTGCAGGCTCATCAGGCGCAACACTTCCAGACGCTGTGGAGTCAGGCGTACGCCGCGCTGTGCGCAAAGCTTTTCAGCATGCGCTAACATCTCTTGCGAAGGGGTCTTATCCATGAGCATCCTCGGGTTGCGTGAATTTGAATCTGTTACTTTATCACGTTCCTCAGAAAACACCGAGAGCCGGCAGGTGATACGGGTCATACTTCAGGTTGTCGGCACCGGCGCCCGTCCCGGGCGCTGGCCGCTTATTCTCGAGCAGACTACGCCTTAGCCGCTCGCTAAAACCACCATGTCCGATTTAATCACAACACGCCCGACCCTGGGTATGCTATATCTGAAGTGTCTCATTTTCGGGAGAAAACGATGAAACGACCTGATTGCATTCGCCACTGGCGCGAACTGGAAGGGCCCGACGATGCTACTTATCCCGACAGCCCGGAGCGTTTTTCAATCGGCGCGCCGCTGGGGCGAGGTTTACGTCTCAACCGGCTGGGGATCCACCACGAGCGGCTGCCGCCCGGGCGGCGCACCTCTTATCCACACGCGGAGAGCGATGAGGAAGAGTTCATCTACGTGCTGGAGGGCTATCCGGAAGTGTGGATAAACGGCTATCTCTGGAAGCTGGAGCCCGGCGACAGCGTGGGTTTTCCCGCTGGTACCGGCATCTGCCACACCTTTCTCAATAACACCGAGCAGGAAGTTCGTCTGCTGGTGGTGGGCGAGGCCAACAAGAAATACAACCGCATCTATTATCCTCTCAATCCAGGTTATGCCGCGACGCGCCAGGATCGCTGGGTTGACCATCCGCCGCAATTCTTCGGTCCACACGACGGTAAGCCGCGGAAAAAGTAATTATTTCAGGTGAGGGGCGAAGCGCGGCGCACTATGCGCCTGTGGTGTATCTTTATGCTATAGTAGCGCCCCTTTTTACCCGGATGCTTATTTATTCGCCATGATGCCTGAATCAACGTCACCTGTTTTCCCTGCTCACCGCTTCTCCATCGCGCCGATGCTCGACTGGACCGACCGACACTGCCGCTACTTCCTGCGGCTGCTGTCGCGGCATACGCTGCTGTATACCGAAATGGTGACCACCGGGGCGATTATTCACGGCAAAGGGGACTATCTGGCCTATAGCGAAGAAGAGCACCCGGTTGCTCTGCAGCTCGGCGGCAGCGATCCCCAGGCCCTGGCGCAGTGCGCGAAGCTGGCCGAGGCGCGCGGCTATGATGAGATCAACCTCAACGTCGGCTGCCCCTCCGACCGCGTGCAGAACGGGATGTTTGGCGCTTGCCTGATGGGCAATGCGCCACTGGTGGCCGACTGCATCAAAGCGATGCGCGATGTGGTGTCGATTCCGGTCACGGTGAAAACCCGTATCGGCATTGACGACCAGGATAGCTATGAGTTTCTGTGCGATTTCATTGAGACGGTCTCCGGCAAGGGCGAGTGTGAGATGTTTATTATTCACGCCCGCAAAGCCTGGCTCTCCGGCCTGAGTCCAAAAGAGAACCGCGAGATCCCGCCGCTGGATTACCCCCGCGTCTGGCAGCTGAAGCGCGATTTCCCCCACCTTACGATGGCGATCAACGGCGGCATCAAATCGCTGGACGAAGCCAGAGTACAGCTTGAGCATATGGATGGGGTGATGGTCGGGCGTGAGGCCTATCAGAACCCGGGCATTCTGGCCTCGGTCGACCGCGAAATTTTCGGCGTCGCCGGCGCGGATGCCGATCCGGTAGCGGTGGTGCGAGCCATGTACCCCTATATTGAGCGCGAGCTCAGCAAGGGCACCTATCTGGGCCATATTACCCGCCATATGCTGGGGCTGTTTCAGGGGATCCCCGGCGCTCGCCAGTGGCGTCGCTACCTGAGCGAAAATGCGCATAAAGCCGGCGCCGATATTGCAGTGCTGGAGCATGCCCTGAAGCTGGTGGCAGATAAACGTTAATTTCTGACCAAAACCTGGTGAAATTGACCACGCCTCGCGCACCGTCGCGGGGCGTTTTGTTTTAAAGTCAAAAGCTTATGGTTGGCATGCTTTTTGTAATACCTGCAGAGTGAAGTATTCATTCTTTGGGGAGAGAACCATGCTGGAACTGCTATTTGTCATTGGATTTTTTGTCATGCTGCTGGTCACCGGCGTATCGCTGCTGGGGATTATCGCGGCAATCGTGGTGGCGACGGCGCTGATGTTCGTCGGCGGGTTGTTCGCCTTGATGATCAAATTACTGCCGTGGCTGCTGCTGGCGGTGGCGGTGGTGTGGATTATTCGGGCGCTGAAATCCCCGAACGGAAACGCTTTCCGCGACAATAACCGTTGGCGTTACTAAGGTATTGAGGGGTGCGTCACAACCTGAACAATTTTGCAGACAACCGCGTAGGCATTGCTGCGCAAATCTGTCACTATTAGCGCGTTAACGAATTCATCGCGCTGTACCCTACATACAGCCGAACTAAAAAAAAGTAAGGGCTTCCCAGGTGGAAGCCCTAAACTTTTGCCCCTTCTGCCAACTTATGGCAGCAGCAAACTCGAACCCTGCGTCACCCGGCTCTCCAGAACTTCATGCGCCCGCCGCGCTTCGCTCAGCGGATAGATCTGACTTTCAGCCACGTCCACTTTAATCACCCCGCTGGCGATCAGCGAAAACAATTCACTACAGGCTTCCTCCAGTTCTTCCCGGTTGGTGATATAGCCCTGCAGCGATGGGCGAGTGACGTACAGGGAGCCTTTTTGATTCAGGATCCCCAGATTAACGCCGGTCACCGGACCGGAGGAGTTACCAAAGCTGACCATCAGGCCGCGGCGCTGCAGGCAGTCCAGAGAGGCCTCCCAGGTATCTTTCCCCACCGAGTCGTAGACGACGGCCACTTTCTTACCGTCGGTGAGCGCCTTGAGCCGCTCCACGATAGACTCCTCGCGATAGTTAATCACCTGCCAGGCGCCCGCCTCTTTGGCGCGCTGCGCTTTCTGCGAGCTGCCGACGGTACCGATAAGTTTCGCCCCCAGCGCTTTCGCCCACTGACAGGCTATCAGCCCCACGCCGCCAGCGGCCGCGTGAAACAGGAACATCTCATCAGGCTTAATTTCATAGGTTTTGCGCAGTAGATACCAGACCGTTAATCCTTTGAGGAACGACGCGGCGGCCTGTTCGAAAGAGATAGCGTCCGGCAGGACCGCCGCTTTGTCGGCCAGCACATTGTGTACCGTGCTGTAGGCGCCGAGCGCCGACTGGGCGTACACCACCCGATCGCCTACCTTAATATGCGTGACCCCATGGCCAACTTTACTGACGATGCCGGCCGCCTCGGTGCCCAGGCCGCTCGGCAGCGACGGCGGCGGATAGAGGCCGCTGCGAACATAGGTGTCGATATAGTTGATGCCGATGGCTTTGTTTTCGACCTGAATCTCATGTTCTGCGGGATCGCGTGGCGTGAACTCAACCGCCTGAAGCACCTCCGGTCCCCCGTGTTTCGAAAATTCGATGCGTGTTGCCATGTTCGCTCCTGTGTTGTTCCGAGATTATTCAGTAAGCTTAACAGCCTGCGCCGGCGGCGACGGATTTTCTTACCCGCCTCAGGCCTGCCACGCTTAATGGGTTCTTTAGCGGCAATGGCTTTCTCGCTATACTGTCACGCTCTTTTCCGGATCGGTGAAATGTTAGGCTATGGCAGGAAATAAACCCTTCAACAAACCACAGACAGAAACCCGCGAACGCGATCCGCAGCTCGCCGGGCTGAAAGTCCCGCCGCACTCGATTGAAGCGGAGCAGTCGGTGTTGGGCGGTTTAATGCTGGATAACGAGCGCTGGGACGACGTCGCCGAACGCGTCGTTGCCGACGACTTTTATACCCGTCCGCACCGTCATATTTTTACCGAGATGGCGCGCCTGCAGGAGTCCGGCAGCCCGATTGACCTGATTACGCTCGCCGAGTCGCTGGAGCGTCAGGGGCAGCTGGACAGCGTGGGCGGCTTCGCCTATCTGGCCGAACTGTCCAAAAACACGCCCAGCGCGGCTAACATCAGCGCCTATGCCGACATCGTGCGCGAACGCGCGGTGGTGCGCGAAATGATTTCGGTGGCCAACGAGATCGCCGAAGCCGGCTTCGACCCGCAGGGGCGAACCAGCGAAGATCTGCTCGACCTTGCCGAATCCCGGGTTTTCAAAATCGCCGAAAGCCGGGCCAACAAAGACGAAGGGCCGAAGAACATCGCCGATGTCCTCGATGCCACTGTCGCCCGTATCGAACAGCTGTTCCAGCAGCCCCATGACGGCGTCACCGGGGTCAATACCGGCTACGACGACCTCAACAAAAAGACCGCCGGCCTGCAGCCGTCGGATCTGATTATCGTCGCCGCCCGTCCATCGATGGGTAAAACGACCTTCGCGATGAACCTCGTGGAAAACGCGGCGATGCTGCAGGACAAACCGGTATTAATCTTCAGTCTCGAGATGCCCTCGGAACAGATCATGATGCGTTCTCTGGCCTCGCTGTCGCGCGTCGATCAGACCCGCATTCGTACCGGTCAACTGGACGACGAAGACTGGGCGCGGATCTCCGGCACCATGGGCATCCTGCTGGAAAAGCGCAATATCTATATCGATGACTCCTCCGGCCTGACGCCGACGGAGGTGCGCTCCCGCGCGCGGCGTATCGCCCGCGAGCACGGCGGCATCGGACTGATTATGATCGACTACCTGCAGCTGATGCGCGTGCCGTCGCTCTCCGACAACCGTACCCTTGAGATTGCCGAAATCTCCCGCTCGCTGAAGGCGCTGGCGAAAGAGCTGCAGGTGCCGGTGGTGGCGCTGTCGCAGCTTAACCGCTCGCTGGAGCAGCGCGCCGATAAGCGCCCGGTCAACTCCGACCTGCGTGAGTCCGGCTCTATCGAACAGGATGCCGACTTAATCATGTTCATTTACCGTGATGAGGTCTATCACGAGAACAGCGATCTTAAAGGCATCGCGGAAATTATCATTGGTAAACAACGTAACGGCCCGATCGGCACCGTGCGACTGACCTTTAACGGCCAGTGGTCGCGTTTCGATAATTATGCCGGTCCTCAGTATGATGATGAGTAATCCTTCCGCCTTCTTTTATTAAGGAATTCAAATGCAAGCGGCAACTGTAGTTATCAACCGCCGCGCTCTGCGACACAACCTGCAACGTCTGCGTGAACTGGCGCCCGCCAGCAAACTGGTTGCGGTAGTGAAAGCGAACGCCTACGGACACGGTCTTCTCGAGACCGCGCGAACGCTGACCGACGCCGACGCCTTTGGCGTCGCCCGCCTGGAAGAGGCGCTGCGCCTGCGAGCGGGGGGCATCGCCCAGCCGATCCTCCTGCTGGAAGGCTTTTTTGCTGCGGAAGACCTGGCGGTGATCGCCGCCCAGCGCCTGCATACGGCGGTGCATAGCCCCGAACAGCTGGCGGCGCTGGAGCAAGCCGATCTCCCCGAGCCGGTGACCGTGTGGATGAAGCTGGATACCGGCATGCATCGCTTAGGGGTGCGCCCGGAGGAAGCCGAGGCGTTTTATCAGCGTCTGAGCCAGTGTAAAAACGTCCGCCAGCCGGTGAACGTGGTGAGCCACTTCGCGCGCGCCGATGAGCCGACCTGCGGCGCCACCGAACGCCAGCTGGACATCTTCACCACCTTTACCGAAGGCAAGCCGGGCTTGCGCTCTATCGCCGCCTCGGGCGGTATTCTGCTGTGGCCGCAATCGCATTACGACTGGGTGCGCCCCGGAATTATCCTGTATGGCGTGTCGCCGCTGGACGATCGCTCCACCGGGAAAGATTTCGGCTGCCAGCCGGTGATGACCCTGACGTCCAGCCTGATTGCGGTGCGCGAGCATAAAGCAGGGGAGCCCGTCGGCTACGGCGGCACCTGGATCAGCGAACGCGATACCCGTCTCGGCGTGGTGGCGATGGGCTATGGCGACGGTTATCCGCGCGCGGCGCCGTCGGGCACGCCGGTGCTGGTCAATGGCCGGGAAGTGCCGATTGTCGGCCGGGTGGCGATGGATATGATCTGCGTTGACCTCGGACCGCAGGCCCAGGATAAGGCCGGCGACGCGGTAGTGCTGTGGGGAGAGGGGCTCCCGGTAGAGCGCATCGCCGAGATAACGAAAGTGAGTGCTTACGAACTTATTACGCGACTGACCTCCCGCGTCGCCATGAAATACTTCGACTAAGCCTCTGGCGTACCGGATAGCACAGAGGCTGATCCGGTACGCACCAGGCCTGCGGCGCTCAAAAAAGCGGTTTATACCGCTGCGCGGTCACTTTCCCCTCAACATCCTCTCGACCTGCCGTCATATCCGGTTTATTGTGTAAGAACCTGCCCCATGTAAACCTGGAGATACATCGCGTGTTTCAAAAAGTTGACGCCTACGCCGGCGACCCTATTCTTTCTCTGATGGAACGCTTCAAAGAAGACCCGCGAAGCGACAAAGTCAACCTGAGTATCGGGCTGTACTACAACGATGACGGCATTATCCCGCAGCTGCAGGCGGTGGCGGAAGCGGAAGCACGCCTGAACGCCGAGCCGCATGGCGCCTCGCTGTATCTGCCAATGGAAGGGTTGAGCGGCTACCGTCAGGCGATTGCGCCGCTGCTGTTTGGCGCAGAGCATACCGCGCTTAAGCAAAATCGCATTGCCTCTATTCAGACGGTCGGCGGTTCGGGCGCGCTGAAGGTCGGGGCCGACTTCCTCAAACGTTACTTTCCTGAGTCTCATGTCTGGGTCAGCGATCCGACCTGGGAAAACCACATCGCCATTTTTGAAGGGGCTGGCTTCGAAGTAAGTACTTACCCCTGGTTTGATAAAGCCACCAACGGCGTGCGCTTTGAGGACCTGCTGGCGACGCTGCAAACGCTGCCGGCCCGCGATATTGTGCTGCTGCACCCTTGCTGCCACAACCCGACCGGCGCCGACCTGACGCCAGCCCAGTGGGACCGCGTGGTTGAGGTATTGAAAGCGCGTCAGCTGATCCCCTTCCTCGACATCGCCTACCAGGGCTTTGGCGGGGGGCTGGAAGAGGATGCCTACGCTATTCGCGCCATCGCCAGCGCCGGGATGCCGATGCTGGTCAGCAACTCGTTCTCCAAAATTTTCTCGCTGTACGGGGAGCGCGTCGGCGGTCTGTCCGTGGTCTGTGAAGACAGCGAAACCGCGGGCCGCGTGCTGGGGCAGCTGAAGGCCACCGTGCGCCGCAACTACTCCAGCCCGCCGAGCTTTGGCGCGCAGGTGGTGGCGACGGTGCTGAACGATGCAGCTCTGAAAGCCACCTGGCAGGCGGAAGTGGACGCCATGCGCGCGCACATCCTGACCATGCGCCAGGCGCTGGTCGACGCGCTGCAGCAGGTTGCCCCGGGCAGCAAAGTGGATTACCTGCTCAAGCAGCGCGGGATGTTCAGCTATACCGGATTTAGCGCGGCGCAGGTGGATCGTCTGCGCGATGAGTTTGGCGTCTACCTGATTGCCAGCGGACGCATGTGCGTGGCGGGGTTAAACTCACGTAATGTTCAGCAGGTAGCGAAAGCTTTTGCCGCGGTAATGTAAGCCGCTCTCCAGCAGGTTGTCTCTGCCGGTCAACGGGCAGGGGCAACCCCTCGGATGTGATCATCCTCTTTTTCTATGACATCTGCGCGAAAAAGGCTTTTCATCCATGCCGCCGGCGGGTAAGGTCGGGACGTTGATAAGCATGCACATTATTGAAAACAATAATGATTGATAGATTTAGGGATAAATATGCGCAAACTTACTCTCGCCCTTGCGGCGGCTTCTCTCCTGTTCACGCTGAACAGCGCCGTTGTGGCGCGCGCCTCCACGCCGCAGCCGCTGTGGGTCGGCACCAACGTGGCCCAGCTGGCCGAGCAGGCGCCGATCCACTGGGTTTCGGTGGCGCAAATTGAGAACAGCCTGCTGGGGCGGCCGCCGATGGCCGTCGGCTTTGATATCGATGACACCGTCCTCTTCTCCAGTCCGGGTTTCTGGCGCGGGCAAAAAACCTTCTCTCCCGGCAGCGAGGATTACCTGAAAAACCCACAGTTCTGGGAAAAAATGAACAATGGCTGGGATGAATTCAGCATGCCGAAAGAGGTGGCGCGCCAGCTGATTGCGATGCATGTGAAGCGCGGGGACAGCATCTGGTTCGTCACCGGCCGCAGCCAGACCAAAACCGAAACCGTTTCTAAAACCCTGCAGGATGATTTTCTCATCCCGGCCGCCAATATGAATCCGGTGATTTTCGCTGGCGATAAGCCTGGCCAAAACACCAAGACCCAGTGGCTGCAGGCGAAGCAGATAAAGGTTTTCTACGGCGATTCGGATAATGATATCACCGCCGCCCGCGAAGCGGGCGCCCGTGGCATCCGCGTGCTGCGGGCCGCCAACTCCTCCTATAAGCCGTTGCCGATGGCTGGCGCGCTGGGCGAGGAAGTAATCGTCAATTCCGAATACTGATGACCGCCTGAACGCGATAAACGGCAGCGACGGCGCTGCCGTTTTTTTATGCAAAATCAGGGGTGGAAGGTTTTACCTTTTCACGTATTGCTGCACACTTAGAAGGATTCATTCGCAAAAGGAGTCAATGATGTGGTATCAGCAAACCCTGACGCTTGGGCCAAAATCCCGCGGTTTTCATCTGGTCACCGACGAAATCCTTGGCCAGATCCGCGGGCTGTCCGGGGTGAAGGTTGGCCTGCTGCACCTCCTGCTCCAGCATACTTCCGCTTCCCTGACGCTCAACGAAAACTGCGATCCCACCGTCCGCTATGACATGGAGCAGTATTTTCTCAACGCCGTACCGGACAATGCGCCGTATGAACATGACTATGAAGGCCCTGACGATATGCCGTCGCACATCAAATCATCGATGCTTGGCGTGTCGCTAATGCTGCCGGTCGAGGACGGGCGCGTCAGGTTGGGAACCTGGCAGGGCATCTGGCTGGGGGAGCATCGGATACACGGCGGTTCGCGGCGCATCGTTGCGACGCTCATGGGGGAATAAAAGATGACAATTTCGGAGTTATTACAGTACTGCATGGCGAAACCGGGAGCAGAGCAGAGCGTCCACAGCGACTGGAAAGCCACGCAGATTAAGGTCTCAGACGTGCTGTTTGCCATGGTGAAGGAGGTTGAGGACCAGCGGCCGGCGGTCGCGCTGAAGGCGAGTCCGGAGCTGGCTGAGCTGCTGCGTCAGCAGCATCGCGATGTCCGGCCCAGCCAGCATCTCAATAAAGCGCACTGGAGCACCGTCTATCTGGATGGCTCGCTGCCGGATTCGCAAATCTACTATCTGGTCGATGCGTCTTATCAGCAGGCGGTGAAAATGCTGCCGGAGCCGGTCCGGCAGCAGCTTACCCGCTAATTATTTCAGCATGGGCTTGAGGAAGCGCGCGGTGTGCGAGGCTTCGCACTCGGCGACGGTTTCCGGCGTACCGGAGACCAGGATTTCGCCGCCGCCGCTGCCGCCTTCCGGGCCGAGATCGACAATCCAGTCGGCAGTTTTAATCACATCGAGGTTGTGCTCAATCACCACGATGGTATTGCCCTGATCGCGCAGCTGGTGCAGCACTTCCAGCAACTGCTGGATATCGGCGAAGTGCAGACCGGTGGTCGGCTCATCGAGGATATACAGCGTCTGGCCGGTACCGCGCTTGGACAACTCGCGCGCCAGCTTCACGCGCTGCGCCTCGCCGCCGGACAGGGTCGTCGCCGACTGGCCAAGGCGGATATAGGTCAGGCCGACGTCCATCAGGGTTTGCAGCTTACGCGCCAGCGCCGGTACGGCATCAAAGAATTCACGCGCCTCTTCAATGGTCATATCCAGCACTTCGTGGATGGTCTTACCCTTGTACTTAATCTCCAGCGTTTCGCGGTTATAGCGTTTGCCTTTGCACTGGTCGCACGGCACGTAGATATCCGGCAGGAAGTGCATCTCAACCTTAATGACGCCGTCACCCTGGCAGGCTTCGCAGCGCCCACCGCGAACGTTAAAGCTAAAGCGCCCCGGCGTATAGCCGCGTGAGCGAGACTCCGGTACGCCGGCGAACAGCTCGCGCACCGGGGTAAACACCCCGGTATAGGTTGCCGGGTTGGAGCGCGGCGTCCGGCCGATCGGGCTCTGGTCGATATCGATCACTTTATCGAAATGTTCCAGCCCCTGGATATCGCGATACGGCGCTGGTTCAGCGATGGTCGCGCCGTTGAGCTGGCGCTGGGCAATCGGGAACAGGGTATCGTTGATCAGCGTGGATTTACCCGAGCCGGAGACGCCGGTGATGCAGGTAAACAGGCCCACTGGCAGGGTGAGCGTTACATCCTTCAGGTTGTTGCCGCGCGCGCCGGTCAGTTTGAGGACTTTCTCCGGGTTGGCGGGCACGCGCTGCTTCGGCACTTCAATTTTGCGTTTACCGCTCATGAACTGGCCGGTCAGGGATTCCGGGACCGCCATAATGGCCTCCAGCGGCCCTTCCGCTACTACCTGGCCGCCGTGAACGCCAGCGCCGGGACCGATATCGATCACATGGTCGGCGGCGCGAATGGCGTCTTCGTCGTGCTCAACGACGATCACCGTGTTGCCTAAATTACGCAGGTGGATCAGGGTGCCGAGCAGGCGTTCGTTATCGCGCTGGTGCAGGCCGATAGAGGGTTCATCCAGCACGTACATCACGCCAACCAGCCCGGCGCCAATCTGGCTTGCCAGACGGATACGCTGGGCTTCGCCGCCGGAGAGCGTTTCCGCCGAGCGGGAGAGCGTCAGGTAGTTGAGGCCGACGTTGACGAGGAATTTCAGACGATCGCCAATCTCTTTCAGCACTTTTTCGGCGATTTTCGCCCGCTGGCCGGAGAGCTTCAGATTGTTGAAGAAATCCATCGCATGGCCGATGCTCATATCGGAGATGGTCGGCAGCGGGGTGTTTTCCACAAACACGTGGCGCGCCTCGCGACGCAGACGCGTGCCGTCGCAGCTGGCGCACGGACGGTTGCTGATGAACTTCGCCAGCTCTTCGCGCACCGCGCTGGATTCCGTCTCTTTGTAACGGCGCTCCATGTTATGCAGCACGCCTTCGAACGGATGGCGGCGCACCGAGGTATCCCCGCGGTCATTCATGTATTTGAATTCAATACTTTCTTTACCTGAACCGTACAGCACCACTTTCTGCACGTTGGCGCTGAGGGTGCCCCATGGCGCTTCGACGTCGAATTTATAGTGCTCCGCCAGCGACTTCAGCATCTGGAAGTAGTAGAAGTTACGCCGATCCCAGCCGCGGATGGCGCCGCCCGCCAGCGACAGCTCGGGATTTTGCACCACGCGATCGGGATCGAAATATTGCTGCACGCCGAGGCCGTCGCAGGTCGGGCAGGCGCCCGCCGGGTTGTTAAAGGAGAACAGACGCGGCTCCAGCTCGCGCATGCTGTAGCCGCAGATCGGGCAGGCGAAGTTGGCGGAAAACAGCAGTTCTTCCGCTTTCTCATCATCCATATTAGCCACAATGGCGGTCCCGCCGGAGAGCTCCAGCGCGGTTTCGAACGACTCGGCCAGGCGCTGCGCCAGATCGTCGCGCACCTTGAAGCGGTCGATGACTACCTCAATGGTGTGCTTCTTCTGCAGCTCCAGCTTCGGCGGATCCGACAGATCGCAGACCTCGCCGTCGATCCGCGCGCGGATGTAGCCCTGACTGGCGAGGTTTTCCAGGGTTTTAGTGTGCTCGCCTTTGCGCTCTTTAATAATGGGCGCCAGCAGCATCAGGCGCAGGCCTTCCGGCTGGGCGAGGACATTATCGACCATCTGACTGACGGTTTGCGCCGCCAGCGGCACGTCGTGATCCGGACAGCGCGGTTCGCCGACGCGGGCGTACAGCAGACGCAGATAGTCGTGAATTTCGGTAATAGTACCCACCGTCGAGCGGGGGTTGTGAGAGGTTGATTTCTGTTCGATGGAAATCGCCGGCGACAGCCCTTCGATATGGTCGACGTCCGGCTTCTCCATCAGCGACAGGAACTGTCGCGCATAGGCGGAGAGCGATTCGACGTAGCGACGCTGGCCTTCGGCATACAGGGTGTCGAAAGCGAGTGAAGATTTGCCAGACCCGGAAAGCCCGGTGACGACAATGAGTTTGTCGCGCGGGATAACGAGGTTGATGTTTTTGAGATTATGGGTGCGGGCGCCCCGAACTTCGATCTTATCCATTCACCTTTCCCGGTAGGTAGATACACGGATTGCCTGGTTTGCTTGAAGGACAAACGGCAGAAACGGCTAATTATGACACAATTTAACCTGAATGAATATACAGTATCGGAATGCAAATTCGGGTCGAGTGTGCAACAATGCCGTAGCCGGGTACTATCTCTGGAATCAGCCTCGCAGCTATTAAAATGCTACGTGGAAATGGTACACTCGCGCGTTTACACTATTAAGAAACGTATTCAGGAGACACGAACATGGCCAGCAGAGGCGTAAACAAGGTGATTCTCGTCGGTAATCTGGGGCAGGACCCGGAAGTACGCTACATGCCAAGTGGCGGCGCTGTCGCCAACTTCACGCTGGCAACTTCCGAATCCTGGCGTGACAAGCAGACCGGCGAAATGAAAGAGCAGACCGAGTGGCACCGCGTTGTGCTGTTCGGCAAACTGGCGGAAGTCGCTGGTGAGTATCTGCGTAAAGGCTCTCAGGTGTACATTGAAGGCCAGCTGCGTACCCGCAAGTGGACCGATCAATCCGGTCAGGACAAATACACCACCGAAGTGGTGGTGAACGTGGGCGGCACCATGCAGATGCTGGGCGGCCGTCAGGGCGGCGGCGCACCGGCAGGCGGCGGCCAGCAGCAGGGCGGTTGGGGTCAGCCGCAGCAGCCGCAGGGCGGCAACCAGTTCAGCGGCGGCGCGCAGTCCCGTCCGCAGCAGCAGGCCCCGGCAGCGCCTTCCAACGAACCGCCGATGGACTTCGACGACGACATCCCGTTCTAAGGCTTGCCTTAGGCGCACTGTCTGCGCAGTCGAAAACAGAAAGCCCCGGTTTCGCCGGGGCTTTTTCTTTGTTATTCCTGCACCGTCATTTCAGGATGGAATTTGACCTACGGTAACGAGCGATTCAGATGACGGGCACCTGAGCGGTGGCGGCTGTCGCCACGCTGGGCTGCGGTTTGGCTGGCTGCGCCACCGGCTCCTGCCGCGGTACGGCCGTCGCTTTCTGTTTGCGGGCCATGTCATCGACGATCAGCCGATAGGCGATGTAATACTTATAGATATTGCTGACGTAGGTTACCGTCTCGGCGCCAATTTTTTCTGCCGCCATATTTTCGACGTTACCGAACCAGACGTTCGGGTCAAATCCTCGCTGTTTAGTCATGGTGCGCAGGCGGGCGATACGCGCCGGACCCGCGTTATAGGAGGCAAAGGTAAACAGCGCTTTATCGAGCCGGGTCATGGGCTCATCGGCATAGTACCGATCCATCATCCAGCGCATGTATTTCACGCCGGCATGGATATTGGGATCCAGCTGTTTAATATCGCCCACCTTCAGCTCTTTTCCAGTGCTGGGCATCACCTGCATAACGCCGATGGCGCCGACGTGGCTCCGTACCAACTGATTCAGCCGCGACTCCTGGTATCCCTGGGCCGCCATCAGCAGCCAGTCGACGTCGTAACGATCGCCGTACTTGCGGAAGACATCTACCATCGCGAGGAATTTGCGTCGTTCCTTACTCGCCGCGGCATTTTTGACATATTTAGCATTTTTCAGGTAACGCAGCAGGAGAGTATTGCCCAGCGTGGTGCCCTGACGATTCTTTTTGACGAAGTTGTTCAGTACCGTCAGCAGCTGCGGGCTGTCTTTGCGTACCGCCCAGGCAATGTCGCCGCCGTCGCGCAGCACCACATTGTCATGGACCTGAATTTTTGGAAACACCTGTTTCCAGAACAACGCTTTATGCTGATCGACGACGATCAGCGGAATCAGCCCGGCGTTGAGCATTTCCAGCAGATCTTCATCCTCCAGCGCTTCCGGCGCCGCCTCCAGTATCACCGGTGGGCGCGACTCACCGGCAAATCGGGCGTTCAGCGCTTGCAGGCTGTCGTAATAGCTGGAGGAGCGGCGAACAAAGACGGTTTGACCAGAGAGTTGCTCCAGGCTGTCGACCTTCGGTGAAGCCGGGCCGGAGATCAGTAATTCTTTCACGTTGCTGTAGAGCGGCTGGGCGAAATCGACCTGTGCTTCCCGCGAGGGCGTGATAGTCAGATTGGCAGCCGCAATATCGCCTTTACCTTCATTAAGCGCGATAAAGAGATTGTCCCGACTGACCGGCACAAAAACGATATGCAGCTTCAGGTGGCGCTGTTTGAGCTTTTTATCCTTCGCTAGCTGTTTATTCAGCTCGTTTTCCAGCGCGATAAAAATGTCGTGCGTCGCCCCGCGCTGGGTGCCTTTATCAATAAAAAAGAAGGTCTTGCTGTAGGTGGTTAATACCCGAATGGTACGACGGTCGATCATGCCAGGCAAATCGCCTCTCCATGGCCGTAGCATATCGTCGATATGAATCGATAGCGTGTTGTCTTCGGCTGCTGCCGGCGGCGCTTTTTCCGCCTCTACTGCCGGCAGCAGAGGAGCGAATAACAGTGTCGCGAGGCAGGTGAGCCAGGCGATAAACAGACGTGATAGCGAGTAGGCGTTCATGGAGGAATACTCCGCAGGGGATGTGATTATTTTAGCAGAACGGCCGCCGTTAGCCGGGCACGACAAGGGCGTAAAAACATAACAATGCCGACAAATAGTTTTCTCCCATTTTATCGCTTACTATTAATGTGTTTTTATCTTTAATTTAACTATGGAGATAATATGGCGAAAATGTGTGTTTTTAATGATAAATAGAAAATAATGATGATTTTTTTATTTTATTTCTCCCCATCTGTTTTGTTGTAACCTTTTGATTGTTGGTGTTTATTTTATTTTTCTCCGATATTGATTATTATCATCTTGATAATGAATCTCATTTTTATTACCGTAACACGGCACATTACTCTAATGACACGCTGTCTGGATTACGCTATCAAAGAATAGCGCGCAGCGCTTTTTCTCTAATGATGAAACAGGGCACTTAATTTTATTATGCCTCATGCTTTTTTTATTCCCATTAATGCCGGGAAGGCGCTGACCTGCGCCAAAATCTGGCGACGCGCTGAGGCAAGTATTTTATCCCATTGTTTTTTCAATTGGGGAAGGCGTTATGCCCGACAGCAACAGAAAACAGGGCATATTCTATGAAATACACGTCTCACTTCCCGCTGGGGATCGTCATTCCTCTGCTCGCCTGTAGCGTGCCGCTGCAGGCGGCAGAGAACATGACCGAACAATCGACGCCTGACGAGAGCGCCGCCACTGCCGAAAATCACGAGGAGACGATGGTCATAACCGCCGCCAGGCAGAACCTGCAGGCGCCGGGCGTGTCGACCATCACCGCAGAAGAGATCCGCAAACATCCCCCCGCCCGCGATGTGTCGGAGTTAATTCGTACGCAGCCCGGGGTAAACCTGACCGGCAACTCCACCAGCGGGCAGCGCGGCAACAACCGGCAAATTGATATCCGTGGCATGGGGCCCGAGAATACGCTGGTGCTGGTCGATGGTAAACCGGTGACCAGCCGTAACTCGGTGCGGTATGGCTGGCGCGGCGATCGTGACTCCCGCGGCGATACCAGTTGGGTGCCAGCGGAGATGATCGATCATATCGATGTGATCCGCGGCCCGGCGGCGGCGCGCTATGGTAATGGCGCGATGGGCGGGGTCGTCAACATCGTGACCAAACCGACCACGCGAGAATGGCACGGGTCGTGGAATACCTATATGAATGCTCCGCAGCACCGTAAAGAAGGGGCGACGAAACGTACTAACTTTAGCCTCAATGGTCCGCTGTCGGACAGTGTCAGCTTCAATCTCTGGGGTAATCTGAGTAAAACCCAGGCCGATGCACAGGATATTAACGCCGGGCATGAAGCGGAACGTACCGGTTCCTACGCCGGTTCTTATCCCGCCGGACGTGAAGGGGTGGTGAACAAAGATATTCACAGTAAGCTGCGCTGGGAGTTTGCCCCGATGCAGGCCCTGGAGTTTGAGGCCGGTTACAGCCGCCAGGGTAATCTCTATGCTGGCGACACACAAAACACCAATACCAGTACGCTGGTGAAGAGTATGTACGGGAAAGAGACCAACCGTCTCTACCGGCAAACTTACGGCGTAACATGGACCGGCGGCTGGGATAATGGCGTGACCAGCAACAGCTATGCCCAGTACGAACACACCCGTAACTCGCGAATGGATGAAGGGCTGGCGGGCGGTACGGAAGGGATCTTCTCCAGTAGCGAGTTTTCAGATATCGATCTGGCCGATGTCCTGCTACATAGTGAAGTGAATATTCCGTTTACGCTGGGGGTCGATCAGAATCTGACGCTGGGGACAGAATGGAATCAGCAGCGGATGAAAGATGGCGTATCGACAACCCAGGCGCTCTCTTACGGCACTATCGATGGCGTATCGGCTACCGGTCGTAGCCCGTACTCCAGCGCCGAGATCTTCTCGCTGTTTACCGAAGATAATATGGCGCTAACGGACAGCACCATGCTGACACCCGCTCTGCGCTTCGATCATCACAGCATCGTCGGCAATAACTGGAGCCCCTCACTGAACCTGTCTCAGGAGCTGACGGACGACTGGACGCTGAAGCTGGGCATTGCCCGTGCTTACAAGGCGCCTAACCTCTACCAGTTGAACCCGAACTATATTCTCTACAGCAACGGTCAAGGCTGTTACGCCAGTAGTTCCGCCTGCTATCTGATGGGGAATAGCGATCTGAAAGCGGAGACCAGCGTTAATAAAGAGATTGGTCTTGAGTACAAGCATGATGGCTATCAGGCGGGGATCACCTGGTTCCGTAACGACTATCACAATAAGATTGAGTCAGGGTATGCGGCGGTGGGTACCGCCAGCAACGGCACCACCAATATCTATCAGTGGGAAAACGTACCAAAGGCGTTAGTGGAAGGCCTGGAAGGAACGCTGAATCTGCCGGTGGGGGAGGCGGTTAACTGGAGCAATAACCTGACCTGGATGCTGCAGAGCAAGAATAAGACGACCGGCGACCGGCTGTCAGTGATCCCGCAGTTTACCCTGAACTCGACTTTGAGCTGGCAGGTTCGTGAAGATCTCTCCCTGCAGAGCACCTTTACCTGGTATGGTCGACAGAAACCAAAACGCTTTAATTATAAGGGCGAGGCGGTCAGCGGCAGCGAACTAAACGAAGTCAGCCCATACAGCATTGTCGGCCTCAGTGCGACCTGGGATGTGAACAAAAATCTGAGCTTCACCAGCGGGATAGATAACCTGTTTGATATTCGCCACTACCGGGCAGGGAATGCGCAAACGACCGGCAACGCGACGACGGGAGCTTATCTGTATGGCGCGGGTGCCGAGACCTATAACGAGTCGGGGCGGACCTTCTTTATGAGCGTTAATACTCATTTCTGATGATCCTGATGAGGAGTAAACCGGGTGCAACGCGACCCGGTTTTTTTATTTCAGATGAGAGCGGAGGAGGCGGTTATAAATCGTGACAAAATCTTCACGCCCTCTACATTATTAGCTCAACATATCCTTTTATACTGATTTCCGTCGCGCAAGGTCGTTGATCCCGACCGGGTTCGATAATAGCATCCTGCTATTTCCCTTCTGTAATATCCCCTGTCCCCCTTCCATTCCCAACCGCAGCGATGCGGAGGAGGGGGACCTCCTTATTTTTGCCGCGTGATCTGATAGCGATACTGAGTGGGCGTGAGCGCATGATATTTTTTGAAGGTACGATTAAACGCACTGAGATCGTCATAACCGACCATCATACAAATATCGACGATTCGGTAACCAGGCGTTGTCAGTAATAAACGGCAACACAGCGACATGCGCTGCTGGCGGATATATTCCATTGGCGAACGATCAAAATAATGACGAAAGAGCCGAAACAAATGCCAGGGGGAATAACCAGAGATATCGCTCAGATCGTCGACGGTCAGTTTCTTATCCAGATTATTATCGATCCACAAGAGCAGGTCGCTTAAGACCGATTGCTGGAGCGTTTTGCTACGCATAATTGCGGCCAATCCCATAACGCAGGGCTCCTCAGTGAGGAGCCCTGGGGTTTATTGAACAGTGAGTGTGCCGTGGCGAACCTGATAATTTTTTTGATTATCAGGGCCAATATAGTCGCTGGCGGGTTTTGCCAGCTGCAGATGACCAAAGGCGGTAGTTTGCTCTGCATGATAATTTTCGCCGTCATTCACGTCGCCGCGCCCGTTATAACGGGCAATAGCCGGGAAGGGATACACCGGACGAGTCGCGATAACAGCTGGAGCAGCGTCAGCGTAAGGCTGACTGACTTTCTGCACGCCGTGAAACTGCGTTTGCGCATCTGGTTTTTCTGTCATCGGCGGCAGGTCGGCAGCGGCTGTTGCCCGTTTGCCGGCCATGATCTCCTGCGGCGCTATGCCTTCCTCGGTCCAGCGCATCAGCGGGGTAAGGAGATCAATTTGATCGTAACCTTCGCCATTACCGCAATGGGCTACCCCAGGCAGCAGGAATAACCGCAGGAAGGTATCCGTTGCGGCATGGCCCATCTCTGCTTCTACGCCGCGATAATAGGCGATAGAAAAGGCCGGACTGACGGAGTCATCGGCCAGACCGTGCCAGAGGATAAGCTTGCCGCCGCGCTGTTGATAGGCATGAAGATTGGTATTTGCCGCGTTATAGAGCGGCGCCAGTTGGGCGACGGCGTCAAAATTCTGCTGGTTAAGCGGGAAATCCCGCATCGATTGGATCTTCTGTTTTTCTCCTGGCAGGAGCACTGATTGCAGAGCCGGTAGTACCATCATTTCCGACATTGAGTGGCCGGTCGGCGTCTCGGGCACCGGCCAGCGTAGCTCGGAACCCAGCGGCAGACCGCCCGCGACGAACTGGGCGCCGTGGCTGTCGTAAGCGCCGCGGTAGAGCTTTTTCACCACCTCGATCTCTTCCTGCGTCAGGCAGGTAGAACGATCCCGAGCATCGGCAGGACAGCGGGGGAGCCATGACTCAGAGAACTGACAGGCATACGGATTTTGCAGGATAGCATCCTGCACGCCGGAAAGCGTCGGGCAGTGAGCCAGCACGGCCTGGTGAATCAGAGGAAGGCGATTTTTCAGCAGGATAGCGGTACCGTCCGGGCGCTGATTGGCGGCCACATTCCAGCCGTGGAAGAAGGAGTTCTGAAACTGGAAAAAGGCCGCTGGCGCGCCAGCGCTGATACCGTCAAAATCCTGCGGAAAGCGCTGCGCTTCCATCAATGCTTCGCGACCGCCGTCTGAGCAGCCCATAAAGTAGGCATACTTTGGCGGCTGGCGGTAAAGCGTCTGCATCACCGCTTTGGCCAGCACGGCGGTCAGGTGGTTGGCGCGCCAGGCAAAATCGATGCGCTTTTGCGGATCTTCGGCCCATGACGCATCCATCATACTGCCATGGTGCCCCATATCGGTTGCTGCCACCACAAACTCGCCGTTCATTGCCGGCAGGCAGCCGCTGGCATTCGACAGACTCAGGTTAATACTCCCGCACAGTCCGCCACAGCCGACCTGCAAAAAACGTTGACTCCAGCGTTGAGTCGGCAGGGCAATCTGCACGCCAATCTCAGGGGCGATAGTGGCGCTCACCTTGCACCAGCTTCCCTGCGCGGAGGTCTGCATTTCAGTGTGATTGATAGTGACTTTTGCGCCAACGGCTGCGCTGAAGTCGGTAGTGCTTAGCGCATCGCATGTCAGCGCGGGAAGAACAATCGGCAGACTGGCGACAGCCTGCGTGGGTGAAGCGAACGATAACCCGAAGAGGGCGCAGAGGATGATGGGCAAGATTGTCTTAAGTAAGCGTGTCATACGCAGTTCCCTGTGGCTGATGATGGGAGGCGGCAGGATGGCGAAACCTATGCCTCACCTTCCCTGGCGAGGCGCCACTGCTTGGCTATTGTAGATAACGATAGACTTTCCTTGATGCCTTGATAAGGCGACCCTACTGTATTCTGCTATTTTGAGGAAAATATGGAGATGTTTGCCAACGGCGTCTGGCGGTGAATTCGGGGTAGAATGTTGTGATATCAGTTGCATAATTTATTCAATTTCTCTTCATTAAATCTGCTGGGTTGCAGGTTATTTTTCTCCCTGTTCCTGGTGATCCCAGAGAGCATCATTCCTAACGAGATCCTTCCCCCTTTCCATTAATAAGAAAGGGGGCTTTTTATTAATAAAACGTTCAGGTAAATCTAAATATAGTACTGGTGTTGGCCATTAGAACCATGCGCCTGAGAAAAAGTTCCATCATTAAATATATTTTTAAAGATGCTTTAATATCCATTTTTTCTCCATTTTGTCGCCATAATTGCATGTAATTCTGCGCCTCGCTCAGGTTATTTTCTGTCGCATATTTTAGAGATGCATCCTGAACAAATAAGCTCAACGCCAGCAGAACACTGCTATTGCTCATTATCTCGTAGACGACACATTCATGTTAAAAAAGACTCATATCATCAGCGGATTATTGATCACCCCTTTAACGTTATATGCCGCAACATCATATCAAGTTGATGATATCCGTTTTGAAGGGCTACAGCGCGTGACCGTCGGGGCGGCGCTATTAAGTATGCCATTGCACGCGGGAGATGCGGTAACGCCAGAAGATGTCAGCGAGGCAGTGCGCGCGCTGTATGCGAGCGGCAATTTCGAAAATGTGCAGATCCTGCGCGATGGGAAAACGCTGGTGGTGCAGGTTAAGGAACGGCCCACTATTGCCAGCGTCAGTTTTTCCGGGAATAAGGCAGTGAAGGATGATGCGCTAAAGGAAAATCTCACCGCATCCGGTATTTCTGCAGGTAGCGCACTGGACAGAAATTCGCTTAGCGAAATAGAAAAGGGGTTGCAGGATTTCTATTACAGCGCGGGAAAATACAGTGCGCAGGTTCACGCGGTGGTGACCCCGTTACCGCGTAATCGCGTTGACTTAACGTTCGTCTTTCAGGAAGGCATCTCGGCGAAAATCGCACAAATAAACATTATCGGTAATCAGGCGTTTCGGGAAGAGACGCTCCTGGACCAGCTTCAGCTACGTGATAATGTGCCGTGGTGGAACGTGGTAGCCGATAAAAAATACCAGAAGCAGAAGCTGGAAGCCGATCTGGAAACGCTGCGCAGTTTTTATCTCGATCGCGGCTATGCGCGCTTTGCTATCGAGTCCACGCAGGTCAGTATGACCCCAGATAAAAAATCCCTGTATATCACTATCGCCCTCAATGAAGGCGAACGTTATCGGGTCGACCGAACTCAGGTGACAGGCGATCTGGCTCAGCATGGGCCGGAGATCGAGGCGCTTGCCCAGCCGCTGGCGGGGGCATGGTATAGCGGGGCGCAAGTCACCACGGTTGAAAATGAGATCAAAAAGCATTTTGGTAAGTATGGTTATGCCTGGCCGCAGGTGACGTCCACGCCGGAAATCGATGATGCGCATCACCGCGTGGTGCTGCATATTCAGGTCAACGCGGGCCGCCGCTACTCGGTACGCCAGATCCGCTTTTCCGGTAACGACACCTCCCGGGACGCGGTGCTGCGTCGTGAAATGCGCCAAATGGAAGGGGCGTGGCTCAACAACGAAAAAGTCGATCAAGGGAAGGTACGTCTTGATCGAACGGGTTTTTTTGAGAACGTTGAACAGCAGATCGTTCCGGTCAATGGAACGGCGGATCAGGTCGATGTGGTCTACAAGGTGAAGGAGCGCAACACCGGCTCATTCAATGTGGGCCTGGGATTTGGTACGGACAGCGGCGTGAGCTATCAGCTTGGCGTGACGCAGGATAACTGGCTGGGAACGGGTAATAGCGTTAGCTTCAACGGGACGCGCAACAGCTACCAGTCTTATCTTGAACTGGGGGCGACGAACCCGTGGTTTACCGTAGATGGCATCAGCCTGGGCGGAAAGATTTTTTATAACAGCTATGATGCTTCTGATGCGGATGCCGGGAGCTATAACCAGCAGAGCTATGGTTTAGGTAGTACGCTAGGGTTTCCCATTAGCGAAAATAACTCCCTGAACCTGGGACTGGATTATGTCCATAATCGCCTGACCAATATGGATCCGGAGCTGACGACCTGGCGCTACCTCAGCTCTCGGGGAATCGAGCCCAGCGTGGTGACGAAAGATGGCGACAGCGGCGCAAAATATAGCGCCAACGATTATTTTGTGAGTCTTGGATGGGGCTACAACGATCTCGATCGCGGCTTCTTCCCGCGTGCGGGAAACAAGAGCAGCCTGAGCGGTAAAGTGACGCTCCCCGGTTCGGATAATAGCTACTACAAACTCTCTTTTGACACCGCCCAGTATCTGCCGCTGAGCGAGAACAAGCGCTGGGTCTGGATGGAACGCCTGCGCGCAGGCTATGCCGGCGGGTTAGACGGCAAAAGTGTGCCGTTCTACGATAACTTTTACGCTGGCGGTTCGTCGTCAGTGCGCGGATTTTCTTCTAACACCATTGGGCCTAAAGCGGCCTATTACCGCTGTAACGGTAGCGAAAGCAGCTATAGCGCCTGCCCGCTGGACGCCTCGTCTGATGCGGTCGGCGGGAATGCCATGGCGGTGCTGAACAGCGAATTTATCATTCCAACCCCCTTTGTGAATGATAAGTACGCCGATAGTCTGCGAACCTCGCTGTTTGTTGACGCGGGGACGGTCTGGAGTACATCCTGGCACAACACCGCGCAGACGCTGGCGGCAGGGATCCCTGACTACGGCGATCCGAGTCATATTCGTCTCTCCGCGGGGATTGCCGTGCAGTGGATGTCTCCCCTCGGTCCACTGGTCTTCTCCTGGGCAGAGCCGTTTAAAAAGTACGATGGTGATAAAGCAGAACAGTTTCAGTTTAATATCGGCAAAACCTGGTAGGGCTCCAACGGGGCCTGATAGACCGGCGTGGCTATATTCTGTGGACTGTCCTCCGACATAGCGATTGAGCAGAATATACTCAACCGCTATGTCGATATTATCGCTAAGGAATACGATCTGGCGGGACACCCGCGACATTTACCCGAGCGCGGTCTGAGGGCCTCGCGGACCTGGTGGCGTACGACGAGGTAACCGCGCAATAAATAGCTGCCTGCTACTATCCTCTCTTCTTGCCAAACCGCGGGTAATACTCAGTGCTGCATCATCTAATACCAATGACTGAGGCCTCATCCAGAGGGACTAAGACGTATTGTAAATTAAGTTTATATTATCTTATTTTTTATTATATTTTCTTTTTTAAGGGTAATTTGGCTGTTTTTCATCAGGCCTAACCATAAATTTAGAGAGGGAAATGAAACGTTACTAATAATGGAGTATGTCGTTAGGAATTGTCTTAAATCACATAATTGTCAGGGGCGCTTGCGATTTATAAAAATGAATGCTATCACTATATATTGTAATAATTTGTAGCATCTTTATAAGGAAGGAATATGAAATGGACTATTCTTAATACCCTGATCTGCCCGCAATCTGGTATCGCCTTCTCGGCTATATCCAGTCTGCGTTTCTTGAAATTTATCATGTGGTACGAGGCTGATGTAATCCTGTTGCCCGGTGAGTCGATAAGACTCTATTCCTCGAGAGTTTTAATTAATGACCAGTATCATTCATTAAAAATCTATAATATTACGGTGTACGACGAGGCGCAGTGGGAAAAATTACGTGAGCGACCATCGTGCCCTTACCATGCCGGTGGCGAGCGGTCTGACTCCTGTTTTTACCAGTCCTTTTGCACGATTAAGCGTTGCCCGAATAATATTCCCCGCAGTGAACCCTGGCGTTAGCCAGTCCACGCCGCCGGTCAGACACCGGCGGCGTGACGTCATTTCGCCAGCAGGGCGGCCAGTCGAGGCTGGACGCTTGCGCAGCCGGCCAGCACGAGGTTGCCTCGCCGCAGGCCCGCATTGGCGAGAAACGCATTGCACGTTCCGCCCGCCTCCTCAATCAATAGCATGCCTGCCAGCGCATCCCAGCTGTTCATATGCGCTTCATAATAGGCGTGGAGCTGACCGGCGGCGACATGCGCCAGCATCAGGGCGCCCGCGCCAAAACGGCGATACTCCAGACCGGCGTCGAGCAGCGTGTCGATGGCCCGGGCGTAGTCGCTGGCCGGGGCCCGGCTGGAGCGCCCCATGCCGATCACCACCGCATCGGGCTCCGGCTCGCGTAGCGTCAGGCGCCGACCGTTGAGATACGCGCCTTCGCCGCGGGCGGCGAAGAAAAATTCATCGCGATCGGGGGCGTAAATGATGCCGAGTGACAGCTCGCCCTGGCACACTCGCGCCAGTGAGATGCACCAGTAATCCATGCCGAGGATAAAGTTGGTGGTGCCATCGACAGGATCCAGCACCCAGACGGTCTGGTCGTCGCCTTCAAAACCGCTCTCCTCGCCGAGGAAACCCTCCTCGGGAAAGTGGGCCTGCAGCCAGCCTTTAATCTCTTGTTCTACCGCGAGATCCGCCTGCGACACAAAGTCCTGGCGCGCTTTTTTATCGACCTGTAATCCCGCATCGCGCAGCGCCTGGGCGTGGGCGCCTGCCTGGCGAATCAAGGCGCATAATGACTCTCGTTGTGCTTCCGTCATAGTCCTGCTCTCAGATAACAAAGGGCGACGTGCGCCGGTGAATTAAGGTTACCTCCACCCAGGTGGTGCGTGAAGGTTGCGAAGGGTCGGCGGCGCGCTCCAGAAGCCGGGCGAGCGCCTGGCGGGCGATCGCCGCCACATCCTGATGTAGCGTGGTGAGCTGATAGCTATATTGCGCGGTCGTCGGCGTGTTATCAAAACCAATCAGCTGAAAATCCGCCGGAGCCTCTCTGCCGCGCTGGCGCATTCCATCGAGAAAGCCACAGGCAAGCTGGGCGTTGGCGCAGAAGATCCCCTCCAGCGCCTCGTCGGCGAGCGCCGCAGCCTGTAACCCGCCCGCGTAACCTTCTTGCTGACAGGCGAGGATCGCCAGGTGGCGTTCGACGTCCACTCCGCGCGTTTGCAGCGCCCGGCCGAACGCTTCCCCGCGCATGCGGCCGGCCCAGGTGGAAGGATGGTGGTTGAGCCAGCCAAAGCGCTGACAGCCGCTGCGCAGCAGTTGGTCGGCGGCCAGTTCGGCGCCGGCGGCGTTGTCAGAACAAACGTAATCCACGCCGGGGATTGTCGGCTGACGATTAATGCCCACGACCGGAATATGCTGCTGGACGCACTCGTTCACCAGCGCCTCCGGCGGCTGGCCGGAGGTGACGATAACGCCGGAGACGCGAAACTGAGCGAAACGGCGCAAGGTCTGCGCCAGATCCTGCTCGCTGTGGATCTCGCTCACCAGCGCCTGAAAGCCCTGGCGCTGGATCTCGTTAAGCAGCGCATCAAGCAGGGTACTGCGAAAAGGATCGCTGATGCGCGAGACGATCACGCCGATTAAGTGGCTGCGCTGGCGGTTCAGCCCCTGGGCGAGGAAGTTAACCTGATACCCCAGCTCTTCGGCGGCGCGCAGTACCCGCGCCCGGGCGTCGGGAGAGATGCTGCCGTTGTTGCTCAACGCCCGGGACACCACTGCCCGGGAGACGCCCGCTCGCCGGGCAACATCCTGGGCGGTGACGCTGGGTTTGCGTGGGTTCATAGGAGGTACGTCTCGTCAGTGGGCGTGGGACGCGGCAGCGTTAAGGTGAGTCCATCCCGGGAAACGAATAAGCCCGGCCACGGCTGACAGGCCTGCTTTAGCGCCGACAGGGAAGCATCCTCGCAGTGATAGAGCCCCAGCGCCGGGAGCTGCAGCGTTCTGAACAGCATCAGGCAGGAGGGGAAATCGCCATGCGAGGCGTCATCGTCCAGGGCTGCTACCGAGGCGCACTCCTGAAACGCCAGCCCGGCGCCGGCCATCAGGGCTATCGAGTCGGCGGTCGGTCGGCCATCGCCGCTGTAAAACAGCGTCTGCCCGGCAATGGTGATGCGGATGGCGCGATTACTCAGCTCATGCTGGGTGGGGGCAGTGCGGATCTGCCAGTCCTGCCACGTCCAGGCTTCGCGGCATTCCTGCCAGTCGATGGTGAAACCAAGGTCCGCCTGCGGCCAGTTCGCCAGCGCGGCCAGCTGCATGAGCACCGGCTGCTGCGCCGGCTGGCAGTAGATAATGACTGGCTTCTGACGGGAATAACTTTTCCAGTGGTTCAGTAGCGCCGTCAGGCCGGTGCAGTGGTCCGGGTGAACGTGGGTGAAGTAGATCGCGTCGATATCGTTGACCTCGCCGCCGCGCTGCCAGAGCGCGCGGGGAACGGTGGGGCCACAGTCGATTAACCACTGTTTGTTGTCCGCATCGATCACCCGCAGCGCGGAGGTATTTTGCGTGCAGGAAAAGGCGCTCCCGCAGCCAAGCACATCTATTTTCATTTACCCTCGCCAAAATTTTTTGCCGCTTAATTAAATTGTCATAAATACCCGACAAAGTAGGCTCACATCATGTCGAGTCAACGTTGCATTTTTTTTACAGCCAAATGAACACGTGTTCACCTTGATAAAAAAAATGCCGCAGCAGCGCTTTCAGGTAGCGAATATGAGTTATTTACAGATCTCCGGCCTTAAAATTAGTTATGGCGATAAGGTGGTTTTACATAATATCGATCTGGCGGTAGAGCAGGGAGAGATGATTGCTCTACTGGGCCCGTCGGGATGCGGAAAAACCACGCTGCTGAACGCCCTCTGCGGCTTTATTCCGGTGCAAAGCGGCGAGGTGGCTATTGCCAGCCGAACGATCACTCATCTTGCGCCGGAGCAGCGCAATATCACCATGGTATTTCAAAGCTACGCCCTGTGGCCGCACCTGACGGTAGCGCGCAATATCGGCTATGGCCTGAAGCTGCGCAAATGGCGGGGGGCGGATATCGCGCGGCGGGTGGCGGAGCTGCTGCGAATAGTCAATCTCGAAGGGCTTGGCGAAGTGAAAGTGACCGAACTGTCGGGCGGCCAGCGGCAGCGGGTGGCGCTGGCGAGAGCCCTGGCCATAGAGCCCCAGGTGCTGGTGTTGGATGAGCCGTTATCTAATCTGGATGCCAAAGTGCGCCTGAATGTGCGCCATGAAATTAAATCTCTGCAAAAGAGACTGGGGTTCACGTCATTAATTGTCACCCACGATCAGCAGGAAGCCTTAGTGATGGCGGACCGCATTGCGGTATTAAATCAGGGGCGTATTGAACAAACCGGCACGCCGGAAGAAATATATCAACGCCCCGCGACGCCCTTCGTCGCTGATTTTATGGGGGCCGATAATAAAATAATTTCCGGTGAATTATCCGCTGCCGCAATATCCGGTTTATCTGCCGCTCAGCAGGGTGACAACGTTATTTATTTTCGCAGCGCCGATGCCGCGCTCGCTGAATTAACGCAGCCTGCGCCGCAGGAGGGGCTGGCTCTGGAAGGCGTGGTGGAGCAAAGCGCGTTTCTGGGCAATCTGTATCGTCACAGCGTGCGCTGCCATGACCGCCTGCTGCTGGCGGATGCCGCGCAGTGCTGGCCGACAAAAAGCCGCGTTCGGCTCCATGTGCCAACGCCGGCCCTGCATATTTTTCCTTTACCACTATCACAGTGATATCAGCGTGTTCATTCTGGGGACAATCCATGTTGACTAAGACGAAAGCAGCGATCGTAACGACCCTCTTCCTGAGCCTTGGCGCACAGGCCGACACCATTCTCAACGTCGCCACCGCGGGCGATCAGAATATGGTGGATTATGTAAAAACCTGGCTGGGGCCAAAATTTGAAGCCGCTCATCCCGGCGTCAAGGTGCGGGTGATCGGTACCGGCCCCGGCGACGCCGGGTCGAATAAAATTAGCGAGAAGCTAACGGCCCAGCAGGAGAGCGGCGCGCAGCAGTGGGATATCGACGTCGCGGTAGTGCACCAGAAGGCGGGCGGTGAGCAGGTGGCAAAGGGATTGCTGCAAAAATACCGTCAGGATATTCAGACCGGCGGCATGGTGAGTTCGCCGAGCGCCACCCAGGCGCTGGGCGTTAACGTTGACGGATACGTGATGCCGATGTTCTTAAGCCAGACCGCTATCGCCTGGAACAGCGATCTGGTCACTACCCCGCCGGCGTCGTATGACGAGCTGGTGGCCTGGACGCAGAAACACCCGCAGGCTTTTGGCTATAACGGCATCAAGAACGGCATGTCCGGCGTCAGCTTTGTGGTGGGCTGGATCTACGCCTACGGGACCGACGCCCAGCGTCTCTCCGCCGGGCCCTATGATAAAAGCGTCGAAAAAGGCTGGCAGCAGGCCTATGAGAAGCTAAAGGCGTTCAATAAAAACGTAACTTTCACCCCGGGCAACGCCGGGACGCTCGATATGCTGAGCCGGGGGGAAATCGCCATGGGCCCGGTGTGGGTCGATATGTTCTATAGCTGGAAAGATCAGGGCAAGCTGCCGCCGTCGATCAAGCTTGCTTTACTGGCGCCGGGCATGCCGGGCCAGCCGATGTATTACGTCATCCCGGCGAAGGCGGCGAATCCGCAGCTGGCGCGCGACTTTATCGCGCTGGCCACCAGCCCGGAAGTGCAGGCGCAGGGGATCGTCAAGCAGTTCAACTGGTATCCGGGCATCGACGCCGGGCAGGTGAAGCCGAAGCTGGATGCGGCGACCTGGCAAAAGCTGTTTGCCGAAATCTCGCCGGAAGCGCTGGCGAAGTATGGCAAAAGCTTCCCAATCGCCCCCTACTTTGACGATATCAAAGAGGGTTACGAAAGCCAGGTGGCTAATTAAACCTTTTTCCAGCCCGGGCCGCCGTCCCGGGCGCTTGCTTGTGCTGACGCCAGGTTTATTATGTCCAGTTCATTAAAATATCTGCTGCTGGTTGCCCCGGCGGCGCTGATGATCGCGATCCTGTTTTTGTATCCGCTGGGGTTTTCGCTGGTCTCGGCGTTTACCGCGCCGGGACAGCCGTTCACCCTCGATCACTTCCGCAAGGTCTATGCGCTCTACGCCAGCGATGTGCTCTTTTCGCTGCTTATTGTGCTGATCTCGGTGGCGCTGTTAGCGCTGCTCGCCATTACCCTGTCGGCAGTGATTGCGCTGTCACCCTGCCGACCCGTTGTGCGTCTGCTGGGTTTTTTGTATCGCCTGCCGCTGTTTATTCCTTTTATCGTTGTTGCCCAGATGATGCGCACTTTTCTCGCCAAAAATGGCCTGATGAACAATGCGCTGGTGGCGGCCGACCTGGTCACGCCGCTGGAGACGCTCTCCTGGCTGGGATGGAAAGGGATAGTGATCACCTTTGTCTGGAAGCAACTGGCCTTTGCCACGCTGCTGATCTGCGGGGCGATGGCGGCGCTGGAGTCGTCGCAGATCCTTGCTGCACGTAATCTTGGCGCCTCCCGGCCGCGGATCCTGTTCGATATCATGCTGCCGCAGGTCCTGCCGACTATCGGCGTGGCCCTGGTGCTGTCGACGGTGACCATGATGTCGGTGCTGTCGGTACCGTTGATGATCGGCGTGGGGACCCCGACGATGCTAACCGTGGATATGGCATTTCGCGTCAATTCCTATGGTGATTACGCGGTGGCGAATGCGCTTGGCGTGGTGTCGCTGGCGATCTGCGGCGCGCTGTCGTGGTTTTACCTGCGCCACAGCCTGCAGCAAAAAGGCGGTGAATCATGAAAGCGCTGGCCCTCGTATCAACCCCGGCATGGTGGGTGAAAGGGCGCCGTAAAGTGCGCGCCAGTCCGGTGCTGCAGACCCTGCTGCTGTTGTTTATGCTGCTGGCGATGTTTGGTCCGCTGCTGAACCTGTTGATCTGGACCGTAGCGGAAAGCTGGTATTTTCCCCATTCGCTGCCCAGTCGGTGGGGGCTGAAGTACTGGTATCAAGTTTTCAATCCATACAGCGATGTCTCCAGCTCGCTGTTAACCAGCGTGCTGATCGCTCTGTTATCGGTGGGGGTCTGTTTGCTGATTTCCGTACCCGCCGGCTATGCGCTTTCCCGGCGGAAAATGCCATTACGGATGCTGTTCATGCTGCTATTTCTTATCCCGCAGGCCTTTCCTAACCTGACGGTATACATGAATGTTGCCCGATTGTTTTATCAGTGGGGATTGAACGGCAGTATCGCAGGGGTGGTGCTGGTGCATAGCGTTCACGGCCTGATGTATTCGGTGTGGATCTGTGTAGCCGCGTTTTCAGCCATCGACCCGCTGCTGGCGCGGGCATCGCGTAACCTGGGCGCCGGGCCGGTGTATACCTTCTGGCACATTGTGCTGCCGCAGGCGGCGCCGGGGATCGTTGCCGCCAGCATCTTTGTTTTTCTGGAGTCGCTGGATGAGTTTACCGGCACTTTCTTCGTCGGGGCGCCGGATATCACCACGCTGCCGCTGCTGCTCTATAACGCCAGCATGTCGGGTAACTATCAGGTCTCGTCGATTACCGCGCTGATTTTGCTGGCCCCATCGCTGCTCTTTATGGTGGTGATCCATAAATTTATGCGCCCGGAGATGATGGCGAAACTGGGGAAGTAAGGACCGTAGAAAACGAAAAAGCTTCCCGTCGGGAAGCTTTTTAACCTCAGGTCATCATCATTGGCCACTCTGGCGGCGTCTGACTCATGACTTCAATCATCACATCTTTGATATTGCCCCAGATTTTGGCAATATCGAGCAGGGTGATACCGAGCAAACCGGTGGCGAACCAGCAGGCGGCGGCCAGGCCGAGGCAGCTGCAGATCACCGCCAGACCGGCGTAATCGCTTTTGCGAAGCTGAATATTCAGTGAGCTGGCGAGAAACATCAGTACCGCGCTCACCAGGGGCCAGCGCAATAATACGACACTGGTAGTAATGGAAGCCATTAACCTATCCTCAAAGAAAGTCGGGAGCCATGGACGACCTGGCGCGACTGACGATGGCATAGCGCTCTGGTCTCAACTGGCGTACTAGAGAGTGATGAAACGCCATTTCTGTTTCATCAACTTGTGTGAACTATATCACACTTGGCGCTTTATTCACCAGTCAAAAAATGAGCTTTTGCTGCGTTTAATAACTATGAATTTTGTGTGGATATTGGTGAGCAACCCCGGGAAACATATTTTCATTCACTGCCTAATGATTATTATTCTGCGGATTTTATTACCTGTTCTTGTTTATTACACGGAGAAACCGAGTCAGATGCGCGTCTATTCTTAATCTTGCCGGAATATCTTCCGAATACCTGATAAATAAGTATTATTCATCACCATCAGAGGTAAAACTGACGCTCGTGAGGGCTGTCGGATGTCAGCTGATGTCTATCGCAATCGCGATTGCTAACGTGTTCGGGCTACCTTAATTAAGGCATATCGCATGGATGTAAGCGTAAATGGGTGACAGTGCGCCGCATAAGGCGCTAAGACTCATCGGAACAGGTTTGGTTATTTTATTGCCAGTGGTGCTGGCATTGTGGTTTGCCCAGCTGCGGGCTAAAGCCGAAACCATTGATCAATTACACTCATTTTCGCAGCTGGCGCTGCAAAAAACGGAAATGGTCATCCGGGAAGCGGATCAGGCTCGGGCTAAAGCCAGCCAGTATCGCGGTGAGTTGTGTTCAGCGGAGCACCAGCGTTATTTACTGCATATTGTGCGCGGCCTGCTGTATGTGGAAGATCTGATCTACGCTAACGGCCAGCGCTTTATCTGTTCAACGTCCGTTCATCAGCAAACCGGCTGGCGGATGCCGGCGGCTAATTACACCAAAAAGCCGGATGTCGCGATTTACTATTACCGGGACACGCCGTTTTATCCGGGCTTTGCCATGAATTATATGCAGAAGGGGCCCTATGTTGTGGTGGTTAATCCCTTCTCGTACAGCTCGGTGATCGCCAGCGACCGCGATTTAGCCTATGGCGTTTTCGATACCAAAACCAACCTCTTTTTCTCGGTAAGTAACAATGTCGAGCCCGCGGAACTCCATGCGTTAATTCGCGAAGGCGATACCTTTTTTAATCAGAATGGCCGGGTGTATACGATCGCCCGCTCCGCTATTCGCCCCATCGCCGTCATTATGTCCACCTCGCGGGCCAGCTACTATCACAACTTTTGTGACCAGGCCAGTCTGACGCTGCCGCTGGGGATAATTTGCAGTATTTTACTGGTGCTGGTGTGGTCGCGCACCCGCCGACAGTATCACTCGCCGCGCAATATGCTGCAGCGGGCTCTGAGCTGCCGCCAGCTGCGCCTGCACTACCAGCCGATTATCGATATTAAAAATAACCGCTGCGTTGGGGCGGAAGCGCTGCTGCGCTGGCCTGGGTTTGACGGTCCGGTGATGAACCCGGCGGAGTTTATTCCGCTGGCGGAAAATGAAGGCATGATTGCCCAGGTCACGGACTACGTGGTGGATGAACTGTTTTATGAAATGGGTGAGTTTCTGGCCAGCCATCCACAGTTGTATATAGCCATCAATCTCTCTGCGTCGGATTTCCATTCGGCGCGGCTGATTTCACAGATCAGTGAGAAAGCGCACAGCTACGCGGTCTGTATCGGACAAATCAAAATCGAAGTGACCGAGCGCGGGTTTATCGACGTACCGAAGACCACGCCGGTGATCCAGGCGTTCCGCGAAGCAGGCTATGAAATTGCCATCGACGATTTCGGCACCGGCTACTCGAATCTGCATAATCTGCACGCGCTGAACGTCGATATCCTTAAAATCGATAAAACCTTCGTCGATACGCTCACCACCAACAACACCAGCCACCTGATTGCTGAGCATATCATCGAGATGGCGCGCGGGTTGCGGTTAAAGACGATTGCAGAAGGCGTGGAGACGCCGGAGCAGGTAAGCTGGCTCTACAAGCGCGGCGTACAGTATTGCCAGGGCTGGCTGTTTGCGAAAGCGATGCCGGCGCGGGAGTTTATGCAGTGGTTAGCCAATGCTCCCGCGCCCGCGAACGTGCCTCAGCCGCCGCGTCACGCGGAGATCTGATGGCGATAGTCGCTGGGAGTGCGGTCAAACTCGCGGCGGAACACCCGGGAGAAGGTTTGCTGCGAGACGTAGCCCAGATCCATGGCGATATCAAAGATCGGCCGCTGGGTGGTTCGCAACGCCTCCGCCGCCAGCAGCAGGCGGCGCTGGCGAATATAGTCCCCCAGCGTCTGATGCATCACGGTACGGAACATCCGCTGCAGGTACCACTTCGAGTATCCTGACTTTCTGGCGACTATATCAATGTTAAGTGGTTGATCGATATGTTCATCAATCCATTCAATCAAAGTTTGAATAATATCCTGATGGGACATAAAGCGGCCTCTCTCAATTCTCGATTCGTCGTTTTGTCTGCAGGCGAGTATAATTCCTCAAGTTAACTTGAGGTAAAGCGCTTTATGGAAAAGAAATCACCCCGCATCAAAATGCTGTTGACGCCTGGAGAAGTGGCAAAACGAACCGGCGTGGCGGTCTCGGCCCTCCATTTTTATGAGAGTAAAGGATTGATCCACAGTCAGCGGAATGCCGGCAATCAGCGGCGCTACCGGCGTGACGTTCTGCGCGCGGTGGCGATTATCAAAATTGCGCAACGTATTGGCATCCCGCTGGCCACTATCGGCGACGCGTTTGGCGTGCTGCCGGAAGGGCACAATCTCAGCGCAAAAGAGTGGAAGATGCTGTCATCGCAGTGGCGTGAGGAGCTGGATCGGCGCATTCATACCCTGACGGCGCTACGCGACCAGCTCGACGGCTGTATCGGCTGCGGCTGTTTATCGCGACGCGACTGCCCGCTGCGCAACCCGGGCGATAAACTGGGGGAAGAGGGAACCGGCGCCCGGCTGCTGGAAGACGAGTGATAAAACTAAAGCGCCACAACTGGGCGCTTTAGTTGTTTTCCGGTCTTGGTCTTTCGCATTATCTCGCTGGTTCGCGAGAGGGTTTCCCCCGACGTCGACGTCCCTCAGTATTGCGCAATCTGTTGATGGAGGTTCCGGTTTGCGTCGACACTTTAACTATGGCATCTGCCGTCGCTTTTTCCTCACTATTTTGCTGAAATTTTCCCGGCAATGAGCGCCTGTTTCTATAGTTAATTTGAACAAACTACGGGAGAGGCTCATGCTGACGGTACATCATCTTAATCAATCACGATCGCAACGCGTACTGTGGGCACTGGAAGAGCTGCAGCTGCCTTATCAGATAGTCCGCTATCAGCGGGAGAAAACGATGCTGGCGCCGGCGGCGCTGAAAAAAATCCATCCGTTGGGCAAATCACCGGTACTGGAAGATAACGGCTATGTGCTGGCGGAGTCCGGGGCGATCCTCGAGTATTTGCAGGAAACCTGGGACAGCGGCGGGTTGTTGAAGCCGCAGGGAATTGACGACAAACTGCAGTACCGCTTCTGGCTGCACTATGCCGAAGGCTCGCTGATGCCGCTGCTGTTAATGAAGCTGGTGTTCGCCAGCCTTGGCAAACCCCCTGTGCCCTTTGGCGTTCGCTCGCTGGGTTCGCTGCTGGGCAAGGGGATACAGAAAACGTGGCTCGATCCGCAGCTGGCCACCCATGCGCGGTTCATTGACGACCATCTTGCCGCGCGGCCATGGTTCGCTGGCGAGCGGCTGAGCATGGCCGATATCCAGATGAGCTTCCCGGTGATGGCATTGTTGGCGCGCGGCGGCATGCATGACCTTGTCCATATCGAGGCCTGGCGTCAGCGAGTGGAACAGCGACCGGCCTGGCAACGCGCCATCGAGCGCGGCGGCCCCTTCACCTTACCCGGCGCCTGAGATATCAGCGGATCCGATGACGTCGATAAATGAAAGCAACTCACTAAAAAATTGTTAGCGGATTGCGCATAGACGATAACGTTTGCGCATCGGCTGGTCATTTTCTGTTCGTCATAAGCGAAATTTAGCGAAATACGATAAACATCGGTTGAAAAGGGTTATCTAAAGGCCGGATAATCGTTTGCCTTTCTGTTTCGCTCCCCCTTTTTTCTGCTGTCCGGGGGAGGCGATAAGGTTGACCACCGTAGTGTATGCGCGGAGTTAAACGTTTGCTTTTTTGCGGCCCCCCTGGCGCTGCGATTCGGTACATGGAGATCGCGTTTAACTGGCAGTGGACGGTCCACCACGCATATCAACGAACGATAAAAATTTTCAGGGGAAGTTTTCTATGTCTACGCCTTCAGCGCGTACCGGCGGTTCATTGGACGCCTGGTTTAAAATTTCGGCGCGCGGCAGCACCGTGCGTCAGGAGATTGTTGCAGGTCTTACTACCTTTCTGGCGATGGTGTACTCCGTCATCGTGGTGCCGGGCATGCTCGGTAAAGCGGGCTTCCCGCCGGCCGCGGTGTTTGTCTCGACCTGTCTGGTAGCGGGCGTTGGCTCGCTGGCGATGGGATTATGGGCGAATCTGCCGATGGCGATCGGTTGCGCTATCTCGTTGACCGCCTTCACCGCCTTCAGCCTGGTGCTGGGGCAGCAGATCAGTATTCCGGTAGCCCTCGGCGCAGTATTCCTGATGGGGGTCCTGTTTACGGTGATCTCGGCAACCGGCATCCGCAGCTGGATCTTGCGTAACCTGCCGCAGGGCGTGGCGCACGGTACCGGGATCGGCATTGGCCTGTTCCTGCTGCTGATCGCCGCCAACGGCGTTGGTCTGGTGATCAAAAACCCGCTGGACGGTTTGCCGGTGGCGTTGGGCAACTTTGACAGTTTCCCGGTGGTGATGTCGCTGATTGGCCTCGCGGTGATCATTGGTCTGGAAAAAATGAAGGTGCCGGGCGGCATTCTGCTGACCATTATCGGCGTGTCGATTGTCGGCCTGATTTTCGATCCCAACGTCCATTTCTCCGGCATTTTCGCTATGCCATCCCTGAGCGATGGCCAGGGTAATTCCCTGATCGGCAGCCTGGATATCGTCGGCGCGCTCAACCCGGTCGTGCTGCCAAGCGTGCTGGCGCTGGTGATGACGGCGGTCTTTGACGCCACCGGTACCATCCGCGCGGTGGCTGGCCAGGCGAACCTGCTGGATAAGGACGGACAGATCATCAACGGCGGTAAAGCGCTGACCACCGACTCCCTGAGCAGCGTCTTCTCCGGTTTAGTCGGGGCGGCGCCGGCGGCGGTTTATATCGAATCGGCGGCGGGTACCGCGGCCGGTGGTAAAACCGGTCTGACCGCGGTGACGGTCGGTGTCCTGTTCCTGCTGATCCTGTTCCTCTCCCCGCTCTCTTATCTGGTGCCGGCCTACGCGACCGCGCCGGCGCTGATGTACGTTGGCCTGCTGATGCTGAGCAACGTGGCGAAAATCGATTTCAATGACTTTGTTGACGCGATGGCTGGCCTGATCACCGCGGTGTTTATCGTGCTGACCTGTAACATCGTGACGGGCATCATGATCGGTTTCGCGACCCTGGTTATTGGCCGTCTGGTCTCCGGCGAGTGGCGCAAACTGAACCTCGGCACGGTGATTATCGCTGTGGCGCTGGTGGTGTTCTACGCCGGCGGCTGGGCGATTTAAACCCTTCGTGCTCCTCACGGGCGGCTCAGGCCGCCCGTTTTATTTTTAAGCCACATCCTGTTTCCATTTGCGTTAATCTGGGTAGCGTATGATTCACAGGCACGACGCCTTACAGGTATAAAAGAAAACGCAGCAAACAGGGAACACATGGAAATATTCTTTACCATCCTCATCATGACCCTTGTGGTCTCACTCTCCGGGGTAGTGACGCGCGTACTGCCCTTTCAGGTTCCACTTCCACTGATGCAAATCGCCATTGGCGCGCTTCTGGCGTGGCCGACCTTTGGTTTGCACGTTGAATTTGATCCAGAGCTGTTTCTGGTACTGTTTATCCCGCCGCTGCTATTCGCCGACGGCTGGAAAACGCCAACCCGCGAATTTATTGAACACGGGCGCGAGATCCTCGGCCTGGCGCTAGCGCTGGTGGTCGTGACGGTGGTCGGCATCGGCTTTCTGATCTACTGGATTGTGCCGGGCATTCCGCTGATCCCGGCGTTCGCGCTGGCGGCCGTGCTGTCGCCGACCGACGCCGTGGCGCTTTCGGGCATCGTTGGGGAAGGGCGGATACCGAAGAAAATCATGGGCATTCTGCAGGGGGAGGCGCTAATGAACGACGCTTCCGGCCTGGTCTCGCTCAAGTTTGCCGTCGCGGTGGCGATGGGCACCATGGTCTTTACCGTTGGCGGCGCCACCGTAGAATTTCTGAAGGTGGCGATTGGCGGCGTGCTGGCCGGGTTTGTGGTGAGCTGGTCGTATGGCCGCTCGATGCGCTTCCTCAGCCGCTGGGGCGGGGATGAACCCGCCACGCAGATTGTCCTGCTGTTCCTGCTGCCGTTTGCCTCCTATCTGATTGCCGAACATATCGGTGTCTCCGGCATCCTGGCGGCGGTAGCGGCGGGGATGACCATCACCCGTTCCGGCGTGATGCGCACCGCGCCCTTGGCCATGCGCCTGCGCGCCAACAGCACCTGGGCAATGTTGGAGTTTGTCTTCAACGGCATGGTCTTCCTGTTGTTGGGCCTGCAACTGCCGGATATCCTCTCCAGTTCGCTGGTGGCGGCGGAGGCCGACCCCAACGTTGAGACCTGGATGCTGTTTACCGACATTATCCTGATCTATGCCGCGCTGATGCTGGTGCGTTTTGGCTGGCTGTGGTCGATGCGTAAGCTCAGTCAGCGCTTCCTGAAGAAGAAGCCGATGGAGTTTGGCTCCTGGACCACGCGCGAGCTGCTGATCTCCTCCGTTGCCGGGGTGCGCGGGGCGATTACCCTCGCCGGTGTGCTCTCCATTCCTCTGCTGCTGCCTGACGGGAATGTCTTTCCGGCGCGCTATGAGCTGATTTTCCTCGCCGCCGGGGTGATCCTGTTCTCGCTGTTCGTCGGGGTGATTGCGCTGCCGATCCTGCTACGTCACATTGAATCGAGCGATAATGTGCAGCAGCGGAAAGAGGAGCGTCTGGCGCGCGCGGCAACGGCTGACGTGGCGATTGTGGCGATCCAGAAGATGGAAGAGCGTCTGGCGGCGGATACCAAAGAGAATATCGATACCCAGCTGCTGACCGAAGTCAGTTCGCGGGTGATCGGTAACCTGCGCCGGCGCGCCGATGGGCGTAACGACGTGGAAACCTCTATGCTCGAAGAGAGTCTGGAACGCCGCTTCCGCCTGGCGGCGCTGCGCTCTGAGCGCGGCGAGCTGTATCATCTGCGCGCCACCCGGCAGATCAGTAACGAGACGCTGCAGAAGCTGCTCCACGATCTCGACCTGCTGGAAGCGCTGTTAATCGAAGATCAATAACCTGTAATCCGGATAGCGCGACGCTTATTCGGACTACTGGCGAGACTGCAGTAAATGTGTAGCCCCGGTAAGCGTTAGCGCGACCGGGGGAAACCCGGGCAGCGGCGCAAGCGCCTGACCCGGGCTACACCTTCCCTTGCGGAACGCGTTGTCACCAGGGAATTATTCCAGCCAGAACGCTTTGCTGCACGCCAGCCAGGCCTCAGCGCTGCGCGACATATATACGCCTTCCCGCCAAATCATCCCCAGCTCCCAGCGCAGCTCGCTTTGCAACGGGATCCAGCAAAAATTCTGCCGGTCGAGACGCTGGCAAATCGGTTCCGGCAGGATCGCTACGCCAATGCCCGCCTGCACCATGGCGGCGAGAAAATCCCACTGGCCGCTGCGCACCGCGATACGTGGCTTCACGTCATGCTCGGCAAACAGCCGCATCAGCTGCTGGCTAAGGGCAAATTCCTCGTTGTAGATAACCAGCGGATGCGACGCCAGCTCGGCCGGCGAGAGCGAGGTTTTACCTTCCCACTCCGCGGTCCTTGGCGTCAGGACGCACAGCGGGTGATTGAACAACGGCAGAATGGTGAGGCTGCTATCCTCCTCGACAGGCAGGGCGGTCATCGCCATATCAAGTTCGCCATTGCTGACCGCCTGCTGGACCGTCAGGCCGCCAAACTCGGCGATCTTCAGCTCGACGCCCGGATAGCGCTGGCGGAAGCGACTGATCGGCTCGGCCATCAGCATCCCGACCATCGGCGGAATGCCAAGCCGCAGCACCCCTTTATGCAGGTGGTTGATATCGCTCAGCTCTGACTCCAGCTGGCTGAACTCGCCCAAGATCGCCTGGCCGCGTTCAAAAACGACGCGCCCGGTATCGGTGAGCAGTAGTTTGCGGCCGTCGCGGATCAACAGCGTGCAGTTCAGCTCATCTTCGAGATTCTTGAGCATCTTGCTGATGGTGGGCTGTGTGACAAACAGCTTTTCCGCCGCGCGAGTAAAACTCTGCTGACGAACCACTTCAACGAAATAGCGCAGCGTTCGGATATCCATAATTATTCCCTGAGACTATACCTGCGATGATTTTAATTCATTTCAGTCCGCTTCGGCGGCTCTCTATACTGCTCGCCTGACTTCTTTTTTTCAGGACTATCGCACATGGCCTTCGCGCCAGCTCGCGTTGCCCCCGCCGTGGCGCAACGACTTCAGATCCCGGTACAGGTACTTCTCTACGTCGGGTTATTCATCTTCGCACAATATCTGGTGAACAGGTGGCAGGTACCGCTGCCGGCTAACCTGGTCGGCATGGTGATGCTCCTGCTGCTGATCGTCTGCCGGGTGATACCGGTAAGCTGGGTGCGCGCCGGCGCCCGCTGGCTGCTGGCGGAGATGCTGCTGTTTTTCGTCCCGGCGGTGGTCGCGGTGGTGAACTACGCCCAGCTGTTGATGGTCGATGGTTGGCGGATTTTTCTGGTGATTGCCTTAAGCACGCTGATGGTGCTCGGCGCCACCGCCTGGGTCGTTGACAAGGTCTATCGTTACGAAGTGGGCAGGTTAAAAAAATGAGCGATGCCGTGCTGAGTATCCTGTGCCTGGTGGCGACGCTGGTCCTCTATTACGCCAACAAAAAACTGTATCGCCGTTTTCATAAACTCCCTCTGATGCCGCTGGTGTTCACGCCGATCCTGCTGGTGCTGATTCTGGTGGTAGGCCACATCTCTTATCAGAGCTATATGGGAGAGACCCACTGGCTGCTGTGGCTGCTGGGCCCGGCGACCATCGCCTTTGCCGTTCCGGTGTATGAAAATGTCGCGGTGATTAAACGCCACTGGATGTCGCTCAGCGCCGGGGTGGTGACGGCGGTAGTGGTGGCTGTCACCAGTTCCGTATGGCTGGCGCGCGGGTTTATGTTGTCTGATGAAATTCAGCGTAGCCTGGCGGTGCGCTCGGTGACCACGCCCTTTGCGCTGGCGGCGGCGAAACCGCTCGGCGGTCAACCCGATCTGGTGGCGCTGTTTGTGGTGATCACCGGCGTGTTTGGCATGGCGGTGGGAGATATGCTGTTTTTACGTCTTGCTATCCGGGAAGGGATGGCGAAAGGAGCCGGGTTCGGCGCGGCTTCCCATGGTGCGGGAACGGCGCGCTCGTATGAGCTGGGCCAGCAGGAGGGCGTGGTGGCCAGCCTGGTGATGATGCTGTCAGGCGTAGTGGTGGTGCTGGCTGCGCCGGTCGTCCGCTGGCTGCTGTTTTAACATTATCGCCAGAGTGAATGTTAATAAATATTGAGGAGAGGAATAGCTATCGGCTATTCCCTGTTTTTGTTATTGATGCATTTAACGGTTCATCATAAAAGATTAAGCCAATTCTTATATCAGCACTGACTTTGTAACTAAATGTTTCTCTGCATGCCCGTATTTAATTATGGGGTAAATATTATATAAATATCCAATTATCTTTGCGAATTTTATAACTTTATAACTATTTGATTTTTATGGTTTTGAGTATGGCCACTCATGCGTTGCGATGTTATGTCGCAAAAAATCAATTTTTACATTAATAATTGAGTTCTTACCTCATGCTAGTTATTATTTTTACGCGAGCTTGTATTATTGAATGGATTCAAATGCTGGTCGTTTATTTATGAATAATATTAATTGTCATAAACCATATATCATGTAAATACATGCATGACGCCGCGCTGCTTGAATTTCATTCTCTAATATCGCTGCATAAAGCAATTGACGGACTGATTGTCGTTTATAATGGATATGGGAATAAATATGAAGATGAGTAAAAAATTTCTGGCGGGTGCCCTGATTTTCTCTGCCTGCAGCGCGCTGTCTACCGTTGCGCAGGCTGATAATACCATTACCTTTAATGGTATTGTTTCCGATACCACCTGTACGGCGACCATTGATGGCGGTGTAACGGCTATTGATATGGGCACCACCTCAGTGGCGGATCTGAAAGCGTATACCTTCGGCGCTGCCAAGAACTTCTCCTTTAGCTTAGCTGATTGCCCGACCGCGGAAGAAGGTGGCAACAGTATCGCCCGCGTCACTTTTGGCGGTGTTTCCGATACCGCGAACAGCGATTATTTTAAAAACCAGGCAACTGATGAGCCGGCAACCGGCGTCGCTGTGGCCCTTTTCGACGAAGCGGGCAATGTGATGAAGAATAACGAAGAGGGTTCTGATGTTGATATCTCTTCGGGTGCAGCAACCATTCCGTTCACCGTAAAAATGGTGAAATCGGGTGATGCCGATCCGACGAAAGGTACCGTTCAGACAACCGTGACTTATAACGTGACCTATCATTAATTCGGCTTCTTGTTGAATGGAGAAAGGGGAATCGCCTGCTATTCCCCTTAAATTAAACATATGAGATATCCTTTTTTTGCGATCGGTTTATTGCTGTCTTCTTCCTTCGCGCAGGCCAGCGTGGTCGTTGGCGGTACGCGTCTGGTTTTTGATGGTACGAAAAATAACGCTGTAATAACGGTTGAGAATAAAGATCAGAACAGCAATATCGTTCAGTCCTGGCTCTCGGTGATCGATGCCGCCTCACCTGCCAAAGACGCATTTATTATTACGCCGCCGCTGTTTCGTCTCAAAGCCGGGGAGAAAGGATTTGTCCGCGTAGTTCGATCAGGAAAGAAATTACCCGACGATCGCGAGTCGATGTTTTGGCTCAATATTAAAGGGATCCCGGCAACAGAGTATGTACCTGATAAAAATGTCGTACAGTTTGCGATTAATTCGAAAATAAAATTGATTTATCGACCCGCTGCGTTAAAAGGTAATACACCGGAAGCGTACGCTGAAAAATTACAGTGGGGGAAAGAGGGGACGTCGGTGACGGTAAAAAATAACTCACCGCTGTATATGAATTTCTCACAGGTTAGCCTTAACGGTAAAAATATTTCTGGCGCATGGTTTGCTGCCCCGTTTTCCACCTTAAAAATACCCGTGCAGAGTAGCCTGTCGGCGACAGGAAAAAAAGAGATCACATGGAGCGTGATTAATGATTATGGTATGTCAGGGAAGAAATATACCGCTATCATTCAGTAGCGTTGAGCTGCTATTTTCAACTAAAAGTATCTGCGTCGCTATTATTCTGTGCCTAAGTACTCTGCCCTCTCGCGCGGAGGCCGGCGAATATTTCAACCCAAATTTACTCGAAGTCGCCGAGAGTCCTGCGGCTTCGGTTGATCTATCCTATTTTTCGCAAGATGGCATACCGCCGGGCACCTATCACCTGGATGTTTACATCAACGATAAGTACGTCAGTTCAGACTCGCTGACTTTTCAGGAAATTAGCCATGACGCAGGCGCGACTGCTTCTCCCTGTCTGTCCGCGGAGTATCTGAATTCATGGTTGATTAATACCACCGCCTATCCGCAGCTGTTCGAGGCAGGGGAAACCTGCGCCCGGCTGTCGGCGATCCCCGGGATGACGTTCTCGGTATCTCTTGCCCAGCAGCGGATTGATTTTACCGTGCCGCAGGCCGCCATGCTGAATCGCCCCAGAGACTATATTCCCGAGAGCCAGTGGCAACAGGGGATCAATGCCGGTCTTCTTAACTATAGCGTCACCGGGCAGCGTAATGCGCCGCGGCATAACGGCGCCACTATCGACAGTCAGTTCGTCAGCCTGCAGCCTGGGCTGAATCTGGGACCATGGCGCCTGCGCAACTACAGCACCTATAGCCACAGCGATAACAACAGCCGCTGGGAGTCGGTTTACTCCTATCTTGCCCGCGATATTCACACCCTACGCAGCCAGCTGGTGGTCGGTAATACGTATACCTCTTCCGGCATTTTCGACAGTTTGAGTTTTACCGGTCTGCAGCTCAGTTCGGACAAAGAGATGCTGCCGGATAGCCTGCATGGCTTTGCGCCGACGATTCGAGGGATCGCGCGCACCACCGCGGAGGTCTCGGTTTATCAGAATGGTTACAGCATTTATAAAACCACCGTCGCTCCCGGCGCCTTTGAAATTAACGATCTGTACGCCACCGGCAGCGCCGGCGACCTGTACGTCAACATTAAAGAGTCTGACGGCAGCGAGCAAAACTTTGTGGTGCCTTTCGCGTCGCTGGCGATCCTGCAACGTGAGGGCCAGCTGGACTATGCGCTGAGCAGCGGCAGGACGCGATCGGGTAGCTCCGACGATAAAGAATATAACTTTATTCAGTCTTCCCTGGCCTATGGCGCCACCAGCAACATCACTCTTTATACTGGTTTCCAGCAGGCGGAAGATAAATATACCAACCTGTTGTTAGGCGCTGGCTTTAACCTCGGTACTATCGGTGCGCTGTCGTTTGATGGCTCTCAGTCGTGGGCCGACGTGAAAACCAGCGATACGGCCTTGTCAACCAGTAAAGAGCAAGGGCAATCGTATCGCGTCCGCTTCAGTAAAAGCTTTCTGCAGACGGGCACCAGCTTTTCCGTGGCCGGTTATCGCTACTCCACCTCGGGATATTATTCGTTTCAGGACTTTGTCGATAACTCTTCCACACAGCGCGACTGCTGTACGCAGAGCGGCAGAACGAAAGGCCGGTTTGACGCATCGTTGTCGCAGACGCTGTTTGGCTATGGTTCGCTCTCGCTTTCGTTGGTCAATGAGACCTACTGGGACAGTTCGCGTATGGAATCGGTGGGCGTGGGCTATAGCGGGTCGATTGGCAAGGCCTCCTACTTTATTAACTATTCCTATAACCGCAATGTGCAAAGCACCGATGACAGCAGCAATAACCGGCCGGCCAGCGATACGGTCGTCTCCCTGACGTTAAGTATTCCGCTTGGCGAGACGCTCTCGGCAAATTACACCATGAACCATGGTCGGCATAACGATACCACGCACAGCGTGGGGCTCAACGGCTCGGCGTTTGAGGATCGTTCCCTGAACTGGAGCGTACTGGAAGGGTACAACACGCAGGATAAAAGCACCTCCGGCAACCTCAGCGTCAACTACCAGGGCTCGAAAGGGGATGTGGCTGGCGGCTATGGCTACGACCGCTACAGCAATCACTACAACTATTCGCTGCGCGGGGGCATGGTCGCCCATACGGGCGGACTCACGCTATCACGCTTTCTTGGCGAGAGTTCTGCGCTGGTCGAAACGCCTGGCGTCAGCGATGTGACAGTGCGCGGTCAGACAAACGTGACGACGGATGCCGCCGGATATGCGGTGGTGCCTTACGTCCGTCCGTACCATCGTAACAGCCTGGCGCTGGATGAACAGGAAATACCTGGCGCTGAAGTGGATAACGTCGCCAGAACGGTGGTTCCGACGCGCAATGCGATCGTCAAAGTGAAGTACGACACGCGAATTGGCTATAAGGCGATGCTCACCCTGCGTACCCGCAATGGCGTGGTGCCTTTCGGCGCGCTGGTGACCCTCGATAATGATCACGGTAGCGCGTCGCGCAGCAATATCGTTGGCGATGAGGGGCAGGTGTATCTAACGGGGCTGCAGAAAAAAGGCCAGCTGTTAGCGCGCTGGGGGGAGAAAAGCAGTGAGCAGTGCACCGTTCATTATGACTTCTCCGGCATGGCCCTTGGCGACGATATTCTGTTCTATCAGGCCGAATGTCGGTAATGGATGCAGGTTTTCAACATGGAAGAGGGGCTGATATGAATATGCGAGACGGCAGCACAAGGGGCCTCCTGGTGGCCATTTTGCTGCTCTCCCTTCCGGCGCTGGCTTATGAGGGCAGCAGCACGGTCAATTTTAACGTCACGGGCACCATCGAAGCGCCTTCCTGTGAGGTGGCCGTGGAGCCGTCGAACAGTATCGATTTAGGCACCGTCTCCTCGCAGACGTTCTCCGGACATGCCGGGGCGAGCGGCGCCAGCGTGCCGGTTAAGCTGGTCTTTTCCAGCTGTTCCGCCGATGCGTCGGCGGTGACCATCGCGTTTAGCGGCACCAGCTTCGATAGCACCCACGCTTCAATCTATAAAAACTTCCAGACTGGCAGCAACGGTGCCAGCGGCGTCGGTTTGCAGCTGCAGAGCATGGCCGACCAGCAGCCCCTTGGCCCCGGCGACCAGTATCTCTATACCTTTGGGGACGATGCGGATATCCATACCTTTAATATGGTGGCACGTATGTTTTCGCCTTATGGCCAGGTAAGGTCCGGGATGGTCGGGTTTACCGCCACGTTCGATGTGGCTTACAAATAACGTTTCGACAGGGATGGGTATGAAAAAACTGATCTTATTGCTCATATTGGCACTGTGTCCCGTCTATAGCTGGGCGGCCTGCACGGGAACCAACTATGGCGATGTCTCGATGACCAACCTGCCGGAAAAGATCCTGGTCAATGCCGGGAGCTATACCGCAGGGACGGTACTGTATGACTCGGGGAAGATTACGCGCTCGCAAACGGAATTGCTTAACTGTGAGGGGAGCACCTACGCGGTTTTTGCCTGGTCCTCGAACAATGCCGGGGCACTGATAGGGGATAATATCTATGCCACCTCGGTGCAGGGGATCGGTATCCGCGTCAAGGTGTGGCTCAATATCAGCGGTGAATATGGCGATGACACCGATGATTTCAGCCCCGACTCGCAGGTGCATTATATTGGTGATGTGAATTATTACCTCGGAAAGCCGACAGGTCTTTTCGACTCTTTCGCGTCGACTCATTATACCCCGGCGTATCAGCTGCAGCTGGTGGCCACCGGCGGCGCCATCGCCAGCAAGAGTCAATTATCGTTCAGCGACCAGGTGGCCACGGTATCGGCCAAGGATAAAAAGGGGACCATCGCTATTTCACAACTGCACATCAGCGGCACCACCAGCATCCAGCTAATCCCGATGGGGTGTATTGTCGGTAGCAATAATCTCAGTTTTTCCATGGGCAGCATCAATGCCAGTGAGTTTAATACCGCGACGAAGGTGGGTAGCGCGCGGCAGTCTCTGAGCCTCTCCTGCGAGCCGGGAACTAACGTTTCGATGCGTGTGGCGGCTGCTTCTGCAAGCGGGGATAACCCTGACAATACGGTGATGGCCCTCACGGCGGAACAGAATGCCGCCACTGGCGTGGGAGTGCAGTTAAATTTGAATGGCAAAGCACTGCCGTTAAATACCGATATCAGCCTCTATACTTCGAGCCGCACGACGGTGACCAACAGCGGCGCGGACGCCAGCTACAGCTATTTCACCAATCCCGACAGCCCCGGAGGCGCAGCGGCCATGCAGACGCTCGCTTTATCCACTAACTATTACAGGACGGGGAGCGCGGTGACCGCGGGGACAGCCAACGCCACCGGGGTGATCACCTTTACTTATAACTGAGGGGAGAATCCCTTCCCCGAACGATGCCGGGGAAGGGAGAGGACGATTAATGCGCCTGGCCGCGTTCGATACCGATCCCGGTTTGTGAACGGATAAACTGGGCGCGGAACTGCTCGCGCTCGCGCATCCCTTCCGGTGAGTTATCGGTGGCGGAGAAGACCCAGATGCCAATGAACGCGATGGCAATGGAGAACAGCGCCGGATATTCATACGGGAACAGCGCTTTCTCATGGCCGAGGATCTGCACCCAAATGGTGGGGCCGAGGATCATCAGAATGACCGCAGTCAGCAGGCCCAGCCAGCCGCCGACCATCGCGCCGCGGGTGGTCAGCTTCGACCAGTACATCGACAGCAGAATAATCGGGAAGTTACAGCTGGCGGCGATGGAGAAGGCCAGGCCGACCATGAAAGCAATATTCTGATTTTCAAACAGAATACCCAGCAGAATGGCCACCACCCCAAGGATCAGCACGGTGATCTTGGAGACCTTCAGCTCCTGACGCTCGGTCGCGCCCTTGCGGAAGACGTTGGCGTACAGGTCGTGCGACACCGCTGACGCGCCGGCGAGGGTCAGGCCCGCCACCACCGCCAGGATAGTGGCGAAGGCTACCGCAGAGATAAACCCGAGGAACAGGTTGCCGCCAACCGCATCCGCCAGGTGCACCGCCGCCATGTTATTGCCGCCGATAAGCTGTCCGGCCGCGTCTTTAAACGCTGGGTTCGCGCCGACCAGCATGATGGCGCCGAAGCCGATGATAAAGGTCAGGATATAGAAATAGCCCATAAAACCGGTGGCGTAGAAGACGCTTTTACGCGCTTCTTTGGCGTCGCTCACGGTAAAGAAGCGCATCAGAATATGCGGCAGGCCAGCGGTACCGAACATCAGACCCAGACCCAGAGAGAGCGCGGATATCGGATCTTTCACCAGTCCGCCGGGACTCATAATCGCCGCCCCTTTCGGGTGGACCGCCATCGCCTCGGTAAACAGGTTATTGAAGCTGAAGCCGACGTGCTTCATGACCATAAAGGCCATAAAGCTGGCGCCGCACAGCAACAGAACCGCTTTAATAATCTGCACCCAGGTAGTCGCCAGCATGCCGCCGAACAGGACATAGAGCACCATCAGCACGCCAACCAGCACTACGGCGACATGGTAATTAAGGCCGAACAGCAGCTGGATTAGCTTGCCGGCGCCCACCATCTGGGCAATCAGATACAGGGCCACCACCACCAGCGAACCGCAGGCGGAGAGGGTGCGGATCGGCCCCTGCTTCAGGCGGTAAGAGGCGACATCGGCAAAAGTATAGCGGCCAAGATTGCGCAGACGTTCAGCAATTAGAAACAGGATAATCGGCCAGCCGACGAGAAAGCCCAGCGAGTAGATCAGCCCATCGTAGCCGGAGGTATACACCAGCGCGGAGATACCGAGGAACGACGCCGCTGACATAAAGTCGCCGGCAATCGCCAGCCCGTTCTGGAAGCCGGTAATATTGCCGCCGGCGGTGTAGTAATCGCTGCGCGAACGCACCCGTTTTGAGGCCCAGTAGGTGATGTACAGCGTTAGGGCGACGAAAATCAGGAACATGACAATCGCCTGCCAGTTGGTCGGCTGGCGCTGTACCGCGCCGGTAATAGCGTCTGCGGCGTGAGCGCCGAGGGGCAGCAGCGTGGCGGCGAGCGCCGTCAGGACTCTCTTGATCATGCTTTTACCTCGTTGAGAACGCTTTTGGTCAAACGGTCGAATTCACCGTTAGCTCGCCAGACATAAATACCGGTCAGGATAAACGAAATGACGATCACGCCAATGCCGAGCGGGATCCCGCGGGTGACGCTGGTTCCGGCGTGCAGCGGGGTGCCGAGCCAGCCGGGTGCAAAGGCGATAAGCAAAATAAAGCCCACATAGATCACTAACATAATCACTGACAGAATGGCGGCAAACCGTTGCCGTGATGCAACTAACTCCCTGAAATGCGCACTATTTTCTATCCGCTGACAAAGTTGTTCATTCATCTTAGCGTCTCCAGAGGTCTCCCTTTCGTCATCCACTCGGCGGACGCTGGCGACAGCAACCCCTCCGGCGACGGAGCCGGGACAGGTGTTGCTGACGGCGTTCCTGCGAGTGAAATCCTGGGGGAGGGACTTATTTTTATCCTCTCCCCGGAAGGGGAGAGGGTGTAGGGAATCGGTCCTTACTTACGATGGCATGGTAATGGCCTGCTTCTCTTCGAGCAGTTTTTCCACGACGCCAGGATCGGCGAGGGTCGAGGTATCGCCGAGGTTGCTGGTGTCGCCTGCGGCAATCTTACGCAGAATGCGGCGCATGATTTTGCCCGAGCGGGTTTTCGGCAGCGAATCGGTCCAGTGCAGCACATCCGGCGTCGCCAGCGGACCGATCTCTTTGCGTACCCAGTTACGCACTTCGGCATACAACTCCGGCGTCGGTTCTTCGCCGTGATTGAGCGTCACGTAGGCATAGATGGCCTGGCCTTTGATGTTATGCGGGATCCCCACCACCGCCGCTTCGGCGATTTTTGGGTGCGACACCAGCGCCGATTCGATCTCGGCGGTCCCCAGACGGTGTCCGGAGACGTTCAGGACGTCATCCACCCGGCCGGTGATCCAGTAATAGCCATCTTCATCACGACGCGCGCCGTCGCCGCTAAAGTACATATTTTTGAAGGTGGAGAAGTAGGTTTGCTCAAAGCGCTCATGGTCGCCGAACAGGGTACGCGCCTGGCCGGGCCAGGAGTCGGCGATGGCGAGGTTGCCCTCGGTGGCGCCATCCAGCGGCAGGCCTTCGTTATCCACCAGCACCGGCTGGACGCCGAAGAACGGACGCGTCGCGGAGCCGGCCTTCAGCTCAATCGCGCCCGGCAGCGGAGTGATCATAAAGCCGCCGGTTTCGGTCTGCCACCAGGTGTCCATCACCGGGCACTTCTCGTTACCGATCTTCTTCCAGTACCACTCCCAGGCTTCCGGGTTAATCGGTTCGCCGACCGAGCCAAGAATGCGCAGCGAGGAGCGGTCTGTGCCTTCGATAGCTTTGTCGCCTTCCGCCATCAGGGCGCGAATAGCCGTCGGGGCGGTATAGAGAATGCTGACCTTATGCTTATCGACGACCTGGCACATGCGCGCCGGCGTAGGCCAGTTCGGCACCCCTTCGAACATCAGGGTGGTGGCGCCGCAGGCCAGTGGGCCGTACAGCAGATAGCTATGGCCGGTGACCCAGCCCACGTCGGCGGTGCACCAATAAATATCGCCCGGATGGTAGTCGAAAACGTATTTAAAGGTGGTGGCCGCATAGACCAGATAGCCGCCGGTGGTGTGCAGCACCCCTTTCGGTTTACCGGTGGAGCCGGAGGTATAGAGGATGAACAGCGGATCTTCGGCGTTCATTTCGACGGGCCGGTGTTCGGCGCTGGCGTTCGCAATCAGGTCGCTCCACCACAGATCGCGGCCTTCCTGCCAGTCGATATTGCCGCCGGTGCGTTTCAGGACCACCACGTGCTCAATGCTTTTCACGTTCGGGTTTTTCAGCGCGTCATCGACGTTTTTCTTCAGCGGGATGGCGCGACCGGCGCGCAGCCCTTCGTCAGCGGTGATCACCAGGCGTGAGCTGGAGTCGATAATGCGTCCGGCCACCGCCTCCGGCGAGAAGCCGCCGAAAATGACCGAGTGGATTGCCCCGATGCGGGCGCAGGCCAGCATCGCCACCGCGGCTTCCGGCACCATTGGCATATAGATAGCAACCACGTCGCCTTTTTTAATCCCGAGGTCGAGCAGCACATTGGCGAAACGGCACACGTCGGCATGCAGTTCACGGTAGGTGATGTGCTTGCTTTGGCTGGCGTCGTCGCCTTCCCAGATGATGGCGGTTTGATCGCCGCGTTCGGCGAGGTGGCGGTCGAGACAGTTAGCGGCGAGGTTCAGGGTGCCATCTTCATACCATTTGATGGAAATATTACCCGGTGCGAAGGAGGTGTTCTTTACACGGGTATAGGGCCGCATCCAGTCAAGGATCTTGCCCTGCTCGCCCCAAAATGTATCAGGGTCGGTTATGGATTGTTGGTACTGCGCCTTGTACTGATCCGGGTTAATCAGGCAACGTTCCGCAATATTAGCGGGAATAGGGTGTTTGTGAATTTGGCTCATGGCTTTTTTTCTCCTTTGAACTTGTTAAATATATGTCAAACAAACGTTAAGAGTAGGGGTTTTGACAGCTTTGTTTGTTAATTGGGGGGCAGATCACGCAATGATTAAACTGGGTGAAATTTCATCAAATGAAACTTTGAAGCGAAATAATTACGCAAATGAATTTATAGAAACGGAAGCTGTGAAAATTTTTTTATTACAAATACTTATGCAATATAACTGGGGGAAATTCGCTGCTTTATGCATAAAAGCAGAGGAAAGCCCTGTTCTTAAAGGCTTGCGCAGCATGCCGTGCAAATGATACTGATATTGCGCGTTAAATAACCCCACAAAGCAACGCAACACAATTCATACCCCCTGCAGTGGGTACCATGACGAAAAGGAATGGTGCCTTTCATTGAGGAAGTCAGTAGTGAAGAAAACAAAAAAAGTCAGTCTGGCCTGGCAAATTTTGCTAGCCCTGGTGCTGGGTATCCTTCTGGGCAGTTATCTGCATTACCACGCTGAAAGTCGCGATTGGTTAATTAGCAATTTGCTGACGCCGGCGGGCGATATCTTTATCCATCTGATTAAAATGATCGTGGTCCCGATTGTCATTTCGACCCTGGTGGTCGGGATTGCCGGCGTGGGTGACGCCAAACAGTTAGGGCGGATCGGTGCCAAAACCATTATCTATTTCGAAGTGATCACCACGGTGGCGATTGTGCTGGGTATCACCCTGGCCAACGTCTTCCAGCCGGGGACGGGCATTGATATGTCGCAGCTGGCGGCAGTTGATATTTCGAAATATCAGAACACCACCGCCGAAGTGCAGAGCCATGCGCACGGCCTGATGGGCACCATCCTGTCGCTGGTGCCGACCAATATCGTGGCATCGATGGCGAAAGGCGATATGCTGCCGATTATCTTCTTCTCGGTGCTGTTTGGCCTGGGGCTCTCCTCGCTGCCGGCGACCCACCGTGAGCCGCTGGTGACGGTCTTCCGCTCTATCTCCGAGACCATGTTTAAAGTCACCCATATGGTGATGCGCTATGCGCCGGTCGGGGTATTCGCCCTGATTTCGGTAACCGTCGCCACCTTCGGTTTCGCCTCGCTGTGGCCGCTGGCCAAGCTAGTGTTGCTGGTTTACTTTGCGATCCTGTTCTTCGCGCTGGTGGTGCTGGGGATTGTCGCGCGCCTGTGTGGTCTGAGCATCTGGATCCTGATCCGCATCCTGAAAGATGAGCTGATTCTGGCTTATTCTACCGCCAGTTCGGAGAGCGTACTGCCGCGCATTATTGAGAAGATGGAAGCCTACGGCGCGCCGGCGTCGATCACCAGCTTTGTGGTGCCGACCGGTTACTCCTTCAACCTCGATGGTTCAACGCTGTATCAGAGCATCGCGGCGATCTTTATCGCCCAGCTGTACGGTATTGACCTCTCTATCTGGCAGGAGATTACCCTGGTGCTGACCCTGATGGTGACCTCGAAAGGGATCGCCGGCGTGCCGGGCGTCTCCTTCGTGGTGCTGCTGGCCACCCTGGGTAGCGTCGGGATCCCGCTGGAAGGGCTTGCCTTTATTGCCGGCGTCGACCGTATCCTCGATATGGCGCGTACCGCGCTGAACGTGGTGGGTAATGCGCTGGCGGTGCTGGTTATCGCCAAGTGGGAGCATAAGTTCGATCGCAAAAAAGCGCTGGCCTATGAACGCGAAGTGCTGGGCAAGTTTGATAAAACCGCCCAATAAAACACAAAGCCCGGCGCGATAGCGCCGGGCTTTTTCTTATCCTTTACTAATCCGGTCAAACTCTTCGCAGCCGGTATCAAACCCCTCCAGGCAACTGACGTTGAGCCAGTGCAGCGCCTTCTGCTTATTCGGTTCGATAAAGCCTTTTTCTCCCTGCTGGAACATCATCCCGGCCCAGTATTCGGCATAGCCGGTGCGGGAAAGTGATGAACTGCCTTTGAAGTATTCACTTGCTTTCACATCATCCTCCGGGCCGTGTATGCCGCTGGCGTAGATCAGCCCCAGCAGCATCTGGGCATCTACCGCCGCATCGCTTTCGCTATCCCGGGCAGCATCCTGCAGCAGCGTGATGGCGTGCGCTACGTCGGTGGCGCCAGCCTGACGGTTGACCAGCACCCGCGCGAGGACGATCTCTCCGGATTTACTGCCGGCCTCGACGGCTTTTTCCGCCAGCTGGCGGGCCTGCGGATAGTCCGCCTGTTGGGGGTTACGGATTTTGAGCTGCGCCAGCAGCGCCAGCGCATCGCCATCGCCCTGGGCGGCCGCCTTCTGCGCCCAGTATTCGGCTTTTTGATAATCGCCGGAGCTGACCCAGGTATCGGCAAGGTAATATTGCGCGCGTCGATCGCCGGCTTCGGCCTGCTGTTGATACTGACTGCCAGGTTCGGTGGCCACCGCTGCGCCGCTGGTGAAAACCAGTAGAAATAAAAAGAGGTATTTCATTTGTATTTATTATCAGTAAGGAACATAGCGCGCAGTATAAAGGGAGGCGAAAAAGAAGAAAATGGCGGGTATCGGTAGGTAAGGCCGATTTGCGCTACCTGACCGTAGGCCCGCGCAAGCGCAGCGCCGCCGGGCGGCAGACTGTGGACACGGAGCCGTTTATGTGTCGGGTGGCGGCTGCGCCTGACCCGGCCTACGCATCGCGCGAGCCGGGTCAGACCGCCGAACCTTAACCCATCGCGCTTTCGCGCAGGCGGGATTTCAGCTTGTTGTACTCGTCGATCACGTACTGTTCCGCGGCGCGCTGATCGGCAATCCGCTCAACGTTGACCGCGCAGTACTTGTACTCCGGCGTTTTGGTTATCGGACTCAGGTTCTCTGAGACCAGCTCGTTACAGGCGCCGATCCACCACTGGTAGGTCATGTACACCGCGCCTTTATTCGGCCGATCGCTGACCTGCGCGCGGGTGATGATGCGCCCCTTACGCGAATTGACCCATACCAGCTCTTCATCTTCGATGCCTAGCCGTTCGGCGTCGGCGGTGTTGATTTGCGCATAGCCTGGTTCATCCGCCAGCGCCGCCAGCGCCGCGCAGTTACCGGTCATTGAACGGCACGAGTAGTGGCCGACCTCGCGCACCGTCGACAATACCATCGGGTACTCGTCGGTAAGCTTATCGATCGGCGCGACCCAGTCGCAGGTGAAGAACTGCGCCAGTCCGTTCGGGGTATCGAACTTCTCTTTAAACAGATACGACGTTCCCTGATCGGCGTCGGACTCATCGCGGCACGGCCACATGACATAGCCGAGCTCACCCATTTTCTCGTAGGTGGCGCCGTAGAAGTCCGGGCACAGATGCCGCAACTCGTCCCAGATCTCCTGGGTGTTGTTGTAATGCATCGGATAGCCCATCCGGGTGGCGATTTCGCTGATGATCTGCCAGTCGGTTTTCAGGTCCCACTTCGGCTCCACCGCTTTAAAGAAGCGCTGGAAGCCGCGGTCCGCTGCGGTATACACGCCTTCGTGCTCGCCCCACGAGGTGGACGGCAGGATGACGTCAGCCGCGGAGGCGGTTTTGGTCATGAAAATGTCCTGGACGATAACCAGTTCCAGATCGTCGAACGCTTTGCGGACCGCCGAGAGTTCGGCGTCGGTCTGCAGCGGATCCTCACCCATAATGTACGCCGCCCGCACTTCACCGTGCGCCGCGCGGTGCGGCAATTCGCTGATGCGATAGCCGGTATGCGCAGGCAGGCTTTCCACGCCCCAGGCTTTGGCGAATTTTTCGCGGTTCTCCGGGAACTTGACGTACTGATAGCCCGGATAGGTATCCGGTAGCGCACCCATATCGCAGGCGCCCTGAACGTTGTTCTGGCCGCGTACCGGGTTGACGCCGACGCTCGGCTTGCCGAGGTTGCCGGTGAGGATCGCGAGGCTGGTCAGCGACCGCACCGTCTCCACGCCCTGGTAGAACTGGGTGACGCCCATGCCCCACAGGATGGCGGCGGATTTGGCGCTGGCATACATCCGGGCGCAGGCGCGGATCTCCTGGGCGCTGACCCCGGTGATCTCCTCCACCGACTCCGGCGTATAGCCTTCAACGATTTTGCGATACTCCTCGAAGCCTTCGGAACGGCTGGCGACGAAGGATTTATCGTACAGATCCTCTTCAATAATCACGTGGCCAATGGCGTTGAGCAGCGCGATGTTCGAGCCGTTCTTCAGCGCAATGTGCATATCGGCGATGCGCGCGGTTTCAATTTTGCGCGGGTCGCAGACGATAATTTTCGCCCCGTTGCGTTTAGCGTTAATGACGTGATTCGCCACGATAGGGTGGGAATCCGCCGGGTTGTAACCGAAGATAAACACCAGATCGGTGTTATCAATCTCCGTGATGGCATTACTCATGGCGCCGTTACCGACCGACTGGTGCAGACCTGCAACCGAAGGGCCGTGTCAGACGCGAGCGCAACAGTCGACGTTATTGGTACCAATAACGGCGCGCGCGAATTTTTGCATCACATAGTTGGTTTCATTACCGGTGCCGCGGGAGGAGCCGGTGGTTTGGATCGCATCCGGGCCATATTTGGCTTTAATGGCGCTGAGGCGGGTGGCGACGTAATCCAGCGCCTCGTCCCAGGAGACGGCTTCCAGCTTGCCGCCGCGTTGACGGCGGATCATGGGGGTTTTCAGGCGCGGCGTTAGGATCTGGGTATCGTTAATGAAGTCCCAGCCATAATAGCCCTTCAGGCACAGGGTTCCCTGGTTGGTTTTCCCCTGCGCCGCTTCAGCCCGAACGATTTTGCCGTTATCGACCACCAGGTTGATTTTGCAACCTGATGCGCAATACGGGCAAACCGTGACGACTTCTTGCAGAATCGATCAGACTGACACTAATTCCCGGCGGGCAGAGGCAAAAATGAAACCAGTCATTTTAGTGGTGGATGATGACAGGGCGATGGGCGAGCTGCTTAGCGATGTGCTCGGCGCGCACGCGTTTGAAGTGCTTGTCAGCCAGACCGGCAACGACGCGCTGACGACGGTGGCGCAGCGGGCGGATATCGCGCTGGTCTTACTGGATATGATCCTGCCGGATACCCATGGCCTGCAGGTGCTCCAGCAGCTGCAGCGCACGCGGCCTGAGCTGCCGGTGGTGATGCTCTCCGGTCTGGGCAGTGAGTCTGATGTGGTGGTGGGTCTGGAGATGGGCGCCGATGATTACATCGCCAAACCGTTCAGCTCGCGGGTGGTGGTCGCCCGGGTGAAAGCGGTACTGCGACGCAGCGGGGCGCTGGCCGGCGAGGCGTCGGGCGCCGGTGCTGGCCTGACGTTTAACGGCTGGCGGCTGGATACCACGCGCTGTGAACTGTATAACCCGCAGCAGCAGGCGATCCCGCTGACCCAGGGAGAATATGGCCTGCTGCTGGCGCTGGCGCAGAACGCGCGCCGGGTATTGAATCGCGAACAGCTGCTGGCGCTGACTCATAATGAAAGCACCGAGGTATTCGACCGGACCATCGATGTGCTGATCATGCGCCTGCGGCGCAAAATTGAGCTCAACCCGCATCAGCCGACGTTGATTAAAACCCTGCGCGGTCTGGGCTATGTCTTTTCCGCCGACGTGACCCACAGCGAGAAGGCGGCGTAGGGCGGGTTTGCTGCCAACCCGCTGTTGACTTTATTTGGCGCAGGGAGTTTACTTTTTTTATTAAAGTGACACTCTGGGTTAATCTATGGCAACAAAATTAAACTGGCTGCTGCAAAACAGCGCTCCCGGAGATGTGATCCTTCAGTCCTGGTTAAGCCAGCATGCCATCTCTCCCTCTCTGGCCTTTAAATACGCGCAAAGTGGCTGGTTAAAAAAAAGAGGCAACGGCGTATATGCGCGTGCGGGACGTGAGCCGGAGTGGAACGATGCATTAGCATGTTTGCAAAATCAGCTTGCCGCTCCGGTGTATGTTGCGGGGCTCAGTAGCTTAGTCTGGCAGGGCCGTTCACACTATCTACAGCTAAAACAAAACCAGTGCTGGCTTAGTGTGGAAAATAAAGCGCTGCTGCCGAAATGGTTCAGGGAATTCCCGGGTGTGGAGTGGATAGTCATATCGGGGAAAAAACTGCCGGTGCTGGATGATAGATACCGTGTAACGCTTGATATAAAAGGGAAAAAACTCATCGGCAGTGCGCCAGAACTGGCTGCTTACGAGTTGCTGAGCGCGGTGCCGGGGACCCTCTCATTTAACCACGCTGCAGAGCTTTTCCAGGGGCTGGTTAATCTTAATCCTCGTAAAGTAGAGTATCTTCTTTCCGTCAGCCAGTCCGTGCAGGCCAAGCGTTTGTATCTCTTCTTCGCCAGTTTTTACGAGCATGGCTGGCTCAAACGAATCGATAGCCAAAAAATCGATCTGGGAGCGGGCAAGCGGCAAATCGTGGAAAATGGAAAGTTCAATGCTCAATACCAAATCACAGTGCCTGAACGCTTTCAAAAGGAATAAAAAATATGGATATACAGGCGCCTTATTATCGGTAGGTTGCTCTGCTAATGCAGGTTTTACCCTATGTTGCTGTCGAACGGGAATTTGCGCTGAAAGGTGGCACTGCCATCAATCTCTTTATCCGCGATTTCCCTCGATTATCGGTGGATATCGACCTCGCCTGGGTGCCCCTGGAAAGCAGAGCCATCGCTTTACCTCATATACGGGATGCGCTTGCACGTATTGCCGCCAATCTGCAACAACAGGCAGGTATGAGCGCTGTATTACAAGCTAATCGTTCAGATGAGATGCGTGTCATTGTTACTACCGATAGCGCGCAAATAAAGATAGAGGTTTCACCGGTCGCCCGGGGAACATTATATCCACCACAGGAGCGAGAAGTGGTGGGGGCGGTAGAGGACGTTTTTGGCTATGCCAGCCTTCCAGTGGTTTCGTTGCCTGACCTCTACGGTGGAAAATTATGCGCGGCGCTGGATCGCCAGCATCCCAGAGATTTTTATGACGTGAAATTACTTCTTGATGCGCAGGAGCTTGACCGTCCCATTTTCAATGGGTTTATCGTGTATTTACTGAGCCATAATCGGCCTCTGGCTGAAGTGCTGAATCCTCGCTGGAAAGATATTGCTGAACCTTTTTACCGTGAATTCAGCGGGATGACATTTGAGACGATAGCCCTGGAGGAACTGACAGCAGTCCCCAACAGGATGATTGCTGCGTTAAAATCCTGTATCACACAACAGGATGTCGATTTTTTACTGTCATTTAAACGAGGCGAACCAGACTGGCGTTTAGCGCCGGAAATGCGTATTCAGGATTTGCCTGCCGTGCAGTGGAAATTGCGCAATATTCATCAGATGCCAGCGATAAAACGCGCTGAGTCATTAGATAAACTGGAAAAGGTGCTGGCCGAGTGGCGCAGTTAGTTACCTGGCCCGCCCTTGTTGAACTCAGCGTAAAACAGGCGTGATTTGAATAAACCGTATCCCTTTTCTCGCCATGACACGCCGTTCTCCTGTGGCATCGCCCTGATAGCGGGATCTACTCGATCTAATTGGCGACGTGCGGCTCGCCGTTGGGTAGACGAATCTCCAGCCCGCTAAACTCGCTGGCTTCCAGTTCATTGATGGTCAGGTAGTCAAGATGCTTCAGCGCCGGCAGGACCAGCGGCCGGTAGCGCGGGTCGCCCTTGCGCGACACCAGATCGAGGGACACCTCATAGCCTCGCTCGCGCATCTGCGCCAGCAGTCGCGCGCTGCGGGTGCCGTACACTTCATCGGGGCGATCGAGGCTTTCGAGCAGCAGCAGATAGCCGAGATGGAAAATTTTCAGCGGCGCATCCAGCGGCTCAAAAGCCGGGAGATCAAGCAGGCGGTTGGCGCCGGGAGAGTGAAAGAAAGTGCGCTGGCCTTCGGCGTCGGTCATCACCTGGGTCATCGAGGTGGGGGCGGAGCTGGTGCGCTGTACGAGCTGGCGATTGATATGGTACTGATCGAGCATGGCGGTGATGTAGTCGCCATCGTTATCCTCGCCAATCAGGCCGACCGCCTGCAGCGGCAGCCCGGCGTGCATTTTGGCCAGGGTCAGCAGGACATTCAGCGGCGCGCCGCCGGTGGCGCGTTCGCTATGGACAATTTCCACCAGCCAGCCGCGCTCCGGCCACTGCCTGATCCGGTGGACATGATCGACCAGCATGTTGCCTGCGGCAATAATGCCTTTCCGTTCCATGATCGCTACTCCGCGCCGTCATATTCGTTAAGCGTAGCGCACAATCGGCGGAACGATTGTGCGCCTGGTTGCGCTTATTTCACGGTCCAGCCTTTGTAAGAGCTGACGTTATTTTTGTCGATCATCGTCACCGGGATCAGTACCGGCGCGGTCGGCGCAGGTTTGCCCTGCAGGATGTCGTAGCCAATCTCCACCGCCTTCGCCGCCATCACCTGTGGGTCCTGCGCTGGGGTGGCGACGAACAGCGAGTTCTTACGCTTCAGCGCCTCTTCGCCGTCCGGGCTGCCGTCGACGCCGACGATGAAGAACTCGCTGCGCTGCGCCTGTTTCGCTGCCAGATCGGCACCAATCGCCGTCGGATCGTTGATCGCGAACACGCCGTCAATCTTCGGATTGGCCGCCAGCAGGGAGGTCATCACCTCCAGGCCGCCTTCCCGGCTGCCTTTGGCGTTCTGGTTGGCGGAGAGGATTTTAATGTCCGGGTGTTTTTTGAACTCCGTTTCGCAGCCTTCGACGCGGTTTTGTACGGCGGAGACCGGCGGCCCGTTGATGATCACCACGTTGCCTTTGTTGTTCAGGCGGTCGCTAATGTATTTACAGGCCAGCTCGCCCGCCTGGGTGTTATCGGAGGTGATGGTGGCGTCGGCCCCTTCGGCGGCGACGTCAACCGCCACCACCACGATCCCGGCCTCTTTGGCCCGCTTCACCGCCGGGCCAATGCCTTTCGAATCGGCGGCGTTGAGGATGATCATATCGACTTTGGCGGCGATAAAGTTATCGATCTGCGCCACCTGCTGGCCCAGATCGTAGCCGCTGGAGACCAGCGTCACTTTGACGTTATCCCCCGCCAGCTTGCGGGCCTCCAGCTCCGCCCCTTTGGTGATCTGTACAAAGAACGGGTTGGCAAGGTCGCCCACCGTCACGCCAATCGCTTTCAGCTCTTTGGCCGACGCAAAAGGGGAGGCGGCCAGCAGCGCGCCAGCACACAGCGCGGTGACTATCGGTTTTAAACGCATTCGCTTTTCCTCGCAGGTAAGATGTTGTTGTTATGCACTTTGATGATGCCGGGTACGGTATTTGTCGATCAGCACCGCAATGATGATCACCGCCCCTTTGATCACCAGTTGCCAGAAGTAGGAGACCCCCATCAGGGTCATGCCGTTATTGAGGGTGGCGATAATTAGCGCCCCCACCAGTGTACCGGTGATGGTGCCGATACCGCCGACGAAGCTGGTGCCGCCGAGAATGACCGCGGCGATGGCGTCCAGCTCGTAGCCGACGCCGAGGTTGCCGTTGGCGCTGTACAGCCGCGAAGCGCTCATCACCCCGCCAAGGCCGGAGAGCAGGCCGCTCATGCCATAGACAAACAGCAGCACCAGCCAGACTTTGATGCCGGTCAGCCGCGCCGCCTGCATGTTGCCGCCCACCGCGTAGATATGCACCCCAAGGGTGGTGCGGCGCAGGATAAACCAGCACACCGCGATCACCGCCAGGGCGATGACTACCAGCCAGGGCACTGGGCCGAGGTAGTCATTGCCGATCCACTCGAAGCTGATATCGGAGTTGATCACCGTGGTGCCGTCGGCCAGCAGATAGGCGGCGCCGCGCAGCGCCGTGTAGGTGCCGAGGGTGACGATAAACGGCGGTAGCCCGGCGAAGGCGACCAGCGCGCCGTTGAACAGGCCGAGCAGCAGGCCGAGCATCAGCGCCGCCGGAATCGACAGCAACGCAAACGCCGGGATCAGCGACACCACCATCGCGGCCACTGCGGTGGTGCCAAGGATGGAGCCGACGGAAAGGTCAATGCCGCCGGTGAGGATGATGAAGGTCATTCCCGCCGCCAGCACAATGTTGATCGAGGCCTGGCGGGTGATATTCAGCAGATTGCTTTCCGTGAAAAAGTTGGGGGCGATAAAGCCGAAAACGGCGACGATCAGGATGAGGATCGGCAGAATGCCGACGGTCTGCATCAGGTCGCCCATCAACATTTTTTTCGCCGAAGCGGATTTCGCGACCGGCGCGGAGGTCTCTTTCGGTATGCTCATAGTTGCCCTGCCTTAAGGTGAGAATCGGTCACGCCGGTGGCCAGCGTCATGATACTTTCCTGGCTAATATCACCGGCCTGTAGCTCGCCGGCGATAACGCCCTCGCGCATCACATAGACCCGGTCGCTCATGCCCACCACTTCGGGCAGCTCGCTGGAGATCATCAGAATGGCGACGCCCTGGCGCGCCATGTCGTTCATGATGCGGTAAATTCCGCTTTTCGCGCCGACGTCGACGCCGCGGGTGGGTTCATCGAGGATTAGAATGCGCGGGCCAATCGCCACCCAGCGCGAAATTAACAGCTTCTGCTGGTTGCCGCCGGACAGTCCGCCGGCGCGCACCTGGGCGTGCGGCACGCGGATGTTAAGCAACTGGATGGCGTCATCGGAGATGGTTTGCGCCTTCCGGCGGTTGAGCATCCCCCAGGTCGCGTCGCGCTCCAGCGTCGCCATGGTGATGTTTTCCTGGGCTGCCAGTTCGAGAAACAACCCCTGTTCTTTGCGGTTTTCGGTCAGAAAGCCGATCCCGAGGTCGATGGCTTCCCGCGGCGAGTGGATCACCACCGGCTCGCCGTCGATCTCAATCACCCCGGCGGTGGCTTTGCGCACCCCGAAGATCAGCTGCGCCAGTTCGGAACGCCCGGCGCCGACCAGCCCGGCGAGGCCGACGATTTCGCCGGCATGCACCACCAGGCTGCTGGGCTTAATCTTGCCGCCATCGGTCAGATCCTCGACCCGCAGGCGCGGCTGGCCGCGGGGAATGTCACGTTCTTTATTGAACAGATCGCTGAGCGGGCGGCCGACCATCATGCGCACCAGCTCCGGCGCGTTGAGCTTGTCGCGCACCAGGCTGCCGACATACTGCCCATCGCGCAGGACGCTGACCCGGTCGGAGAGCTCATACACTTCCGCCATGCGGTGGCTGATATAGATGATCGCCATCCCCTCATCGCGCAGGCGCAGGATGAGCTCGAACAGGCGCTGGGTTTCCCGCGAGGAGAGGGCGGCGGTGGGTTCATCCATCACCAGAATGCGGCTTTGACGGTGCAGGGCGCGGGCGATCTCCACCTGCTGTTGTTCGGCGATGGTCAGGGTCATCACCCGGTCGCTGGCTTTGAACTGGGCGCCGAGACGGTCGATCACCGCCTGCGCCTGGCTGAGCATGGCTTTGCGCTGCACCAGACCACCGCGCGCCAGCTCGCTGCCGAGGAAAATGTTTTCCGCGACGGTCAGGTTCGGCGCCAGCTGCATCTCCTGGTAGATCAATGTGATCCCGGCGGCCAGCGCGTCCTTGGGGCCGCGGATGGTTTGCGGTTTTCCGTCGATCAGGATCTCGCCGCTGGTGGCGGTATAGGCGCCGGCGAGGATCTTCATCAGCGTGCTTTTTCCGGCGCCGTTCTCCCCCATCAGGGCATGGATCTCGCCGGGCCAGACCGTCAGGTCGACGCCCTTCAGCGCGTAGAATTTGCCAAAAGCTTTGGCGATATGGCGCATTTCCAGTACCGGGGTGGCGGTCATCGCGGCGCTCCTGTCTGTAAGAACAATAGCTGCAGTCCACCACCGGAAAATAAATGCAGAATGTCAGAATCCATTCATATTTGTCATAGTGATAAATAGTTAACCGCGATCACAGTTACGCGGCGTCATTTTCTGCACCGTCACGCTTATCTGCCGACCGATCCTTCACCGGAGTTGTTATGACCGCTCGCCGACACCCGTTTTTCACCAGCGCCCGTGGCCGCCTGCTCTCCTTTAATCTGCTGATGGGCGTGGTCACCCTGTTGGTCAGCGGCGTGGCGGTGTTCGGCTTTCACCACGCCAGCCAGCTGCAGGAGCAGGTGCAGCGCCAGACTCTCAACGACATGCGCGGCAGTATGGATCTGGCGCGGGACACGGCGAATGTCGCCACGGCGGCGGTGCGCCTGTCGCAGGTGGTGGGGGCTCTGGAGTACAAAAGCGAAGCGGAACGGCTGCTGGCGACGCAGCAGGCGCTGAAGCACTCGCTGGCCCAGCTGGCGGCGGCCCCGCTGGCGCAGCAGGAGCAGGCGCGGGTGGCCAATATTATTCGCCGCAGCAACGCGCTGCAGCAGAGCGTGGCGGAGATGCTGGAGCGCGGCCAGCGCCGCCATCTGCAGCGCAATGCGCTGCTGAGTTCGCTTTACCAGAATCAGAGTAACCTGCGCCATCTCGCCGATCTTAACGATCGCGGCGGGGATAAGGCGATCGATCCGCGCCGGCTGGCCGAGATGGACCGGCTGATCGTGGCTGCGATCCATACCGTCACGCCGCGGTCGATCGTCCTGCAACTCGACCAGCTGCGCGGCGCCCTGCCGACACGCAGCGCCGATCCCGCGCTGGCGTTTGTCCTCCCTGATGTGACCCGCGAGCTGGCGACGCTGGCCCCGCTGTCGGCCCAGCTGGAGGAGAGCGACCTGACGATCAGCTGGTACATGTATCACATCAAAGCGCTGGTCGCGTTGCTTAACGAAGATATCAATCAGTACGTGACCCGGGTGGCGGAAGCCTCAGAGCAGCGGGCGGCGCAGAGCCATCGGGAGCTGCGCTCCATCAGTATGTTTATTCTGCTTTCCGCGCTGCTGGCGCTGGCGATCACCGGCTGCGCCGGGTGGTACATCTACCGTAATCTCGGCTCGAACCTGACCGCCATCTCGCGGGCGATGTCGCGGCTGGCTCAGGGAGAGCCGAACGTCTCGGTGCCGGCCCTGCAGCGGCGCGACGAGCTGGGGGAGCTGGCGCGGGCCTTTAACGTTTTCGCCCGTAATATGGCGTCGCTGGAGCACACCACCCGGCTGCTGAAAGAGAAGACCAACCAGATGGAGATCGATCGGATTAAGCGCCAGGAGCTGGAGGAGGCGCTGCTGCATAGTCAGAAGATGAAGGCCGTCGGACAGCTGACCGGAGGTCTGGCGCATGACTTTAACAACCTGCTGGCGGTGATTATCGGCAGCCTTGAGCTGGTGGAGCCGGATGCGCGCGATGCGCCGCGCCTCTCCAGGGCGCTGAAGGCGGCGGAGCGTGGGGCGCTTCTGACCCAGCGGCTGCTGGCCTTTTCGCGCAAGCAGGCGCTGCATCCCCAGGCGGTGGCGATGGCGCCGCTACTGGAGAACCTCAGCGAGCTGATGCGTCATTCCCTGCCGGCGACCTTAAGCCTGGAGATTGAGGCGCAGTCGCCGGCGTGGCCGGCATGGATAGACGTTGGCCAGCTGGAAAATGCCCTGATCAATCTGGTGATGAACGCCCGCGACGCCATGGCGGGGCGCGACGGGGTCATCAAAATACGCACCTGGAATCAGCGGGTCACCCGCAGCAGCGGCCAGCGGCAGGATATGGTGGCCCTGGAGGTGATCGATCATGGCAGCGGGATGTCGCAGGCGGTGAAAGCCCGGGTGTTTGAACCGTTCTTCACCACCAAAGCCACCGGCAGCGGCAGCGGCCTGGGGCTGTCGATGGTGTATGGCTTTGTGCGCCAGTCTGGCGGCCGGGTGGCGCTGGAGAGCGCGCCGGGGCAGGGGACGACGGTGCGGCTGCAGCTGCCGCGAGCGTTGACCGAGGTTGAGAAGGAGGTGGCGCCAGCGGTGGACGAGCCGCCCCCGGCGGGCGAGCGGCTGGCGCTGGTGCTGGAAGATGAAGAGGATGTCCGCCAGACGCTATGTGAACAGCTGCATCAGCTGGGCTGGCTGACGCTGGAAACCGCCAGCGGTGAAGAGGCGCTGCAGCTGCTGGAGGCCTCGCCGGATATTGCCCTGTTGATTAGCGATCTGATGCTGCCCGGCGCCCTGAGCGGCGCCGATGTGATCCATACCGCCCGACGCCGCTTTCCGGCGCTGCCGGTGCTACTGATCAGCGGCCAGGATTTGCGTCCGGCGCAGAACCCGGCCCTGCCGGAGGTTGAGTGGCTGCGTAAGCCGTTTACCCGCGCCCAGCTGGCGCAGGCGCTGAGCGCGGCGTACGCGAGGATTTGAGATTCCTCCGCTACCCGGGTTTCATGCGGATGATTAAGGTAGCGGCAGGACTCTGATGAGATTGGCCCCGATGAAACGTTACGCAACCGCACTGCTCTTTTGCACTCTGTCGCTGACCAGCCTGGCCGCTCGCGCCGATATTATCGATGACGCGATCGGCAATATTCAGCAAGCCATTAACGACGCCTATAACCCGGGCAGCAGTCGCTCCGATGACGACGACAGATACGATGACGATGGCCGGTATGATGACGGGCGCTATCAGGGGAGCCGTCAGCAGAGCCGTGACAGTCAGCGCCAGTATGACGAGCGGCAACGCCAGCTGGACGAGCGCCGCCGCCAGCTGGATGAACGCCAGCGTCAGCTCGACCGCGATCGTCGTCAGTTAGAAAGCGACCAGCGTCGGCTGGATGATAGCTACTGATCGCCCCCCGCAGGCCAGCGTTTAATCCAGCGCTATTTCCATCCCGTCATAGCCCGCTTCGAAACCTGTCGGCAGCGGGTTATCCATCATCCAGACGTCAAACTGGTGGCTGATATGGGTGAGGATCACCCGCGGACAGCCAATGACCTGGTTAAGGCTGCGGACGGTGTTTAGATCGTTATGGTTACGCGGGGTCTGCGCGCGCGGCTCATGACTGCAGTCGATGATCATCGCCTGCGGGCGGTTATTGAGCAAAAACTTCAGCGTCTTGTCCGGCAGCCCGGCGGTATCCGAGAGCCAGGCCAGCCGGCTGTGGGCCGACTCCAGCAGATAACCAAAGGTCAGCTTCGAGTGATTAAGGGGTAGGGGCGTCACCCGCAGCCCCTGCAGGTTAAACATCACAAACGGCGTGACGGTATGGCTAAAGTCAAGCAGACCGGGGTGTTTGAGCAGATCGTCGCAGCCGGCGTCATCCGGCGGGCCATAGACCGGAATCGACGCGCCGACTCCCCAGCGCAGCGGAAACAGCCCCTGCACATGATCCAGATGGTAGTGGGTCAGCAGCACCTGTTGAAAGCTGCCGGCGGGATGATGTTCCATCAGATCCGGTCGTCCGGCATCGAGCAGCGTCACGGCGCTGTTGAACGTGACCACTCCGCTACAGGGGCGGCGGCGGTGATTTTCCTCGCGGCGAGCGCGGCGGCAGGCCGCGCAGTCGCAGCCGAAGACCGGCACCAGCTGAGCGCCGCCGGTGCCGGTTAAGCGGAGGGTCAGGCTCATCGTGTCACCTTTTGTTTATACCAGTTGATCCGCTTCGCGCGCCGCGTGGCTGCGCAGCAGGCGGAAAAATTCATCGACCGATTGTCGGAGACTGCCGTCGTTATTCAATGTCAGGCAGTTGTCCGGCTTATAGCGCGCGGCGCGGTCCAGACGCTGGGCGATTTCCAGCGCATTTTCCCGGCCGCGCTGCTCCAGCCGCTGGCGCAGCACCGGCGGCGAGACGGCGAGACAGATCGGCACCAGCACCTCGCCGTAGCGTTCCCGGGCCAGCGCCAGATGGGCGCGGGAGCCGTTGGCCACCACGTCAAAGCCGGCGTGCAGCCAGAGGTCGATCTCCACGCCAATGCCATAGTAAGTATTGTTGGCGTGCCAGCTGAGAGCAAAAAGATGCTGCTCGGCGCGGGTAAAAAACTCATGTTCGCTGAGGGCGATATGATTCTCGCTGCCCGCGTTAAACGGGCGGGTTATGTAACGATGGGCCACCAGCAGCTGCGGGTGCTCGCGCTGGCGCAGCGCCGCCAGCAGGCTATCTTTACCGGAGCCGGAGGGGCCCACCAGCCAAATCAGTTTTCCTGGCATTAAAAGACCCTCTTTCCCTGGCGCCAGACATGGTCGATCTGGATATGTTCGCCGCGACGGTGCGCCAGCACCAGGTCGGCGCGTTTCCCCTCGGCGATGACGCCGCGATCGTCAAGGCCCAGCGCCTGCGCCGGATGCTGACTGACCAGACGGATCGCCTGTGGCAGGGTGAAGGCATTGTCCTCGGCGTCGGCGATGCGGAAAGCGGCATCCAGCAGGCTGGCGGGGTAATAGTCAGATGAGAGGATGTCCAGCAAACCGTGGCTCGCCAGCTGGTGGGCGGCGACGTTGCCGGAGTGGGAACCGCCGCGCACGATATTCGGCGCCCCCATCAGGACGTGCATCCCGTGCTGACGTGAAGCCTGCGCCGCGGCCAGCGTGGTGGGAAACTCGGCGATCACGCTCCCTAGCTGGTGAGATTCGGCCACATGCGCTTCGGTGGCGTCGTCGTGGCTGGCGAGGGCGATACGGCGGGCGCGGCACATGGCGGCGATGGTCTGGCGATTGGGCTGCGACCAGGTGGCGGCCAGAGCCATCTGCTCGGCTTCAAAACGGTCCATTTCGTCATGCGTCAGATGATATTTGCCCTGATAATAATCGCGGTACTTGCTGCGATCGGCGTACTGACGCTGGCCCGGCGAGTGGTCCATCAGAGAGACCATGCTCACCGACTCGCGATCGATCAGCTTTTCAAACAGCGGCAGCGTGGTGTGATGCGGCAGCTCGCAGCGCAGGTGCAGGCGGTGTTCGGCGCGGTTGAGACCGCGCTTTTGCGTCTCCTCCACGGCATTGACCATCTTCTCCAGATTCTCAAGACGATCGCCGCCATCGCGCACGTCGCCAATCGCCACGGCGTCCAGCACGGTGGTGATGCCGCTGGCGACCATCATGGCGTCATGGCTGCTCATCGCCGAGTGGGCCGGCCAGTCTACCTTCGGCCGCGGGGTAAAGAACTTGTCGAGGTTATCGGTATGCAGCTCGATAAGGCCCGGCAGCAGCCAGCCGTCCTCCCCATCCAGCGCCTGCGGCAGCCGGCTCTGGCTTTCGGCGAAGGCGAGGATGCGACCGTCCTGGACTTCCAGCGAACCGTGGACCACCTCGTCGTCGAGAACCAGTTTTACGTTATTGATAATCATGCTGTCATTCCCATAGAGTGCAGTCGGTCGGCGACCTGACGGCGTACCCCTTCGTCATGGAAAATCCCCACGATGGCCGCGCCGCGCGCTTTGGCATCGTGGATCAGGTTGACCACGGCAGCACTGTTTTTGTCATCCAGTGAGGCGGTGGGTTCATCAAGGAGCAGAATCGGATAGTCGACCGCAAAACCGCGGGCGATGTTGACCCGCTGCTGCTCGCCGCCGGAAAAGGTGGACGGCGCAAGGTGCCACAGGCGTTCCGGAACGTTGAGGCGGGTCAGGAGCTGGGCGGCTTTCGCGGCGCTCGCTTCGCGCGGCGTCCCAAGATCGAGCAGCGGCTGCATCACCACCTCCAGCGCCGAAATGCGCGGGATCACCCGCAGAAACTGGCTGACCCAGCCGATGGTGGTTTTGCGCACTTCCAGCACCTTGCGTGGGGTGGCGGTGACCAGGTCCACCCATTCGTCGCCGTGGCGGATATGGATATGGCCGCTGTCCGGCAGATAATTGGCGTACAGCGAACGCAGCAGGGTCGATTTGCCGCTGCCGGAGTGACCGTGGAGCACCACGCACTCCCCGGCGTTAACGGTCAGCGAGGCGTCGGCCAGCACCGGCAGACGCACGCCGTGCTGCTGGTGCAAAACAAAGGTTTTATGGACGTTTTCAACGCGGATCATGTTAGCTCTCACGAGGTTGAGTTGCCGGGTGGCGCTTCGCTTACCCGGCCTACGAATAACGCACCTGTGGGCCGGGTAAGGCGCAGCCGCCACCCGGCAAAACAGCATTAATTCTGCAACACCGACGACACCAGCAGCTGGGTGTAAGGATGGTGCGGATCGTCGAGCACCCGGTCGGTTAAGCCACTCTCCACCACCTGGCCCTGCTTCATCACCAGCAGACGGTTCGCCAGCAGGCGAGCGACGCCGAGATCGTGGGTAACAATCACCACCGCCAGATTCAGCTCCACCGCCAGGCCGCGCAGCAGGTCTAGCAGCCGCGCCTGCACGGACACATCCAGCCCGCCGGTGGGTTCATCCATAAACACCAGCTTCGGCTGGGTGACCAGATTGCGGGCGATCTGCAGACGCTGCTGCATGCCGCCGGAGAAGGTGGTGGGCAGGTCGTCGATGCGCGAGGGGGGAATCTCCACCTCCTGCAGCCACTTTTCGGCGGTGGCGCGAATGTTGCCGTAGTGGCGGGCGCCGGTGGCCATGAGCCGTTCGCCGATGTTGCCCCCGGCGGAGACTTGGCGACGCAGACCGTCCATCGGGTGCTGATGCACTACGCCCCATTCGGTGCGCAACAGGCGGCGGCGTTCGGCTTCGCTCATGGCGTACAGCGAGCGCTGCTGGTACAGCACCTCGCCCTGCTGCGGCGTCAGGCGGGCGGAGATTGCCTTCAGCAGGGTGGTTTTACCGGAGCCGGACTCGCCGACGATGCCGAGCACTTCTCCCGGCCACAGCTCGAGGGAGACATCGCGAAAACCTTTATCCGGGGCGTAGAGATGAGTCAGGTTATTCACAGCAAGTAATGGCTGGTTCATTTTTTCTGCCCCTCGCTCTGCTGGCGGCAATAGTCGGTATCGGAGCAGACAAACATCCGCTGGCCGCTGTCATCCAGTACCACTTCGTCGAGGTAGCTGTGGCGCGAGCCGCAGATGGCGCAGGGCTCATCCCACTCCTGCACGGTAAAGGGATGGTCGTCGAAATCGAGACTCTCCACCGGGGTATAGGGCGGCACGGCGTAGATCCGCTTTTCGCGCCCGGCGCCGAACAGCTGCAGCGCCGGCATCATGTGCATTTTCGGGTTATCGAATTTCGGGATCGGCGAAGGGTCCATCACGTAGCGGCCATTGACCTTCACCGGATAGGCGTAGGTGGTGGCGATATGGCCGAAGCGTGCGATATCTTCATACAGTTTCACCTGCATGACGCCGTACTCTTCCAGGGCGTGCATGGTGCGGGTTTCGGTTTCACGCGGCTCGATAAAGCGCAGTGGCTCCGGGATCGGCACCTGGTAGATCAGGATCTGATCCTCCACCAGCGGCGTCTCCGGGATCCGGTGGCGGGTCTGGATCAGGGTGGCGTCTTCGGTACGCTCGGTGGTGGCGACGCCGGTGACGCGCTTAAAGAACTGACGAATCGACACCGCGTTGGTGGTGTCATCCGCGCCCTGGTCAATCACCTTCAGCACGTCGTTCTCACCGATGACGCTGGCGGTCAGCTGGATGCCGCCGGTGCCCCAGCCGTAGGGCATTGGCATTTCGCGCCCGCCGAACGGCACCTGGTAGCCGGGAATCGCTACCGCTTTGAGAATAGCCCGGCGGATCATGCGCTTGGTTTGCTCGTCGAGGTAAGCAAAGTTATAGCCAGTCAGTGGGTTAGCCACGTTCGTTCTCCCGTTGCAGGCGTTTCAGCAGCGCCAGTTCGGCCTGGAAATCGACATAGTGCGGTAGCTTCAGATGCGAGACGAAGCCGGCCGCTTCGACGTTATCGGCGTGGGCCAGCACAAACTCTTCATCCTGCGCCGGGCCGGCAATCTCTTCGTCATAGTCCGGCGCCTGCAGCGCACGGTCGACCAGCGCCATGGCCATCGCTTTGCGCTCGCTCATGCCGAAGGTCAGGCCGTAGCCACGGGTGAAGTGCGGCGGCTCCTCCTGCGGGGCGACGAAGCCATTAACCATCTCGCACTCGGTCAGCAGCAGCTCGCCAATATTGACGCTAAAGCCCAGCTCTTCCGGGACGATTTCCACCTGCACGTAGCCGCTGCGGATCTCGCCGGCAAACGGATGGTTGCGGCCATAGCCGCGCTGGGTCGAATAGGCCAGCGCCAGCAGGTAGCCTTCATCGCCGCGCATCAGCTGCTGCAGGCGCGAGGAACGCGAGCAGGGGTAGACCGGCGGGGTGCGGGTGATATCGTCGGGCGGCGTGCCGCGATCTTCCTCGGTCTTCGCCAGCCCCTGCTGCGTGAGCAGGCTAAAGACGTGCGGCGTCGGCTCTGCTTCGCCATCGGCTTGCTGCACAGACGGCGCTTCGCCGTTGGCCAGCAGGGTAAAATCGAGCAGGCGGTGGGTGTAGTCGTAAGTGGGGCCCAGCAGCTGGCCGCCGGGGATATCTTTATACACTGCGGAGATGCGGCGTTCGAGGCGCATCTCCGCGGTATTAATCGGTTCGCTGACCGCCAGCCGCGGCAGGGTGGTGCGGTAGGCGCGCAGCAGAAATATTGCTTCGACGTTATCGCCGCTGGCCTGCTTCAGCGCCAGCGCCGCCAGTTCGCGGTCGGCGATGCCGCCCTCGGTCATCACCCGGTCCACCGCCAGGCTGAGCTGGTCGCCTATCTGTTCGACGCTCAGTTCGGGAAGCCGTCCATCGCCCCGTCGTTTCTGTTCCTGTAAGGCGTGAGCGGCGCGGATCGCCTTCTCGCCGCCCTTGACGGCAACGTACATTTAGCACACCTCCACGTGGGTGGTGCGCGGGATCGCCAGCAGGCGCTCGCCGCAGGTGAGGATCAGGTCGATGCCCAGCGGGAACGGGTGCGGGCGTTCGGTTAATTCGTCGATGATGCAGTCCGGCAGCTGCGGCGCGATCATTCGCTCTTCGGCAATGCCTGCCCCGGTCAGGCGCAGCATGCGTCCGCCGCTGAGGCTGGCAAGCTGAACGATCAGTGTGACGCCGGTTTCCGGCGCGGTGACGGTGCCAGCGGAAAGGACGTTGAGCTGCTCGGCGCTGATACCGTCATTGGCGACGGCAAAGACCGCCTGCTGCGGCTGGTCCACCAGCGGCGCGCCGGTATGAAAGCGCAGATTCTGTCCCACCAGATCGTTACGCAGGGCGCTGGCGAGCCAGACCGGGGTTTCGCGATCGGCAAGGGTCAACAGCAGGCTGGTGGACGCTACGTTCAATGGCTGCCAGCCGTGCTGAAGCTGCTGCAGGGAGACAATCACCCCCGGCTCGCTCATCGCTTTCAGCAGGCGACGAAAACTGTGTTGGGCATCCTGCACAGCCAGGGTAAAAGCGGGTTGTAAGGTCATACGTTATCTCCGCGAACCAGGGTAAAGAAGTCGACCCGGCTGGCGTTGACTTCGGCGCGTCGGGCTTCAATGCGCGCGCTGCGTAGCGCTTCCAGCGGGGTTATCAGGGTTTCCATTAAGGTGTGAAAATGGCGGGGCGACTGCAGCAGGGCGTCGATCGCCGCGCAGCGTTCAGCGTGCGGGCGGTCGCGGCCTAAGATCCAGCTGTAACCGAGGGTACCGTCAGCCAGGCGTACCGCTGCGCGGGTAAGGGTGGCGTCGCCGGCAAAGAAGCGGTCGCCGATACCGCCCATGCGGGCCTGGAGCTGTACCAGCCCGGTCTCCGGGGTGCGAATCAATTCATATTCCGGCGCCAGCTGCAGGGACTGCATGCGCGCCAGAAGGTCCTGCGGTTCACTGTGGGCCAGCACGGACATCCAGCGCTGGCGGGTGGCGGTATCGAAGTGCATTCAGTGCTCCATGGTAAATTCAATCATGTCGGCGCGGGTCAGGCTGACGGAGTACTCCGCCGTGAGCGACTCGCCCTCGCGGCTATTGAGCGTGCGGACGCAGAGCAGCGGCGCCATATTGGGGATTTCCAGCAGCTTGCTCTCTTTTGCCTGCGCGCGGCGGGCGCTAATTTTGGTGCGTACGCGGGTCAGTTCGACGTCGAGCCGATCGCGTAGCAGATCGTGCAGCGAGCCGTGGCTGAAGGTCTGTAGCACCGGCCAGAAGCGCAGGTCGGCGAAGTAGTGGTCGATCAGGCACAGGGCGACGCCATTGACCCGGCGCAGGGTACGCAGGTGGATCACGTTCTCGCCCTCATTGATGCCAAAGGCCTCGGCGACATGGGCGCTGGCGGGGCGCAGCACCGACAGCAGCTTTTCGCTGGTGGGATCGCTGCCTTGTTCCAGCAGGTTTTGGCTGAAGCGCGCCTGGGCGTTAAGCGGGTAGTCGATGGGGCGCATCAGCACCAGCACACCCACGCCCTGACGGCGCTGAACCCAGCCGCGCTCAACCAGCTGGTCGATAGCCCGGCGCAGGGTGTGGCGGTTAACGTCGAAGCGCGTCGCCAGCTGCTGCTCGGCGGGCAGATAGTCGCCGCAGCGATAGTGGTGGCGCAGCTCCTGCTCAAGTCGGGCGGCGATTTCCTGATAGCGCGTGGGGTAACTGGTCGGATGTCTGGACAGGTGCATGGTCATCAAGCCTCACACAGCATAGGCGAGGAGCTTCCTCGCGTTGTGGGCCGATCCTGACCGGTTTATGTTGCATTTCGGTTAAGTGACGATGACCAAAGGATGAAGAGTTGATGCCAGGCGGATGACAGGGCGGCCGGGCCGCCCTGGGGGCGTCAGCCTTGTTTGACCACGTTGATCATCCAGGGGACGCCAAAGCGGTCGACGACTTTGCCGAAGCCGTGGGCCCAGAAGGTTTCCTGCCAGGCCATCTCAATGCGCCCGCCGACAGCCAGCGCGTCGAACCAGCGCTGGCCTTCAGCGACATCGCTGGGATCGAGGACGAGGGTGAAGCCGGCGTAATGCACATCGGGCCCGAAGGCGCTGTCGCTCAGCATCAGCTCGCCATTATTGATGCGCAGGCTGGCGTGGGCGATAGCATCATCCGCCATCTTCTGGCCAGACGGGCAGCCGTCTGACGCTTCCTGCGCCGGGGGCGGCATTTCGCCAAAGGTCATTTTAAACATCAGCTCTGCGCCCAGCGTCTGCTGGTAGAAGGCGATCGCCTCGGCGCAGTTGCCCGCAAAGGCAAGGTAGGGACTTAAGGACATGGTGAATACCTCAGTGACCGTAACCCGTAAAGCGTAGTCGCCCGGCAGGCGATTGAGCCAGACGGCAGGGCGAAAAGGGGCGCTGAAATATGACGGCAGGCGACAGCGTAAATAGCGGTTGCCGGCGAGGGAAATAACAGGATGCGCCGGGGGACAAACGGCCACCAGGATATCGGGAGCGGCGACGGTTATGTGAAAAAATAATCGCGCCGCCTACCCGAAATTAAATCAGTTCTTTTTCACAAATTCCGATTTGAGCTTCATCGGACCAAAACCGTCAATTTTGCAGTCAATATTGTGATCGCCTTCGACCAGACGGATATTTTTCACTTTGGTGCCGATTTTCAGCATCGAAGAGCTGCCTTTAACCTTCAGATCTTTCACGACGGTAACGCTGTCGCCATCGGCCAGTAAATTGCCATTGGCATCTTTAACGATCAGAATGTCGCTCTCTTCCGTCGCCTCGGCAGGGTTCCACTCATGGGCACATTCCGGGCAGATGTACATGCCGCTATCTTCATAAGTGTAAGTCGAATCGCATTTTGGGCAGTGTGGCAGTTGCATGACGCTCCTCATGATGTCGTCGAAAAACAGGACGTTGGTCCTTTAAACAGCGGCTGAGAGCCGAAAGTGGGTGTGATTATAGCGCAATCACCCACTTTTGTCGGGTGTTTTTTTGCTAAAAAATAGCCGTGGTGTTATTCCGGAAAGAAGCGAATAAACGCTGAAATTAACCGCCCGAAGTGGAGCAAAATCGACGAAATAATTTCCGCGCGATCGGCAGGAAATGAACTTATTTATTTTCCGACACTCTGTAATGAGGCGGTAAATTTCTGTGAAGTTGATCGCAGATATAAACACTGTTAGGGTAAAAAAGGGGAGCAGGTCAATTTCATCAAGCATCACGATGAGCCGCTCCATTTATTCACCAGTAGCCAGAGCAGGCGTCAACAGGTTCGGTTGTACATTCTGTCAGCAGACAGTGCAGGCAAACCTGCTACGCTTGAAATGAGGAGCACAGCAATTCACCGCTCCTGACGCACGATGCGAATGGCCTTGCCATTCGGCGAAGAGGCGTGCACTCAAGGCGGAGTAGCAGAGGAAAAATATGCTTAAAAGGAAAAAAATAAAGCCCATCACCCTTAAGGATGTGACCATCATCGATGATGGTAAACTGAAAAAGGCGATCACCGCGGCCTCCCTGGGCAACGCGATGGAGTGGTTCGATTTCGGCGTCTACGGCTTTGTGGCCTACGCCTTAGGTAAAGTCTTCTTCCCCGATGCCAACCCAAGCGTGCAGATGATTGCCGCACTGGGTACCTTCTCCGTACCATTTTTAATTCGTCCGTTAGGCGGCCTGTTCTTCGGGATGCTGGGCGATAAATATGGTCGGCAAAAAATTCTCGCGATAACTATCGTGATCATGTCGATAAGTACTTTCTGTATCGGCCTTATTCCGTCGTATGCCACGATAGGTATCTGGGCACCGATCCTGCTGCTGCTGTGTAAAATGGCGCAAGGCTTCTCGGTTGGCGGTGAATATACCGGGGCGTCGATCTTCGTCGCGGAATACTCTCCTGACCGCAAGCGCGGCTTTATGGGCAGCTGGCTGGACTTTGGCTCCATCGCCGGGTTTGTGATGGGGGCCGGCGTGGTGGTTCTCATCTCCAGCGTGGTGGGTGAACAGAACTTTCTCGACTGGGGTTGGCGTATCCCGTTCTTCCTGGCGCTACCGTTAGGTATCATTGGTCTCTACCTGCGCCATGCGCTGGAAGAGACGCCAGCGTTCCAGCAGCATGTTGACACCATGGAGCAGGGCGACCGTGAAGGACTGCAGGACGGGCCGAAGGTCTCTTTTAAAGAGATTGCCACCAAGCACTGGCGTAGCCTGCTGACCTGTATCGGTCTGGTGATTTCCACCAACGTGACTTACTACATGCTGCTGACCTACATGCCGAGCTATCTGTCGCATAACCTGCACTACTCGGAAGATCATGGGGTGCTGATCATCATCGCTATCATGGTCGGGATGCTGTTTGTACAGCCGGTTATCGGTATGCTCAGCGACCGTTTCGGCCGTCGCCCGTTTATCCTGATTGGTAGCGTGGCGCTGTTTGCCCTGTCGATCCCGGCCTTCATTATGATCAACAGCAACGTGACTGGCCTGATCTTCGCCGGCCTGCTGCTGCTGGCGGTGGTGCTGAACTGCTTTATCGGGGTGATGGCCTCCTCGCTGCCGGCGATGTTCCCGACGCACATCCGCTTCAGCGCCCTGGCCAGCGCCTTTAACATCTCGGTGCTGATTGCCGGTCTGACGCCAACCCTGGCGGCGTGGCTGGTGGAGACCACCCAAAACCTGATGATGCCGGCGTACTACCTGATGGTTATCGCGGTGGTGGGTATGGCGACGGGCCTGTCGATGAAAGAGACGGCTAACCGTCCGCTGAAAGGGGCGACCCCGGCGGCGTCGGATATTCAGGAAGCGAAAGAAATCCTTGGCGAGCACTACGATAACATCGAGCAAAAAATCGAAGATATCGATCAGGAGATCGCCGATCTGCAGGCAAAACGGTCGCGTCTGGTGCAGCAGCATCCGCGTATCAACGACTAACCGTTTTCACTGTTAATCATGCCGCCTGGGGAAACCCCGGCGGCATTTTTTATGCCTTCGGCAAGGCCAGGCCGTGACGCCGCTGCTGGCTGAGTTTACGGTACTGCTGCGGCGGCATGCCCACGTAGCGGGTAAAGGTGCTGTAGAAGCGGCTGCTGGAGCGAAAACCGGCGGTAAGGGCAATATCCAGGATGGTCTTGTCGGTATCGCTCAGCAGCGCCCGCACATGATTGATACGCATGGCGGTAATGTACTGCTTCATGGTCTGCTGCATCACCCGCTGAAAGACCCCCATCGCGTAGTTCGGGTTGAGCTTCACGTGCTCGGCAACGGCATTGACGGTCAGCGCCTGGTCGTAGTGGGCAGCGATAAACTCCAGCATCTGGCTGACATAAAACTGCGCGTGGCGCGAGACGCTGTTCTTGTGGGTGCGTGAGGTTTTATTGACCAGAATCGGCTGCCAGCCGGCGAGGCTCAGCCGCTTCAGCATCAGGGCGATTTCATCGATCGCCAGCTGGCGTATCTGTTCATTCTCGTGGCTCAGTTCCTGCTGCCAGCGGCGCACTTCGAAGGCGCTCAACTGCTGCGCGGCGAGGGATTTAATCACCATCCCATGGGTGACGTGGTTGATAAGCTCCCGGTCCAGCGGCCATGAGAGAAACAGATGCATCGGCAGGTTGAATATCGCCATCTGCTGGCAATCGCCGGGGCGGGTCAGCTGATGCGGCGTACAGGCCCAGAACAGAGTGATATAGCCTTTCTCAATGCGCACCACTTCGTTATTAATCAAATACTCGACGTCGCCATCGAACGGCACGTTGACCTCCACCTGGCCGTGCCAGTGGCTGGTGGGCATGGCGTGCGGTGGGCGCAGTTCGATATCCATACGCTGATACTCGGAGTAGAGCGCCAGCGGGCTGCGGCTCTGCTTTTCGTCGCTGCTGCACATAAAGGGATCGGGGGGCAGAGAGGTGAAGCGGTGTTCCATCGTTAGCGTATTCCTGAATTGTCAGAGTGGCTGCATTTTTCGCCAGAACTGACGACAGCTTAGCGGAAGAATCGGCCCATTTTCTCTCCTTTTTGCTCAATCTGTTCCCGAAATCTCAGATTTTGTGGCGCTTAATGGCCGATCTGAGCTTTCGGGAATGCTCCGGCGGGAACAGGGCAGCGCAGCGGGGAGCGGCGTGCCACTCTGCAAGTGTTCAATGACCTGATGGAGAGTGCGTGATGTCTGCCCCAAAAATTACTTTTATCGGCGCCGGTTCGACGGTGTTCGTCAAAAATATTCTCGGTGATGTTTTCCAGCGCCCGGCGCTGAAATCGGCGCATATCGCGCTGATGGATATCGATGAAACCCGGCTGGAAGAGTCGCATATCGTGGTGCGCAAGCTGATGGATTCCGTGGGCGCGAACGGCGAAATCAGCTGCCACCGCGACCGGAAAACTGCCCTGCAGGGCGCCGATTTTGTCGTCGTTGCCTTCCAGATTGGCGGCTATGAGCCCTGTACCGTCACCGATTTTGCAGTCTGCAAGCGCCACGGCCTGGAGCAGACCATTGCCGATACGCTGGGGCCGGGAGGCATTATGCGCGCGCTGCGCACCATCCCGCACCTGTGGGCTATCTGCGACGACATGACCGAGGTCTGCCCGGACGCCACCATGCTTAACTACGTCAACCCGATGGCGATGAACACCTGGGCGATGTACGCCCGCTACCCGCATATCAAGCAGGTTGGCCTGTGCCACTCGGTGCAAGGCACAGCGGAAGAGCTGGCGCGCGACCTCGATCTCGATCCGGCGGATTTACGCTACCGCTGCGCGGGGATTAACCATATGGCGTTCTATCTGTCGCTGGAGAAAAAGCTCGCGGACGGCAGCTACGTCAGTATCTACCCCGACCTGCTACAGGCCTACGCCGACGGGCGGGCGCCGAAGCCGAACCTGCACGGCAACCCGCGCTGCGAAAACATCGTCCGCTATGAAATGCTCAAAAAGCTGGGCTACTTTGTCACCGAGTCCTCGGAGCATTTCGCCGAATACACGCCATGGTTTATCAAGCCGGGCCGCGATGACCTTCTCGCTCGCTATAAAGTGCCGCTGGATGAATACCCTAAACGCTGCGTCGAGCAACTGGCCAACTGGCATCAGGAGCTGGAGAGCTATAAGCGCGGGGAGCGCATTGAGGTGAAACCCTCCCGCGAATATGCCAGCACCATCATGAACGCCATCTGGACCGGCGAGCCAAGCGTGGTGTACGGCAACGTGCGCAACGATAATCTCATCGACAACCTGCCTCAGGGCTGCTGTGTGGAAGTGGCCTGCCTGGTGGACGCCAACGGCATCCAGCCGACCAAAGTGGGCGCGCTGCCGGCGCATCTGGCGGCGCTCATGCAGACCAATATCAACGTGCAGACGCTGCTCACGCAGGCGATCCTCACCGAAAATCGCGATTACGTCTATTACGCCACGATGATGGATCCGCACACCGCCGCGGTGTTGGGGATCGAAGAGATCTACGCGCTGGTGGACGATCTGATCGCCAGCCACGGCGACTGGCTGCCGGCCTGGCTGCACCGTTAATCCTCTTATGCCGCCGGGGGCAACGAACCCGGCGGTGCCTGTCACGCTCTATCAAACGCTAAAGGAGGCGCTGGCGACAGCGACCTGGACCCTATGAGTATTTCAATGACAACAAAGCTCAGCTACGGATTGGTGCCTTTGGTAAAGATTTCGCTATCGGTATCGTCTACATGTACCTGATGTATTACTACACCGATATTGTTGGCTTATCGGTCGGGGTGGTTGGCACCTTGTTCCTGGTGGCAAGGATCCTCGATGCGATAGCCGATCCGATTATGGGATGGATCGTTAACTGTACGCGGTCGCGATGGGGAAAGTTCAAACCGTGGATCCTGATCGGCACGATAACCAACTCGGTGATGCTGTATATGCTGTTCAGCGCCCACCATTTCAGCGGCGGGGCGCTGCTGGCGTGGGTGTGGCTAACCTACCTGCTGTGGGGCTTCACTTACACCATCATGGATGTGCCGTTCTGGTCGTTGGTGCCGACCATTACCCTCGATAAACGCGAACGCGAGCAGCTGGTGCCTTACCCGCGCTTTTTCGCCAGTCTGGCGGGATTTGTCACGGCCGGCGTCACGCTGCCGTTCGTCAACGCCGTCGGCGGCGCCGATCGCGGTTTCGGTTTTCAGATGTTCACTCTGGTGCTGATCGCCTTCTTCGTCGTTTCCACCCTCGTCACCCTGCGCAACGTGCATGAGGTTTACTCCTCCGACAGTGGTGTGAGCGAAGACTCCAGCCACCTCTCACTGCGCCAGATGGTGGCGCTGATCTATAAAAACGATCAGCTGGCCTGCCTGTTAGGCATGGCGCTGGCCTATAACACGGCGGCGAACATTATCGCTGGCTTTGCGATTTACTACTTTACCTACGTGATTGGCAGCGCGGAGATGTTCCCGTATTACATGTCCTACGCCGGGGCGGCGAATTTGCTGACGCTGATCCTGTTCCCACGACTGGTAAAAGGGCTGTCGCGGCGCATTCTGTGGGCGGGTGCTTCGATCATGCCGGTGCTGGGCTGCGGCGTGCTGTTGCTGATGGCGCTGGGCGGCGTTTACAACATCGCGCTGATTTCGCTGGCCGGGGTGCTGTTGAATATCGGCACCGCGCTGTTCTGGGTGCTGCAGGTTATTATGGTGGCCGATACCGTCGACTATGGCGAATATACGATGAATATCCGCTGCGAAAGCATCGCCTATTCCGTTCAAACGCTGGTAGTCAAAGCCGGTTCGGCGTTTGCGGCCTGGTTTATCGCCATCGTGCTGGGTATCATCGGTTACGTGCCGAATGTTGTGCAGTCGTCCCACACGCTGCTGGGGATGCAGGCGATTATGATTGCGCTGCCGACGCTCTTTTTTGCTCTGACGCTGTTTCTCTATTTCCGTTATTACAAACTGAATGGCGATATGCTGCGACGGATTCAGATTCACCTGCTGGATAAATATCGCCGGGTACCGGAAAATGACGTCGAGCCGGAACGGCCGATTGTGGTACCCAATCAGGTGTAAAAAGCGTGCGAAAACCGCTGACGAAAGAGGGGAGGGATGCTCTCTTTTTGAGCAAAAAACAGTGTCTTAAAAAGACAGAAAGAGAAAACTGTAGTTCTCTATTTTATCTCAATTATTTCTCTTTTTGAGCGTTCTGGACTGTTTGTTTCTCCGATTGTTCTCAAATAAAACTCAGAATTGTCTCTTTTTCGTGCTCTTGCGCTGCTTTTTAACTCTTGCTACTCTTTTTGGGTCTTACATTTTTCTCTTATTTGTCTCAGTGATGGAGCAATGCAATGCGCATTTTTATCGATGATGGTTCAACCAATATCAAAATGCTGTGGGAGCAAGATGGCGAAACTTTCACCCATATCAGCCCCAACAGTTTTAAACGCGGCTGGTCTGCCACCTTCGGTTCGGGGAAGCCTTTTAACTACACGGTGGATGATGAAAAGTACTCATTCGACCTGATCACTCCCGATGCGCTCCCAACCAATAACATTGACTGGCAATACAGCCCGTTGAACTCCATCGCTGTCCATCACGCGCTGCTGACCAGCGGTCTTGAGCCACAGGATGTTGAAATTGTGGTCACCCTGCCGCTGACCGAATTTTATGATGAAGATGCGCAATATCGCCTCGACAATATTGAGCGCAAGAAAAAGAGCCTGCTGCGCGACGTTAAACTGAATAAAGGCGTGGTGTTCAATATCACTAAAGTTACCGTGCGCCCGGAATCGATTCCGGCGGGCATTAGCCTGTGTGATGAGCTGAAACCGTCGCATTCGGTGCTGATTATCGACCTTGGCGGCACCACGCTGGATATTTCAATGGTCGCCGGGCAGATGACCTCGGTTTCGCGCATTTACGGCGACCCGAAGCTGGGCGTATCGCTGGTGACCGACGCCGTTAAGCTGGCGCTGGCCCGGGCGAATACCGACACCTCCAACTATAACGTCGACCAGATAATCATCAATCGCCACGACGAAGAATACCTGACCGACAACATCAACGATCCGGATGCGGTTTCTGAGGTGAAGAAGGTGATCAATAACAGTATCGAACGTCTGACCACGCGTGTCCTGACGGCCATCGATAGCTTTAAAGGCTATTCGCACGCGATCGTCATTGGCGGCGGCGCGCCGCTGGTTGCCGACGCCATTCGTGAACGGATGGGTCTGCGCGAGGATCGTTTCGTGGTGGCTGAAGAGCCGCAGTTTGCCCTGGTGCGTGGTCTGAAAATTATTGGTTAAGGAGCGTCTATGACTCTGGATCGCAGAAAAGTGCTGATTTACCTGCGCCCGGATATCAGCGCCAGCGAGCGCTTCGCGGACGCAAAAATTGAGGCCCATCACCGTGGCGACCGCGGCGATATGTCGCGTACCGCGCTGCTGGCGGGGCTGGCGTTAGGGGAAGTCGATAGCCGCTTACCGTCGATGCTGGCGGCGCTGCTGGCGGAAGATACTAAACCGGAAACGCTGCGTAAGATGCTGGCCTCGTTCCTTGAAATCCAGCCGGCCTCTCCCGCCCCGGCAGCCGCGCCAGCGGCCGCCCCGGCTAAGGCGCCGGAGCCGCCCGCGTCGGTGAGCGAGAGCGTCTCCGCGCGTAATCTCGCCGGTTCGTTACCGGATTAAGCGCTATTCCCGGTTTGCGCGACCCGGGAAACTCCCCGGCTTGCGCTGCGCTTAGTTTGTAGGCCGGGTAAGGCGTAGCCGCCACCCGGCATACAGGCGGCCCCCTGGCTGGGGCCATGCCCGGCGGCGCTACGCTTGCGCGGGCCTACGGATCCAGTGTAATGGTGGGCCCAGTGCCGTTTGTAGGCCGGGTAAGGCGTAGCCGCCACCCGGCATACAGGCGGCTCCCTGGCTGGGGCCATGCCCGGCGGCGCTACGCTTGCGCGGGCCTACGGATCCAGTGCAATGGTGGGCCCAGTGCCGTTTGTAGGCCGGGTAAGGCGTAGCCGCCACCCGGCATACAGACGGCTCCCTGGCTGGGGCCATTCCCGGCGGCGCTACGCTTGCGCGGCCTACGGATCCAGTTCAATGGTGGGCTCCAGTGCCGTTTGTATGCCGGGTATGGCGTAGCCGCCATTCGGCAAACAGGCGGCTCCCTGGCTGTAGCCATGCCCGGCGGCGCTACGCTTGCGCGGGCCTACGGATCCAGTTCAATGGTGGGCTCGATGTCATTTGTAGGCCGGGTAAGGCGTAGCCGCCACCCGGCGCGAAGACGGAACGCCACGACCCAGGATGGCACCCCTATCCGTGGGCGAGGAAGCGCGCCAGGCGCTGCTGCAGCAGGCGATTTTCGCGGGTCAGCCGCGCGTTCTCATCCAGCAGGGTCAGCGCCACCGCAATTCCCGGCCAGTCCAGCTCCAGCTCGTTACGCAGGCGTACCGCGCGATGCACGATCGTCACCGCGCTGTCGTCGAACAGCCAGGTGTCCGCCTGCGGCTGGTGTGGCTCAATCATCCCTAAGCCGACGATCTCCGTCAGCTCCTCTTCCGACACCCCGGTACGCAGGCACAATTCGGTAATGGTAAACGTCACTGTTACTGTAGCCATCAGACTTTCCCCCATGTCTTACGCGGATCGAAGCTGGCTTCGGCGGCGGCCAATTGTTGCCAGAGCTCACGCGCTTTTTCATCTGGTTTTGGCGGCATCACTATTTTAATAACGGCGAACAAATCGCCGGTGTGGGTTTTGCTCACGAGTCCTTTCCCTTTGATACGCAGTCGCTGCCCTGCCTGACTGCCCGGCGGCACCGTCAGCAGAATGCTCTCTTTCAGGGTGGGCACCGTCACTTTCGCGCCCAGCGCGGCCTCCCATGGCGCCAGCGGCAGGACGATCTCCAGGTTATGACCGACAATATCGAATAGCGGATGCGGGGCGATGTGGATAACCAGCCACAGATCGCCGTTCGGGCCGCCATTCTCCCCCGGCGTCCCCTGGCCTTTCAGGCGGATACGCTGACCATCGACTACCCCGGCGGGGATCTTCACATTCAGCGTTTTCGGCGTTTCGCTTTCGATCATGCCAAACACGTTGTACACCGGTAGGTTATAGCTGATAGTGCGCGTCTGCTCGGCCAGCGTCTCTTCAAGGAACACCGCCACTTCGATCTCCAGATCGTGGCCGCGCGCCGCGTGTTGACGACGACGCTGATGCGCCTGCTGGCCAAACATGGAGGAGAAGATGTCGTCGAAATCTTGCTGACTGTAGCTCTGCTCGTGGGTCTGTCGCTGGCGACCGAAGCCGGGATCGTTGCGATGCTGCCAGAGCTGATCGTATTCGGCGCGCCGTTGCTCATCTTTCAGGACTTCCCAGGCTTCGGCGAGATCCTTAAATTTGGCTTCGGCATCGTTTTCTTTACTGACGTCGGGGTGATATTTGCGCGCCAGGCGGCGGTAGGCGGTCTTGATGGTTTTCAGATCGTCGGTTGGTTGCACCCCGAGAATGGCATAATAATCCTTCAATTCCATGATTTTATCTCATCTATGCTCAGTGCGGTGGTTACATATTCCCTGGAACAGGCGTCAGTATAAAGCGTAGGGCAAATGCGCCCTGACGGGGAAGAAAAGTGGCGGAAACTTGACGCCGTCGGGGTCGACGGCGCCGTGGATAAGATTAGTCTTTCGCCTGCGGCCGTGGGCGGCGGCGCCATCCGGTGAATAGCACCAGCAGCGCGCCGACGGCGCCAGCCAGGCGCTCGGTGCCCTCGCCGGCGCTGGGAAACAGCTGGCGAATGGTAGGGTCGCTGACCAGCATTGACCCGGCAATCCAGCCGATGAGCATCCCGCCCAGCAGCACCACCGCGGGAAAGCGGGTGAGCAGGACCAGCACCAGCTTGCTGCCGGCGACAATAACCGGAATGCTGATCGCCACGCCGAGGGCGACCAGCGCAATGTGCCCTTTCCCCGCAGCAGCTACCGCCAGTACGTTATCCAGCGACATAATCACATCGGCAACAGTGATGGTGATCGCGGTGCGCCACAGGCTGCCAGAGCTGCTAACCTCGCTCTCTTCTTCCTCATTCCTGACCAGCTTGATGCCAATCCACAGCAGGAGCAGGGCGCCGACTATTTTCAGCCACGGCAGCGACAGGAGATACAAAGCGATCGCCAGCAGCAGAACGCGCGCCAGGATGGCGCCCACGGTACCGATGATGATCGCTTTGGTGCGTTTCTGCGGCGGCAGTTTGCGGCAGGCCATGGCGATCACCACGGCATTGTCGCCACCCAGCAGTAAGTCGATGGCGACAATCTGCAGCATAATCACTGCCATGTCCCATTGTTGAAGAAAAGCATACATATCGAGAGAAACCACCTGAAAAAAGAGCAAGAAAAACCGCTGCGCAGGGTACTCCGCCTGGGCCGCGTTGACCACTGGCGCAGACCTGCGCTATCGCGCGGGAAAGAGAGAGCCTGAAAAATAAAGTTACGAATCAAGGCGCCGTTGGGCAAGGCTTCGGCGAAAAAGGGTGATATTTTGTCACCCAGACTCACCTGCCGTTCACTTATCGCAAGGATCCCCACTATGTCTGGCCACAAGAAATACCTCTCTGTCGCCCTGCTGAGCGCTGTCTTACTGCCGGCGATGGCCTCTGCCGCTGACGCGCCGGCGACTTTCACCCCGGAACAGGAGGCGAAAATCGGCAAAATCGCCGCCGACTATCTGGTCGCCCACCCGGAAGTCCTGCTGCAGGCGAGCCAGAAACTGCAGCAAATTCAGGCTGAGCAGCAGGCCAGCGCGGCCACTCAGGCGGTGCTGAAGAACGCCGCCGTGTTGACCCAGGATAAAAATACCCCGACCTACGGCCCGGCCAACGGCAAAGTCACGGTGATCGAATTCTTCGACTACCAGTGCGTCTACTGCAGCCGTCTGGCGCCGGTGATGGAGCAGGTGATTAAAGCGCACCCGCAGACCCGCTTCGCCTTCAAAGAGTGGCCGATTTTCGGCGGCCGCTGGGAAAGCTCGCTGGAGGCGGCAAAAACCGGCCTGCAGATCTATCAACAGAAAGGGGCGGATGCCTATCTGGCCTACCATAACGGGATTTACGCTACCGGCCATAACGAAGGCAAGCTGACGACGGCGGATATCCAGCAGCAGGCGAAGAAAGCCGGCTTCGATGCGAAGAAGGCCGCCGACGTCGAACCGGTGCTGCAGAGCATTAACGATCTGGCGCAGGAGATTGGTCTGAGCGGCACGCCGGGCGTGATCGTGATGCCGACCACCGGCGCCACGGAAGCCAGCATCACCGTCTTCCCGGGGCTGGCAGACAAAGCCTCGCTGGAAGCCGCCATCAAAAAAGCCGGCGGCTAATCCCCGGCGTATTACCTGTCCAGGCCGCCGACGGCGGCCTTGCTCTCATGCGTCATCGCTCTCTTCCTGCGGCGG